>OBZU01000048.1_pt1 | contig 100583 bp, 86 predicted proteins | sample 1495561 | NCBI WGS metagenome assembly OBZU01 (sample SAMEA2580250, study PRJEB22360) | human gut metagenome | biome: human gut; feature: human-associated habitat; material: faeces | place: Denmark | collected 2008/2010 | reverse complement strand
GGGGTCATGTTCGGCAGCTCCTGCGGAATCATCACCAGAGAGGTGATCGGCAGGAACATAAACACACCGATGGCAAACGCGGCTACCATAGAGAGCGTTCCGTTGTCGGTATGGAACATCAGCACGCCGAACAGGGTCATGGCCAGGCCGCTCCAGCGGATTACGGGCAGGCGCCTGAAAAATACCCTGGCCAACAGAATCGCCAGAATGGAGCCGGCTACGCCGCCGAACGCCACAAGCGTGCTGAGCGTTTTGGAGTTGATTGCGGTTGTGCCGGAAATGGGAAAAATATTGAGCAGTACAATATAAAAGGTGAGCAGCCCGGAATAGGTGAGCGGAAAGAACCAATTGAACTTGTCCTTCAGCGCATCCCCCGCCGTGTACTTTTCGGCCACGGTGCCGGAAGAACGGTTCAGCTCAAAATCCTGCCCCACGGCGGGCCACGCAAGGAACAGCACGCCGCTGACCGCCGCGAAAAACGCCATGCTGTACTGCCAGGTTTCCAGCCAGCGGATGACCGGGCCGACGATCAGCATTGCGATGATTCCGCCCACGTTGTAGGCCACACCGTTGAGCGCATTTACGGTCGGGCGCTTTTCAGGGGCAAAATAGTGGATGACCACCGGGCTGAAATACACCACATACAGCGCGCCGCCAAAGCCCATGAAAAAGCGGCCCAAAACAAAGATCCAATACTGCGGCGCCAGCACCGCCAGCACGCTGCCGGCGACGATGAGCCCGGAACCCAGCCCGATCGCCTTTTTGGGGAACAGCTTGATCAGAATGCCGGCTGCCATAAAGTTGCCGACGATTTTTGCAATGGTAATGGCGTTGGAGATAAACGTTGCCGAAGCAAATGTCTTCAGCTTAAAATAATCCATAATCTGCGGCGTAAGCGTACTGCCGGCGATCCAGTTGACCGCAAAAAACGCGTATGTAAAAAACATAATCGTTTCAATCAGTACGGCCCTGCCTGAAGAGATTTTTATCCTTTGCTCTTCCATAAAGGATTCCCCTTTCGATTGTGTGCAGACACACAAGCTGTGAAATTATGTTACCCTCCTGCTTCGGCCAAAGCATTTTCCGCCGTTATCATAGCATGGGGGGTGCGAAAAGAGAAATACATGTTTTTCATACCGCCATGAAACCGATTCATGCAACTATACATTTTCAAGTGTTTCTTGTGCAAAAGAACTATGAATTCCCACAAAAACGCCCTTTGGAGCGCAGGTTGGCAGCCGGCAGCGCTTTTTGTTTCCTAACCGAAAAAAGAATGGGATTGAAGCTGAACATTTTTACGGTATAATAGAGGCAGAGACCGATGAGTGAGGAGGAGATTCCCCAATGACTATGATTCAGCTGGCCTATTATGTCGAAGTGGTAAAGCAGCATCATTTTACAAAGGCGGCCGAAAAGCTTTTTGTCAGCCAATCTACTTTGAGCAAAGCCATTCGTGCATTGGAGAAGGAGTTTCAGGTAGAATTCATCAACCGCCGCACAAAAGACCTGCAGATCACGGAGGACGGCCTGGTATTTTACGAGTACGCAACCAAACTGCTGGAGTATTACCACACGCAGACGCAGGAGCTGTACCGGCACCTGCACTGCGCGAACAGCACGCTGACGCTGGGCCTTCCCCCCACGGCCGGGCTCATCTATTTTTCTTCCCTGCTGTATCAATTTCGGGAAGCTTACCCGGAAACCGATTTGAAGATTACGGAAATCACCTCCAAAGCGGTGCGCGACCTTGTGGACGAGGGATCGCTTGACCTGGGGGTGGTGATCGAGCCGTTTTCAGACAGCAAGTTCTTCAGCCAAACCGTTTATTCTTCGGAAGCCGTGCTGCTGGTTTCAAAGCAGCACCCGCTCGCCGCAAGGCGGTGTGTGGAGTTCCGGAAGCTGGAGCCGGAGCGTTTTCTCATGGTCACGCCGGATTATATGTATCACGACCTTGTGCTGGAGCGCTGCAAGACCGCGGGCTTTACCCCGAACATTGTTTTTGAAAGCTCCCAGTGGGATTTGCTGCTGGAAATGGTCGCAAACGATCAGGGCATCAGCATTTTGCCAAAGCCCCTTGTCGATAAGGTTTACAGCGACCGCGTACATCAGCTTCACCTGAAAAACCCGGAGTTTCCCTGGGCGCTCTCTGTCATTTACCGCACGAACAAATTTCTCACCGTTCCCATGCAGCGCTTTTTGAAGCTGTGCGGGAAAGCGCAGTGGCCCTCATAAAGGGGTGGAAATCGCCCTTTGGAACCGCACCGCGCATGACCCGTGCCGGTATTCCCCCGCGGTAAACACGGCCGCAGCACGCTCCGCTTCCCCAACCGTAAAAGAGCATCGATCGCCGCGGCAAAAATCGCTGTGCAAAGTTCAGATGGCGAAAAACAGTACAAAAATGCGCCTTGATCCGTGTTCTGCCAGATCAAGGCGCATTCTCTTGTTTGTCGTGATGCGGTTGCTGTGCAATTTGCAACCGGAAATTTGTTTGCGGTAAGTGATGGATGGGTGATCAGCAGCCGGCAGCCTTTCTTTTCTCCAGAAAATCCTCGTAATCCCGCAGGTTTTCTTCCAGCAGAGCCGGAGTATCCAGTTCATAGGGACAATGGCTGCGGCAGCGGTTGCAGTGGATGCAGCTGTGAATGCGGGCCATCTTCCGCTGGTTCTCTTCATTGAGGTAAACCGAAAGCGGTGCGCGGCGAATCAGCAGCGACATTCTGGCGCAGGTTGGAATCTCAATTCCCTGTGGGCACGGCATGCAGTAGCCGCACCCGCGGCAGAAGTCCCCGGCCAGCTCCCTGCGGTCCTTTTCGATCACCGCAGAGAGTTCTTCATTCAAAACCGGAGGGGTGTCAATATATGAAAGAAATTCGTCCAGCTCCGATTCCTTCTGCACGCCCCAGATCGGCAGAACGTTGTCAAACTGCGCCAGAAACGCATAGGCTGCGGCGGAATTCGTAATCAGTCCGCCGGACAGCCCCTTCATCGCGATAAAGCCCATCCGGTGCTCCCGACACAGCCGCACCAGCTCCATCTCCTTTTCTGTGGAAAGGTAGCTGAACGGGAATTGCAGCGTTTCATATAGGCCCGACTCAATCGCCTCGTGCGCCACGGAAAGCCGGTGGTTCGTAATGCCGATGTGGCGGATCAGCCCTTTCTCCCTGGCCTCGAGCATCGCTTCGTACAGCCCGCTGCCATCACCGGGCCTGGGACAGAAGGCGGGATTGTGGAACTGGTACAAATCCAGATATTCCGTATTCAGATCGTGCAGGCTGGCCCGCAGCTGATCCCAGAAATCCTGCGCCCGTTGACACATGGTCTTGGACGAAATGAAAACCTGCTCCCGAACATCGTGAAGCGCGCAGCCGATCTTCTCCTCGCTGTCTGTATAAAAACGGGCGGTATCGAAAAAACCAATCCCGTGGTCATACGCCTTTCGGAGCAAATGAACGGCTTCCTCTTTTGAAATGCGCTGGATCGGCAGGGCCCCGAATCCGTTTTTATTCACAGTGATTCCCGTTTTCCCCAGTGTGACAACATCCATGCTCAAACCTCCTGTCTGCTTTGCGGCCTTTGAAAAAGCCTCTTATCCTGCAAGGGCAGATCCCGCTTTCAATGCTCTCTCAGCCGCCCAAGGCTTTGCCTTGGCTTGCGGCGTGAGGTTATTATAACACACCCACCAACCATCCGTCAGCAAAACCTGCCGAAATCTCCTGACAAGTATGTTTTCATTTCGCACCCTTTATTTGGCAATTATTCATATTTTTCAGCCTGTTTTCTTACATATTGACATTCATTACTGACGAGAGTAAAATAAAGGAAAGCAGATTGATATTTTTCTGGCAAACCAAAATAAAGGAGGCTTTTTTATGGCAAATATTATCGGCAGCCCGGAACGTTACATTCAGGGCAGAGGAGTTTTAAAGGAACTTTGCAAGCACGTGGAACGCGTTGGTAAGGCGCCTTTTATTCTGGTAAGCGCATCCGGAAAAAAGCGCGTGGAAGCACCGATTGCGGAAAGCGCAAAAGAGCATAATACCCCTCTGACCTACGAAGTATTCGGCGGAGAATGCAGCCGCACCGAGATCAACCGTTTGATCAAGGCCTATGAAGCGTCTGGAAGCGACGTGATCGTCGGCATCGGCGGCGGCAAAATTCACGACACGGCCAAGGCGGTTGCCCACTATGCCGATTCCCCGGTTGTGATTGTTCCCACGATTGCCGCAACAGACGCCCCCTGCAGCGCGCTGTCTGTCATTTACACAGACGACGGCGTGTTCGAGGAATACCTGTTCCTGCCGAAAAGCCCCAACATTGTGCTGGTCGATATCGATATTATCAGCAAAGCGCCCGCAAGACTGCTTGTCTCTGGCATGGGCGACGCTTTGGCTACTTATTTCGAGGCCCGCGCCTGCAAGCAGTCCGACAGCCCGAACTTTCTAGGCGGAAAATCTACCGTCACCTCCATGGCGATTGCACGGCTGTGCTACGACACGCTGCTGGCAGACGGCCTGAAGGCTCTCCTCTCTGTCAAAGCCGGATCCTGCAGCAAAGCGCTGGAAAACACCGTGGAAGCAAACACCTACCTTTCCGGTATCGGGTTTGAAAGCTGCGGTATCGCCGCTGCTCACGCGATTCACAACGGTTTTACCGCGATCGAAGAAACCCATCATTATTACCATGGCGAAAAGGTCGCGATCGGCACGCTTTCTCAGCTGGTGCTGGAAAACGCAAGCAAAGCGGAGCTGGACGAGGTTTACGGCTTCTGCCTGGATGTCGGCCTGCCCACCACGCTGTCTGACCTTGGAATTCAGGAAGTCAACCGTGAGCAGCTGATGAAGGTAGCCGAGCTGGCCTGCGCCCCGAACGACACCATGGGCAGCATGCCGTTTGCCGTCACCCCGCAGATGGTATGCGACGCCATCATCGGCGCGGACGCGCTCGGCCATTACTACAAGGAACTGCGCGCAAAAGCGTAACAGCAGCCTGTGAATCAATAGAGGAAGGGCAGATGTATCATCCGGTGCGTCTGCCTTTTTCGCTTTATCCGGTATCAGGCGAAAGCAGTGCCATTCCGCGGCGAACGGCACTTGTGTTTTTGTGGAAGGGGGAAATCCAATGAATGTCAACGTTGTTTTTCACATTGATGAATCCGCCAAATGGGAGCTGGTACTCCGGAACGCCTCTCATCTGATCCAAATGGTGGACACACCGGATTCTGATATCAGGATCGTAGCCAATTCGGAGGCGGTGCGCGAGCTGGTTCCCCAGTCCGCGGGCTCCGCTCTGCCGATGATGCAGAAGCTTGCGGAGCAGGGGGTTCATTTTGCAGCGTGCAACAACTCTTTAAACAGCTTCGGCATCCGCCCGCAGGAGCTTGTTCCGTTTGCCGAGGTGGTACCCGCCGGTGTTCTGGAGCTGGCCCTGCGCCAGCGGGAAGGCTACGCCTATCTGAAGCCCTGATGTTCACTTCGCTGATTTGAAAAAGGCAGGGACAGTCCTATCGGTTAGATAGACCTGTCCCTGCCCCTTTGCTTTTAACCCTCTTATAGTCCCTCCAGAGCCCGAATTTCTTCTTCAAAAATCTGTGCGGCTGCCTCAAGGTAGAATTTGATGCTCTGGTTTGTTCCGTCCGCCAGCCTGATGTTGCACTGGCGGGAGGGAACCACAATTTTCACCGCGTCGCTCGCGCCGATCGCCTCCGCCATTTTAGGCGTTAATTCCCCAAGCAGACCGTTCGGCATCAAAATTCCGATCGGCCCGGCGAGAATATGCATTTTTGCAGCGTTGAACGCGACCGCATTCTCCCCTGTCGCTCCGTCATTCGCGCCGCCTTTGATCATGTTCGCGGTAGCCACGGCATTGGTGCCCAACGCAATGATGGCAATGTCCGGACGAACCTGCTTAAAGCGCTCGATCAAAGCTTTCCCGATGCCGCCGCCCTGTCCGTCCACAACAGCCACCTGTATCCGTCCATGTTTCATCGCTTTCCCTATCCTGCCTCAGCATTTGCTGTAAATTCGGCTTTTTCAAGCCCGGAATTTCTTCTCAACCTTACCTTAAACAGTTCTGCTCCATTTGTCAATCTTTTCAGGAAAATTCTTTGAATCATCTAAGGCCATCAATTCACTTGAAAATGGCCTGATGCACGTACAGCGATTTCTTTCTTCTCCTGCAGCGGGGGAAGAAATTCAAAAACTTTTTCAAAGCGGCATTCCTAATCATGCGCATCGCTACTTGACCGCAGGGCAAAAAAATTGATATAATAACAATATTCTATAAAATCATACTGGGGCCTGGAAGACCCTTCACGGACTCTGAAGAGCCTGTGTATTTTTCCATAACGCAAAAACAAATCACACCGTGTTGAGATTCATCCTACGCGGTATGCGTGAAATTTTACTGAAGTATCGTACCTGAAGGTATGCCTTTTTTAGGGCATACCCTTTTTATTGGCAAATGAGGAGGACCCTTTATGGATACAGAAAGAGATGTTCTGTCTCTGCTGAATCATGTGGCCGACGGAACCGTTCCGCCAGAGGACGCTTTGCTTCAGCTCAAGCTTTCGCCCTTCGAGGATTTGGGCTATGCCAAGGTGGACCATCAACGCGGCCTGCGCCAGGGAGTGCCGGAAGTGATCTACGGGCAGTCAAAAACGCCGGAGCAGATCACCGGAATTCTGGCGGCGCTTCGGTCGCGCGGCTGCAAAAATATCCTTGTTACCCGCATTACGCAGGAAACCGCGGATTTGATCGCGAAGGACGCGGAAATCACCTACGAGCCTTTGGCAAAGCTGGCGGTTGCATTCCCGGAAGAGACAGAGAAGCACGGTTCCATTGTGGTGGCCACCGGCGGTACAAGCGACATGGGTGTGGCGGAAGAAGCCGCCCTTACCGCAGAGGCTCTGGGGAACTCCGTGACGCGGGTTTACGATGTGGGCGTTGCCGGGCTGCACCGGCTGCTCAGCAACTTAAAGCCCTTGATGACCGCCCGGGTGGTGATTGCCGTCGCGGGCATGGAGGGAGCCCTTGCAAGCGTGATCGGCGGGCTGGTCGACTGTCCGGTGATCGCCGTGCCGACCAGCGTCGGATATGGGGCAAGCTTCGGGGGAGTTGCGGCACTGTTATCCATGCTGAACTCCTGTGCCTCCGGCGTGAGCGTGGTCAACATCGACAACGGATTTGGCGCCGGGTATCTGGCCAGCCAAATCAATCATATGGGGGAACCAGCACGCAGAAGCGTGCCTTGAACCCCGGAAATAACATGACTGTATATTTCGGAATGTGTGACCAAGAGGGTCGCTATTACGCCAGCAGGCGTTTTGGCGGCTCTTCTTTTTACCCACAAAAACCTGTTTGAACGCCTGGTCTTTTAAGCACTGGAAATAAACATGGTATTGAAAAAGAGAAGCGAGGAGCATTTTGAATGCCGGAAAACGATCATCTGTCCTTCCTGAAAAAAATCCTGCTGCGGCTGCTTGGCTTTGCGCTGACGATGCTGATTCTCTCGGTTGTGGCATTCTGCTTTGCAAGATGTGCACCGGGTGATCCGCTGCAGTCCTTTTACGGCGACGCAGTGGAATCGATGACCTCGGAGGAGCTGGCTGCCGCCCGGACCCGTTTGGGGCTGGACGCTCCCCTTACCACCCAGTATGTCCGGTGGATCGGGAACGCTTTTCAGGGGGATTTCGGCCTGTCTTTGAAATATAAAAGACCCGCGATGGACGTTGTCTCCCCGCTGATCGGCAACACGCTGATTCTGGGGTTTACCTCCTATTTACTGGTGTTTCTTCTTGCCACCCTGCTGGCGGTGGCCTGTGCCCTGCATGAGGACTCTTTTGCCGATCGCCTGATCTGTAAGATCGGAACGGCAATTTACTATCTCCCCTCTTTCTGGCTCGGCGTTGTTCTGATCCTGATTTTCAGCATTCACCTGAAATGGTTCCCCAGCAGCGGCGCCTACGACATCGGCAGGGCCGGGGACATTCTGAACCGCCTCCGGTACATGGTTTTGCCCCTCGTGGTCATGGTCGTCAGCCATCTTTGGTACTACGCCTATATGATCCGGGGCAAGCTGCTGGACGAGCTTCGGCAGGACTACGTTCTTCTGGCAAAGGGCAAGGGTCTGACGAATCGGCAGATTGTATGGAAGCACTGCCTGCGCAACGTGGCCCCTACGATTGTCAGCATCATGGCCATCTCGATTCCCCATGTTCTAAGTGGTACTTATATTGCAGAGGCGGTGTTCAACTACCCCGGAATCGGCGCGCTCTCGATTGAAAGCGCAAAATACCACGATTACAATCTGCTGATGCTTCTGGTGCTGATCACCGGCGCGCTGGTGATTCTGAGCAGCATAGCGGCGCAGACGGTCAACGAGGTCATTGATCCCCGCATGAAAGAAACGGGGGTGTCCGCGTGGCAAAGATAAACGATCCTCGATTCCGGGTGGTCGGCCCCGGCTGGAAGGAGCACCAGCCTGTCATTCAAAAGCCGACGCTGCGAAAACGCCTGAAGGGCAAGCCGATTCCGGCGCTGATTCTGCTGCTTCTGATTGTGGCAGGCTGTGTGTTTGCCGGCAGACTGGCAAATCACGACCCCGCCGGATTCTATTTACAGCACCTGAATCAAGCGCCGAATTCCGAATTTTACTTTGGGACGGATTCTTTGGGGCGCGACATTTACTCCATGATCTGGTACGGCGGCAGGGTATCCCTTTCCATCGGCCTGATGAGCATGGCGATCATCTGCATCATCGGCATTCCTTATGGGTGCATTAGCGGGCTGGCGAACACGAGGGTGGACGCGATCATGATGCGGATCGTGGAAATGGCCAGCAGCATCCCGAATCTTCTGACTGTTCTTTTACTCGTATCTGTGATTGGAAAGCAGAACACCTTTACCCTTTCTTTCATCATCGGCATTACAGGGTGGTTCCCGCTGGCCCGTATCGTACGCAGCGAGGTACGCCAAATCCGCAGCAGCGAGTACGTTCTGGCCGCACGCTGCATGGGCGTCAGCTTCCCAAAAATCATGACGCGCCATCTGATCCCAAACTTTGTTTCTTCCATCCTGTTTGTCGTGATCTCCAGCATCAGCTCAAGCATGTCGATGGAATCGACCCTCAGCTTTCTCGGGCTTGGGCTGCCGGTGGACGTCATTTCGTGGGGCAATATGCTCTCACTTGCCAATCGGGCGCTGCTGCTGGATACCTGGTGGGTCATCATCATCCCCGGCGTTTTTCTGCTCGTTACATTGAACTGCATTACCAGTCTGGGGAACTTCTACCGCAAGGAAAACAACAAAAAACACAGCAACCTGTAATGCATCGTAGATTCTCTATGTTACGATTTGAGGAGGAAAAGAAATGATAAGTAAAAAAGCAGTCAAAGGATTTTCTCTGCTGCTCGTTTTCTGTCTGCTATTCTCGCTGGCGTCCTGCACCGGCTCGGGCAGTCAGACGGGCGGCTCCGCTTCTGCCGCCGGTGAGTCGGAGGACCTCTCCAACACGCTGGTATACGCGGGGGAATCGGAAAGCACCATCAACCCTGTTCTGAATAATCACGACGAGCTGCCCGACCTGATATTCTCGGGACTGATGAAATATGACGGCAGCGGCACGCCGATCTGTGATCTGGCGGAACGCTACGATTACGACGACGCGGCCCTCACCTACACCTTTCATCTGCGCAGCGGAGTCAAGTGGCACGACGGCAAGGAGTTCACGGCGGACGACGTCGTTTACACGTATGATCTTCTGACCAAAGACAAATCCCTGTCTTCCACCATCACGAGCAACTATGAGGACATTGTCAGCGCAGCGGCGCCAGACAAATCCACCATTGTCATCCGGCTCGGCAAATACAACGCCGCCATGCTCGATTACTTTACCATTGGTATTCTCCCGAAGCACCTGACCGAAGGACAGGACATCAACACCATGGCCTTTAATCAGGCCCCCGTCGGCACAGGGCGATACCGATTTGTAAAATGGGATACCGCCGGCGGCAGAATCATTCTCGAACGAAACAGCGCTTATTACGGAAAGGTTCCGAACATTGAGCGCGTGATCTATAAAACTGTTGCTGTGGAAAGCACCAAGGCCACCATGCTGCAGTCCGGCGAGGCAGATTTGGCCTGGCTGAACGCCAAATACGCCGACACCTTTCGCGGAAAGGACGGCTATCAAAACATTGATTTCAAGACCGCCGACTATCGCGGCATCTCGATGGATTTCGGCACAAAATTCTGGCAGGAAAATGGCGACTCGATCGGCGTGCTGAACTACGCCATCGATAAAGAAGCGATTGTAAAAAGCGTGCTGGCCGGGCGCGGCCTTGCCGCGTACAGCCCGATTCAGCTGAATCGCCTCGGCGGCAACACCGCGGCAGATATTTACCCATATAACCTGAATCAATTCGCACAGCAGATGGCAAAGCTGGGCTGGGCAAAGGGCAGCGACGGCATCTATGAGCGCCGCGGCGAAAAATTCCACTTTACCATTCAGGTGCGCGATTATGAGGAAGAACGCGTGGATATTGCCAACCTGTGCGCCAGCCAGCTCAAAGCCGCCGGTGTGGACATGGAGGTTGTGCTCGTGACGAAATTCGACTGGAAGGCCGGCTACAACGGCTTTTTGTCCGGCTACGCGGCACAGTTTGACCCCGATATGTTCTACAAAAACTACGTGACCGGAGCAAGCGACAACACAATGAAGTACTCTAACGCCCGTGTGGATCAACTGCTGTCTGAGGGCCGCCACACAAAGGATGAGTCCAAAAGAAAACAGATTTATCAGGAATTTGAGGATGTCTACGCGCAGCAGCCCGGCATTGTTCTGGTTGCGTTTCTGGACGGCTGCTACGTCAGCATCAAGGGCCTTGATGGGCTCGACACCACGCGGCTTCTGGGACACCATGCAGTCGGCGTGCTGTGGAACATCGAGGAATGGACACTGAGTAAATAAACGAAGAGGTTGCCAATGGGAACGGTACTGGAAGTGACAGATTATTCCCTCAGCTTTGACACGCCGGAGGGAGAAATACAGGCAGTCAGAAATGTCGGGTTTGCGCTGGAGGAAGGGGAAATTCTCGCGGTCGTCGGGGAATCGGGCTGCGGGAAAACCGTGCTGTGTAAATCACTGCTGAGGCTCCTGCCGAAAAACGCGGCGGTAAAAAGCGGACAGGTTACGCTTTGCGGAGAAGACATCACCGCGTATTCAGAGCGCCGCATGCGCTCCCTGCGGGGAAGACAGATTTCGATGGTGTTTCAGGACCCCATGACAACGCTGAACCCCACGATCCCGGTTGGCAAGCAAATCACCGAAGCGATTCTAAAGCACCAAAAAATCGGGAAACAAGCCGCCAAAGCGCAGGCTTTAGAACTGCTGAGACGGATGGAAATCGATCACCCGGAGGAACGCTTCGAGATGCAGCCGCATCTGCTTTCCGGCGGAATGCGCCAGCGGTGCGTTCTGGCGATTGCTTTGGCCTCCCGCCCGAAGGTTTTGGTGGCGGACGAACCGACTACCGCACTGGATGTGACAGTGCAGACCAAAATACTCGATTTGATTTTGTCCACCTGCAAAGAATCCGGAATCGCGGTGCTGTTTATCTCTCATGACCTGAGCGTGGTCGCCAGAATCGCAGACCGGGTCGCCGTGATGTACGCCGGAAAGATCGTTGAAATCGGCACAGCCGAAGAGATTTTCTACGACCCGCGCCACCCGTACACCTGGGGGCTGCTGGGGGCGCAGCCTGCGCTGGCGGTGCAGACCAAACAGCTGCACAGCATTCCGGGTATGCCCCCCTCCCTGCTGAATCCACCGGCGGGCGACCTGTTTGCGCAGCGTAACGAATACGCGCTGGCAATCGATTATGAAGAAATGCCGCCCCTGTTCCAGATCACGCCGACGCATTTCGCGGCCACCTGGCTGCTGCACCCCAACGCCCCGCGCATCGAACCGCCTGCCTTTCTGAAAGGGGGGCCGCAGCGATGAATGAGGAAATGCTTCTGGAAGTCCGGAATGTAAAGCAGTATTTTCCGATCAGCAAGTGCCTGACGATCCGTGCGGTCGACGACATCAGCTTTCAGATCAAGCGGGGAGAAATTTTTGGCCTGGTGGGCGAAAGCGGCTCCGGCAAATCCACGGTGGCCCGCTCGGTGATGGGGCTGTACCGCCTCACCGGCGGCGAAATCCGGTTTCAGGGAGAGAAAATATCGGACCCGAAGATTTACCGGAAGGACCGCCGGAACATCCAGAAAAACATGCAGATCATCTTTCAGGATTCCGTCGCCGCGCTGAACCCTAGAATGACCGTGCGGAACAGTATCGCCGAGCCGCTGCAGGCCTGCGGACTCTGCCCCGGCCGCGAACTAGATATTCGGATTAATGAGCTGCTTCGGCAAGTTGGGCTAGACGAGAGCTTTCGCGGAAAATACCCTGACGAGATTTCGGGCGGACAGCGCCAGCGCGTGGCGATCGCGCGGGCCATCAGCACCAATCCGCAGCTTCTGGTCGCGGACGAGCCCACCGCCTCGCTCGACGTATCGATTCAGGCGCAGATTCTCACGCTGTTTCAGCAGCTTCAGCGGGAGTACGAGTTTGCGTTCCTGCTCATTTCGCACGATCTTTCCGTCATCCGCTTGCTCAGCAATACGATCGCTGTGATGCGGGAGGGCCGGCTGCTGGAACTGGCCGAAACCGAAGAGCTGTTCGAACATCCGCTGCATCCGTACACCAAAACCCTGCTCTCCGCCGTTCCGGCCGCAGACCCTATTTCTGAGCGGAGCCGCCGGGTTCTGGAATTTGACCCGGCCTGTATTCCGGAATCGGGTACCTTGCAGGAAGTGCTGCCCGGGCATTTTGTTTTTGGCTGAGAAAATTCTCGCGCTTTGCTTCACGCACACTGAAAATCAAATACGAAAAAAGAACCGCAGACCATTGGTCTGCGGTTCTTTCCTAAATAAAAAAATAATCTTTGAAAGGTGTAAAGCAATACTCCTTTATAGGCCCAGTTTTTTCGCCTGCGTCATAATCGCCTTGGCGATCGGCCCGGCGGAGGTGCGCCCGTAGTTGCCCTCTTCCACTACAACGGCGAAAGCGTAGGGCGTTGTGGGATCGGACGAAAAACCGATCATCCAGCCGTTCGGCTTCTTGCCTCCGCCAACCTCGGCGGTACCGGTTTTGGCGCATACGCTCATGTCGGGGAACATGTCGTCGCCATAGTCGCTCGTCACGTTGTTGCGCATCAGCTGCTCGAGCGTCTGGGCGGTTGTGGGCTTGACAAGCTGGGTACCCAGCTCCGTTTTTCCCTGCTGCTGCACAATCCCCAGACTGTTTTTGATCTGCTTGATAAAATAAGGCTGCACCGGCGTTCCGTCGTTTGCGATGGCGCCCATCAGCAGCATCATGTGATAAGGGTTCGTCATATCAGTATGCTGTCCAATGCCCGACCAGGCCAGCGCCTGCTTCTCTGCCCCTTTGACGTCATACTTGCTTTTCGAGGTATCGATCCCGTCAACAGAAAAGCTGCGGTTAAAGCCCATGGTGTTAGCTTCGGCGGTCATTTTCTCCTCGCCAAGCTCCACGGCGAGCTGTGCAAACGCCACATTGCAGGATTTTGCCAGCGCCTGCTTGATATTGATCGTTCCATGAACGCCGTCGCAGGTGATCTTATTGCCGTTGATAGTCGTGCTGCCCTTGCAGGTAAAGGTTTTGGTATCCCAATCCGAAAGGGTTTCGATCGCGGCGGCCGTCGTCACGATCTTGAAGATGGAGCCCGGCGTATAGCTTGCGGAAAGCACCTTGTTCAGGTATGCTCCCTCATATTTGGAATTCGTGTCGATATCCTTCGGCACATTGGAGGGATCAAAGTCGGGCGTGCTGACCATCACCAGCATTTCACCCGTTTTGTAGTTGTACATTGCCACAGCGCCGCGGCGGCCGTCGAGCTTATTATACGCGAGTTTGGAAAGCTCGCTGGAGAGCGTCAGCGTGATGTCGCTGCCCTGCTTTTTGCCCGTGGGCGAGGTCAGCCCCGTAATGGGGTTGTACCCGCCGATCTCTGAACGGTAGCGGTATTGAACCCCGGTAGAGATATAGCCGTTCGTATCCCCCACGGCATGCAGCATCGCGCGGCGAATCGTTTCATCGCTGCTGTATACCCGCTTGCCGTTCTCGCTTTTCGCCAGCACCACACCGCTGCGGTCCAGTACATCTCCGGCAGTGGTCAGCTGACTGTCGCCCGAAGCATATTTATTGAACGGCTGCATCGCCCACGCGCCGCCGTCCTTGACAAATCCAAACAAAAATACACCCAGCCCCACAAAGAAGCCCAGAATCATCAAATAGAGGATACCGGCTCTGCCTCCGGTTGTTTTCATGTGCTTTTCCTCCTTGCGGCATACGTTCGTTCATCCGACGCTTTCATAAACGCCAGCAGCCCCCACACAGACACCATGCTCGAGCCGCCCGCGCTGAGGAACGGCAGCGTGACGCCGGTCAGCGGAAGAACGTCTGTCGCGCCGAAAATGTTCAGCGCCGCCTGAAACAGCAGCATGCCTGCTGCCGAGCAGGCCGCGATGGAATAAAAGGTGGAACGGCTGCGCGTTGCGTCGAGCTTGGTGTAAAGCGCAAGCATCACAATACAAAGTGTGACGACCACTGCCAGAACCATCCCGAGCTCTTCGCAGATCATGCCGAACATCAGATCGCTGGTGCCGGCAAACACATTTTTCAAATAGCCTTCTCCCATTCCCGCGCCGAACAGACCGCCGCTCGCGGTATAAGAAAGCACGCGGGTCTGCTGGTAGCCGGTACCGTCCGAATATTCCCACACATGCCGCCACGCGGCGAAGCGGTCTGCAATATAGGGCTTGAACTGCAAGATCATGAACGCGCCCAAAGCAGCGGCCGAGCAGGCCAGAATTACCGTTCTGAGGCTGCCGGAACGCATGAATGAAATCAGAAGAAACGTGATGAAGAAGATGGAAGCCGTACCGAAATCCTTCATTAAAAATAGGGAACCGATGCAGATTCCCGAAAACACCAGGAATTCGGTCAGGTTCTTGGCAGTCTGCAGCCGGTCAAGCGTAGAAGCGCCGGCAAACACAAATGCAATCTTGATAAATTCCGACGGCTGAACCGTTATCGGCCCAAGGCTGATCCAGTTCTTCGCCCCGTGAGACGCCACGCCGAACGCCAGGTTTACGGCAAACAGCGCCACCGCAAACAGGCCGATCGCAATACGCCACTTGGTCACACGATCCAGATCGCCCATAAAGGAAATCAGCATGCAGAACAGGATGATTCCGCCCGCCATCGCGGCCAGCTGCGTATAGGCCAGCTTTACATCCGCACCGGCAAGCAGCATGATTCCGATTCCGCTCAGCAGAAAGCCGATGGTTTCGAGCTCAAAGCTGACATGATTTCGTACCCGCATAAAGTAGTAGTACAAACCCCATTCCAGAACCGTCAGCGCGCCAAACGGGATCAGCGGCTGCCAGGCGAACGCCTCTCCGCCAAAGCAGAGCTGCGCCGCCAGAAAAATCTGGATCAAAAACACCATGCTCATCAAGCCGAGAGGCGACGGCAGGCGGCGATTCGACTGGAACAGCGTGCGCTTCTTTTTAAAGTCGCCCTCGTTTGTCCGTTTGAGCATCAGGGCGGTCGAGCCCATGGCGATCACATCCCCCGGCATCACAGACAGGGTCGGCGCCGCTTTTGTTCCGTTGACAAACGTTCCCGCCTTGGAATTCGTATCTGTAATCAGCCAGCCGGCTTCCCGGCGCATCAGCACAGCGTGGTCGCGGCTGGCGGTATTGTCCGGCAGCACAATGTCGCAGCTGCGGCTGCGGCCCATCGAATTTTCCCAATACAGCACCGGGATTTTGACATGCGTCGTCATTTCTTCGAGCAGAATGACCGGATCTTCTCGCCGGCGGCCGCGGCGAAGCGACACAAAGCAGCGCCACAGCACCACCAGAGACAGCACCGGTATCAGCACCCGCAATGCAAACAGGATGACAGTCAGCGCGGTCCCCAAAAACTCCATGATCTGGGCCAGCAAGCGAATCCCCCTTTCTTTATTCCAATACGCCTGTCCCCTTTTGCCGGATGACCGGAAAACAGAGAAAAAGCGTTCTATCATTTAACAAACAGTGTGAGGTTATTATGCCACAGACCGATCTATTTTCAGTCCATTGAGAAGAATGAAACAGGGAGGCCGGCGACATAAAAAATCTCCTGATGGGTACCTGCCTTTTGTACCTGCCAGAAGATTTTGCATGAATCGCTCAAAAGTCAGCGGTGAAAATCAAACAGATTCAATCCTACTTTTTCGCTGAAGCTTCTGTCCACCCTGCCGTCGATTATGCGGATGACCAGTTCGCAGGTAGCGCTGACAACCGCCCGGTTCAGGTGGCCGCCCACTACGTTGCCGTCTTCTCCCCCGGCGCTCATGTGCAGGTGGCAGTAAAACTCATCTTTCATGGTATTGATCGTCCCTGTAAGCGACACGATCTCATAATAGCCGTTAAACTCGTTTGCTTTATATTCCTTTTCGGCTGTTTTGAAAACGCCTACCGTAAAGCTGTTAACGGCGCCCAACCCGCTGACAGACGCCAGCTTGATTTCTTCTTTCAAAGCAATTTCCCGAATCGACGCCAAGATTTCCTCACCCGGATCGATTCTGGCTATGATCGAATCTTTGAATCTTTTATATTCCATTTGTGCTCTATCCTTTCACAATGTTGATCCGCGGGATGCCGCGCTGGCAGTGCCGCCGCACGGTTCCGTGCTTCCCCGGCCGCCCGTCGATCTTCTTTCTTCTGTGCCGCAAGGTTCCAAACCGGCAGTATATTGATCATTATTATACTGCGAAAACAAGGGAAAGTAAATGAACAAAGCTTTTACAAAAGATAACGGTTTTGAAAGAAATGAGGGCAAAACGGAAGTCAGAACAAGCCCGAACGCAATGGTAGAAATTGCTCCCTACTCCACCCGCAGCGCACACATGCCAAATATGGATTTGATTTTACAGAAATTTTTGTTATAATGGCCACAAGCGGCTATTATCATGCCAATCGGTAAAATAATGCCCCAACGGCGCTCTGCGCCTGTGGTATCATATCCACAGAGAAATCTGTCAGCATCACAGAGTATAGCGCAGAAAAGCCATGCCGATGCAAAGCAGACAAACTACACCACGGGAAAATCCGGCCCGATCAGCCGCGTCGGAGAAACATCCCGTCTGTCTGACAAAGGAGGACGTATGCAGCGAAATCCTGTGCATGTGCACAAAACGACAAACTTCCCGGATGCCATGAACACGACCGATGCCCTGATCGCCATTTTGGAAAGCTCCTTTGACGGGATTTACATCACCGACGGACAGGCCAATACCATCTGGATCAACCATTCTTACCAAGTGATTTCTGGTCTGAACGAAAAGGATGTCATCGGCAAAAACATGACGGAGCTGGAGAAATACGGGATTATCTCGCGCTCCGCTTCCCTGATGGCCCTCAAGAGCAGAAACACCATCACCATCGATCAGACCTTTCGTACCGGAAAGCGCGCTATCGTCACCAGCACTCCCGTTTTCGACGAGCAGAACGAGATCATCATGGTGGTTACCAACGTGCGCGATATTTCGGAGCTATACAATCTGAAAGAACAGCTGGCGCAAAAGCAGGAGCAGGCCCAGCGCTACGAAGGAGAAATCGAGGTCATCCGCAAGCAGCTGATGCAGACCAGCGACATGGTGGTGGCCGACGCAAAAATGCTGAACCTGCTGCGCATGGTGGGACGGGCCGCCCTGCTGGACACGCCGGTTCTGCTGCTCGGGGAAACCGGCGTCGGCAAAGAGATGGTCGCCTCTTACCTGCATAAAAAGAGCCCCCGAAGAGACGGACCGTTCATCAAGGTGAACTGCGGCGCCATACCGGAGGCTCTGGCCGAAAGCGAGCTGTTCGGCTACGAGCGCGGCGCTTTCACCGGCGCCAACAGAGAAGGAAAAGCCGGCCTGTTTGAGATTGCCGACAAGGGCACCATTTTCCTAGACGAGGTGGGCGAGCTGCCGGCCAGCCTGCAGGTAAAGCTGCTGCGCGTTCTGCAGGAGCAGGAGATCGTACGCGTGGGCACCGGCAAGCCGATCAAGGTGGATGTGCGAGTCGTGGCCGCCACCAACCGCGACATGGAAAGCATGGTCAAAAGCGGCAGACTGCGGGAGGACCTGTACTACCGGCTGAATGTGTTCCCGGTCCATATTCCCCCGCTGCGCGAGCGGCAGGATGATATTCCAAAGCTGGCACAAAATATGTTGGAAACCCTGAATAAAAAATATAACCAGAATAAATCTCTTACGCAAAGCGCCTTTATCAGCCTTTTGGAATACAACTGGCCCGGCAATGTACGCGAGCTGAAAAACGTCATGGAGCGTTCCTTCATCATCAGCGACGCGGACGAAATCGATAGCGCGCACCTGATGCTGCAAAACGCGCGGCTCTGTCCAGACCCCGGCGACAGCAGCGAGGACTTCGATTTGAAGGCGTATCTTGAAAAAATCGAAAAAGAGTATATCGATAAAGCATACGAAAACAAAAAAAATGTTCGCTCAGCCGCGCAGAGCCTTTGCATGGACCCGGCTACCTATGTGCGCAAGCGCCAGAAATACAATATAAAAACTTAAAAGAGTGGATTTTAGAACGCCGGTTTTCTCCCACGCTTTCGCCGGAAGAGAAAATCAATGACTTTTTTTGAACGCTATATTGCCACATCAAAAATAAAACAGAGCCCGATTCCGGTTCTGACATACAAAACCAGCGCCGACACAAGCTCCGCTTCTGTTGGCGCTGGTTTGTTTCATATCAGCATCGGTGTTTCAAAAATAAAACAACAACATGCGATCCATTATGTCGAATTCATAAAAAAATAATGAATTTTATCAATTTACTATGCTGTTTTCCAGTATTCGTTCCGGTTCAGAATTTAAATTCCCTTTTATTTTCAAAATTCAATTGACGAAAGTCCAGAAAAGGCCGATCTAAAATTGTCGGATTCGTAGAATCGGACGATCAACGCAACAGATCAGCGCATATGGCACGGAACTTGCTCTAACTCTTTTACAACAGGCTTTCCACAAGAGCCAACTCAAATTATAAGGAGGAACCAAAATGAAACTGTACATCCTGAACACCGGTTATCTGGAGACAGACAAAAACAACGTAGTCGCCTGTTCCACCATCGGAACCTACAGCCAGCCGCAGGTCACCAACAAATGGATTAAACTGCCCGTCATGGCTTTTCTGATCGATACCGGAGACGGATACATCCTCTATGACACCGGCAGCAACCCGGAGGCCATGAACGGCTACTGGCCCAAGAATCTGCAGGAAGTGTACCCCCTCTACCAGAAAGAGGAAGAGCGCCTCGAAAACCAGCTTGCTCTGGTCGGCGTAAAGCCCGAGGACATCAAGACGGTCGTTGTTTCTCACATGCACCTTGACCATGCCGGCAACCTGCATCTGTTCCCCCATGCAGACGTGTATGTACCGAAGGCAGACTTCCTCAATGCGCAGGCACAGGTACACCTGAATCCGGATCCGACCACGCACGGCGGCTATGTCAAGGGTGATATGGACGTTTCCGTAAAGCAGTATCACCTGATCGACAGCGACTTCGAGCTGGTTCCCGGTGTGGACGTTGTCAACCTGCCCGGCCATACTCCCGGACTGCTCGGCCTTGTGGTACATATGGAGAACAGCACCTTCATTCTGCCGCAGGACGCCGTATACACCTCTGAGATTTACGGCCCGCCCGCCAAAATGTCCGGCCTGCTGTACGACAGCCTGGCGCACTTCCAGTCTGTTCAGAAGGTCCACGATTTAGAAGAAAAATACAACGGCAAGGTGGTCTTTGCCCACGATTATGAGTTCTTCCAGACCCTAAAGACCGCCCCGCACTACTACGACTGACGCACACGCCAGCCATTTCACATTTTGAATCAATTTGAATCATTCACAGAAGGAATCCATTCGGCCCATTATCTCAGAAAGAAGGAATTTCACCATGGCACTTATGACCGGAGAACAATATATCGAAAGCATCCGCAAGCTGAATCTGCAGATTTACATGTTCGGCGAGAAAATTGAGAGCCCGGTAGATCACCCGATTCTGCGCCCGTCGCTGAATTCGGTCCGCATGACCTATGATCTGGCGCAGGACCCCCAGTACGAGGATTTGATGACCGCTACCTCTGCGATCACCGGGAACAAGATCAACCGCTTCTGTCATATCCACCACAGCACGCAGGATCTGGTAAACAAGGTGAAAATGCAGCGTCTGCTCGGCCAGAAAACCGCTTCCTGTTTTCAGCGCTGCGTAGGCATGGACGCGTTCAATGCGCTCTATTCCACTACCTTTGAGACCGACCAGCAGTACAAAACCAATTATTTTGAGAACTTCAAAAAGTTTGCGATCGCCACCGAAGAGAACGACTGGACTGTAGACGGCGCGATGACTGACCCCAAGGGCGACCGTTCGCTGGCCCCCCACGCACAGCCTGACGCCGACATGTACCTGCATGTGGTGGAGCGCCGCCCCGACGGCATTATTGTGCGCGGCGCAAAAGCACACCAGACCGGTATCATCAACTCTCACGAAGTGATCGTCATGCCCACCATCGCCATGGGCCCGGACGACAAGGATTATGCCGTTTCGTTTGCCGTACCGACCGACGCCGAGGGCATTTTCATGATCATCGGCCGCCAGAGCTGCGACACCCGCAAGCTGGAAGGCAGCGAGATGGACGTTGGCAACAGCGAGTTCGGCGGCGTAGAGGCTCTGGTGGTATTCGACAACGTGTTTGTTCCGAACGACCGCATTTTCCTCAACGGCGAGGTCGAGTTTGCCGGAATGCTGGTAGAGCGCTTTGCCGGTTACCACAGACAGAGCTACGGCGGCTGTAAGGTCGGCGTGGGCGACGTTCTGATCGGCGCGGCTGCGCTGGCCGCCGAGTACAACGGCGTAGAGCGCGCTTCTGCCGTGAAAGATAAGCTGATTGAGATGGTACACCTGAACGAGACCCTGTTTGCCTGCGGCATCGCGTGCTCTTCGGAGGGCAAGCCCACCCCGTCCGGCAACTACCTGATCGATCTGCTGCTCGCCAACGTCTGTAAGCAGAACGTGACCCGCTTCCCCTATGAAATTGTGCGGCTGGCCGAGGATATCGCCGGCGGCCTGATGGTGACCGCTCCGTCTGAAAAAGACCTGCGTGACCCGGTGGTAGGCCCCTATGTGGACAAATATCTGCGCGGCGTCAACGCGGTTTCCACCGAGAATCGTCTGCGCGTCCTGCGCCTGATCGAAAATATGTCTCTCGGCACGGCGGCTGTCGGCTACCGCACCGAATCCATGCACGGCGCGGGTTCCCCGCAGGCGCAGCGCATCATGATCGCCCGCCAGGGCAATATCAGCGCGAAAAAGAAGCTGGCCAAGGCCATCGCGCATATCGACTAATTTGTTTGTGTTTTCCGGTTTCGTACCCGCCGGCCGTGCTACCCCCCGGGCGGCGGGGAATCGGAATCAACCAATTGAGGTGTTTTTCATGACCCAACTGACTGAAATCGAACGCCTGCTGGAAGAACAGGTCCGTCCGCAGCTTGCCCTGCACCAGGGGAACCTCAGCATCATCAGCCTGACGGACGACGTGCTGACCATTCGCCTGCTGGGCGCCTGCGCCAACTGCCCGTCCGCTTCCCTGACCACCGAGGAGCTGATCGCCTCCGCCGTGCAAAGCCGTTTCCCGCAGATCCGGCGCGTCGTGCTCGACACCGGCGTCAGCGATTCTCTTTTACGGCAGGCGCGGGAGTTTCTGACCAGCCGGCATACCGGCACAAAAAATCAACAAGGAGTGACGTAACATGTCCTGGCAGGAACTGTATCAGCAAAAGCGGATGACGGCGGAGCAAGCCGTTTCTTATATCAAATCCGGCGACCGCGTGGTCGTGGCGCACGCCACCGGTGAACCCAGCGCATTGATCAACGCTATGGTAAAAAACGCCGACGCTTACCGCAATGTGGAAATTGTTCACATGGTGGCAATGGGCAAAGGCGAATACTGCCTGCCCGAATACGCGGAGAACTTCCGCCACAACAGTCTGTTTTTAGGAGCGTCTACCAGAGACGCCATCGCGAAAGGGCGCGGGGATTTCACCCCGGTATATTTCTCGCAGATTCCCGACCTTCTTCGCGAAGAGCTGCATCCCAATGTGGCGCTGCTTCACCTTTCCCCGCCGGATGAACATGGCTACTGCAGCTACGGCGTTTCGGTGGACTATACAAAGCCCGCCGCAGAAATCGCGGATCTGCGCATCGCCCAGATCAACCCCAATATGCCCCGCACCCTCGGCGACAGCTTCATCCACGTGAGCGAGCTGGACTGCATTGTGGAGGTGGATGACCCCATCATTGAGCTGGGGCAGGCAAAAATTGGAGAAACCGAGTGTGCCATCGGGGAGCACTGCGCCTCGCTCATTCAGGACGGAGACTGTTTGCAGCTTGGCATCGGCGCGATTCCCGACGCGGTTCTGCTGTTCCTCAAGGAAAAGAAAGACCTGGGCATTCATTCCGAAATGTTCTCGGACGGCGTGGTCGAGCTGGTGGAAGCCGGCGTGATCACCAACCGCCGCAAGACCCTGCACAAGGGCCAGTGCGTCGTCACCTTCCTGATGGGCAGCCGCCGCCTGTACGATTATGTCAACAACAATCCGTCCGTCGCGATGTATCCGGTGGATTATGTCAACAATCCCGCTGTCATCGCGAAAAACGACAATCTGGTTTCCATCAACTCCTGCATTCAGGTTGACCTGATGGGCCAGGTCGTTTCCGACAGCATCGGCCCGCGGCAGTTTTCCGGCGTGGGCGGCCAGGTCGATTTCGTGCGCGGCGCAAACCTGAGCCGCGGCGGCAAGAGCATTATGGCCATGCCGTCATCCTTAGTAAAAAAGGACGGCACGCGCGTTTCCAAAATCGCGGTGCAAATCGATGCGGGCGCGGCGGTAACCACCTCCCGCTATGACGTGAACTATATCGTAACGGAATTCGGCGTTGCCAAGCTGAAGGGCAAAACCCTGCGCGACCGCGCGAAGGCGCTCATCGAAATCGCTCACCCGGATTTCCGGGATGAGCTGATGGAAGAATTCCATCGCCGTTTCGGAGTATAACATCTTTCAACGATACACTCTCCCACACCAAAGGCACCGGAGAGGCTCCGGCCTCTCCGGTGCGCTTTCTACAATACGCAGGCCGCCGAAGCAGGCGGCAGGCACCACTGCCACTCTCTGGAGGAAATTGACACCATGACTCATTTGGAACAATACAATCAGGTATTTATGAAGCTGTTCGGCGTTGCGGAGGAAGACCTCCCCTCACTGATTTATCTGCGCGGCAACTGGGATTCCCTGCAGCATATCGAGATGATCACCATGATGGAGGACACCTTCAATATTTCCATCAACTCCACCGACGTCATCCTGTTTAACAGCTATGAAAAAGGAAAAGAGATTTTGAGGAAATACGACGTGGAGGTCTGACCATGTTTTTTCCATTGGAACAGCATCCGCCGGAGCACCCCGCGCTGGTGGAACCGAACGGGGCCGTGCTGACCTATTCTCAGCTCACGGCCGCCGTAAACCGTGTGGCAGAATGGCCGGTGCGGCGCACTTTGATTTTCTGCCTGACCAGCAGCACCATCGGCTTTACCGCAGGATATGTGGGCTTTTTGTCCACGCAGGCGGTGCCTCTGCTTCTGGACAGCGAGCTGACCCCGGAGCTTCTAAGCCGCCTGATTACACTGTACCGCCCCAGCTTTTTGTGGGTTCCGCAGAAAAAATCCGGCGCGTTTTCCAAATACACGCCGGTACAGACACTGTATGATTACACCCTGCTGCAAACGGACTGTACCGACTGCCCGCAGCTGCACCCGGAGCTCTCGCTGCTGCTGACCACCTCTGGCTCAACGGGCAGCCCCAAGCTGGTACGCCAGAGCGCGCGCAATCTTCTTTCCAACGCCGAGGCAATCGCGCAGTATCTGGAGCTCAACTCCACCTCTGAGCGCCCGATCCTGACCTTGCCGCTGCATTACACCTTTGGCCTTTCGATTCTGCACAGCCACCTGCTGACAGGCGGGACCGTGCTGCTGAGCGAGTACAGTGTGATCCAGCAGGAGTTTTGGGATTATTTTGAGCGCGAAAAAGCCACCAGCATCAGCGGGGTACCCATGACCTACACCCTGCTGGAGCGCGCCGGATTCTTTGAGCGCGAGCTGCCGAGCCTGCGGTATTTTACACAGGCCGGGGGCAAGCTGCCGCACCGGATGCACCAGCGCTGTGCCGAATTTGCCCGGGAACGCGGGCTGCGTTTTTACGCGATGTACGGCCAGACAGAGGCCACCGCCCGCATGAGCTACCTGCCCTGGCGGCTGGCAGAAGAAAAATGCGGCACCATCGGAATTGCCATACCGGGCGGGGTCTTCCGCCTAGTTGGCGACAGCGGGGAGGAAATCACGGAGCCGTACCGGGAGGGCGAGCTGGTGTATGAGGGGCCGAACGTGACCCTCGGCTATGCGCAGGGCCCGGTCGATCTGGCGCGGGGCGATGATTTCGGCGGCATGCTGTTTACCGGCGACCTCGCCATGCGGGATACGGACGGCTGCTATACCGTTACCGGGCGCAAGAAGCGGATGGTAAAGCTGTTCGGCAGCCGCGTAAGCCTGGACGAATGCGAGCGCCTGCTGCGTGAGCAGTTCGGCGGCGCGGATTTCGCGTGCCTGGGGCGCGACGATCATATCGATCTGTTCGTCACCGAGTCCTCGGATTGCACCGCGCAGAACGCGCTTACTTATCTGTCTGAAACCCTTCGTTTTCCCGTGTGGGCCTTTGGCGCACATCCCATCGCGGAAATTCCCAGAAACGAGGCCGGGAAAATCCAATACCCGCGCCTGGAGGAGCTGCTATGACAAAGGATGTTGCACATCTGCTGGAAATACCGCCGTTTTCTCTGCCGCAGTCGGCAAAGGAGGCCTTGTTCTTCCCCGCGGCACTGGAGCTGACCCGTTACCACAGCGCCCACTGTGAGCCGTATGCCAATATTCTGCGCGCGCTGGAATTTGACCCCGAAACGATCCACAGCACGCAGGAGCTGCCCTTTCTCCCCAGCGGCCTGTTCAAATCCATGCGGCTGAGCAGCGTTCCCTCCGAGCAGGAATACGCCCGCTCCCTTACCTCCTCCGGTACCACAGGAAGCCAGACCGTTCATGTGGAGCTGGACCGGGAGACCTCCGCCGACCAGCAGCGCGCACTGGCGCACATTGCTGCAGATTTCATCGGCGGAGCGCGCCTGCCGATGCTGATTCTCGATCAGCCGTCCATCCTTGCTTATGGCAGCGGGCTTTCCGCACGGGCCGCCGGAATCCTGGGCTTTTCTATTTTTGCCCGGCGGCGCGTGTTTGCCCTGCGGGAGGATTTAACGCTTGATCTGCCGGCCATCCGCGCGTTTCTGGAGCAGGCAAACGGCGGGCCGTTTCTTTTGTTCGGCTTCACCTTTATGGTGTGGAAATATTTTTGCCAGGCGCTGCGCGACTCTGCGGAACATCTGGATTTTTCGGGCGGAATCCTCATTCACGGGGGCGGCTGGAAGAAGCTTCTCGATCAGGCCGTGCCGCCGGAGGAATTCCAGCGCGCCCTGAATGAGTGCTGCGGGCTGCATCGTATTTACAATTATTACGGTATGGCAGAGCAGGCCGGTTCCGTCTTTTTTCAATGCGAGGCTGGGCGCTTTCATGCCAGCGAGCTTTCCGAGGTATTCGTGCGCAGGGCGGAGGATTTCTCCCTGTGCGAGCCGAGAGAAGCGGGTATTCTGCAGGTTCTTTCTCTGCTGCCGCGCTCTTACCCCGGCCACAGTCTGCTAACGGAGGACGAGGGCGTTTTTCTGGGTGTGGATGACTGCCCCTGCGGCAGGCTGGGGAAAAACTTTCTGGTCAGCGGCCGCCTGCAGCAGGCGCAGCTCAGGGGGTGCAGCGATGTCTACGCAGGATAAGAAATTTGTACTGCTCACTGGGGAGCTGTCTTCTTTAGAGCAGGATATGCCGCCTTTCTCCATTTTTGAGGAGCAGGTGCTTCAGTTCCTGAACACATTGAGCATCAGGCTGCGCCGAAACCCCGAAGCACACCCCTTTCCCGACCTTTCCGCCTTCGCGTTCTGGTGCCGGGGCAGCCATCTCCGGCAGCTCGCAAAGGGTCAGAATACAGAGAGCCTGTGCTTCGGCCGCGGGTTGGCATTTCATGTGTGCCCCAGCAACGTTCCGCTGAACTTTGCCTACTCGCTGGCGGCGGGTTTGCTGGCAGGGTGCGCCTGCGCGGTTCGCCTTTCCTCACGTGATTTTCCGCAGGCAAGGCTGCTGTGCCGTGAAATGGACGCGCTGCTGCACACTGAATTTCGAGGACTTCTGTCCTATATCACCTGTTTTCAGTGCGAACACGATCACCCGGTTCTGGCGCGGCTGTCGGAACGCTGCGGCGTGCGCGTTCTGTGGGGCGGCGACGAGGCGATTCGGCAAATCCGGCAGCTGCCGCTTTCCCCGCGCGCGGTGGAGCTTTCCTTTGCCAGCCGCTATTCCGTGTGCGTCATCGACGCAGGGGCATTCCTGAGCGATCCCAACCCGGAGCGGCTTTCGGAACGCTTTTATTCGGATGCTTACTTTGCCGGACAATGGGCCTGCACCTCTCCCCGCGCTCTGCTTTGGCTGGGGGAAGACGCACAAATTAAAGCGGCCCAAAAATTTTTGTGGCAAAAGGTGGAACGCCTGTGCCAAAACCGGACGGATTTTCTGCCGGTTCACGCGGTCAAAAAGCGGGAGCATTTCTGCCTTATGGCGGCCCAAAACCCGGAAGTCCGCCTGTGCGCACAGAGCAACCATGCCGTGCGGGTGCTGACGCCACGCCTGACTCCGGAGCTGCTGGAGCTTTGGACCGGCGACGGCTTGTTTCTGGAAACCCATGCGCAGACACTCGATACGCTGCTCCCCATCTTAGGGGAACGCTGCCAGACGCTTTGCTGTTATGGAATCAAAACGGCAGAGCTGCGGGAATTTCTGCGTCGTGCACGTCCCGCGGGAATTGACCGTGTGGTACCGCTTGGCAGCAGCATGCAGTTTTCTCTGGTATGGGACGGAATCGATTTGATCCGTGCTATGAGCCGCAGCGTTGAATTTTCCTAGCAGTAACCGAAAGGAAGCAATATGATGACACCTTTATCCGTTGGGAATTGTGCAGAGCGCACCAGAAGCTTTTCACCGCAGGACCTTGAGGATTACATGCGGCTGACGGGCGATCAGAATCCCCTGCACACCTTGGAATCGGGAGAAAGCCGTTTCGGCGCGCCCATCGTTCACGGCATGCTGCTGGCCGGGATGATCTCTGCGCTGATCGGCACACAGCTCCCCGGGCCGGGTTCCGTTTACGTCAGTCAGGAGCTTCGTTTCATCCGCCCGGTGTTTTGCGGCGACACTGTCACCGCCGCCTGTCGGGTCGCGCAGATTTACCCGGAAAACGGGCAGGTGCGCCTGCGGGTACAGCTCCGCAACCAGAAGCAGGAGCTGGTGCTTTCCGGCTACGCGGTGGTTCTGCCGCCCTGAATACATAGGAAATGAAAAGAAACAGAAATAACTCCCTCGCCAAAAACGAGGGAGTTATTTCTGTTTCATTCAAAGATTAATATCAGCCCTTTGCGAAAAAGCGGGCGAACAGCTCATCCTGCTCCGGCAGGTGCGTTACAAACCCGATCGCAATTTTCCCATGCGTCAGCGCAATCAGCTCTTTGGCTTTTTCCTCGCCGAACGCGCCGCAAAGCTCCACAGCCCCGAAGCCCTCCTGCTCCAGCTCCGTCAGCTTCTGGCGTGCCTGCTCGTAGTTGTTCACCGTAAAAATACTGGTGATCTGTTTTTCCGTTTCAAAATGGGCCTGGTGCTGTTCCGGCGTATAGTGTCCTCCCATCAAAACAAATGCAAACTTCTTTTTCATGGCAATTTCTCCTATCTAAAATGAAATTTTATTTTTCTCTCAATTCAGGCCGTCGCTCAACAGCAAAGCAATTTACGATTCATTCCAGTAACGCGCTCTCTGTTCCGGGGTCAGCGACTGGGCAAAGGTGCTTTTCAGCAGCAGAAAATGCTCCAGCTCATTAAAAATGTGCAGCAGGGCGGCGCGGTCTTCAAATTCCTCGCGGGTACGGGGCAGCTCGCTGGCGCGGAATTCCGCTCGAATTTTGTTCGCGTCGTCAAGCAGCGCCGCCGCGTTGTTCGATTCCCCAAAGGTGGAAGAAATCCTGCGCAGAAACACGGCAATCTGCTCCGCCTGAGATGGCGCTCCGTTGAGCCGGAGAAGGCCGATCTGAATGCGCTGAAGAACCAGAAACTGATTCGTGCGCATATCGATGTATTCCCGGTAATAATTCAGGTCTAGGGTCAGCGCGTTGTCGGCAGCTCGGTTTGCCTGTGCACGCGCCTGCTCCAGCAGACGCTCCAGCTCTGAAAATTTTGGGAGGTGGGAAACCGTATGGCCCTGAATCGCATCCGCGATCTGATCCAGCACCCGGCAGATCGCAGAATCGATCTCCCCCTGCGCCTTGCGGATGGCATGGAGCCCGACCGGCAAAAACAGGTTCAGCAGAATACCGATGCCCGCGCCGATCACAAGGAGCAGAAGCTCGTTGCCGATCAGCCCGAGCGCCATGGAGCGCTCTACCCAGTAATGGGTGACCAGCACCGAACACATGGCAATATCCGCAGCGGCGGAAAAGGTATGGCACAGCGTAACAAACGCCAGCAGATAAACACCAAGGGCCGCAACCGTATAGCCCAGCAGCTGAAAGCTGAAAAATGCAATGGCCGTCGCCGCCAGAAAAATCGGGATACGGCGCCCCGCGGTGATCAGCGTTTCCCGCTTCGTTTCCTGCAGACTAAGCAGCGTAATGATGCCTGCCGCCGTGGGGTATTGCAGCCCCAGCGCAAGTGCCAAGGCAATGGCGGCACAGGCCCCTGCCGCCGCCTTTACCGCCTTGATTCCTGCAGATTTGAGCAAAGTCTTCAAACGCATCCCCCTTCGCAAGCCGGAGGCGGCCTGCGGTACTCTGTGCCGCGCTCCCAATCTTTGACTTTATTATATTGGGTTATCCTCACAATTTCAACTCTGAGCAGTAGCAACAGGAAATTTCCCGCATATTATAGACAAAATACAGCCGCCAATCGGACAAGCACTAGGTAATGGCTCCCCATAAAGTTTGTGGAACAGCAGGCGTATTCCGAAAACAGCCACACCCTGAGAAACGGCAGACAGTAAAAAAGTGCATGGAACCGCTTTTCAGCGGCCAATCCATGCACTTTTATTATGATTCAGAGGATTTTTCTTCCCGCCTCGCTCTGGCGGTTTCTCCGTATTGATTTGCCGGAATGGCGTAAATCCGTTCCGGCCGCAGGCAGGGGAAACCCTGTCGACACCGCCAATCACGAATCATCCATCCAGCTGAAGCGGCCTGATCTTGCGAACGACATCCAGCAGTGTGCCGTCTCTCGCTTCCACAACGGCAACGACCTGATCTTCCCACTCCAGCGCATCAGGAGTTCCCACCAGGCTGTAAGCTTTGTCGCGCAGCCATTCAATCGTCACGTGTTCGATACCGGCGGCATCCAGGCATTGTGCCAAATCGTTGCGCAGGGGGTTGACCGCGATACCGTAATCCGTCACCAGAATATCCACGCAGTCGCCGGGCGTGGTGACTGTTACCACCTCATCACACACGGTCGCCATGCGGCCGCGGGTCAGGGGTGTAACGATGATGCAGCACTTGCTGCCCGCAGCCGTATCCGGGTGGCCGCCCGGCGCACCGCGCAGGATTCCGTCGGAGCCGGTGATGACGTTCACATTAAAATTGACATCGATTTCGAGAGCGGACAGAACTACAAAATCCAGCTGATTGACATAAGCGCCCTTATTGGCCGGGTTCGCGTACTCGCTCATGCTGATTTCGTGATGCTTTGGATGTTCGGCCAGGTGCTTGATGGCGCCCATGTCGAAATCCTGCGTATCCAGAATCGCCCCGACAAGGCCCTTGTCCAGCAACTGGCATACTGCGCTTGTCACCCCGCCCAGAGCGAAGCTCATTTTGATCCCTTTTTCCACCATGCGTTTCTCAATAAAACGGTTGACCGCCAAAGACGGGCCGCCCGCGCCGGTCTGGAATGAAAAACCGTCTGTAAAATACGGGGTCGCGGCGATCACTTCGGCCGCATGCTCCGCCATCATCAGCTCGCGCGGGTTTTCCGTAACACGGGCTTCTTTGGTGGCAATTTTCGTCGCGTCGCCAATGCTGTCCACCACACACACGCAGTCCACATTTTCGGCAGAAATAGAGGACGGCCGGTTGGGAAAGTCTACCAGCGTATCGGTGATGATAACGGTATGGTCGGCGTAGTGGGAATCGTGAATGGCAAACCCCATCGAGCCGCAATTGTTTTTGCCGCCCACCCCCTTGGCGTTGCCCCAGCAGTCTGAGGTGGAAGCGGCCAAAAAGGCGATGTCGATATGCACTTCTCCAGCCTCGACCGCGCGGGGGCGTCCCCCGTGGCTGCGGATAACGGCAGGGGTCGCGAGCTTCCCGGCGGAAATCACCTCGCCGATCCGCCCGCGGACGCCGGAGGTCTGAATGCCGATGACCTTCCCCTGCTCAATATAATCCGCAATCAGGTCCTGAGCGTTGCCAAGAGATGTTGCCGCGATGGTGATATCCTTCAGGCCCATCTCCTCCACCAGAACTTTGGCGACCATGCTGGCCACATAGTCTCCCTCTCGGAATTCGGAATGAAACGAAACAGTCATTCCGTCGTGCGCGCCGCAGCGCTCGCATGCCTTTCTGATACTGCTGCACAGCTTGCTGCTCTGCGGCTTTACATACCGGCGGGTTTTGGGGGAATCCCTTTTGATATATTTGCCGTCCATATAATATTTTCCCTGATAGACCTCTTTGCCGTCTTTCAGGAGTTCTTCGGGTATTTCCCGATTTACTGCGTTTTTCATACTGTATCGCTTCCTCCTCGATTCGTTATAAATCACCTTTGTAAACGCCGCACGCTTTCGCAAGAGCGATCACTCTTCTGGCGTCTTCAAAGAAAGGAATATCCACCATTTTTCCGTCTACGGTGTAGACTCCCACGCCGGATTCCGCCTGCTCGTTAAAGGAGCGAACCAGCTTTTCCGCGTAAGCGATCTCTTTGGGAGTGGGCGCAAAGGTCTCGTGTACAAAACGAATCTGCTTCGGGTTGATCACGCTCTTGCCGTCGAAGCCCATCTTGCGGTTCTGAATGACCTCGGCCTGAAAGCCCTCCGTGTCGTCCAGATACGGGAACATCGTGTCAAAGCACTGCACACCCGCAGCCCGCGCGGCCAGCAGCATCTGCCCCCTGGCGGCCAGCATTTCAATACCGCCCTCTTCGATTTGAACGTGCATGCTCTTGCGGAAGTCGCCGCCCGAAATGGCGCAGCCGAACATGCGGTCCGACGCGGTGACGATTTCGTAGGCGTTCAGAATCCCTTTCGGGCTTTCCAGCGCGGCCATCAAAAGGGTTCTTCCCTCTTCGACCCCGAATTCTCTTTCCGCCGCCAGCACGTGTTCCTCCACGGTCAGAACATCCTGCGCGCTTTCACATTTGGCAATGCGGATGCCGTCTGTCCCGCCGGCCACCACACAGCGGATATCCTCCTGCCAGTGGGGCGTATCGAGGCCGTTAATGCGCACGATCACCTCGGTATCTCCGTAATCGACATTCTGCAAGGCCTGGTACAGCGAAAACCGGGCGGCGTCCTTCTGATTTTCGGCTACGGCGTCCTCCAAATCCAGAATAATGCTGTCCGCCCCATAAATGTAGGCGTCTTTGATCAGGCCGGGCTTCTGCGCGTTCATAAACATCATGGTTCTGCGCAGGCGGAATTTTTGCGGTTTCGGTCTTTTGATCATCTGACCACACCTCCCCACGGGATATTTTTCTCGGAAGCGCCGCAGCTGCGGAACACCGCACATTCCACGCGCGCCTTGAGGGTGCACTCCAACGCACCTTTATCGTTCACGGTGATTTTGCCGTTCTTTACGCCAAGATGTTCCAGTGTTTCTAAAACGGTCGCCTTGATCTGGCGGCCATACTGATTCATCACGCTGCTTTCAATCGACAGCTGGATCCCGTCTGCAAACGGCTCCACCACTACCTGTGCATCGCTGGATTCCAGCGTTCCGGCGATGGCCGGCTTCTGAATTTCCATTCATTCCAACTCCTTTATGTATTTTCAGTTGAACAATTCCAATTGGGAAACGATTTTTTCTTTCTTCTTTAATTTAACAGCAATCGGAACGAAATGTAAAAGTCCTCTTTTGCCTCGATTTCCATGCAAATTCAGAATACATCAATTTGTTTACAAATTGCCGAAGCCTTGTATAATAAGCTTAGCAACACTCTTGTGATTCCGCACGGAGCCGCTTTTCGGGGAATACTCTTTGAGGATTCGGCAAAGCGCAGGGATTCTGATTCAGAATGGAATGCTTACGAGATCGATTCCGAATTCGTTCTATTTACAGACAAACACTTTTGGGGAGGATCAGAATGGACGAACGTGATTTTGAGCTGCTGGCCACTTTGAAAGAAACCCGGAACATCACTCACGCGGCAGACCTGCTGTATGTGACGCAGTCCTCCCTTTCCAAACGGATCAGCGCGATCGAGCAGGAGCTGGGCGTCACCCTGATCCTGCGCTCGCGCCAGGGTATCCATTTTACGCCGGAGGGCGAAGAGGTGCTGCGGCGCACCGCAGAGGCCGCGCACCAGCTCAGGCTGATGCGGGAAACCATCGATGCAAGCAGGGGCTATGTATGCGGCACCCTGAACGCGGGCATTTCCATCAATTACGCCCTGTACTGCCTGCCGGACATTCTGGCCGACTACCAGACAAGGTATCCCCACGTCATCACACACATTCAGACCGATTATAGCCGCAACTTGTATACCCGGCTGCTCAGCGGCGCGATCGACGTCGCGATTCTGCGCGGCGAATACGAATGGACCGGAAGTAAAATTTTGCTGGGCCGCGAAAACATCTGCGCGATCTGCCCCGGCAGGGAGCAGACCCTGCCGCTTCATCAGCTCCCGTATATCGGTAGAAAGACGGACCGTATGTTTGAGCGCGAGATGGCGCAATGGATGCGCGAGCAGCATTTTCAGCCGGAACGGCAGGGCATCTACGCAGATAACATCACCACCTGCGTGGAGCTGGTATCCCGGGGGCTTGGGTGGTCTATTGTTCCGGAAATCTGCCTAAAAAACTTTACCGGCTCGGTTTTTCCGCTTTCTTTTCAAAACGGGGAGCCGTTTGTCCGCTCCACATACCTGATGTATTATGACACCGTGGTTGCTCTTCCCCAGGTCAAAGCCTTTATCGACACGGTGAAAAAACAGAGAGGATAATCAGAACATGAGAATCGACTATACCATTTCGCGCATCTACGCAAGCGACATCAAGGGCAACCGGCTGGTAGACGCGCTTTTGCAGGCGGAGGGAATCAGCCGCGACCAAAACCTGGACTACACCTGCGGAATCTTTGACGCAAACGGCAGCCTGATCGCAACCGGCAGCTGCTTTGGGAACACCCTTCGATGCCTGGCGGTAGACAGCGCCCATCAGGGCGAAGGGCTGATGAACGCAGTCGTGACCCACCTGACCGAAATTCAATTCGCCCGCAGGAACACCCGCCTGTTTTTATACACCAAATGCAGCTCCGCCAAGTTTTTTCAGGATTTGGGATTCTATGAAATCGCCCGGGTTACGGATCGCGTCGTTTTTATGGAGAATCAGCGCACCGGATTTTCAGATTACCTGAAAAACCTTGGCACGCAGAAAAAGAGCGGACAAAAAGCGGCCGCTCTGGTCGTGAACGCAAACCCGTTTACGTTAGGGCATTTGTACCTGGTGGAGAAGGCCGCCGCGGAAAACGACGTACTGCACCTGTTCATTGTCAGCGAAGATGTCAGCCTGATTCCGTTCTCTGTCAGAAAGCGCTTGGTTATGGAGGGAACCGCCCATTTGAAAAACATCTGTTATCACGACAGCGGTCCGTATATTATCAGCAACGCCACCTTTCCGAGCTATTTTCTGAAGGACGCCGAAACGGTCATTCACAGCCATGCTCTGCTCGATCTGACGATCTTTATCAAAATTGCGGAGGTGCTTGGCATTACCCGCCGCTATGTCGGGGAGGAGCCGACCAGTCAGGTGACGGCAATTTACAACCGCACCATGCAGGAAGAACTCCCAAAGGCCGGGATTGAATGCCTTGTGATTCCGCGAAAGGAATCCGGCGGCAAACCCATCAGCGCCTCTACCGTGCGCCAGGCCATCAAAGAGGGGAACCTTTCCGCCGTGCGGTCTCTGGTACCCGAAAGCACCTACCGCTTTTTCCTGAGCGAAGAAGCCGCCCCTATTATTCAAAAAATCAAAGCCGCTGACCAGGTGATCCATTATTGACGATTCAGAGAAAGAAGGGATGTTATGCTTTTGGGGCAAGAGGTTTCGTTGGAGCAAATGCTGGACTGCCGGGAACAGCGCGCCGCCATTCAGGCCCGGTACCAATCAAAACACCATCTGCCGGTGCTCTCTTTCTGCCTGAATATCCCGGGGCCGATCAAGACCTCTCCCGAAATTCAAAGGCTGTTTTTTGATGGTAAAAAAGAAATCGCCGCCGTGCTGCAAAGCACGGATTGTGTCATTCTGGAAGAGACAGAAATCCACAAGCCGACCGGGGACGAATGGATTTTATGTATCCGGCAGGACGCAGAGCTGCTAAAAGAGCGGACTTCTGCCATTGAAGAGCGGCACCCGTTGGGCCGCCTGTTCGACATTGATATCATCGGGACAGATGGGCAAAAGCTCTCGCGGGGAAGCGCGCGCAAATGCCTGATCTGCGGCGCGGATGTATGGGAATGTGCCCGGGCCAGAAAACACGCAGTAGAAGAAATGCAGCAAAAAATTGAGCAGATGCTTACACAGTATTTTGCGCGTTGATGTACTTTGCCCCAGAACCACCAAAAAGAAGAAAAGGCAGGGAAACAAAATGTTTCCCTGCCTTTTCTTCTTTAGTTAAATCGAATGATAAAACCTTATCTGGAAAATAAGGTATTGTAGTTGCGGATGCTGGTCTGGCGGCCTTCGTCCGTCAGTCTGGCCAGACCGTCGAGCAGGCGGATATTCCCTTCGCGCTCCAACGCCCGCATGATCTTCGCCGTAAATTCCGGAGTCCAGTGCAGATGTACCTGTATCGTGTCAACCCCCGCTTCCGCCGCTTCTTCCTCGCTGTTTTCGTGATTGGAGAGGTGAAAAAGCAGCGTCGCCTTGGCAAACTCGATCTTCTGATTGCTCCGTCTGCGCAGGGCACTGATCAGGCCCCTGTGAGGGGCAAAAATAAACACGAGCAGAAACACCAGACCCGTTACCACAGCCATGCTCCCGGCAATCGAAACATCCAGCAGAGCCGCCAGCTGATAGCCGAGAATCCCGTTGACCGCCCCGATCGCACCGCTGAGCAGCAGCATGCGCTTCAAATCGTCCGTCAGCAGATACGCCGTGACCGGGGGGCCGATCATAAAGGCCACGACCAGCACCGAACCCACCGCCTGAAACGCGCCTACCGTGGTCAGGGACACCAGCGTCATCAGGCCATAATGGATCAGGGCCGGAGAGAAGCCCACTACGGCGGCCAGCATCGAATCAAACGTGGCCAGCTTCAGTTCCTTGAAGAACAGAGTGATCACCGCCAGATTGATCAGCAGCAGAACTCCCGTTGTGTAAATTGCTTTTGCACCGATATCCACACCGCCTACGATCATGCGGTCAAAGGAAGCAAAGGCCAGTTCGCCCAAAAGCACGGAATCGGTATCCAGATGCACCGACCCGGCATAGCGGGTGATCAGAATGATGGCGATGGAAAAGAGCAGCGGGAACACGACCCCGATCGCGGCGTCCTCGGCCAGCAGCCGGGTGCGGCTCAGCAGCTCCGTCAGCCATACGGTCACGACGCCCATCAGCGCCGCGCCCAGAATCAGAAACGGTGAGGACAGATCGTGCGTAACAAAGAAGGCCAGCACAATCCCCAGCAGAATGGTATGTGTGATGGAGTCGGACATCATCGACATTTTTCGAAGCACCAGAAAGGTTCCCGGGAGCGCGCAGGCCACCGCAACGATCACGGCGATGATTTGGATTTCAAGTTGCGGAGCCATTCGGCACACCTCCCTCCAGCTTATAAAGAATCTTGTTTTTTCTGCGGCGGTACAGCCGGTGCAGAATTCCCCGACCGGGCGCAAACAGCACGCTGACCACGACAATGATGCTGACACACACCACAATGGCCGGGCCGGTGGGCAGTTTGGGAACCAGCGAGCTGGCGGCAGTTCCCGCAACGCTGGATACAGCGCCGAACAGCGCGGAAAGCGTCACCATCACCCACAGCCGGTTGGTCCACTGGCGAGCCGCCACGGCGGGAGTGATCAACATCGCGCTCATCAGGATGACGCCCACCGTCTGCAACCCGATGATGATGGCCAGCACAATCATAAACGACAGCAGCAGATTGAGCTTTTTCGGGGAAAATCCAATGCTCTGCGCAAAATCGCTGTCAAAGGTGACCAGCTTGAATTCTTTCCAGAACAGCAGAACCAGAGCAAGCAGAACGAGCCCGCAGATCATCATTAATTCAATGTCTCTTTGCAGCAGCGTAGACGCCTGCCCGAAAATAAAGCGTTTGAGCCCAGCCTGATTGGAGTTGGGAATCCTCTGCACATAGGTGAGCAGAATCAGCCCCAGCCCGAAGAACACGGACATAACCAGCGCCAGAGCACTGTCGAATTTGACGCGGGTATGCCGCACGATGCTGATAATCAGCAAGGTGGCCAGCAGACCCGAAACGAGCGCGCCCAGCAAAAGCACCTCTGTATTTTTACTGCCCAGCAGGACAAACGCCATCACGACGCCGGGCAGCGAGGAGTGAGACACGCCGTCCCCCAGCAGGCTTTGCTTGCGCAGTACGGCAAAGCTCCCCAGCACCCCGCTGATCAGCCCCAGAAGTGTGGAGCCCAGCGCCACGGTCTGAAAGGTATAGTCTTGAAATAAAGCAAGAATGCTGCTCATGTTATCCCACGCTCCTTAAAAGCGTGCCGGTGCTGTGGTAGGTCTTTTTCAGGTTTTCTTCGTGGAACACCTCTTCCACCGGCCCGCTGGCAACCACGCGCAGATTAATCAGGGTCACCCAGTCAAAATAATCCGGCACGGTCTGTAAATCGTGGTGAACCACCACAACGGTTTTTTCCTGTTCCTTCAGCTCTTTCAGCAGGGTCACAATGGCCCGCTCCGTTTGGGCGTCCACCCCCTTGAAGGGTTCATCCATAAAGTAGACCTCGGCCTCCTGCGCCAAGGCCCGGGCAAGGAACACCCGCTGCTGCTGGCCGCCCGAAAGCTGGCTGATCTGGCGGGCGGAGTATTCCTCCATCCCCACCTTGGCCAGCATCTGCCGGGACAGTTCCACATCCGCTTTTCGGGGACGACGGATCCAGCCGAGCTTTCCGTAGCAGCCCATCAGCACCACATCCAGCACCGTGGCAGGGAAATCCCAGTCTACGCTGCCGCTCTGCGGAACATAGCCGATACGGTTTTTCAGCGTCCGCACATCGCTGTCCCCATCCAAAAAGCGAACCGCGCCGGTCACGGGCTTCAAAAGCCCCAGCATAGCTTTGATCAAAGTTGTTTTCCCCGCCCCGTTCGGGCCAACGACCGCCATCAGCTTTCCCTTGGGGATTTTCAGGTCGATGTCCCACAAAACGGGCTTGGCATCGTAAGCCACAGTGAGGTCCTCAACCTCTACCGCGTAGCTGCGCTGCGTTTTCATTTTGCTCCCTCCCGTCATTTTAAGGCATCCACAATGGTGTCAATATTGGCTTTCACCGTAAGGATGTACGTATTTGCTCCCGAAGCCACATCCCCCAGCGAATCGGAATACAGCTGGCCGCCGATGGCAACATCAAAGCCCTTTGCCTTGACCGCCGCCTGCAGCGCCTCAATCGTTTTGCGCGGGACGGAGGACTCCACAAAGACGGCCTTGATCTTCCGTTCCACAATAAAATTGGCAAGCTCGCTGACATCCGCCGTGCCGGCCTCAGAATCGGTGCTGATGCCCTGCAGGCCGCGCACCTCAAATCCATAGGCCTTGCCAAAATATTGGAATGCGTCGTGCGCCGTGACCAGAACACGCTGTGCCTGCGGCAGCTCGGCTGCCCTACTGCGGATATAGGCATCCGTTTCGTCCAGCTCTTTCAGGTAAGCCTCCAGATTGGCCTGATAATCGGCTTTGCCCTCGGGATCAGCCTGCGCCAGCCCCTCCGCCACTGTTTTTGCGGCATCCTCCCACAAAGAAACATCGAACCAGATATGCGGGTCGTGCACTGAGCTGTCATCCTCCCACGCAAGCAGCTTCGATTCGTCCAGACCCTTCTCGATGCAAATGACGGTCAGGCCCTGCTGACCGGACAGGCTTTCAAAAATCTCGCCCATCTTACCCTCCAAATGCAGACCATTGTATACGACCACATCCGCTTTCTGCATCAGCGAAACGTCACCCGCGCTGGCCTGATACAGATGAGGATCGATACCGGGCCCCATCAGTTCCTCCACCGCAACACGATCCCCCCCGATGATAGAGGACAGATCGGAAAGCATGGTGGTGGTGGCAACAACATTCAACTGCTTCTTTTCCGGATTTGCGGAATTCGTGTTTGCCGCGGGAGCAGAGCATCCCGTCAGCAGAAGCGCGCAACTGAAAAATGCCGCCAGAAGGCCTTTGATTTTTTGATTCATAGGGTACCTCCTAAAATATATTTGGTGTTATAGCCGTGCTGTCTCGTCAACGTAGATGTGACAGGCGGCTTTATAACTGATCTGAACCTGTTTCCCCTCCAGGTCAAGCGTTAAGGGACCTTCATAAGCCCCGGCCTCCACAATCCGGACGGCGCTCCCAATGGTAATGCCGCTGGCCTGTAAATAGTCCAGCAGTTCTTTTTCCTCCGTTACCCGGCGGATGTGAGAGATTTGCCCGATGGGAAGCAGATTGAGCGGCTGCAGCGGGGTCAGATCGACCTGCCCATCAGGGTGGGGGATCGCGCTGCCGTGGGGACAGTACGCGGGGTAATTGAGGAACTGATCCAGCCGGGCCGTCAGACGCGAGGGGGTAATGTGCTCCAAAAGCTCGGCATCTTCATGCGCCTCGCTCCAGGAATACCCCAGATGACGCATCAGGAACACTTCCCAAAGCCGGTGCCCGCGCACAAGTGTAATGGCAATGCGCATTCCCGCGTCTGTCAGGCGAGAACCCTTATAGGGCTCATAATAGATCAGGCCTTCCCGCTTCAATTTTCCCAGCATCTCTGTGACAGAAGCCGGGGCAATCTGCAGGGATTCCGCGATTTGTTTATTACTTACCTGCTCTTCCATACCGCCGAGCTTGTAAATCTCTTTTAAATAATCTTCCTTATTGGGTGTCATAGTCATATCCTCCTGCTTTTTGATTCTGAAGCTTTTCAAATTTTATCTATCCGCCAACGCTTTGAAAACGTCCCGTAAACCGTTAGTCGCGGGAAAGTAATTTTCCCTAAACTAATTTATGAAGAAGACCTGAAAGTGTTACAGGTTTTGGGGACTCGAGCACATTGGGGGTCTGATAGACGATCTGAAAGCGTTTTTTCGAGTATGCATTCCTTTAATTTAGGCAAACCTAAAATTTATTATATTATATACCTAAACATTTGAAAATGCAATAGACTCAGTAAACGCTGGAAGTGCAGATTTTAAAAAGCACTGAAACAGAATGGGTTCCTTTCTCCAAAGGCAGGCCACTCCTTGAGGGACATTTGCTCTTTTCCCCTATCGTTGGAAAAGTCTGCAAAACAGATCACCGATGCGGAAAAGCTTTCCTTTGATGATTTCTAATATGGCAATAACCTTCTCTGAACAAAATAAGCGTATCCTTACCATAAGAGGCGATGAGAATGACAAAAGCCCGGAGCGAACTTCTGATAAAAGAAAACAGGCATGCAAACCGGCCTGTTTCGATCAAGCGGCAAGGAATAGAAACGCCGGGTCCTTTCCTGAATCTGCGGGAGAGGCAATTTTCGCCCTGCAAACGTGCGGACAATCTGAATCCTTTCCATTTCTCTGTTTTTGCGGCCAATTGCGCGCCAAAGCGGCACCACATAGCTTGATGTGGTGCCGCTTTGTTTTGATAAAAACCAAAAGCTTTTCTCCTGAATCTCTCATCCGTTTTGTAACACAAAATGACTATTTGGAGGTAACCTATGCAGCAGAAGAATGGAGCCAGAAAAAATTATATTCTCGACACAAATGTATTACTGCACGACCCGGGATGTATCTGCAATTTTAAAGGGAACAATGTGATCCTGCCCATGGTGGTTCTGGAAGAGCTTGATTCCCTGAAATCCCGCGAAGGCCTGTGCGGCTGCCAGGCACGGCAGGCGGTGCGGGAGCTTTCTAAAATCGTGGAGGGAAGATCGCAGCAGAGCATTCAGGCGGGAATCCCATTTGAAAAAAACATTCTGTTCCGGGTGGAACCGAACGGTTATCATAATATGCCGGAATACGCCGACGAGCTGGATTTGAAGAAAAACGACAACCGCATTCTTCTCACCACGCTCAGCATTCAGAAAAAAGAACCGGAAACAACCACCATCCTTGTATCCAAAGATATCTGCATGCGCCTGAAAGCGGAGGTTCTCGGCCTGAAATCGGAGGATTACGAAACCGACCGGGTCATTCTCGACGATTTGTATCAGGGCCATACGACCACGGTCTTTTCCTCCAAAGAAATCGATAAGCTGTATGAATCCGGATTGAAGTGCCCCAAAAAGCTTTCGCTTTGCCCGAATCAGTTTGTACTGATCCACGCCAGGGATAACCCGGAGCACACGGCAGTCGCCCGTTTCGACGGGGAAAAGCTCGTTCCCCTGCGGTATGAAAACCGGATGGCCTGGGGACTGACCCCCCTCAATCTGGAGCAGAAAATGGCCTTTGAGCTCATGATGGACGATACCGTAAAGTTCGTCTCCATAACAGGCGGTGCAGGCTCCGGAAAAACCATTCTTGCAACAGCCGTCGCGCTGGAAAAGGTGGTGGAGCAGCGCGCTTACCGAAAAATCGTGTTTGTCCGTCCGGTTGTGCCGGCGGGGGACGATATCGGTTTTCTCCCCGGAAACGAAGAGGAAAAGCTCCGCCCGTGGATGGGGAGCTTTTATGACGCCATCGAAAATCTGATGTACCGCGAACGAAGCCGCAAGCCCAGAAAGAATTGCGCGGAGGACAATGTAACGGTAGATTCTTTGATCGAGCATTTTAAAAACACCGGCGTCATCGATATGAAAACCTTCACTTATATGCGGGGAAGAACCCTGTCCGACGCGATCGTGATTGTGGATGAAGCACAGGAAACCACCCCGCACATTGCAAAGCTGATGCTGACCCGGGCGGGCCAGAACTCCAAGTTTATTTTTATCGGTGACCCTACCGACAACCAGATCGACAACGCGCTGGTCGATTCCCGTTCCAACGGCCTGGTTTACCTTGTGGAACGGCTGAAAAACTCGAACCTGACCGGTCACATCACGCTGAGTGAGGTAGAACGAAGCCCACTGGCCAAGCTGGCCGAGTGCACTCTCTGAAAATCCCCTTGCCACATCAATTTCTGCTTTTGATGAAAGGCCAGATTTGATAGAGCCTGCCTGCAAAACCGATTACCCACATCTCATACAAAAAAGCCTGATCACAGCTTTTCCGGGCTGTGATCAGGCTTTTTGTATTCTTAAAGTTTCTCAATACTGCTGGCCAATACCACCAGCGCCATACCACTTTTAGAAATTTTGGGCTGCTGTCAGCTGGCCCACAGCACTTCGTTTATGCTATTCCTGTGCGGGTTTCGCCAAGGCCTCGGCTTCTTCCTCGCCAAGGATTCTTCCGGGGTGAACCAGCAGGACAATTTTGTCCTTTTGGTCCTCCGCCGCCCCCAGCCGGGCAATCCCGGTCAGATAGGTCTCTACTGTTTCTTTCTTCATTTGGGGCGGCGGAGAAATCCGCTCCGGCAGGATGTCGGTGACCTCATCCACCTCGTCTACAATCAGGCCAAAATCGCGGCCGGATACGCGGGTAATGATAATGCAGGTTCGGTCTGTGTACTCCGCTTCCCTTTTCCCGAACCGAAGGCGCACATCGATGACGGGAATGATCTGCCCGCGCAGGCTGATGACCCCTTTGGCGTAGTCCGGCTGATCCGGCAGCTCGGTGATCTCCTGTATTCCCACGATCTGCACCACCTGTGCAATGGGCATACCAAACAGCTGATGCTCGATCCAGAAGGTCAGGTACCGTTTTTTGATCTCCTCATCCTCCTGGTGCGGCGAATCCAATCGTTCCTGCACTTTCATATCAACAGCTCCTTTTCGCGTGGGAGCGCCCATTCACGGCCGCCCGCCAGCTTGAACCTGGAAACCTCGGTCTGGAGGGCCTGCGCCTGGGCGGCCAGCTCTTCACTGGAGGCGGAGCTCTCTTCTGCTGTGGCGGCGGTGGTCTGTATCCCAGCCGATACCTGCGAGAGACCCTGATTGATTTGTTCGATAGCCGCCGCCTGCTCCGAAGAGGCGGCTCGATTTCGCGCACCGCATGATCCACCATCTGCGCTTTTTCCGAAACAGTTACCAACAGCTTCAGCGTTTCATCGGCAAGCCGTTCTCCCTCAGATACAGTCAATACGGATTTCTGAATCAGTTCAGAGGTCTGCTTGGCAGCTTCCGCGGATTTTGCAGCCAGATTGCGCACTTCGTCAGCGACTACCGCAAAGCCCTTTCCGGCGCTTCCGGCCCGGGCTGCTTCCACCGCGGCGTTCAGTGCAAGGATGTTGGTCTGGAACGCGATGTCTTCCACCAGCTTGCTGATTCTGGAAATTTCCTGTGAAGACGTTCCGATTTCCCGCATGGCGGTATTCAGATTCTGCATATGCTTATTGCTCTCTGTGACTCCCTTGCCGGCCTGTTCCACATAGTCCATCGCTTTTCTGACACTGACAGCATTCTGTTCCGCCTGCTGCGCAACGCTTACCGCAGAAGCATTGAGTTCCTCCACTGTGGCTGCCTGTTCTGTGGCGCCGGAGGACAGTGCCTGCGCACCGGCGGATACCTGTTCCGACCCCGTGTTGACCTGCTCCGCCGCCACACTGATCGTTTTCAGGGTGGCGCTGAGGTCGTCCTCGATTTTCTGCAGAGAGAGTCCCAGCACATCCACATTCGAGCGCAGGGGAACCTGCTGGGTAAAATCACCGTTGCTGATCCGCTCCGCAACCTGTACCTGTTTGCGGATCCCTTCCAGCATCCTGGTAAATTCCACCGCCAGCGCGCCGGTTTCGTCTTTGGAATCGACATCGCTCAGGTCGATATCCACCCGGCCAAGTGCGATCTGTCCGGCGGCGTCTGAAACGCGCCCGATGGGCTTGCTGATGCTGTCAGAAATCCGGCGCCCTAAGAAAATCGCGGCAACCGCGCCAATCACATTCACGGCGGCCAGAATCGCGATCAGCAGCATGGCTGTAGTGCCATTGGAATCACTGGTCTGCTTTGCTTCCGCCATCCGGTTGTCCACCAGTTTTTCAAGATTATTGTAGATGGTGTCCATTTCATTCGAAATGCTCACAATCGCATTCATGGCTCCATCCCTATCCCCCGATTTTGAGCTTGCAAAGGATTTTTCCAGAGCTGGAATATACATGTTTTCAATCAGTTTGGTGGTCTCTTCGTACAGCGCGATGGAATCGGGACGGTATATGGTTTGCCTGTACGCCTGCATGGCGGTATCGTAATCTTTTTTCTCCTGCAAATATTTTTGATAATATTCGTCTACCTTTTGCGGATCGCCTGCGTAGATCATTCCGCCGCGAACCTCTGTGCGCACCAGCAAAAGGCTGCTGGAAGCTTCGTAAATTTCTTTAATGGGGGCGGTCTGCTCCTCATACAAATAGACATCCATATTATGCATTTGAACCAGGCCGAAAGCGCCTACAACTCCTACGACGATCATACCGAATACCAAGCTGAGAAACCCCGTGAGCAGCTTGCGTGAAATGCTAAAATCTTTGAATCTCTTCATAACCCTGAAACCCTCCTGTATTGTGTTTTCTCCGGATTTCCATGACACTTTTCTGTCCTTCGGATGCGATCCCGTTTTGAGATGTTCCCATGAATGAAATCCGGATCCGCATCCTCTTCCAGCGAAGCTTTTGCCGGTTTTCACCAACCTCCTCCCATAAAGCGTTGGTCCTGCCGGGAAGGCTCCTCGCCGGAATGGGAGCTTTCTTTCGCAGTGGCCGCATGAATCCGCACACCCGAGTCAGTCGCTCATTGGTTTTTTACGTGCTGTCAATCAGTTTTTCTGCCACAGCAGAGTCCTCGGGCCAGGATGATCTCTTCTATGCCGCGTGAAGATTCCTTCTTCAACGCAGGAAACATCTTCTTTTCTTGCTGTTTCACAATATGTATCTCAGAGATCTCTCCCAAATTGTCTTTGAATAAATTTTTGAATCTTTGATCTTTGCAGAGGATATAATAGAATAAATTGGCTGCTCTGCAGTGTCGCAGTTTATCCTAAACGAAGCGCAGCAGGGGGTTTTTCAAGGTTTATCCGGGTACACGGGAGGCCGTGACGGCAGAATCGACGGCGAATGGCACCGGTTTCATATACATCACATGCATTTCATTGAACTTTTCAATAGCGACTTTTTTCTGCTCCATCAAAGAATGTGTATACACATTCAGCGTAATGTTCACACTGGAATGACCCAGTATTTCACTGAGGGTTTTGATGTCGACGCCAAGCTCTAAGGCCCTGGTTGCAAAGGTATGGCGGATCGTGTGGAATTTTCGATCTTTGACCCCCGCCGCCGCCAGAACTTTCTTGTACATCCTCTGATAGATTCGCGGGTCGAAGGGGACCGCTTTCCCGGAGAGCATATAACAATCATCCTCCTCAAAAGGGAAGCTGTATTTTTCGATCAGCCGGAGCAAAAAGGCCGGCAGTGGGATTTTTCTTAACGAGGTTTCACTTTTGGGGGTTCCCACATGAAGAACGGTCTTTTCTCCGTTCGGTTCGCGATTCCGGATGCGTGACACCGTGCGCGTGATGGACACGGCACCGGCCTCAAAATCAAAATCTTCCCATTTCAAGGCACAAAGCTCGCCCAGACGGATCCCGGAGTAAAAGCAGAGCATGATCCCCAAAAGCCTTTTATCCTCCGATTGCTGCACGACATGCTCAATCATCCGCTGCTCCTTCATAGAGAACACCGGCACCTCCTTGCTGTTCCTCACTTTAGGGAGGGTCACAAGCTCTGCGACGGAGGGATGATTCGGAACATCTCTGTATATTTCCCGAAGCGCCGTTTTGAGAATGGAGAGGATCTTCCTTCGGTACGATACGGAAATCGCGGCGTTTTGATTGATCTCTTCCACAAGCTGTTTTATTGCTTCCTCCGAAAGCTGCGCGTTGCCGGGAAGCCTGAAATAAGGGATCACATATTTGTTAATGCAGTGATAATAGTTCTCGTAAGTAGAGGGTTTCAAACGGGTCGTGATCTCCCCAGATAACCATGCCTCGAACAAATCGGCGGCGCTTTCTTTCTTGTTTGTTCTCTTTGTATTGACGAATTTGTTTAACTCCAGCGTATCTTTCATCTTGGAACGAACTTCCCGATAGGTTTTCGCATACAGGTACCGATATTTTCCGTCCAGCTTTAGCACCCTCCCTTCCCATCGTCCATCCTTGCGTTTATAAATATTTTCTCCTTTGCGTGGCATTCTCAAATGTCTCCTTTCAAATGTGACGTTTTTTGCTGACGGCGATACTTTTCAAACGAACGAAAAAAGGTCTGCATTTTCATTAAAAATCATCTGTACTTTCTGCCCAAGACTGTATTGAGCGTCAGATTGACAAGCAAAATAAGATAATATATAATGAAAATTGTCATAGTTTGTCAAATCGAAGCGGTCTTCGTTTAGGATAAACTGCGACAATTTCGGCTTTTTTCGACCATTTTCGCCAGCCGCGTCTGAGTAAAAACTGAAACTATAGATTGCTGCAAAGCTTCTATTCTATCTGCTGCGGTTGCTTTTTTAAAGCAACCGCAGCAGATATTCCGGATGATTCATCCATAATATACCATATCATAGTGTTCTCAGAATGTTGCTGTAAAGGCTCTAAAAAAAGCGTTCCGATTGTTAATATCGGAACGCTTTTTTGTTTCTTTGTGCATAGAAAAAATCTAAAGGGATTCGGGCCGGGATCCAACATATCGGAATCCCCGGTAATTGGTGCGCATGGCTGACATTTGTGCGGGGGATTCCTCCGCACAAAGCGGGATCTGCTCTTCCGCGAAAGGCGGCTGCTCCGCCCGGCAGCACTCACACTGTCCCAGGCCCTGCGGAAAGGTGAAGATATCACAAGGGTCATATTTTTGCTTGATCGCCTTCAAGGCAGCTAAATGGTATCCATAATACTCGCTCTGATACCAGTAAAGCTGCGAATAGGGGAAATTCACATAAGACCCGGTCGTAAGCGGTATCAGACTCTGAAGCTGACGGTTGATCCACTCGGAATTCTCTGCGGCAAAGCGGTCGTCCTCCCAGATGGTTTCGAGCCATAGAATATAGTGTGCGTTGCGATGGAAAAAGGCCGTATCGTCTACGCCGACTGCCGCCACCTGCCCACCCAGCGCATACATGGACAGCCCGGCATAGACCGAGCCCGGGGCACGCTGCTGAATCAGCCCTACGATGTTTTGAACCTCTTCCGGAGTGAAATACCGGTAAACAAACCGGCTGACAGACTGAAAGCGTTCGAATTCCGGGTACGCAGCTTCGAGGATCGTTACCGCCTCCAGAAAGGTCATATACCGAATATCGGAAACCGCTCCCGGTATCGCCAGAAAAGCCTGGACGAGCTGCGCCGCTTCCGCAGCCTCTCCATAGAAAATGCCCCGAACCAGCATGGACAGGCCATCCGCCTCGGAATGATAGATTCTGGCCAGAAGCGTCAGCCGCGGATCCGCGCTGCTGATCCAGTCCTGCCAGGTCTGAAGGAACTGCGCCTGTGTTCCGGCATCTGCACCGTAATAATCGATTTCGATCAGCGTCACATACTCGATGCGCGGGGGCAGCCGTAACGTCATGGAAACAACGACTCCGAAATTGCCGCCGCCCGCACCGCGCAGGGCCCAAAACAGATCGGGATTGTACAGACGGTTCGCTCGAATCAGCTGCCCCTCATCGCCGATCAGCTCTACCTCTTCTATACTGTCGCAGCCCAGCCCGAAATAGCGGCACGAAAGCCCCCAGCCGCCGCCCAGCGCATAGCCGCAGACGCCGACCGTCGGGCAGGTGCCCCCTGGAAAGGGATACCCTCTTGAAGACACATAGTCATACAGCTGCCGGTTCGTCACGCCGCCCTGTATGCGTACGGTCTGCCGCTGCTCATCGAGTTCTATTCCGTTCATCTCGCTGACATCGATCACGAGAACGCAATTGCCATTCGAATACCCCTCGTAATTATGGCCGCCGTTGCGAACGCGCAAAGGTACGCCGTTTCGCCTGGCCCACAGCACCGCATGAGAGACATCCTGCGCGGTACGGCAATAATTGATGATAAGCGGAAACTGCTGCACCGCACGATTCCAGTCTTGTCGGTCACTATGATAGGAAGCGTCGCATGGCGTTACAATGCGTCCGCTCAACCCTTGGTAACACTCATGATACACATACGCCCTCCTTTTTCTCTTTTCAAAAATAAACAAAAAGAGGTGTTCTATTATATGAATCGCTGCGTTTACCGTTCAATTGCGCGTGGTGGAAAGCCATTTCGCATCCCTTTTTGAAAATGATTACAGCAACAGCTTAAAGCCCCAAAAGAGCAGCACAACCTACTGTGCCGCTCCTTTGGGGCTTCCTTTTTTAGAATCCGTTTTACTTTTCAATTCCACAGATTTGTTTTTTATAAACGCTGCGGAACAGGGTTCACGTGAACTTTGAATCCTGGCCTTTCAAATCATAGGTGGTTGCGAATCTGATTCGCATATCCGTCCAGCAGTTTTGCATATTCCACAATTTGCTGCTCATTGAAGCGCAGAGAAGGGCCGGAAAGGCTGATTCCGCCAATCACCTGATTGCGTCCGTTGCAAATCGGGACCCCCACACATTTGATTCCGTATTCATGCTCCATATTATCTACCGAATATCCCACCGCACGAATGTGGTCGATCTCTTCGCGGAAACGCTGTGCGTCCGTTATGGTATATGGTGTAAATGCCTCCAGGCCCGCCGCAATTACCTGCTCGATCATAGATGGCTCCATGCGGGAAAGAATCGCTTTTCCAAGACTGGTGCAGTACATTGGCGCCACAACACCCTTGATCGATCGCACCGACATCGCGCCCTTTGGAAAAGCCGCCTCCAGATAAATGATGTTTGTCCCGTAAGGGGTTGCCAAAAAAACCGTCTCACCGGTTCGATCTGTCAACTCTTCCAAAAACGGGCGGATCACACGCCCAAAAACATCGTTCTGACTCAGCGCATTGCTCCATTCCAAAATTTTCAAGCCCAAGCGGTACTGGCTGGTTTTGGGATTCTTTTCCACCACTCCGCAGGATTCAAATGTACTCATTATATTATAAACACTGCTCTTTAACATTCCGCTCAGCTCAGCCAGTTCACTGATTCCCCGTTCCGGATGGGCGGAATTAAAATAATCCAACAGCTTTACCGCTTTATAAAGCGAACGAACTTTTACTCCTTCGGGGTAATTTTCCTCGTTAGACATTTTGTAATTCCTCCAAAATCAATCGTGATCTAAGATGCAGAGAGCCTTGTTCCACATAATAGAACTATATTCATCTATTATAAATTAACTTTTGAAAAAGTCAATTCTCTCTTATAGAATTAAATTCAGTTTTATCTGCAGAGAAAGAAATCTATCGTTTTATTGGATGTTTTACATATTTTTATAAATAATTTTAAAAACAACTTGACACATATGTAAAACTAAAGTAAAATCATAATAGAAGAACATCGTTCATTAATAATGAACAAATGGCTGTTCAGCATTTTAAAAAGCGGAATTTAACCTAACATTTCAGCTTGGAGGGACTACCGTCTATGAGTACAAACTTCGCGCACGGGGCGTGGCCAACAATGATTACCCCGTTTCACTGTGATAATGAAATTGATTATAACGCACTTGGTGCGCTGATCGAATGGTATATTGAAAACGGAGCAGACGGATTGTTCGCAACCTGCCAGTCCAGCGAAATCTTTTATTTGTCTTTGGAAGAGCGGGTGAAGCTCACCAAATTTGTGAAGGAAAAAGCCGCCGGACGAATTCCGGTAATTGCCTCAGGTCATGTTTCCTACGATTTGAAGGATCAGGCCGAAGAACTCAACCGCATTGCTGAAACAAATGTGGATGCCGTCATTCTCATCAGCAACCGGCTTGCGGCAGAAAATGAAAGTGACGACATCTTTATCGAACGCCTGGAACGCCTGCTTGAACAATTGCCGAAAGATGTCAAACTGGGCTTTTATGAGTGCCCGGTTCCTTACAAGAGGGTGTTGACGCCTCCCATTTTGAAATACTGCATTTCCACCGGTCGCTTCGCATTTTTAAAAGATACCTGCTGCGATATGGAACGGATTCGGGAAAAACTCGAAATTTTAGAGGGCAGCGGAATCCACCTGTTCAACGCAAATACGGCCACTTTGGTAGAAAGCATGAAACACGGCGGTTCAGGCTACAGCGGCGTGATGGCAAATTTTCAAATGAAGCTGTATTCCTGGCTGGTAAAGCACTGGCAGGAAGATCCTGAAACAACTGATTTCTTACAGAATATTTTAACGGCATGTTCTTACATAGAGCTGAAAAATTACCCTGCAAATGCAAAGTGCTATCTTAACATGGTTGGTGTACCGATGAAAGAAGTCGCACGAAAAGGCAGGCAGAGCATACAAACCTCGACGGAACTGCTTGAGCTTTCTCAACTGGCCCAGCTTACAAAAAGGCTGGAGGCAACACTCGGAATTTCGTAAATTTGCAGTTGCCGTACCGAACAGGGAGGCCCAGGAACAGTAACTGTAAAAAATATTTGGGAGGAAAAAGAAATGAAAAAAATTATTGCCGTTTTGGCAAGCGTTGCAATGCTTTCTTCTGTGTTTTCCGGATGCTCGGGAGGCAATCAACAGACCAGCACCTCTTCCGGAGCCGCTTCAGGCGGCACATCCGCCCCGGTAAGCATCAATTACTACGGCGGCTGGACCGGTGGAGACCTGGACAAAATGAGTGCTTTGGTCAAGAAGTTTAACGAGAGCCAGAGCGAGGTACAGGTTACCTTTACCTCTTTGCAGTGGTCGCAGATGTTCACGAAATTCCTTGCGGACTATCAGGCCGGCTCCACTCCGGATGTCGTTGCCATGCACTCGTTTGAGCTCGGGCAGTTTGTCGACATGGGCGTTCTGAGTTCCGACGCCATCAAGAGCCTGAACCTGAGCTCCAGCGATTACATCAAAACCGCCTGGGACGGCACCCTTCTGAATGATGTGCAGTACGGCGTACCGCTGGATGTGAACATGCACGCTTTGTATTACAATAAGGATCTGTTCAAAGCGGCGGGCATCGCCAGCGCCCCCACCAATAAGGAAGAGCTGATTGCAGCTGCGCAGAAGCTCACCGTCGACGCCAACGGAAAAAATGCTACGGAAAGCGGCTTTGACGCTGCGAACATCAAGCAGTACGGTTTTGGCTTTCTGCAGAACCATCATGCGTTCTATCAGGCTTTTGCACTGATGAACCAACAGGGCTATAATCCCTTCACAGACGACATGACCACCCTTTCTCTCGACAGCGAGAAGACTTCCGCCGCCTTCCAGTTCCTGGAGGATCTTGTCTACAAATACAAGGTAACACCCGCCGGCGAAAAATCCCCCATCGATGACTTCAAGGCCGGCTCCGTTGCGATGGTAATCGACGGCAACTGGCAGCTCTCCGGCGTAGACAGCGCCGCTAAATTCGATTGGGACACCGCCGCTTACCCGCAGATTTTCAGCGAAAAGGCAGTATGGGGCGCATCTGAACTGCTGGCAATCCCGAACAACAAGGATGCCGACAAAGTCAAAGCCGCCCAAACCTTCATCAAATGGCTCTCCGACAACTCTGCCGAATGGGCACTTTCCGGTCAGATTCCCGCCAACGTAAAGGCACAGCAGGCCGCAACGAAGATCAAGGGCATTGAGGCCTATAACAGCGAGCTGGATTATGTCAAGTTCCTGCCTGCACACAAGAAATCCGTCAAGGTATTCTCCAGCGCGGCTCCGAGCCCGATTCTCACCGCCGCTCAGAATGCGATGCTGAACGACAAGGACCCGGCTGAAATTACAAAGCAGCTTGAGAGCGATATCAATAAAGTTCTGGCAGGCTAACCTGGTTTCTTTCGGCGGGCATCCTCCAACAAGGCTGCCCGCCCTTTTATTAGAATGTTGTTCCTCATCTAAGGAGTGATAAGCGTATGTCCAACAGACAAACGAGTTCGGGCGAAGCCGCCCAGAATCTGAACCGCACCAAAGGAACAAAACCGCTGAGAGCCTCACAGGGGAAAATCGCAGCGCTGTTTTTGCTGCCGTATCTGGCGGTGTTCTTCGTATTCCGCCTTGGGCCAAGCATTGCGGGAATTGCCATCAGCTTCTGTAAATGGGATCTTGCCGGGTCGCTGTCCTTTATTGGAATTGATAACTTCAAACGCATGCTGACCGACAGCAATTTCCACACCTCCATCATCAATACGCTCATCTTTTTTGTTCTGACATTACCTCCCTTGATTATCCTCAGCCTTCTGCTCGCTAATTTTTTTAATAAAAAAATGCGCGGAAGAAACGTCGGCAGAGTTGTCGCGATCATCCCCTATGTCCTGATTCCGGCGGTCGTCGGCATTATCTGGAACTGGATGTATGATAACAATTTCGGTATTTTGAACTTTTACATAAAGAAAATGGGAGGATCTGCAATACACTGGCTGACAGATGAGCATGTGGCCCTTATTTCTGTTGCCATTGTGATCATTTGGTCCTTTTTAGGATATAACACCATTCTGTTTCTTGCGGGTCTTCAGGGAATCCCAAAGGAGCTGTACGAAGCGTCTTTAATTGACGGGGCCACGCGTTTTCAAACCTTTATGAAAATTACCCTGCCGCTCTTAAAACCGACAACCTCTATGGTAGTCACCCTGACAATGGTGAACACCGTGCAGCTGTTTGACCAGATTTATGTCATGACAAACGGCGGGCCGGGCACCTCTACCCTGACGATGGTGCAATATCTGTATACCTCTGCGTTTCAAAACTACGAGATGGGCTACGGTTCAGCGATTGAAGTTGCCGTACTCGTCATCCTTGTCATCATGATCTTTATTCAGAACAAATTGCTAAAAGTGGACGAAGGGGTGTAAAAAATGGAAAAGGGAATGAGACAAAGCTTAAAATACATTCTTCTCATCGTGATCTGTGTTGTGTTTCTGTTTCCCCTCGTCTGGGCGCTGGCCTGCTCTATCAAACCTGAGAGCGAAATTCTGAGTTACCCGCCCAAATGGATTCCGGACACCTTCACGGTTTCCAACTATACCACCGTGCTGGAAAAATACCCTTACCTTTCCTGGGGCGCGAACAGCCTGATTACAGCCGTTTGCGGTACGCTGATGATTCTTTTTCTGTCGTCTCTTGCGGCTTATGCGCTCGGGCGCTTTGAATTCCGCGGGCGCAAGCTGATTTACGGCACAATTGTTACGATGCTGCTGATCCCCATTCAGGCATACATGATCCCGCTGTATCTGATGTGCGCCAAGATCGGCCTGCTCAACACCTATGCCTCTATTATCTTCCCTTCGGCGGCAAACGTCACCAGTATTTTTATACTGACGAGCTTTTTCAAAGGCCTGCCGCGTGAGCTGGAAGAAGCCGCCCGCATCGACGGCTGCGGTGAGTTTACGATTTTCCTGAAGATTATGCTGCCGCTGTCCAAACCGGCGCTTTCTACCGTTACCATTTTGACCTTTATCGCAAATTGGAACAGCTTTTTGTGGCCGATGATCGCCATCCGCTCCGACAAAATGCTGACCCTCCCGGTCGGGATCGCCCAGTTCATGGGTTCGGTAAACTCCAACGCGCAGTTCCAGTACGGCACCGCTCTGGCGGCCTGCTGTATGGCCATTATCCCAACCATGATTGTCTTCCTGCTGCTGCAGCGGTATTTCGTGGAGGGAATCGCAACGTCGGGGATTAAGGGGTGACACAAAATGAAAACAGACATCGCCGGGCTGTTCCGGCAGATCGAAAAAGAAAGTATTCTGGGGGAACAGCCCCCGTTTGAATCCTGCCACGCTTCCTCTCTGGCCATTCTTCCAAACGGCGATTTCTTCTGTGTTTGGTTCGCCGGCAGCCGCGAGGGCGAGGACGACGTCGCCATCTGGGGCGCAAGGCGCAGCGGCGGCAGCTGGCAAAAGCCGCAGATTCTTCAGCAGAACGGTCTGCCTCACTGGAACCCGGTCCTCTTTGTGCAGAAGGACGGTTCCGTCTGGTTATTCTTCAAGATCGGAAGAGAAATTTCCTCCTGGCGAACCTGGGCTTCCGTATCCCATGACGGCTGCCACACATGGTCGCCCGCGCGCGAGCTTGTCCCTGGCGACGTCGGCGGCCGCGGCCCCGTGCGCAATAAGCTGATCGTCCTTTCAAGCGGACGCTGGCTGGCTCCGGCATCGCTGGAAAACGGACAATGGCGCAGCTTTGCCGACCGCTCGGATGACGAGGGAAAAACCTGGAGCAAAAGCAGCGAGGTTTTCATCCCCCTTGCCGGAACGGGAACAAAAAGCTTAACCTATCAGGAGATTCCGGTTTCGGAACAGTCCTTCACCGGCCGGGGCGCCATTCAGCCCACCCTGTGGGAATCCGCGCCCGGCAAGGTACATATGCTCATGCGCACGTCGGAGGGCTTTATCGCCCGCAGCGATTCGCAGGACGGCGGCGAAACCTGGTGTGAGGGCTATGCCACAAGCCTGCCGAACAACAACAGCGGCATCGACCTTGACCGAACGGCGGACGGACGTCTTTTTCTGGTTTACAATCCGGTAGGCGAAAGCTGGGGCCCGCGCTTTCCCCTGCACCTGGCTCTTTCAGAGGACAACGGGCAAACCTGGGAGGATATTTACACGCTGGAGGAAGCAGAGGGAGAATATTCGTACCCTTCGGTCAATTACAGCGACAATTCCCTGTTTGTCACCTACACCAACTGCCGAAAGGACGTTTCTTTCTGGCGTTTTGAGCTGGAGGAACAAGGAAAGGAAGCGAGGTTATGATCTACGACCATCGCAGCAACCTGCTTTCTTACCGCGGGCTGTCTCCGTTGTTTGATCTTGCGCTGCGTTATCTGGAGAAAACAGACCTGACCACTCTGGAAGCGGGGAAATACCCGATTGATGGCGATTCGGTTTTTGTACTGATTCAAGCGCCCTGTACCCGCAGCCGAACAGAAAGCCGCTGGGAGTCGCACCAGCGTTACATCGATATTCAATATTTGATCTCTGGCAGAGAGCAGATCGGGTTTCAAAACACCGGCCTGCTCACTGTGGAGGAGTCGTATGATACAGACCGGGATATTGCGTTTTACCGGGATAACGGACAGGGGTTCTTTGTGCCGATGGTACCCGAAAGCTTTGTTGTCTGCTTTCCGCAGGACGCCCACATGCCCCTTGTGTGCGCAGATACCCCGGAGCCAATCAAAAAAGCGGTTATAAAGATAAAAATACCCGAAGGAAATTCCTGAGAAAGAAGAGATCAACATGTCACGAAAACCGAAAATACTTGTCGTTGGCAGTTTTGTGATGGACCTGATCGTAAAGACGGGACACTTCCCCAATGCGGGGGAAACGGTACTGGGGCTGGACTACCAGACGGCACCCGGCGGAAAAGGGGCAAATCAGGCGGTTCAGGCGGCCCGCCTTGGCGCGCAGGTAACGATGGCCGGACGAGTCGGGGACGATGATTTCGGACGTCGTTTGATTGCCTCCTGCCGGGAAGCGGGCGTTAACACGGAGTTCGTTTCTGTGGACAGCACAACATATTCCGCCATTGGCAACGTGCAGCTCGAGGTTCAGAACGGAACCACACGAAACCGCATCATTGTGGTTTCCGGCGCCAATATGGCGACCCGCCCGGAGGACGTCGCGTTCCTGAAAGATTCTATCGCCGAATACGATATGGTGATGCTCCAGCTGGAAATCCCCATGCAGATCAACGAGCTGGTTGCCGCGTATGCTTATGAAAAAAATGTTCCGGTCATGCTGAATTCTGCGCCCTCCGCCCCGCTTTCCGATGAATTGCTCTCGCATTTGACCTATATTTCGCCCAACGAGCATGAGGCGGCCGACCTGACCGGCATCCCCATTCGGAAGAACGGGAAGCAGGTGAATATGGACGATGTTCATAAGGCCGCGGATACTTTGCTGGCAAAGGGCGTCAAGAACGTTGTGATTACACTTGGGAATGCCGGCGCCGTTGTAGCAAATAAAGAAGCGTTCCTCTATGAACCGTGCATTGATGTGGTGGAGGTAAAAGACCCGACCGCGGCCGGGGATTCCTTTGTCGGCGCGTTTACCGCCTCGGTTTGTGCGGGGCTCAGTCATAAAGACGCGCTCCATTTTGCCAGCTATACCGCAACGCTCACGGTTTCGCGTATGGGCGCACAGCCGTCCCTGCCAAAGCTGGAAGAAGTTATTGCGCTCATGCGGCAGGAAAACGATCTGACCTTCAGCCTTTCGGCTCTGGATGGTCTGAAATAGAAGGGAGACATATATACTATGATATCGGAAGGAACTCGCCAGGCCCTGCGTCAATTTCAGCAAACATCTGCCGAAGAGATCGGTCTCTTCATCCCATCTATCACGCCGGAAAGCCTGGAACCGGCTGCCGAACTGATCCTTCAGGCGCAAGAACACGGGGGCCGTGTTCATATTACAGGCATCGGAAAGCCTTCTCATGTAGCCGCTTACATGGCCTCTCTGCTCTCCTCTACCGGCACCCCGACCTATTTTCTGCACGGGACTGAGGCTGTACATGGCTCCTGCGGCCAGCTTGTCGCCGGGGATGTGGTCATCTGCATTTCCAACAGCGGAGAAACCGCGGAACTGAAAGCTACCGTAACCGCCATTAAAAACAACGACTGCCATGTCATTGCCGTTACAGGCAACCCTGAATCCTGGCTGGCAAAGAACGCCGAGGCAACATTGCTGGCCAATGTCACACAGGAGGGCGGCCCGCTGAACCGCGCGCCCCGTGCTTCGATTCTTGCAGAAATGTATGTATTGCAGGCGCTGAGCGTCTATTTACAGGCCGTACGCGGCTTAACTCCGCAGGAGTATGTTCGGTGGCACCCCGGCGGAACCCTGGGGCAGCTTCGGGACAACGAAAGATAAAAGGAGGGACTGAGCATGCTGAAATCCGGATGTATTCATCCTGGAATCATGAGCGCACTTTCCCTATGCGGGCATGGGGATAAAATTTTGATCGCCGACGGAAATTATCCGCTGAACGCAAAGAGCGGAGACGCTGCCAAAGTATATTTGGGGCTGACGGAAGGAATCCCGACCGTCACAGATGTTTTAAGGACGCTTTTGGATTGCGTCAATATTGAAAAAGCCGAGGTCATGCTTTCCGATGGCGAGGAACCGGAAATTTTCGGTGAATTCCGCACTCTTCTCAACGGCATGGAACTGGACGGTATCGACCGCTTTGGTTTTTATGACGCGTGTGAACAGCCCTGTGTCCGCCTTGCAATCTCTACCGGCGAAAAGCGTACCTTTGCCAATATCTTGATTACGGTCGGTGTTGCCTGAACCCGCGTTTCTTCGCAACCGGCAAGTCTAAGAGATGCAAAAGGGCCCACCTTATCGTAATGTCACGTAAAAACAGCAGTGACCCCCCGCCTATGGCGGGGGATCACTGCTGTTTGCTATAAGACCATCTGAAAGGAAATGGTCTCTAACAGAATCGTTCTAAAGGGAATTGATACGAAAAAGGTACAATTGTGAATCGGATTCTTCTGGCGGCGAGCACCATGCAGACCAAGTGCTACCCGGCAGCCTGCTGCATGTATTTATATTCTCGTGCAGGATTCGTTTAAAACAGTTCGGATTCCATCCGGACTCAGGTTCAAAATCAACTCCTGCGGAAAACCGACTTCTTCCAGTAAGGCATATGCCTCCTCAAAGCGGCCCACATCATACCAGATATGCGAGTCGCTCCCTAAAATCACAGGCGCCCCGAAGCGTTTGCAGGTGTTCAAAAGCACTTTGGCGTTTTCCCTGCCATTGAGCCGCGTGGAATCAGGAATCAGGGAAGAATTGTTGAGCTCCAATGCCGCTCCAAGCTCTTTGGCTGCCTGTACCAGCGCTTCGTAATCCAGGGGATACCGGCTATCGTCGGGGTGTGCAATGATTTTCACATAAGGGTTCTTCATCGCGCCGATCAGCGCCGCCGTGTTCTGTTCGGCAGTCCCGCTTTGAATGCATGGAGTGTGCAGACTTGCCATAACGTAATCCATTTTTTGAAGCAGGGATTCCTCTACATCGATCGTCCCGTCAAAATCACAGATATTCGCTTCTATGCCGCAGAAAACCCGGACCCCCTCCACGGATTTCTGTACGACTTTATAATTAATAAAGACATTCGGATTGGCTCCGGGCATTTTTTCCGCGTGATCGCTGGTACCGATTGCCCAAAGGCCTTTCCGCCCTGCCTCTTCTATATTCTCTTTCAGGGTGCTGAACGCGTGGCCGCTGGCCAGCGTATGCGTGTGAAGATCAAAGAGTGCCTTCAATCTATCTCCTCCTTTTTGGTGAGAACCACCATTTCGTTTAAGTCATAGCTGACCTGGATGGGTGCATACACCGTAATCAGGCTTCCGGCACTTTCAACGGAATAATGAACCTCTCGCCCGCAATACTGCCGGTTCCTGATTTTTCCAGGGATTCCGTTCCCCTGCTTTTCAATTTGGAGCTGGTCTGGCCGCACGGGATACAGCCCCAGCTTCTTGAGCTCCGGCCCGACGGTTCGGCCGCGGAAACAGACACGCGAGATTTTCTCGTAAAAGCTGTCGCTGTCCCAGGTACCCCGAAACAAATTGTATTTGCCAACAAAAGTTGCGGCGAACGGCGTACGGGGGTGCAGATAAATTTCTTTCGGCGTGCCGATCTGCTCCACTTCGCCGTCTTTCAGGATCATGATGCGGTCCGCCATGGCAAGCGCCTCGCTTTGGTCGTGTGTGACATACAGAATCGTCGCCCCGGTCATGCGGTGAATATCCTGAATTTCTTTTCGCATGCTGATTTTCAGCTCCGCGTCCAACGCGCTGAGGGGCTCATCCATCAGCAGGATTTTCGGCTTTGTGATAATGGCCCTCGCCAACGCAACACGCTGTTTCTGCCCGCCGGACAGCTCATCAGGATAGCGGCCGGACAGTGCTGCAAGGCCGACGCTCTCCAACGTACGGTCAATCAGCTTCTGCTTTTCCGCCGCATCCATCCGCGCGTATTTCTTTTGCCGCAGGGGGAATTCCGCATGCTGGCGCACCGTCATATTGGGCCACAGCGCAAACGACTGAAACACCATTCCCAGATCCCGACGCTCCACCGGAACGCATTCCTTTGAAGAAGAGTATAACACATCTCCGGCACAAATAGAACCTTCGGTGGGCTGCTCAAAGCCGCCCACCAGCCGCAGCAGGGTGGTTTTGCCGCAGCCGGAGGGGCCAAGGATACAGACAAACTCGCCGTCCTCGATCTCGACAGACACCTTTGACAAGGCCGGATGATCGCCGTATTTTTTCGATAAACCGCTGATTTTCAGGCTCATAAAGCAGACCCCTCCATCTTGTGGGATACTTTGAAAGGATACTGGCGGAACAGCCCCGCATTCTGCCTTTTTTCGCGCTTCCCCTTTTTTACCGGTTCCCGGCACACGTACTGAATCAGTGTATATCCGCAAACAATCAGAAGAACGATCAGAACGGAAAACGCGTATGCAAGGTTATAATCGCCGGATTGCTGCAGGTTAAACACGCTGAGTCCAATCGTTTTGGTTCCGGCGGACGCCAGAATGGAAGACAGCGTCATTTCGGTCAGGGCAGAAACAAAAATCAGAAGAGAGCTGGATATGGTCTGCCGGAACAGCAGCGGGATCAAAATTCTTTTCCACATCCGCACGTTCCCGCTGCCCGATACATGCGCCGCTTCCTCCAGCGACGGATGGATGGAAAGCATTGCCGCCGAGCTTCCTTTCACCTGAAGAATTAAATACCTTGTCACATAAGAAACCATCAGGATTTGGATGCTGCCATAAACGCCCGGAATCGCAGACCAGTGAAAGATCATGGCCAGCGCCAGCACGATGCCCGGAATCGCGTAGGTCAGGGATGCGCAGGCTTCCAGCAGGCGAACCGCCGGGCCGCTCCCGCGCAGCTTCTGATACGCTGCCGCCGTGCCGACCAGAATACAGACCGCGCAGGTGATAAGTGAAAGCATTAGGCTGTTGCCGATGGCACTGGATATGCCGCTGTTCGTAAACAGGAACTGGTAATTTTGCAGCGAGAAATTCTTGACAGAAAAGCTTTGACCGTAAAGATCCTGAAAGGAAGCGGCAGTCATCGTGAGCAGGGGGACCAAATCGATGATTGCAAAAATCCCTATGCCGATCCATTCCACCCATCTTCTTGTCTGATCCTTCAAAATGATGCGCTCCGAAAAATCTGCTCGGATACTGTCGGCCTGTTTTTCTTTTTGAGAAAAGGCGGAGATTCCCAGCGACCCGGCGATCGCCACAACAGACAGCATGACGGACAAGGCGGAGGCCATGGAAAAGGACTGTGACCCAAAACTGATCGCCTTTTCATAAATGTAGGTGCTAAGCACCGGAATGGAGGCCGGAATCCCGAGGAAAGCCGGAACGGAAAAATTATCGATACACGAAAGAAAGGCCAGCACACTGCCGCCGATGATCGCCGGGGCCGCCTGCCGAAGATTGATCCGAAACAGCGTTTCCCACTGTCCGCAGCCCGAGGCACGGGCTGCCCACTCCAAATCCCGGGGGATTTTCCGCAGCATATTCACGGTAGTGAGATACACCAGCGGGATATTGCAGATCCCAAGGATGAAGATGATCCCGCCTAGTGAATACAGGTTCACAGGGCCAAGATGCAGCAGCCGTAGGAGCTGGTTCATTCCGCTGTTCCCGGCCAGCGCGCTGGTCCACGAGATCGTAATCACATAGGACGGAATGATAAAGGGAGCCAGCACGAGCAGCTCCAGCAGCTTTTTGCGCCTGACATTCAAATAAGCGACGATAAAGGCAAACAGAACGCCCAGAACAGTGGAAAGCACGGTGGCCGCCAGGGAGATGATCACCGTATTCCCAATGGCCCGAAGCGTGCGCGGCTCCTGGAGCAACGCGGTGTAATTGCCGAAGCTGAAACTGCCGTCGTCCTGTGTAAAGCTCATCAGCACCAGCCGACACAGCGGAACCAAAAACAGAAAGGCAACTGCAATGCAGCCAACCGTTTGAAGCATCAGATTCCTTTTTTTCATTTCTCTAAACCTCCAAAAAGGCTGCGGAAAACCGCAGCCTTACATGCATTCACCCGGTTTTTAACCAAACAGTTTGCTGAACTCTTCTTTGTCGCCGTCCCGTGTTTTGACCAGCTCAGAAATATCGTAGGTCAGATTCTTGATTTCATCGACGGATTTAAATCCCTCCGGCGCCTTGATTCCGGACTTGATCGGCGTGTACCCAATGACAGAGGTGGTCGTCTGGCCGTCGTCGGACAAAATAAAGTCCACAAACGCTTTGGCCTGCGCTTCATTGGGGGTTCCGTTCACAATTCCGATCGGTTCCGTCACGCTCAAAGAACCTTCACTGGGGTAAATAAACTCGACCGGCGATCCCTTTGCCTTATCGCGCAGCGGCAGATAATCCACAACAATTCCGCAGGATTTCTGACCGGCCAGCACCGCTTTTTCTACAGCGCCGTTGCCCTGCTGTACAGAAACTCCGTTTGCTTTCAGGGATTTGTAGAAATCCCAGCCGATACCGTTTGTTCTGACCAAAACTCCCAGATTGTAAGCGGCAGCGCCGGAGTACAGCGGGCTCGGCATGATCAGGTTGTCCTTGTAGGAAGCGTCCATCAGGTCTTTGTAGCCGGCCGGCGCTTTTTTAACCATGTCGGTATTGATGACGATCCCCGTGGAAATGATTTTGGTGCCGGTATACGTATGTTCCGCATCGTAATAATCGCTGCTGATCCCCTTGAGCTCGGGGGACTCATAGCTCATCAGCAGGTTTTCGGACTTGAGGGCTTCAAAGGTAGCCGCATCCGCAACCAGAAGCAGGTCTGCCTTGACCGCGCCGGCCTTTTTCTCCGCAAGGATTTTGCTGACGACCTCTTCGGTACCACTTCGGAACACATTGACCTTTACGTCGGGCTGATTTTGGTTGAACGCTTCGATCAGGGCCTGTACATCCTGTTCCGGCTGAGAGGTGTAAAGCGTTACCTCTCCCTTCAGGTTCTCCGGCTGCTGCGCCGCAGAGGAATTCTGGGCGGACGGCGCCGCGCCGCCCTGCGAGGAAGTGGCGCCGGTCCCGGAACACCCCGCAAAGCCCGCCAGCATACACAAAGCAAGGATTCCCGCCGCAATTTTTCTGTTTGATTTCATTTCAGACTCTCCTTTTGATTGTTTGGATATATTTCATGTTTTCGTACAGCATGGTATATTCCTTCGATCGATCGAGACCTTCTACCACCATAGGAAGATGGCTGTCCTCCAAAATCGGCCACAGCTCCGGGAACGAAAAATCCCCATCCGAAAGTAGTGTGTGGTACTTGCTGCCGCGGCGGTTGCTGATATGTAGCTTTGATATTCGGGGAAGCTTCCAGAGAAAATCCTGTACCTCTGCCGCGTCGTCACAGTGGGCCACATCTACCGTATAAGAAAATTCCGGGTACAGGTCGCGTGTCAGCTCCTGAATCTGCCGGCGTGAGGTCATCAATTCCTTTGGGATTTTCTCCATCACCTCCAGCGATACATCCACATTCTTGCCGCGCGCATACGAAAGAAGCTCCGTCAGGCCCTGATATGTAAGCTCCCGATAAAAGGAAAGCTCCCCGCAAAGCGATTCCCGCGGAGGATGCACAGTGATTTCCGGGGCGTGCAGCTTGCCGGCCAGATCAATGGAAGCCTTGATTTCACGGATCGAAGCCTCCCGAATGCACCGGTTCATCGAAGCAAAATTCAAATCCCATGTTTTACTGTGGACAAAAGCCCCGATTTGATATTCATCCATCAATCGAAGGCATTCCTTCTCACAATAGTTCCGGCTTTCAAACTGCTGCGCCCAAAATTCGATTCCCTGTGCGCCAAGCGTGTGGGCGGCCTGAAACAGTTCAGGCAGGGCCGCATTCCACATCAGCGTGGAAGAAAAATAAATTGGATTCACAGCTGTCCCCCCTCTCAATGCTGAATTTATCATATTCCCTCAACATTAAAATCACATTATCAAACCGTTATGCTATGATTAATAATTTTCATAAATTTTTTAATGAAAAATTACTTTCATTTTTGAAGGAAACCCTTATAATAAAAAAGAAGGGGGAATCCGTATGATCCATTTATCCGATATCAATCAAGAAGGCTTTACCAAAGCAGACCATCTGATCCTGAATTATCTGATGAGCAACGAAACTGCGCTTTACTGCGAAACGGCAAGCGATATTTCTAAAAAAGTGGGAGTAAGCCTCGCGACTGTCGGCAGGTTCTGGCCGAAAATCGGGTTTGACAATTTCAAGGAGTTTAAAAGAGCACAGCTCTCCCAAAGCAGCACCACCCCGGCCTCAAAGGTAAAAAACACCCTTTCTTCCCTGACCGGTTCAGACCGGGCGCCCTCTGACTGGATGGTAAAAAACATCGACATGCTGGTGAACACACTGGAAAGAACGATGAAGCTGATATCAACCGAAGCAATCGAAACGGCGGCACACCTGATTGCACAAAAGCAGAAAATCTACGTTTTCGCACCGGACGCTTCCTTTGGGATCGCCCATGTGATGAAATACCGCCTGCGCCGGTTCGGAATCGAGCTGATTTTGATGGACGGAGGGTCCGCCCTATATGAATCCCTGAATAATATCCGAAAGGAAGATCTGGTTCTGATCTTCTGTTTTGGCCGCGTTTTGGCAGAAACGACGGTACTGCTCACTCAAAAGAGCTATGTGGGATTTTCCTGCGTGATTTTCAGCGATCTTCTGGCGAACGGACTCCAGAATTCGGAAGCCTTTCTCTACTGCTACCGGGGGGAGCCGACGGAATACCATTCCATGGTTTCTTTAATGGCCGTTGTTGACAGCCTGATCATTAAAATTGCCATGGAATCCTTTGATTCCATGGCAAGGATCAATCAGTTAAATGATTTGAGAAATAAATACCAGAAATATATTCGCCGGTAATTAAAAAGCGCTTGTTGAAACGGACGGCAAAACGCTTTCGTGGTTTCCATTCAAAATCAAAGTGACTATGTCTTTCAAGGTAAATCATTTTTGTTGGATTTTGACCTTATGATAAGGTCAAAAGGGATAGAAAAAACCACCCCGAAAAATCCGAATACAGAAAATCGCCTTAGAAACAAAAAGGCCCGCCGGAACAGTGCCGGCGGTCCTTTCTTATGTTTTCTTCTCTTGGAATCCTTCACAGCATGACAAAACCCACATGATCTTAGACACCATAATACTCTCTCAAAAAGCGTCTCCTGTTTTTGAAAAACAGGAGACGCTTTTTCATATTAAAAATTATTTTGCATCCTCATCCTGATATTGACAGCGGGACGGAAGGTGGTACTCCCGAATCTTGTACTGCAGCTTTCGTCGGGAGATTCCCAGATACTGTGCCGCTTTTTCCCTATGGTTGCCGCAGGTGGCCAAGGCGGCCAGCACCTCATCCCGGCTCGGACCATCGGAACGCTGCCTTGGTTGGCTCTGCGCGACGGAGAACACGGCAGATTGGGGGGATACTGTCGGGCGGGTATCCGTCTGGTTGGACAGCATACCGGAGGGGATGCTGTTGATCTCGCGAGTGGCGTGCGGGGTCATGACGACCATCCGCTCCACAAAATTGCGGATTTCCCGGACGTTCCCGGGCCAGCTGTAGTTTCGAACTTCCTCCAGCACCTCGTCGGAGAAGCTTTTCTGCAGATTATACTTCTGACAGAAATGGTGCAGAAAATACAGACAGAGGGGAACGATGTCCTCCCTGCGCTCCCGCACCGGCGGGATGGTCAGGGGAATGACGTTGATGCGGTAGTACAGGTCCTCACGGAAGGTACCCTTGCTCACCATTTCCCCAAGATTCTGATTGGTGGCGGCGATCAGGCGAAAATCCACCTTCTTGGCCCGGGTGGCGCCGATCCGCTGGACGCTCTTTTCCTCCAGACATCGCAGCAGCTTGCCCTGCACGTTCATGGGGAGGGAGTTGAGTTCGTCCAGAAACAGGGTGCCGCCGTCGGCAGATTCCACGAGGCCGGTCTTGCCCTCCCGATTGGCGCCGGTAAAGCTTCCCTTTTCATAGCCGAACAACTCCGCCTCAATCAGATTTTCCGGAAAAGCGGCGCAGTTGACGGTGATCAAAGGTTTGATTTTCCGGTCGCTGTGTTCGTGGATATAATGGGCGATGACCTCTTTGCCACAGCCGGATTCCCCATAAATCAGCACTGTAGAGTCCAGCGGCGCAATGCTTTCGGCTACCGAAAGCAGCTGCCGAAATTTCTGACTCTTGGCGACGATGCTGATCTTTTCCGCCTGGCCTATTTCTCTGGATGCAAGGATTTTGTGATCGTTGAGCAGGGTATGGTACAGGTCCTCAAAGGCCTGAACATCCTGCAGTGTGGTGACGACATACTTCACGTTGCCCTGACCGTCGAAGATCGGCGTGCCGATGACGATGCGCATCCGCGTGGGGCCGTCCACCTGCTGAAAATCCTTGTAGTACTGCAGGCGGCTGACCCGGCGCTTTTCCTGGCAGACCAGGTCAAACACGGACACATCCAGAACATGGCTGAAATCATGGACGTTCATTTTCAGGTATTCCTTTCGGGGAATATTCCGCCAGTTGACCATGACGGTATTCATAAAAAGGAAATTCCCCTGCGCGTCGTAGAGGGCGATTCCGGTGTCGATATTGTCCAGAATTTCTGTAAAAGGCAATTCCTGGCACAACTCCTGAAAGGACGAAAAATCCTGCATCTGACCATGCCTCCCATCGAATCAAAAGTCATGCATATCATATCATAAATCATGCAAAAAGGCCAAGAAAATGGAATGTATTTACAATAAATTATTTGGGAATCGGCGTCGCTACATCATATCCCGGAAGGTCTGCAGACGGGTGCGCAATTGCTCGAAGCTGCCGTTCTGCTGGTCCACCTCGATAGACAGGCTTGGGATGCCCGCCTGCCGCAGATCCGCCTCAAGATAGGGCTCGTCGTACTCCTCCGGATCGCAGAACTTCATCATGCACAGAATGACTCCCTCTGCCCCGGTCTCTCTGCACAGATCGACCATCATGCCGCCCCGGGGCTTGCCCAGCGTGTGGATCAGGCTGCAGCTGCATCGGTTGCCCCACTGCAGGGCCAGCCGCTTCAGGCCGCCGCCCCCTTTGAGCGGAATGTCGGTGCGGTACTGGCGCATCTCCTGAGCCAGGTCATCCTCCACTACGGCAAACTGGTTTTCGGCCAGAATGTCCAGCAGCTCATCCGGTTCGCAGGCAATACCGCTGAGAATGATCTTTTTGCCGGGGTAGGAATAGACCGGACGCTGCTTGAGCGCATCCACAATCTCGCGGACAATCGCGGTATGCTCCTGTTTCTCATAGAAAGAAGCACTTTTCATCACCGTGTGGCGAACCTTGGGCGTGATCACATCCAGATGCTCCGCGGCCACGGCGGAAAACTCCCGCATGACGGCATTGTGCTCATTGTAGATCTGGATGGTACGGCCGAGGGCGGCTTCGTTCATCATTCTGCCGGTGATGGTGTACAGCATGGCCAGCACAGTCTCAAACTCGCTGATCAGGTAATCCACGCTGGCGGGGGAAGTGCGGTTCTGGGGCTGGACAATGGGGATCATGGGAATGGAGGGCACGCCAAAGCGCCAGTTCTGGGTCATGCAGCGCAGCGTGTCGCAGATAGCGGGGATAATGACGGCGGACATGCCCTCATATGTACCCCTCAGGCCAAATTCCATATTGGACTGCATGATGGGACAAGCGAAGGCCGGCAAATACCTTTTGGCAAGCTTCCATTCCGTCTGGCCGCCCCACATGCCCATGGGGATCATTCCGCAGGCGTGAACCAGCTCTTCCGGGGCGTAATAAGGAAAGCACCCGACGACCTTTTTGCCCTGCTCCAGATAGTGCTCCAGTCGGCCGCGAGGATTGGCGCAGGCCTGCTGCAGTATAGAAAGGTTTTGATTCAGATCAGTCATTGCGCTTCGCCTCCTTATTTTGCTCCATGACTTCTACCAGCCCCTGGATGCGGGTTTCAAACTGGGCTTCACTGTAGTTGCGGTAGTCTGCCTGGTCGCCGTCGAACGAGGTAAAGGGCACTCCCGCCAGCTGAGAGAGCTGACGCTGTACCTCCATCATCTGACAGTCCATCACCTTGCAGCTGCGGTTGACGTGGTAAATGGTACCCTCGCAGCCAAACTTCTGCAGGGCCTCCAGCCGCCGTGAGATCATGGTGGTGGCATTATCGCCGTTGGTAGAGGCGAAGCAGTAGGCCCGGGCCATACCGTCCAGGTCCTCATATTCGATCGCCCATGCCTTTCCATAGCTGGAGGCAACCATATTGATGCCGTACTTTTTGAGCGTGCGCAGATTGTGGCTGAGATAGGGCCAGCAGGCAATGCCGTCCCATGAGACCCGGAACTGTTCCTCCACCGGGAAGGTAGAGGTTCCCTCGGCGATATGCTGCTCGATCTCGGCGTTGAGCTGCTCCAGAACGGCGGTAGAGGATTCCTTGCCCCGGTTGCACACCATTGCGGACATATAGTTGAACAGCTCGAATCCGCTCAGGGGGGAGGGCTTGCGGTCGAGCAGGTCATTGGCTCGCTCCCACAAATAGCTGTTGCGCTGGGAAATCTGCATCACCTTCTGGAACCGCTCCTCATCCCAGGACTTTCCGGTAAAGGCACACAGGTCCTGAATCAGCTGATCGATCTGCGCGCGGACATAACGCACCCGGCTCTCCGTCACATAATCGTAGGGGTTGTAACAGGTGTCGATGAAGAAGATGGGAATGTCCATTTGTCTGGCCAGATTCTCGTACCACTTGGTCAGCTGATTGCAGATGTTGTTGGTCAGCAGCAGGAAGTCGGGTTTGGCCATTTTGCCCCCGTCGGGCAGCTCCACTACGCTTTCGCCGTTCAGGACGGCAGCATACGCCAGGTTCAGCTTGGCGTATGCGCACAGGTCGTTGGAGTAGCCCAAAGGCCCTTCACACTCCTGCAGGAAAGGGTCCGCCTGATGACGGGCCGCGATGCCGGCGGCGTGGTTTTCCGGATAAAGTACGTTCAGGCCCAGTGTCTCCGCGATCTCCTGGGGGAAGATCGAGGCGGACCACCCCACTTTTTCGCCTCGCTCTTTAGCAAGCTGGGCATTGTCAAACAATGTTTGGGTCTGCTCGCCCAGTAGAATCATAGACTTGGGTTTTGGGCGTTTGGGCTTGGGCGCCGGTGCTGCAGCGGCGGTTTCCGCCGCGGTTGTCTGTTCACTCATGATAATCAACCTTCTCCTTTTCTTCGCTTTTCCCATGCCAGAACCGCGGCGCCGATGGCGCCTGCCGACTGGCACAGCGGATCGACCAGGATATGGCATCCCATCTCCTGCTCCATGGCATGAACCACGCCAATGTTCAGGGCGACCCCTCCGCTCATGGCCACATCGGGAGTCCGATCCAGGCGCAGCGACATGCCGGCTACGCGCTTGGCCACCGAGCTGTGAATCCCCGCCGCAATATCCTCGATGGGGACATTGGAAGACAACTGCGAGATCACCTCCGATTCAGCGAAAACCGTACAGGTATTGCTGATGCTGACCGGATGGCTGGATTTTTGGGACAGAGGCCCCAGTTCGCTGATCTCTACGTTCAAAACCCGAGCCATTACGTCAAGGAACCGCCCCGTGCCCGCCGCACACTTGTCGTTCATCTGAAATGCAGTGAGCTGGCCCTTATCCGTGATGCTCAGCGCCTTGGCGTCCTGACCGCCAATGTCGATGACGGTATGTACAGTGGGCAGCAGAAAGTGAATTCCTTTTGCGTGGCAGCTCAACTCGCTGATCTGCTCGTCGGCATAGTCGCAGTTCATCCGGCCGTAACCTGTCACCACCGTATAGCTGATGTCCTGCTGCGAAAGGCCGCACAGCTCAAACACCTTTTTCAGAGCGCGCTCAGGGCCTACCGTGCCGGTGCCCAGCGGCTCTACCACGTGAGCGGCAAGCACAGCACCATCCTGCAGAATGACTGCCTTACTGGAGGTAGAACCGATATCGATTCCCAGTGTATACATAGGCGCCGAACCTCCTTTCTGGCAGTTATTTGATTTCTTCGGACTGGTGCATGGCATGGATTTGCTCATCCGTATAGCCGATCTCTTTCAGAACCTCGTCCGTATCCCGTCCGATGGAGCCGGAGATGCGGCAGGGGATTGCGGACGGATCGATCGATCCGAAGTGGACCGGGCCATTGGAGAACACGGTCTTGGTTCCGTCCGAGTATTCGTGGAAATAGGTGTAATGGTTCGCCTGCACCTGCGGATCATAGGGAACGTCCTTAAAGTGATGCAAAACCTCATGGGGGAGGTCGTGGGCGTCGAGCAGCTCATGCCAGTAAGAGACGGGCTGTTCCGCAAATTTTTTGTCCAGAATTCTGGTCAGCTCGCCTCTGTTCTCGTAGTACACATCTGAGGTGGAGAATCTGGGGTCTGCGGCAATCTCGGGCATGCCGATCACCTGGCAGAATTCCGGGAAGCGCCGGTAATCGATGATGGCAAGGTAAAACCATTCCCCGTCGGAGCCCTGGTAGGTATTGCTGCCGGCGTGCCCGCAGTCATAACGGTCCCGGGGCAGTTTGCGCCCGTTAAAGCCGTTTAAGATGCCCGTGCAGTTGATAAAGGTGCCGGCCTGCAGCAGAGAAACATCTACCTTATCCCCCTCCCCCGTAACAGATCGCTTATAAAGCGCGGCGGCGATGCCCCCAGACAGGGCGACGGCCACGCTGTGATCGCCAATTCCCCCCACAGGGATCAGGGGCGGGCCGCCAGCCGGGGCAAGGTCGGCCATCAGGCCGGTTCTGGCAAAGAACACGGTGTAATCGTACCCGGGGCGTGAGCTCTCCGGGCCTTCGCTGCCGTAGCCCAGCACGGAAGCATGGATCAGGCGTGGAAACGTCTCCTTGAGCTGCTCGTAAGTAAGTCCCATGGGCTCCAGTGCCTGAACGCGGTAGTTGGTGATAAAGATGTCCGCCCCGGACAAGAGCTTCATCATGGCGTCGCGTCCTGCCTCTGTCCTCAGGTTCAGGCAGACGAAGCGCTTGTTCATGTTCTGCACATCAAAGTTGGGGTTTGCATCTTTCGTGCAGGGGGAGAGCGTAGTGCCCGCCTGCTTGCGCCACGCGTCGCCGTTGACCGATTCCACCTTGACGACATCGGCGCCCCATTCGGCCAGAATCCGGGCGGTCATCGGGCCGGCCAGCATGGTGGACAGCTCTACCACACGAATGTTTTCCATTGGTTTCATATGAAAATTCCTCCCTAAATTTTTGCTGCTTGATTCTGGCACCGGCGCAATCAGCGTAGCGGTGCCTTTGATATTCCGGCGGTTCAGCGCCCTTTGAACTGGGCGGGACGCTTCTCCAGAAAAGCGGCGGTCCCTTCTTTTCTGTCCTCGGTGCTGAACGCGATGGTCTGAGCCAGGCGCTCAATCATCAGGCCGGTGTTGATGTCGGTCTCATAGCCCAGATTGATGGCCATTTTCGCCATCGTGATCGCCACCGGCCCTTTGGCCATGATCTGGCGTGCCATTTCCTCCGCCGCGGTCATCAGGGCATCCCGGTCGTCCTCGGTCACCTGGTTGATCAGGCCAATGGCCTCGGCCTCTTCCGCGGTGATGATTTTTCCGGTATAGATCAGCTCCCTGGCCTTGCCCAGCCCCACCAGCCGGCTCAGCCTCTGGGTCCCGCCCGCGCCGGGGATGATGCTCAGGCCAACCTCTGGCTGCCCCAGTCTGGAGCGCCTGGTCGCGATCCGGATGTCGCAGGCCATGGCCAGTTCGCAGCCGCCCCCCAGAGCGTAGCCGTTAATGGCGCAGATGACAGGCTTATACAGATCCTCCAGGTTTTTCAGAGCCGCCGGCGCCGTGCCCAGCAGCATTTTCAAATAATCCCGGTCATGGATTTCGCGGATATCCGCGCCGCTGGCCAAAGCCTTCTCCCCTGCTCCGGTGACAATCACCACTCTGATCTGGTCATCCTCCCGGGCGCATTGAACAGCAGCGCTGATATCCCCCCACATTTCTGGGGTAAGGGCATTGCGAACCTCCGGGCGATTCAGCGTCAGATATAAGATGCCGTCCCGGATTTCGTAGAGAATATTTTCAAATTTCATCCCCACTGTCTTCCAATCTCCTTTCCATTGATTCAGCAGAGGCAGACCCTCTATGTGCTTCTACCCAGGGTAAATCAGCAATAAGCGTGCCAAGTGATTCATCCTGTTTTAAAATTTTCTGCATAAAAAGGCCGGGGGCCGCCGGAAAAGTTCCGGCAGGCCGACCCGGCTTGGGAGGCACAGATTTTATTCGATTTTAAAAATCCGGATGGAAAGGGCTGTGCCCACAAACTCTTTCGGATTTTAAATCGCAGGTGAATGCCTTCCTAATATAAAGATAAATAAAAAATTGTGCAATAAAATTGCACAATAAGTGCAAATGCACAATGATATGTGCATTTCACAAAGGAATTACCCTATGGATCGATGCGGTGATCGGTTTCAGCACAACAGCGAAAAACTTTTTGATGGATGGAATTCGGTACGAAAAAGTTGGCCCGCGTCCAGAAAACATCGGAATTCCAAACAAAAAGCACGGAGGTTCCCGGATTCCTTTTATTTATTTTCCTTGGTGCAAAAATGAATTGGCACAGAGATTGCTTTATCACGTTGATAGAAACTGTGTACCAATGAATCCCGCCGTACTGCGGCAGGACTTTGTGAAAGGGGAATCTCTTGATGGAAATGGAAAACGTTTATATCATGGGCGCCGTTCGTACCGCCGTGGGAAAATACGGCGGTTCACTGAAAAGCGTACCGGCCCACACCATGGGCGCACTGGTCATTCAGGAAGCGATACGGCGCGCCGGTGTAAACAAGGAATGGATAGATGAGGTCATTTTAGGTGAAGTGCGGCAGAGCACCGAGGCCTCCAACATCGCCCGGTGCGCCGCACTGGAGGCCGGTCTGCCCGAGAACGTACCCGGCTTTACCGTGAATCGCCGGTGCGCCTCTGCCATGCAGGCCCTGTTCAGCGGCTGTCAGGAAATCTGGTGCGGCGAGGCCGACGTCATCGTGGCCGGCGGCACCGAAAACATGAGCCGTGCACCCCACTACCTGCGCCACGAGCGCTGGGGAGACGGCCCCCTGACGCTGGTGGATTCCAATATAGAGGCGGGCACCACAGCCCAGCCCGCATCCATTTACGGTTCCGCTCTGAGCATGCCCAGAACAGCGGAGAATGTGGCCGAGCGCTTCCACATCACCCGGGAAGAGCAGGACAGATTTGCCGCCGAGAGCCAGCGCCGGGCGGCGGCCGCCATTGCCGCGGGCTATTTCAAAGAGGAAATTCTTCCTGTGGAGGTGAAAGAAAAAAAGAAAAACTTTGTGTTTGACACCGACGAGTTCCCCCGCCCCAGCACCACCATGGAGGTTCTGGCCGCCCTCAGGCCCATCGTCAAGCCGGACGGAACCGTAACCGCGGGCAACTCCTGCGGCCTGAATGACGGCGCCTCCGCCCTGGTTCTGATGTCCGAGCGTAAAATGAAAGAATCAGGACTCAGGCCCCTGGCTCGAATCGTGGGTATTACCAGAGCCGCCCTGGACCCGGCCATTATGGGCTATGGCCCGGTGTACGCTACCCGCAAAATCATGGAGCGCACCGGGATGACCGTGGAGCAAATGGACCTGGTGGAGCTGAACGAAGCCTTTGCTTCCCAGGCGGTGGCCTGTATGCGGGATCTGGGTCTGGATCCGGAAAAGGTCAACATCAATGGCGGAGCCATTGCTCTGGGCCATCCCCTGGGCAGCACCGGCACCCGCCTGATCGTCACCCTGCTGCATAATCTTATGCGTACCGGCGGCCGGTACGGATTGGCCACCCTATGCATCGGCGGCGGTCAGTCCATGGCTACGATGATTGAAAAGCTGTGATTCCAATCTCGCAATTTCTATATTAAAATGAGGTGTGTCAAATGAATATTGAGCAGGTCAAAACCATCGTGGTGATCGGCGCCGGAGCCATGGGTCAGCAGATCGCCATGAACACCGCTCTCAATGGCCGTGCCAGCGGCTATCAGGTCATCCTGTGCGACTCGTTCCTGGGCGCGGTGGAAAAGGCGCAGAAATGGGCCGCCGACTATCTGTCGGGCCGCGTGGCCAAGGGCCGCATTACGCAGTCTGAGGCCGACCGGATTTCGGCCAGCCTGTCCTTCTCCCAGGATGTGGACGAGGCGGCTGCCCGAGCGGATATTGTCATTGAGGCCATTATCGAAGATTTGGAAATCAAGCGGGAACTGTTCGGGCGGATCAGCAAGCTGTGCAGGCCGGACACGATCCTGGGAACCAACAGCTCCAATCTCGTCAGCTCCAAGCTGGCCGACGTCACTCAGAACCCCCAGCGGCTGCTGAATATCCATTACTTCAACCCAGCTTTGGTGATGCAGCTTGTAGAACTGGTTCGCGGCCCGCACACCGCACCGGAGGTTATCGAGACCGTCAAGGCCTTTGCCGTTAACACCGGAAAAGCTCCCATCGTGATCAACAAAGAGATTTCCGGCTTTGTAGCCAACCGCATCAACGCAGCGGTAACTCATGAGGCCTGTTCTCTGCTGGAGAAGGGCATCGCCTCGGTAGAGGATATCGATACCGCCTGTGAAAAGGGACTGGGATACCCCATGGGACCCTTCCGCCTGATGGACCTGACCGGCATCGACGTCAACTACTATGTGCGCCGCGACCGCTATGCCGAAAGCGGCGACGAATACGACAAACCCAGCCCGCTGGTCATAGAAAAGTTCCAGAAGGGCGAATTTGGACGAAAGACCGGAAAAGGCTGGTACGACTATTCCACAGCCGACAAAAAATAAGGGCTGTAACCGCCCGGTTTCGTTTCCGGTGAAAGCACCGCGATCTGCGCAGCGTTCACGGTGTCATACATAAAAGGGGTACCGCCTTATCGCAAGGGCGAAAACGGCCATGCTTGGGATGGACAGCGTTAACCGATCCGGCTGCCTATCACTCTCCTTTCAGTTAAAACAGTCTGAATCTTTTCTTTTCCGACTGCGGAGAAAAAAAGAAAAGACCGGCCGGCAATGGAATCTAAAATACAATACAGGGACAATCTATAAAACAGCTTAGGTAGGACACGGCGAAACGACCCCAGAGACAATCAGGAAAGGGGGAGGAATTCGGAAGCCATCCGCTGAAAAAAATATGAGGTAAAAAGAGTGTGTTTCTTTGCTAAAAGCAGCCCTTCAAAGCCTGTCGATACAGGTAATATACTATTGAGGAGATGTGAAGATGATTAAAACCAATCAGGCCAAAATCCAGTGGTTTGTAGCGCTCGGCGCCGCTTTTGCATGGTTTGGCAATCATTGCGGGGCGGGATTTTGTTCCGGTTTAACTCTATTAAAATATTTTACAAGGTCCGGATGGATATCGCTTGTCACCACGTTAGTCCCATTCATTATTCTTGGTTTCGTTTTTTACTATATGGGAGAGTATTCGCGGTTAATTAAAGCTGACAGCTACAAGGATGTCGCGTTTTCGCTGTATTCCAAAAAAGAAGCTGTCGGAAAAGTAATGGTGATTGTTTTCGACGTGATCGTCTTGATCTCCCTTCTGGTAAACAGCAGCACGGTGCTGGCCGGCGCGGGAACCTTCCTGAATCAGGCTGTGGGTATGAATTATACCCTCGGGACGTTTGTATGCCTGCTGATTGTCGTCGCGATTTCCATGTTCGGCGCGACCGTAATGGCAAAAATCGACCTGCCTCTCGGTTTGATCATGACCGGCGCGATCCTTATCGTGGCGTTTGTTCTGCTGAAAGAAAACTGGGGCGGTGTCGTGAACATCGTACAGACCAAAGAGACATTCAATGTTTCAACGGGATCGGCAATCGGTGATATGCTGTGGTATACCGGCATACAGGTTGGATTCTGCAGTGCTTACATAGCAATTGCGGGAAAATTCACCAGTAAAAACGACTGCAAGGTGATGGCCATTTTTGGCGGCTTCCTCAACGGATTTATGCTGTTTATCGTTTCTCTTGCCGTTCTGTCCCGCATGCCCGGGATCAGCGAGAGTGTGATTCCGATTTACGACATGATCGTCGAGCGTTTTGGCGCTACCGGTATTTTGTCCTTGATCTACAGTATCGGCCTGTTCCTGGCTTATGTTTCCATGTCGGATGTGGTAGCTGTCTGCGCGCGTTTTGGGCCTTGGTTCAACCCAAAGAAGAAGTACAATCAGGCGATTGTGGACATGATTTTCGGGATCGTTCTCTTGGGTCTGTCGCTGATTTTGGCGCAGATCGGCATCGTCGCTTTGGTCACAAAAGGCTACCAGGTGATTTCGTTCCTTCGTATCCCCACCTTCATCGTCGGCGGCTTGATCTTTGCTCCCTGGCGGATTCACCAGATCAATAAGCAGCGCGCCGCCGCTCTGGCGGGGAGTGCCGAGCCGGAAGCGGCACTGAAGTAATCAGCCATTTTCACGAACACGGTCCGGCTTCGACCGGTGTCATTTCCGGTCTTGGCAACGACTCAGAAATATCAGGGAAATAAAGGAATCATTGCAAATTCCCCTCCAAACACATTTGGAGGGGAACCGGCTTCTGTGTTAGTATGAACCTGAGTGATTATCATGCTGGCCAGCGCTCTACGTAAAAGAAAGGTGTATAGCAATGCTTACTCCACACTGCATTGCTATACATTTTTACGAATTCCGTTCCGGTACTGCTCTTTACTGCATACTCCACTGATAGAAAATTCAAGTATCAAAAGATAGCTGGATCGCATGGTTCAATTCATTTTAGGAAAGGCGGATTAAGGTGAGATGAAATTTGTTATGACAAAAGCAGTTTCCCCTGAGGGAATGGAGCTGTTAGTCGGAAAGGCGGAGGTTTATACCGCGAATCATCCTGACCCGAATGAATATCTGGATCAGATGCAGAATGCGGACGCATTACTTGTCCGCGTCGGCAAGTGTGACCGCCACGTCATTGAAAACAGCCCGCAATTAAAGGTAATTGGGCGCACAGGGGTCGGATACGATAATGTGGATGTAAAGACAGCTACGGCTCACGGTATCCCCGTCATCATTACCCCGGGCGCCAATAACCGCAGCGTAGCGGAGCATGCCATTGCCATGATGTTTTCGCTGTCTAAAAACCTGATGGATGCGCATCGGGAGATGTGCGCCGGAAATTGGGAAATCCGTGATGCACAAAAATCTTTTGAACTGGAAGGAAAAACAGTCGGTATCCTGGGATTAGGGGCTATTGGACGTGAAATGGCAAAGCTGTGCCAAGGATGTGGCATGAAGGTTGCCGGGTATGATCCGTTTTTATCTCGGGAAAAAATCGAATCACTGGGTGTACTGTATTTTTCCGACTATGAAGAGCTGCTGAAAGCAAGCGATTTGGTCACGATTCATATTCCGCTCACGGAGCAAACCCGTAATTTGATTGCCAAGGAACAGCTTGCATCAATGAAGAAAACTTCTCTCATTATCAATTGTGGCCGGGGCGGAATTATCAATGAGGAAGATTTAGTAGAGGCACTAAAATCCGGCACAATAGCCGGAGCGGGCATCGACGTTTTTACTACCGAACCCCCCACGCCTGACAACCCTTTGTTCCAAGCTCCGAACTTGATTCTCAGCCCGCATGCTGCCGCACTGAGCCGGGAGTCGGTTATCAGAATGGCACAAATGTGTGTCAAAGGCTGTTTAGCCGTTTGCCATGGTGAAAAGTGGAAGTACGTAGCGGATCCGTCGGTTTATGATCACCCTGTTTGGCAAGGGAAAGAATGGGCCTCAGAGCAGTGATTCAATATATTCACTCTAAATAGTGCTTACTGCAAAGCGAGAGAGGCAAAGGGTATTCAGCATTTCCTTTGCCTTTTTCAATAAAAGAAGACGCGCATGAAGAAGCAATTCATTACATAAAGCCGCGCGAAGGGAGAATGGAATGACTACAGAGAAAAAATCCCCCGTAATTCGTTTAGACAGCGCAGATAACATTGTGGTGGCACGGGAGCCTGTTGCAGCAGGCACCTATATACCTGACGAAGATTTTACCGTCCAGAGCGATATTCCAATTGGGCACAAAATCGCATCCCGCGCGATACGCCAGAATGAACCCATTTTAAAATACAATACGGTGATCGGCTATGCTGCCCGGGATGTAGAGGCCGGAACCCACATGCACAACGAAACGATTTACTTTGATTCTGTATCGAAACAATACGAGTTTTGCCGGGACTACCATCCGGTGAACATACTGCCCCCTGAGCAGTGCCGTACCTTTCAGGGATATGTGCGCCCGGACGGGCAGGTTGGCACGCGCAACTGCATCGCTGTTGCCGTGTGCAGCAACTGTGCTGCTACGGTGGCACGAAAAATCGCAAATTACTTTACTCCTGAAAGGCTGAAGGATTACCCGAATGTAGACGCCATTGTTCCGCTTATCACCAGTTCCGGCTGCGGATTGGAAAAGACGGGCACACCCATGTCTTATCTTCGGCGGATATTAGGGGGGCACGTCAAAAATCCGAATATAGCGGGCGCAGTCGTGTGCGCATTGGGCTGTGAATCCAATAACATCGATGCATTTTTTGAGGAAGCTGAACTGACCCCCGGCCCTTTGCTGGGCCGCCTGGTCATTCAGGAAGTTGGGGGTTCCAGAAAAGCAATGGAACAGGGCATTGCCATGGTGGAAGCCATGCTCCCTATTGCCAACCAGTGTCAACGCCAGCCGGTTCCGATCAGCCACTTAAAAATCGGGATGGAATGCGGAGGCTCCGATTCATTCTCCGGTTCTTCCGCCAATCCGGCTTTGGGAAAGGCGATGGATCTGCTGATCGAACAGGGAGGCACTGCCGTTCTGACGGAAATCACAGAGTTATTTGGAATAGAGGGAGCCTTTGTCCGCCGGGCCAAATCCCCCGAAGTAGCACAAAAACTAATCGATTTGATGAATTGGTGGCTGGATTACTGCAAGGGACGCGATGCTCAAATCAACGGTAAGGTAACTCCGGGTAATAACGCCGGGGGTCTTACTAACATCCTGGAAAAAGCGCTGGGGGGCGCTAAAAAAGGCGGAAGCACCCCTCTTAACGGTGTTTTTGACTACGGTGAAAAGATTACAGAGCAGGGGTTTGTCATCATGAACGCCCCGGCCTATGATCCAATGGCTGCTGCCGCCCTATTTGCGGGCGGATGCAATTTATGTGTTTTTACCACCGGGCGGGGCTCCTGCTTTGGAGCACAGCACTTCCCCACTTTGAAAATTTCTTCCAATACTCCTCTTTTTCAACGGCAAGAGGATGATATGGATATGAACGCCGGTGTCGTCATCGACGGAGAGAAAACGCTCGAGGAGATGGGTGAGGATATTTTTGAGGCCATCATAGAGGTAGCCTCCGGCAAACCGACCAAGAGCGAGCTGTTCGGCATGGGCAACGATGAATTTGTGGTCTGGTGGTTGGGGATTACGAGCTGATCCTGTTTGTACACAAGTGCTCGTTTTTAACCAGAGCTCAAATTTCAGAGATGCAGGTGTGTCAGAGATTTTCTCATACAAGACGAGATTGTGTTTATTGATTTTTAAAATATCAAATAAACATCTTTTCTTGAAAACAAATCATCCTGCACACCAAATTACATTTAGTCAGCAATTAAAAAGGAGTAGGTAACATGGCAATGCTGGAGAAGCCGTATCGCAGCAACGAGATGGTCGGCGGATTAAACAACGCCGGCAACCGTACGCTCTTATATGCCTTGGGCATAGACGAAGACGAATTAAAAAAGCCCTTTATCGGGATCGTGAATTCCTGGAATGAAATGCATCCCGGCCACAAGCATCTGCGCGAACTTAGTGCTGCTGTGAAAGAAGGGATCATCGCTGAAGGTGGCCGTCCATTTGAATTTAATACGATCAGCATATGCGACGGTTGTACACAGGGTCACGATGGCATGCATTATGTCTTACCCAGTCGTGGCATCATCGCAGATTCTGTTGAGGTAATGGCTCAGGCTCAACGGCTGGACGGTCTCGTGCTGCTGGCCGGATGCGACAAAATCGTTCCTGCAATGGCAATAGCGGCTGGAAGAATCAATATTCCTAGTGTAATCGTCACATCAGGGCCAATGGTCACCGGTAATTATCGTGGGGAACCGATGGAAGGTGCATTTCGTGTGCGTGAAGCTGCAGGCCGCTTATTCCGCGGTGAAATCACCGAGGATGAATACAAAGAAATGGAAATGTCGGTGTGCACAGGTCCTGGAAGCTGCCCAATGATGGGAACAGCCAATACCATGTCATGTCTGATGGAACCTTTGGGGCTGTCTCTGCCCGGCAGCGGCACGGTTTTGGCCATCCATGCAGACAGGCTGCGTATCGCAAGGAAAAGTGGTATACGCCTGATGCAGATGGTAAAAGAGAATATCTGCCCCAGAGATTACATAAAGCACGAAAACTTCATCAATATGATTCAGGTGAGCATGGCACTCGGCGGCTCTACAAATACAACGATTCATATTCCGGCAATCGCAAGTGCATTCAACATCAGCATTGGGCCGGATGACTTTGAAGCCTGCAGCAGGGCGACGCCCCAAATTGTCAATGTGCGCCCCTCCGGTAAATACTCTTTGCAGGACTTGGAAAACGCCGGCGGTGTTCTTGCCGTCATGGGTGAGATGCAGAGCTTGCTTGACCTGAACGTCACTGCGGTAACCGGGCAGGCATGGAGGGATATCCTGCCCGGCCATAAAACCCGTGATTTGAATGTTCTGACTACTTTGGATCAACCATTCCATGCGGAGGGCAGCATCGCGATTCTCAAGGGCTCCCTGGCCCCGGAAGGTGCCGTTGTGAAGCAGAACGGTATCCATAATGAAGAAATGAAATGCCATACCGGCCCGGCTCGTGTATTCGAAAGTGAAGAAAAGGCAATCGAGGCGATCCAGAAGGGTGCAATTCATCATGGCGATGTCATCGTGATTCGAAATGAAGGGCCCAAGGGCGGCCCGGGTATGCGCGAAATGCTGCTGGCTACGACTCAGCTGATGGGCCTGGGGCTGGGTGATACGACAGCATTGGTTACAGACGGCCGTTTTTCCGGCGCAACGCATGGGCCGTGTATTGGGCATATCTCCCCGGAAGCCGCTGTCGGGGGCCCGATCGGCCTGGTACAGGACGGAGATTTGATTTCGATTGATATTCCAAACCGTAAGCTGGAACTGTTAGTTCCGGAGGAAGTGATGGAAGAACGGAGAAAGAGTTGGAGCCCGACCCTGACAAAGACTGACAGCGATTATTTGAAGCGGTATCAAAAGTATGTCGGCAGCGTTTGGGAAGGCGCTGTGCTCAAGTAAGGCGGCAAAAGATATTATCCCGGTCAGGAACTCTTTGGGACAAAAAGCACTGAAGGTACCAACACCGCCAAGATGATTTTAGAAGCCCCCACTCTTTCAATTAGATAGTAAAGTAAGCGAATGAAAAAACTGGATCACTGCCGACTTTTCGCCGGCAGTGATCCAGTTTTTTCGGATAAGATTGTACGATGGTCTTTCGGCATTTTCAACTCCTTCGATTGCCTTCAGATGAGCGCCTTTACTGAAAAGGCCAGCAGCAAAGTTAAAGTCCTTAAGCGCAGCGCCCACAGTCACCGTAATTTTCAACACTTTCGCAATCGCATTGTGCATATCTTCAATACTTCAATGCAAAAAGGAGCAGCTTAACGCCGCTCCTTTCGTTTCCCTTTGAAGTTACTTTAATGATTGGCAGAGAGTCTAAATAAAATAGATTCTCATTCGGGATTGCACCATGTTTTCGGTGAAAGCCCACAGTTTTTACCATGGAGCTTTCTTGATCCGCCTTACTTCAGGCACTGAAGAACTTCAATCAGATAGTCCCACACGCGGCCTACGGACGAAATGCTCATGCTTTCGCGATAGGTGTGAACCTCCGACATATCCGGGCCAATCGATATGCAGTCCAGATCGGGCAGCTTCCCCATAAACATTCCGCACTCAAGTCCTGCGTGGATTGCAGAAATTTCCGGATCATGGCCATACTGCTTTTGAAAAATCCGAACCATCAGGTCGCGCAGCGCCGATTCATGCTTATATTCCCATGCCGGATAATCCCCGAAAATCTGAATGCTTCCTCCCAGCAGCTCCATTTCGCAAGCCAGGCGGTCAACCAGCATCTGCTTTTGTGTCGCAACACTGCTGCGCAGGCAGAAGGAGGCAAGCAGCTCCTCTTCTTCGGTTGCCAGTATGCCAAGATTCAGCGAGGTTTGAACCAGCCCTTCAATGTCGGCGCTCATTTCCTGAATGCCGTTTGGCATACAGGTCAGCATATGGAGCACCTTCCGGGTCGCGGTTTCGTCCATAGGAACACGCTCTGTCGCCGCATCTTTCACTTCTACAAACAGGCCCGGATCATTCTTTTGGTATTCCGATTTGAAAGCTGCTTCCATGTCCGCTGCAATCACACGAACCAGATCCGCATTGGCGGCGACCAACAGTGCTTCTGCCTGCTGCGGGATCGCGTTATCCTTTTTGCCGCCCTCTACGGAAATCAAACGGAAATCCGACTTTTTCTTGACGGCATACAGCAGGCGGCCCAGCAGCATACTGGCGTTGGCGCGCCCTTTATCGATATCCGCACCGGAATGGCCGCCGAGCAGACCGCCCACCGTGATGTTCAGCACAGTGCCGGAATACGGTGCGCGTGCAATGGGCAAACGGCACCGGGTCATATTGCCGCCCGCGCAGCTCACGGTGAAAATCCCTTCCTCCTCCGAGTCAAGGTTGATGAGCTTTCTGCCCTTTAACGGCGACATATCCAGCTGGATGGCGCCCAGCATACCGATTTCCTCATCGATGGTGAGAATCGTCTCGACACGGGGATGCGATAATTCCTTTGAGTCGAGCACAGCCAGCGCCATAGCGACAGCGATACCGTTGTCCCCGCCGAGCGTGGTGCCCTTGGCCCGGATCCGGTCGCCATCGATCACAAGATCAATGCCTTCTTTCTCCATGTCCTTTGTGCAGTCCGGCTCTTTTTCGCAGACCATGTCCAGATGCCCCTGCAGAATAATCGGCTCCGCACTTTCATATCCCGGTGTCGCTTCTTTTATGATGATCACATTGTTGAAGCTGTCCTGATGATATTCCAGCCCCCGTGCTTTCGCAAAGCTTACGCACCAGTCGCTGATTGCCCTGGTGTTCGTCGATCCGCGCGGGATCGCGGAAATCTCTTCAAAAAAATGAAAAACATTGTTCGGTTCCAGATGCTCTAATACTCCCATGACGATAGCTCCTTTACAGTATAATAGGAACCTCACACCGTTTACGGCAACCAACTGCCGACGGCTGAGAGAACCTTGAAACTCGAAGCGGGGATGTGTTCGCCGCTAAAGGATGAATAAATTGTTCCCGCATCTCATTTCTGTTATTATAACATCCGTCACTCGTCATGCAAAATCCTTGGATTCTACACAAAGGGTACGTTGTTCAATTACCATAAGAAATCATACCGGCTTTGTTCCGCCGGTCAGGTTTTTACCCTTTCTTTTGGAACTGAACGAAACGGTTGTTTTGCAAAATCTTCATATAGTGAACCAGACGGTTATAAACCGGTTCCGCCTGATCGCCAAAATGCGCCTTCATTTCGTCCGCTATATCGCCCACAGTCCGCACGCCGTCGATTTTCTTCCACACAAAACTGCCGAAGGTATCCAGTGCGATATGACTTACGCGGGGCGAATGAAATAACTTTTGGGCGATCACGTGGTGAATGCCCTTATGCACCATGTGGACTGTGACAATGCCGTCCTTTTCATCCCATGAATTTTGAGCATTCAGAACCGGCACAAAATCCAGATAGTTTTTTCTTTTTTCCATCAAAGCTTCTCCCGGTTCGATTTGAACCGGGCCATACACCCTTTTATGGTGTACAGCCCGGCCATGTTTTCATTTTGATTATCTTTTCAGGCTTTTATTCCAAACAGTGAATTTCAGAATGGTCATGAGCAGCAGAATAAAAGCAATCAGTCCTGCAATATTGCCGAAGTGCAGGGACTCGGGCAGCGCCACATTGACGCTGAGCGCGGCAAATATCGCGAGGAAAACACCGATGAGACCTTCACCCGCAATCAGACCGGAGCTGTAAAGCACACCGGACTGTACCATGTCTTCTCTTTCCTCTTCGGACGAAGCCTTGCGCTTTTCCAGGTACAGACGAATCAAACCGCCGGCCATGATCGGCACGGACAGATGAATCGGCAGATACAGCCCAATCGCAAAGGGCAGCACGGGAATGCCAAGAATTTCAATGATAACCGCAATGCTTACTCCGGTAAACACAAGCGCCCAGGGCAGATTGCCGCCCATAACGCCTTCCACGACCATCTTCATCAGCGTGGCCTGCGGTGCGGGGAGCTCTGACGAGCCATATCCCCAGGCCTGGTTGAGCAGGTACAGAACGCCGCCGATGGTAAGTGCGGAAATAATGGTTCCGATCAGCTGGCCAATCTGCTGCAGCCTTGGCGTAGCGCCCACGAGGAAACCGGTTTTCAAATCCTGAGAAGTATCGCCGGCAATCGCCGCGCTGATACAAATGATGGAGCCGATGGTGATCGCGCCGATCATACCGCCGATTCCGCTATTACCCGTCGCTTTCAAAAGCATGGTAGCGATGAGCAGAGTTGCGATCGACATACCCGAAACAGGGTTGTTAGACGAACCGATCAGTCCGACCATCCGGGAAGAAACGGTCGCAAAGAAGAAACCAAAAATAATGACAATCAGCGCTCCCAGGAAATTCAGCGGGATCGCCGGAACGAGCCACATAACCAGAGCGACGATTACCGTGCAGATCAGCAGGAACTTCATGGAGAGGTCCTGTTCGGTACGCAGCGTACCCTTCGTGCTCTGTCCGTAACCGGCAATTGCGTCCCGAAACGTGCGGACAATCAAAGGCAGGGTTTTGATCAGAGTGATAATTCCGCCGGCCGCCACGGCACCAGCGCCGATGTAGCGGACAAAATTGCTCCAGATCCCCCATGTTCCTTGGGTTTCCCACAGCTCCGCAACAGAAACGCTTGCCGGGAAGATAACAAGATCGTTGCCGAAAAGAGCAATGAGCGGCATAACGACAAACCATGCGGTAGCGCCGCCCGCGAGAAGATAAGAGGATACCCGTGCTCCGCATATGTAACCAACACCAGCCAGCGCGGGAAGCACATCTGCACCAAATCCGGCACCTTTATACATGGGGATTTTCCAATCGATCTCACTGGGGAAAAGCTTGAGTCCATCCGTAATAAACTTATATACGGCGGAAACACCCAGGCCGATAAAAACGGTAGAGGCCTTATTGCCGCCTTTGTCACCGGCCATCAGAACCTCGGCGCAGGCCTGTCCCTCCGGGTAAACCAGAACGCCGTGCTCCTTGACGATCAGCGCCGTACGCAGCGGCACCATAAATACAACACCGAGAATACCGCCGCACAGGGCGATTAAAGAAATTTCAATAAGAGAAGGCATCGACGTAAGTCCGTCCTCCGCCCACATAAACAGCGCCGGCATGGTGAAGATCGCACCGGCCGCCACTGCCTCGCCGGCAGAGCCGATGGTTTGCACCATGTTGTTTTCCAGAATGGAATCACGTTTCAGAATCACGCGGATGATGCCCATAGAGATAACAGATGCGGGGATTGCGGCCGAAACCGTCATACCTACGCGCAATCCCAAATACGCATTGGCGGCGCCGAATAGAATAACGAGCAAAATACCTAAAGCTACTGAATAAACTGTAAATTCAGGTACTACCTTATCCGCCGGAATATAAGGCTTATGATTTTTTTCTTCCAATGTTCTTACCTCCAATAAATTTTCATGAATATGTAAAATAAATTTCATGTAGAGATAAAACAATTTTAATAGGGTTTTACGCATTAGTCAATGCTTTGTTGCAATATGTAAAAATTGTTTGTAATGATATAAAATTTTGTAAAATTTAGATGGACAAACAGATCTTCCCATCATAGGAAAATCGGGCCGGAAAAGCGAATCTCTTTCTTAACAGCGCCTTTTTCGACCACCTGTGTATATGCGGCCGCTCAGGTATCGACAGAAGCCGGGTACGGATTTCTGCTGACTCATCATAGCGATCCGTACCCGGACTCAAAAGTGAATTTATCTTTGCCTTTTTCTCTTTTTGATCCAGCGTTCTACCTTGGCATATGTCTGGCCATTTTTGCGCCTTCCATAAAAAGCAATTTCTAAAATGAAAATCAGACCATAATCTGCCGCCACAGTCAGTCTGAAATGATGAAAAGCGATTTCTTCCAAATGGTTTGCCCAGAAAAGGATCGCTAAAACAAAAGCGATCAAATGGAAAACAGCCAAAGTATGTAATCAATAAAATCCGTGGGATTTCCTTGCGGTACCGCCTATAAAGAATCCATTCTATCAATGTTTGGCCCTTTCTTCTTTTCCGTCTGGCACTGTTATTGACCTGATAATCGATGATACACGAGTATAAACTCCGAAGATAGCAGAATGTCAATAAAAATAAAGCAAGTATTAATAAGATATAGCTCAATTAACTCTCCCGTTCCGTATGGATTTCACAGTAAGAATATCGATCCGCCCTCAACGCTGGAATGCAATCAAATTACTTGCTCACGAATGAGCAAGTATCTCGCGGAAGGCCCAATCGTCGGTTCTTCTCCCAAATAAGCCAATTTTCCATGGATGCAGGAAATGAGAGCCGGTCCATTGAAAACAAGATACTCTAAGGCAACCTCCAGAGGAAGCGTAACCCCATCAAACCCTTCATTTATACTCAGCACATAGCAAGTGTCTGGAGCGCCATTCTTTTTTAACAGACGATAAACGTCTTGCCAGCTGGAAATCGGCTGCGTAATCCGCCGTACACATCTTTCATTAAAATATTTGCGCTCGCAAGTTTTCCATATAAAATCTCTCCGCTTTTTTTCGTTCCAGAGCTCGTATTTCGCTCGTTCTTTTTTCAGATTGATGATAAAAGCAGAAACGATTTGAGATTCAATCTTTTGATCCACGCTTCTCTCTCCTTTCACTGATAGGTGTTATTAAATCAAAGTATGAGCAAAAAATGGCAAAGCGTCAATATGTATGGCAGACAAACCAATAGGAAATATATGGTATTCAATGAACCTAAATAAAAACCACCGGCTGCACCGGTGGTTTTTATTTGCTGTGGTTCTCTTTTCCCTGCTGTTTTTAGACAACCCCAGCTTTTTTCTGAACCTTCGGCACAGAAGGTTTTTCTTATTAAAAAAAGGGCCGCCGGAACAATACCATGTTCCGGCGGCTCTTTTTACGCTCACTTCATTCGGGAGATTTCACAGCATGGCAACCTCTGCAAATCATCATACTTCTTATGTAACACCCATGGAAACAAATATACCTGTGTAAAAGCTTTATTCCATGAAAAAGGCTGTCATGATCGCATTGGTTCCATACTGCAGCATCGGCACTGAAAAATTCAAAGGGCCTTTTTGGCGTATCTTCGTCACCAAAATTACAGGTGGAACAATCCGAGAGCCAGAGCTGTAACAATAAACACCAGATACATGGGAATTGCGTACTTCATAAAGGTTTTCAAATAGTCGCCAAAATTCATTTCTGTTCTGTCAATTAAAAGGAACAGCCATGCGACGGTTGGGCTTCCGTAACGAATCGCCTGACCCATCATAGACGCCATGGTAATTTCCATCGCGCCGATTCCGAACTGCGCGGCAATCGGCACAATGACCGGGAGAATCCCAAAATAGTAGGCGTCAACCGGCAGAGCCCAGCATGCGACGGCACCGATGAGAGCAAAAATAATCGGGATATGGGTGCCAAGCGATTCGGGGATCAGGCTTGCCAGATTGGCTGCCAGGGCCGTTGCCATACCGCTGCTGTTGAGGACGCCCATGAAGCAGCCCGCCGCCATAATAATGATAGCGACAGAAATGGTGTCTGCGCCGTTCGCGGCAATTCTTTCGCGCTGCTCTTTGAAGCCATAGTTTACAGCTATCACGATTCCGGTACCAACCATGAAAAGAAGCGCTCCGCTTGCAAGGCCCATGATCATCGCTACCATCAGTGCAAGAGTGAACACAAGATTAAAAACAAACAGCTTGGGGCGTTTGCTTTCCTTGTCATTTTCGGTGATCGCCGCGCACATTTCCTCGATCTGAGCAGCGCTGATGATCTCTCCGCCGCCCTTTACATAGCCCAGGCGCTTGCGCTCGGCTGTTCCAAGAAAGTATGCCAGAACGATCACATAAACCAGACCCACACCCAAAACGGGAAGAAATGCCTTAAATAGAACATTGACATCCACGTTGATGACAGAAGCCGCTCTGGCCAGCGGGCCGCCCCACGGCAGGCAATTGCCAATGGAGCAGGGCAGAATGATCATCATTGCCAAATTGGAGAGCTTCATATTCATCTTCTTAAACAGCGGGATGAATGCGGCTGTTACGATCAATATGGTTGTCGTCCCATCTCCATCGAGGGTTACGGCACAGGAGGTCAGAGTCGCGACCATCATGACCTTCAGCGGGTCTCCCTTTGCCTTTCGGATCAAAAAGGTGCACAGCGGGTCGAACAATCCCACATTCATCATCAGGCTGAAGTAAAGCACCGCGAACAGAATCATCACGCCGGAATTGATGGTTCCAAGCTTAACAGAGCCGGAATCGCTCAGGGTATAGAATAATCCATCCTTAAACCAGGAAATGAGATCTGTAAAGGGAACCCCATTGACAACACAGGCAAGCAGGCCGGCGACAGTGGACGAAATGATCAGGCCCGCAAAAGCAGACATCTTTTTCGTACAGACAAGAACGAGGAACAAAATAATCATGAAATATGCCAAAGCTACCAACATATCAATACCCTCCTCCATCATGAAACACGATGTGATTCCATTTTAATCCATCATGATTTGCCCTGAAGCATTTCCGTAACCCATGCGGGTGCAAGGTTCGGAAGTTCACGCCCTTCTTCTCTGCATTTACGGTAATTGGCGATGGCGTCGCGGCGCTTGAGCTCATAGTCCTCTTTCTTTTCGGCTGCCGTGAGCACCTCCTCAATGCGCCCGCGCGGGATGACCGTTACGCCGTCGTAGTCGCCTACCACCAAATCCCCGGGAGTCACTTTCACGCCCGCACAGGTAACAACCGTGTTGATCTCGCCCGGGCCCTTTTTGTCGGGACTTCTTTGCATAAAGCCTTTTGCATAAATCGGAATATCCAGGGCGGCCAGACCAGTCTTGTCTCTCACATAGCCGTCAATGACAATGCCGGAAAGTCCGATGGCCGCCGCAGCGCCGCCCATCAGGTCGCCCATATACGCGCGCTCCGTGTAGCCCTTTCCTGCAACAACAAGGACATATCCCGGCTTTCCCTGGTAAATCGCCACATGGATCGGAAAGTTATCGCCGTCCTCCGTGTCGACCGTGCAGGCGGTACCCACCATCAGTTTGCCGTCGTCCAAAGGGAGCAGATCGGCATCCATACAGCCGTTTCGCTCAATTCCAAGGGACGCCATACCGTCGCACAGCTGTGCAGGGCTCAGCTTTTTGACACGCTCGATGATTTCTTCCGGAATCAGCTCCGGCAGTTCACAATATTGATTGTTGCTCATTTCAATCCATCCTCTTCATTCTGTTTTACCAGCAGCTTGATGGCCTCGCGGTAATCGAGATCGCCGCTGGGGTCTATTTTGTCGGCCCATTGCTGTGCTGCGAGCGCGTCGAGCTTTGCAACCGTCGCTTTCGACATGGACGCATCCACCTTTAGGCTTTCCAGCGTGCTTACCACGTCGCGCATCTCGGCGCTTCTGCGCTCGGCATGGATCATGGTGCGCGCAATGAACGTATTGGCCAGCTTTTCAACCGTTTTTCCGTTGATGGATTCACCGAGGGACTCTGCCAGAGTGCTCAGCACGCCGTATTTTTCCGCAGCCTCGAAAGATTCAAACATCAGCTGGGGCAGGCCCTTCATGACCACGCTTTTCAGCATTTTGATGGCGGACGCTCCTCCCGCCGGTGCGTCCAGCACGGTCAGCTTCATATGGCAGGGTGCAAACGCGTCATAAAACGACTGGGCGCCGTCCCCTGACAGAAACATCGGGACCTTGTGTCGATTCCCCGGCACGGTACCCATAACCCCCGCATCGCAGAACAACACACCCTGTGCACGGGGAATTCTGTCGATCTCTTCCTCCACAGTGGGGGCCGCGGAGTTCAGATCGACAAAAATCTGGCCTGCCTTCAGCCGGGGGATGATGTCGTTCGCCACGGAAAGAGCCACCTTTGCACTGTTCATGGACGCGATACAGATTCCTTCGCTGCAAGCCTCATCCAAACCGATCAGCGGAATCCCCGCCTCCTGCGCGCGCGATTGGATCAGTTCGCCCCGCTTCGGGTCCTCTGCGAACACATCGTATGCGGCCATGCTGTCGAAACCCTCCGACTTCAGGCCAAGTGCGATGTTGTACGAGGCTTCGCCGAAGCCGATAAATACCAGTTGATACTTCAAAATCATGTCCCTCCTTCAAATTGTTCCAGTATCAATGAAGGATTTAAGCAATAAATGTGCCAACTTTATGCCTGGATGGTTTTATCGTACAAGCCCTTTCCATCGACATTGATCAAGAAACAGGATCAAACCCGGGCTTTGCGCGAAAGGAAAAGAAATAAAAAAAATTCTGCGCTTTTATTTTTTCAGCGCAGAATTTTAAATATCCCATCTATTGCATTTCATTACAAACGAACGGTTTGAAAGAATCTGCAATATTCAGAAACGATATGCAACTTAATGAAAGTATCTTACCAACTCAAAATACCCCGGCTCCGATTCCTGTATTTTCTTGATTTTGCGCCAGAGAGTCGTTGTGCTGATCCCAAGCTGCCTGGCGGAACGCTCCCGGTTGCCCTTGTTTTCATGAAGAACACTCCGAATCAGTTCGCGCTCCGTCATGGGTTCTTTTGCAACAGGGGCGCCGTATTGGGGCAAAACATCTTCCATCTGTGTGCGGGGTTTTGTCAGCACAGTGTGTTCGACAAGATCGGCCGTGATGGTGTCCGTATCACATATCACGGCCAGCCTTTCCACAATATTGTTCAGCTGGCGGATATTCCCGCGCCACTGCTGCTTCACTAGCAGGTTGAGAGCTTCCTCCGTGATTTTCTTTGAAGGCAGCTTGGGATTTTTCAGAAAACAGCGCACCAGATCGGGAATATCCTCTCTGCGCTCATCGAGTGTGGGAAGCTGAAGCTCCAGAACACAAATGCGATAATAGAAGTCCTCCCGAAACAGACCGTTTTGCACCAGCTCTCGTAAATCCTTATTGCTGGCCGCGATAATGCGGACATCCACAGAGGTCACCCGGTCGTCTCCCAGGCGGATCACCTTTCGTTCCTGAATCACCCGCAGAAGCTTCAACTGCACATCGGGCGGCGTTTCACTGATTTCGTCAAGAAAGATGGTCCCATTATGTGCCAGTTCGAACATTCCAGCCTTTCCCTCACTCCGCGCGCCGGTAAACGCACCCTTGACATAGCCGAACAGCTCACTTTCCAATACGCTGGCCGGCAGGGCCGCACAGTTTATGGCAACAAAGGGAGCCGACTTGCGCCTGCTTGCATTATGGATGCTCTGCGCGAAAAGCTCTTTCCCCGTACCGGTATCGCCGAGGATCAGGACAGTGCTGTCTACTGCGGCGTATCGCTGTGCCAGGGATTTTGCGGCTCTTAATGCAGGGCTGCTTCCAATGATATCGTCAAAGGTTTTATCCGAGATATGTCCGCACGTCAGAAGGCTGTGCCGGATTTTCTGTTCCATTTTCTGAATCTCATGCTGGTACTGCACCGTCACCGTCGCCCCGATTACGCTGTCCTTGATACATACGGGAGCAATATTCAGGATGAGAGAGGATTTGCGGGTGTTGATCAGCACATTCGACAGCGTTTCCCTGTGCTTGAGCGTCGAATCCAAAAAATCGCCCTTCAGGAGTTTGTCAATCGGCTGTCCCGGCGAAAGCTCCGGAAGCATGCGATGCGCATTTTCATTGATATTGGTGACGATTCCCTCCTGATCCACGCTAAATATGCCGTCTGAGGTGCAGTTCATGACGGCCTGGATCATTTCATGCTTGCGTTTCAGCTCGTGATTTTTCCGCAAACGCTCATCCTCAATCTTCAGATGATACAGCGCCTCATCGATTGCGTCATTTACCGCGTCTTCATCTGTTTCCGTCATGATATATTGAATCCCGCACTGAGTAACCAAATCGCGCAGGGAAATCCCGCCTATTGCTACCTCAATCCCCATGTGCGCCAGCTTTTCCATCTCTGCTCTGACATATTCTTCCTTCAGCTGAGCGTCTATAGGGCAGATCAAGGCATTTTTAAGCAGAGGTTTACTCTTGTTGAGAATCTTGAGAAAGGAATCTGAGGTTGCAAGAAAAGCGATTTTGTCCGATATTTTCAAGGCCTTCTGGTAGCCGATGTAGCAATCGAAAAAAGTGTGCTTTTCCTCAATCACAGGAATTTCCAGGTTGCTCCGCAGCATGCGTGCGGTGTTCCCGCGGCTTATGATGATCTTTGCGCCTTCCCCAATCATCTGCTTTGCAACGGGAATGGCGTTTTTCTGGGAGGCCTGAACAACAGGGCAGCTGAGTTTTCTCTCAGCAAGAACCTTCCTGAATTTTGATGTCATCGTACTGGAAGGGGAAACTACTGCAAATTCTACTCGCATCTGTATCCATCCTCATTATTTGTATTTAAAATCGATACTGGCAAAAACGCCCACAAGAGCATTGATCTATGATTCAAAATAAGTGTATCATGAGCATATGAGCTTTGCAAATAAGAAATCCCCTCATGTTATGTATAGGCGCTTTCAGATTCGTAAAAATCCGAATGTGAAAAGGAACTCTATCCGGAAAACCGAGTTTTATCAAAATTGATTCCGGGGGATGACATTTTGATCGATTGATAGCCTAAAATATCATAAGCCTCTCATAGCCGACACAATATACCACCTTGCAAGGTTGGGAGAGTCCACGTATTTTTCACCATGATTTTATGTTATAAAATCATGCCGTTTTGGTTCTACCAATATTTCATTCCTTAGCTTCAGCAATATTCCCGATGAACGGTGAGCATATTCCGGCTGCTTATCAAAAAAACGCAACTTAAATCCAAGAAAATCCAGTCCAACAGCCCTGAAAAGGTGTTTGGTTTATTTTACAAATCCATGGTGACATCTTTGTCAGAAAAATAGAATTATCTTTTCAGACATTGTGTTTCAATTCAATTGTGATAAAGTTAAAGCATTGGGATCTATTTTGGAATGACCAATTTAGTTCCAACACACAGGTTCAGATACAATTAGAAAAGTGGGGTGTTTTCATGTCTGTACTCATTCCTTTTGGCACATCACAGATCACGCTCAATGCGGAGCTTAGCAATGCGGAGATTTTGGAATCCCATATTGGAGAACTTAAAGCAGCAGATACAGAGGACGGCCTGGTGTTGGCCGCAATGGAGAATCCGATCGATTCTGCCCGTCTGCGAGAACTTGCCGCCGGCAAAAAGACCTGCACCATTATTATCAGCGACCATACACGCCCGGTTCCGAGCAAGCATATCATTCCCTTTATGCTGGCCGAGCTGCGTGAGGGGAATCTCGATATCGACATAACGCTGCTGGTGGCTACCGGCTTTCACCGCCCAACCGGCAAGCAGGAACTGGTGGAAAAGCTGGGAGAAGAAATCGTCGAGCGGGAGAAGATCGAAATACATGACAGCCGGGACGCATCCTGCAATGTGCAGATTGGCACGCTTCCTTCCGGCGCGGCGTGTGTGATCGATAAAAAGGCCGCACAAACGGATCTGCTGATTGCAGAGGGCTTTATAGAGCCACACTTTTTCGCCGGTTTTTCCGGCGGAAGAAAAAGTGTGCTGCCGGGAGTCTGCGATCAAGTGACTGTACTGGGCAACCACTGCTCGCAGTTTATCGCTTCTCCATATGCCCGCACCGGCGTGCTGGACGGCAATCCGCTGCACAAGGATATGGTTGCCGCAGCAAAGATGGCAAATCTGGCCTACATCGTAAATGTGATTATTGATGAAGATAAACGTGTTGTGGCAGCCTTTGCCGGCGATCCGATTACCGCTCACCGAAAGGGCTGTGATCTGCTGCTGAACTACTGTCAGGTACAACCTGAGCAGCACGGCGATATTGTGATCTCCAGCAATGGAGGCTACCCGCTGGACCAGAATATTTACCAGAGTGTGAAGGGTCTTACTGCCGCGGAGGCTGCCGCAGCACCGGGTGCTGTGCTGATTATGGTAAGCTCCTGCAACGACGGGCATGGTGGAGAAAACTTCTACCGCGCGCTGCGTGACTGCGTTTCTCCTCAGCAGCTGACGGAACAGATTCTCGCCACACCGCAGGATCAAACCATGCCAGATCAATGGGAATTCCAGATTCTGTGCCGGGTGCTATGCAAGCACCATGTGATCTATGTGACGGACCCCATGCAGAAGAAGACTGTGGAGGATATGAAGATTGCATGGGCACCGGATGTGGATACCGCATTACAGCAGGCCAGAAAAATAAAAGGTGAAAATGCGCATCTGGTGGTGATTCCGAACGGGATCTCCGTTATGGTGCGGGAGTCGGTATAGCGCTCCACTTTGCTGCCAGCCGGCAATAGGAACGATACTTCGTAAGCGACAAAGGGAATCGTGGTTTTCCCACGGCCCCTTTTGCAGTATGATTGTCGATCCCTAAAACCGCCTTGGCAGCAGAATCCAGAGTGGTGAAGCAAGTAAATAAAGAAATACAAGGAGTTTATACAGATTTGCCGTCGGACATGTTTATGATTTAATCATGTTCATAGATACCACTTCGCTACGAGGCTAGCCGAAAAAGGCTGCGAATACAAAGCCCTTTCATCCCTTATGGCATATCCCGAATACCAACGCTGTAAGACGTCTTAGATATCATCATCAAAAAAACAGTCGCCGGAAACCCTGCCAAGGTTTCCGGCGACTGTTTTTTCTTTATGGAGAATAGATCGATCTGTAAAAATCCAATTCAATTATGCAGGGGACTTTCACCCTGTATTGTTACAAAAACAGGAGCAGCCCGGCTCCGAAATAGGAAATCAGCCCGTAAAGTACGATGTACAGCAGGTAATATTTCAGCGTAATGCGTAGAATGCCGCTTTCCTTCCCAGTATTCCCGGTTGCTGCCGTTGCTACGGAAATATTCTGCGGGGAAATAATTTTACCCGCCGTTGAGCCCATGGTGTTTGCCGCAACCAACCAGATCTCCTGAACACCGATGGCCCGTGCGGTTTCCGCCTGCAGCGCACCGAATAAAACACTGGAGGAGGTGGCGCTGCCGGTTACGAAGGTTCCGATCGAACCGATCAGCGGGGCAACCAGCGGGAACGCTGTGCCGGTAACCGCCACCAGAAAGGCTGCGATGTCACGCGTCATACCGCTGTAGCCCATCACCTTTGCCGCTGCCAGAATCGTCATCAGTGTGATGACGGTTTTCGACATCTGCTTCAGGGTCTGGCCCATCACCGTCAGCATATCGGATCCGCTTGCCTTCTGCAGCAGTCCGCCAATGATGGCGGCAATCAAAATCAGTACGCCGGGAGTAGCCAGCCATGAGAAGGTATAAGGAGAGGCTCCTTCACCGGCATAGATGATAACGCTCGTTTTCACTGCGGACAGCACGTTATAAATCGGGGGCACCAGCTTGGAAACGGTCAGCAGAAATACGAAGATCAGGATAAAGGGTGCCCATGCAAGCAGAGCGTTGCGAAGGCTCAGGTGCTCCTGAGCAGCGGCCTGTGCTTCCTCGGTGGGGGTAACCTTGTATTCCTCCGGTGTGTTTTTGCAGAGAAATTTCGCCGCCAGAATCGTCAGCGCCATACTGGCGACAGAGCCGGTGACCGCAGGCAGCTCCGCACCGATAAAGCGGGAGGTGATCAGCTGCATGATCGCAAAGCCTAAACCGGAAACCAGCGCAATGTGCCAGCTCGTTTTCAGGCTTTTCAACCCGCCGCCCGCAATCACCACCAGCAGCAGAGGGGTAAAAACCACCATAATAAACAGCTGCAGCGACACGACCGTTGCTGTGGTGATCGGGTCGTAGCCTGTGATCGAAGCAACCGTAACGGTGGGGATGCCGATGGAACCAAAGGCTGTGGGGGTCGCATTGGAAACCAGGCAGACAACAGTTGCAAAGATCGGGTTAAAACCCAGACCGCACAGAATGCTGGCAGGGATTGCAACAGAGGTGCCAAAGCCCGCCATACCTTCCATAAATCCGCCAAAGCCCCAGGCAATGATGAGTACCAGAACGCGCTTGTCGTTGGAAACCGACGTCAGCATTTTTTGGATTTTTGCCATCGCTCCGGTTTTTACCGTCAGATTATAAGTAAAAATGGCGGCGATGATAACGATAGCGATAGGCCAAAGAGCCATGACGACTCCTTCCAAACCGGCGGTAAACACTTCGATTGCCGGTGCTTTCCAGTATACAAGAGCCAGAAGGATCGCGATGACCAGCGCAAGCGGGCAAGCCTTGTAGGCAGGCATTTTTATGTAACAAAGGGAAAAGACAAGCCATAAAATCGGCAGAAGAGCCAATAGAAAGTCTAAGAACATAAATCTACCTCATTCAGCAGTTTTCAAAGCCGTATTTTCAACAAACCGTTATCAGGGAAAGACAGGGGCCGCCGGCTCTGAAAGCTCGGGAGACAGCGGCCTGATATTCCGGTTATTTCAATCCCATCAGACTGTCGGAGAAAATACGGGCATCCATCAGACGATTGTCAATTTTAGGCTGAAAATCCATCAGATCAAGAATCTGCGTCTGTACATCGATTCCCGGAGCCACCTCCGTCAGGAAGACACCGTCGGAGCGCAGCTCGAATACGGCGCGCTCTGTAATGTACAGAACTGGCTGGCTCACCTTCTGAGCATAGACGCCGGAAAAAGTGATCTGCTCCACCTGATCGATGAATTTCTTCTCTTTACCCTCCTGATCAATGACGAGCTTACCGTTTTCCACATGGGTTTTCAGGCCGCCTGCGGTAAAGGTGCCGCAGAAGAATACCTTTTTGGCATTCTGCGTGATGTTGATAAATCCGCCGCATCCGGCAATCCTGGGACCGAACTTGGAAACATTGATGTTTCCGAAGCGGTCGGCCTGCGCCAACCCCAGAAAAGCATAATCGACACCGCCGCCATCGTAAAAGTCAAACTGATAGGGCTGATCCAGAATTGCCTCCGCATTGACCGAACCGCCGAATTTCGGGCCGCCCTGCGGCACGCCCCCCACGGGGCCGGATTCTACGGTAAGGGTCATGTAATCGCCGATTCCCTCTTCGTTCGCCACCATGGAAATGTATTCGGGGATGCCGATCCCAAGGTTTACGATGGAATTGGGGATCAGTTCCATCGCCGCTCTGCGTCCGATGATCTTTTTGGCGCTCATGGGCGGGTGATCCAGACTGTCCAGCGGAACCCGGTATTCGCCGCTCATAGAGCCGTCGTATTCGCAGCCAACGCATTGCTCGTGCTCGCTCGGGTTCTGCGCCACCACAATGGCATCTACATAAATTCCTGGTATCTTCACCAGCTTGGGGTCCAGCGATCCGTTTTCAACGACCCTTTCTACCTGAACAATCACCTTGCCGCCGCAATTATGTACAGCCTGTGCGATGGAAGTGGCCTCAATGGACGCAACCTCGTGGCTCATGATAACGTTGCCGTTTTCATCCGCATAGGTGCCGCGGATAAAGCCGATGTTCAGCGGGATCGCCTTGTACAGGAGCTTTTCCTGACCGAGGATTTCCACAACCTCTACCAAATCCTCTTTGGTAATATCGTTGAGCTTGCCACCCTCCAGACGGGGATCTGCAAAGGTGTTCAAACCCACATGGGTAATGGTTCCGATCCGGTGCCCGGCAATGTCTCGATAGAGCTGAGAGAGCGTTCCCTGCGGGAGGTTGTAGCCCTCGATCTTGTTTTGCAGAACCAGTTCCCCCAGCTTCGGCACCATGTTCCAGTGCCCGCCGATGACGCATCTGGTCATTCCCTCGTGGGCAAAATGGTCGGCACCGCTGCCGTCCCGGTTTCCCTGAGCAGCCGCATAGAAAAGAGTCAGACTCTTCGGTGATCCGGTTTCCAAAAATCTTGCCTCCAAAGCACGGGTCAGTGCTTCCGGCATTACGCTTGCCACAAAGCCGCTGGTGGTAATGGTATCTCCGTCCTTTACCCAGCCGGCGGCATTTGCCGCAGTAATCATTGGCTTTTTTGACATGATACTCCTCCTCCGCATTTTTTCCTTTGACCCAAATCAACCGAATCAAAGTGATCGCATTCCGAAATGATTTCCATCCATTTTCCGTATGCTTTCGGATTATTTGCCGATGAAGTGCTTCTCTTTGCGTTTTTCCAGGAATGCGGTCATGCCCTCTTTTTTATCCTGTGTAGAGAAGGACAGGCCGAACAGGTTGGCTTCCAGCTTCAGGCCGCTGTTCAGGTCGGTGTCGCTGCCGGTGTTGATGGCTTCCTTCGCCAGCGCCACGCCGATCGGCGCGTTCTTCATGATGCGCCCTGCCATTGCTTTGCAATAGTCAATCAGCTCTGCCAGCGGAACCACTTTGTTGGCAAGACCAATGCGGTAGGCCTCCTGCGCGTCAATCATGTCGCAGGTAAAAATCAGCTCTTTGGCGCGCCCTTTCCCTACCAGGCGGGAAAGACGCTGCGTGCCGCCAAAGCCGGGCAGAATCCCCAAACCGCATTCGGGCTGTGCAAATTTGGCGTTTTCAGAGGCGATACGGATATCGCAGGCCATTGAAATTTCGCAGCCGCCGCCCAGAGCGTATCCGTTTACGGCGGCAATGGTTACCTGAGGCATCTCTTCCAGATGTCCAAAGGCTTTTCTGGCAAGCTGACCCATGGCACTTCCCTCCACAGGAGTTGCATTTACCATTTCAGAAATATCTGCGCCGGCAACGAAGGATTTTTCACCGGAACCGGTCAAAATAACGACCTTTACATCTTCGCGTTTTTCGATTTCTGACAGGCAGGTGTCCAGTTCACTTAAGGTTTCGCTATTGAGCGCATTTAGAGATTTCGGCCGGTTGATGGTCAGCAGGGCAATGCCGTTTTGAATTTCCAGAAGCAGATTATTCATAACAAAAACCTCCGTAAAAAAATATAAAATTTAGATGAAGTATACAACTTCTCTCTTTGAGGCCTATTTTATAACGCATTTTATCTCGTGTCAAGAACATTTCTAAGTCGTAGGATTCGTATAGCGAATTATTTTTGTGCAGAGTGTAGCGCTTATAGGTAGTACCACTAGATATTGCGTATTTTTGGTCATATCTGGATGAAAAAAACTTTTTATTTTTCTACAAGAAAAAAGTTTGTTTTATTTCTCAAAAAATATCTTGACATGCATTTTATTTTATGTTAAATTCGCCTTGTAAACAATTCTTATTCAGAAATGTTTTAAATAAGAATTGTTTTGAAACAATAAGGTAATTCTGAATCATGGTTGACCAAATGAAAGGAAGGATGATTATGAACCTTACACTGAATGATGAACAAAAGCGCATTCAAACCCTTGCACGCGAATTTGCGGAAAGGGAAGTAAAACCCGGCGCTATCGAGCGCGATGAAACTTCTACTTATGATGTCAGTCTGTTTAACAAATTGGGGAAGCTTGGCCTGATCGGGTTGCCATACCCCACAACGGTAGGCGGTCAGGGGATGGGTTACCTCGAATATGCTCTTGCTGTTGAAGAAATTTCGAAAGTGGATGCTTCTCTGGGGATTTCCTATTCGGTAGCGACCTCTCTTTATGGTGGTACCATTTTTAACTCTTCCGCTTCCGAAGAGGTGAAGAAAAAGTTCATGGCTCCTGTTCTTTCCGGCGAACATCTGGGCGGCTTTGGTTTGACCGAGCATGGGGCCGGTTCCGACGCAGCCGGTCAGAAGACCATTGCAAAACAGGACGGTGACTTTTATATTCTCAATGGTTCCAAGTGCTTTAACACCAACGGCCCTCTGGCTGACTATTATGTTATTTATGCGCTGACGGACCCATCTGTCGGCACAAAGAGCATGACCTGCTTTGCGGTGGAGCGCAGCACGCCCGGTGTTTCCATCGGACATATTGAAAACAAGATGGGCATTCGTTCCGCGCAGGTTTCCGAAATCCTGTTGGACAACGTTCGCGTACCCGCTGCAAATATGCTGGCGCAGCCCGGCGAAGGCTTTAAGCTTGCTATGAAGACATTGGATTGCGGGCGAATCGGCGTAGCTGCACAGGGTCTTGGCATTGCGGAAGGCGCCTTTGAGATTGCACGCAAATACATGATGGAGCGCGAGCAGTTCGGCAAACCCATCAGTAAGCAACAGTATCTCGCGTTTAAAATGGCGGAGCTTTACACCAAGATTCAGGGAGCGAAGCTGCTGGTTTACGGCGCGGCTCTGGCGCATGATGCGGGCACACGTTTCACCGTCGATGCCGCGATGGCAAAGATGACGGCTACCGACGTTGCGATGGAGGTTACGACCGAAGCGGTTCAGATGCTGGGCGGCAACGGCTATATGCGTGAATACGAAGTCGAGCGCATGATGCGTGATGCGAAGATCACCCAGATTTACGAAGGCACCAACGAAATTCAGCGTCTGGTGATCAGCGGCACGTTGTTCCGCTGACTCGTAAGCACTTTTTCCTTTGTTTATACCTGTTCTCCTAATATTAACCATGCTACAGCATTTCCGGCATCCGTGCGGATGCCGGAAATGCTGGTTTCAGGGGAAAATACAAAAATTCGCCTGCCTCTGCTTCCTGCCTGAATGGACATAGGAAATGAATTGCGAAATCAGTTGAAAAAGCGCCTGTAAAACGCTATACTGAATGCATGAAACTTTGCCCGGACGGGCACATTTCCATATTGAGCGGACTTCGAAGGAATCGCCGGGGCTGCCCCGGCAGCGTGTTTTCGGATTCACCGCCTTGAAACAGGAGGATAAAGAGCAGGATGGAATTGCGATATTGCATCAATTATTTACTGACAATATCTCAGCACGAGGTATTCCAAACCTTTTTTTCGCGGCTGTCACCTTACGGGATTACACCGGGACAGTACGGCGTGCTGAGCTGCCTTTGGAAGAATGGACCCACCACCCCGAAAGAAATCGCCAGAGCGCTTCGTTTGGAAAATTCAACGGTTTCCGGCATTCTGGACAGAATGCAGAAGCAGGATCTGATCGACCGGGTTGTGGATCCCAATAACCGGCGCAGTATTCTGGTCATCGCCACTCCTTCGGCCATGGCGATGAAGGACGACGTCCTGAAGGCGGTCGATGAACTGAATGTTGAAATACTGCAGGACTTCACTCCGCAGGAAAAGGATGCTCTGATGGAGAGCCTGCGCCGTATTGGCCGGATCGATGAAGAGGAGTGAATGATGGAGCCCTCCGGAACTGACAGAAATCTTATTGTCTGCATGAAGCAGGTGCCCGATCTGAGCATCGGGCGCAGAGAAAAGACAGAACAGCCGCCGCAGAGGCTT
>OBZU01000047.1_pt1 | contig 114171 bp, 118 predicted proteins | sample 1495561 | NCBI WGS metagenome assembly OBZU01 (sample SAMEA2580250, study PRJEB22360) | human gut metagenome | biome: human gut; feature: human-associated habitat; material: faeces | place: Denmark | collected 2008/2010 | reverse complement strand
GGCCAGCGGCTCTACCAGCCAGGCGATGCCGCCTGCGTGGCTGGGGTCTACGACGACCGGCAGGTGAGAAAGCTTCTTGAGCACCGGCACGGCGGAAATATCCAGCGTGTTGCGGGTGTAGGGTTCAAAGGTGCGGATGCCCCGTTCGCAGAGGATGACCTGCTCGTTGCCGCCCGCCATGATGTATTCTGCGCTCATCAGCAGCTCTTCAATCGTGCTGGAAAGGCCGCGCTTTAACAGGATGGGCTTGTTGATCTTGCCGAGCTCCTTGAGCAGCTCGAAGTTCTGCATATTGCGTGCGCCCACCTGAATGATGTCGACGTCCTCGAACAGCTCAAGGTGTGAAACGCGCATGATCTCGGTGACGATCGGCAGGCCGGTTTTCTTCTTTGCCTCGCTCAAAAGCTCAAGTCCTTCGGCCTTCATACCCTGGAAGGAGTACGGGGAGGTGCGGGGCTTGAACGCGCCGCCGCGCAGGAACTTGGCGCCCGCAGTCTTTACGCGTTCCGCGATGCCGCAAATTTGTTCCTCGCCCTCTACGGAGCAGGGGCCGGCAATCAGGGTGAGCGAGCCGTCGCCGATTTTTTGTCCGCCGGGGAGGGTGATCACCGTATTGTCCGGATGAAACTTGCGGTTTGCCTTCTTGTACGGCTCTTGCACCCTCTTTACGCTTTCCACCAGGTCCTGCGCAGCGATATAGTCCATGTCTACGATGGAGGTATCGCCGATCAGGCCAAGAACGGTTCTCTGGGTGCCTACCCAGGTGTTCACCTGAAGGTCGTAATGGCTGGTCAGCCTTTCAATGAATTGCTCCAGCTGATCGTTTGTGCATTCCGGTTTTAATACGATGATCATAATAGTACCCTCCTGTATTGAATTTGGGTAAAAAAATAGGGACGAGGCTGCCAGGCAGCTTCGTCCCTTCTAATATTACCCTGCAAAAATTAGCGGCGTTTGGTACGCCCTGTGCAAGAAGTAAATTCAGACCGACGGAAACAGTCACGGCAGTATTCGGAGCATGCGAAAAAATCCCACGCAAAATAATAGCGGGGATAGCCAAAGCTTGTAAATCGCACACTGTTACGAATAACGTCCATGAAAGAGATTCCTCCGATTTTCGTTTTCAACTTGCGTTCATGATAAACAATCTCAAAAAATTTGTCAAGTGTTTTTGCCGAAAAAAAGTTCAGCTTTTTGTAAAATTTGTTCTGAGACCGTATCGGGGTCGTGGTCGGCATCCACGCAAAGCTGCGCTACGGCGCGGTATAAGGGCGTTCTTTTGGCATACAGCGCACGCAAAAATTCCTGCCGGTCATCCCGCTGCAAAAGCGGCCGGTCGCTCACGCCGTCAAGGCGGCGCCCCAGCGTATCGAGGGAAGCGTCCAGCAGCACGATGACGCCGTTTTGGCGCAGGATGTCCACGTTTTCTTCTCTTAAAACCGCGCCGCCGCCGGTGGCGATGACCAGATCTTTCTGTGAGGAAAGGTCCCGTGCGGCTTCGGTCTCCATCCGGCGGAAGGTCTGCTCGCCCTCGTCGGCAAAAATCTGAGAAATGGTTTTTCCCTGCCGCTGCTCAATATATTGGTCCAGATCGAAAAAGCGCCGCCCGCTTTTCTGTGCCAGAACCTGCCCGACCGTTGTTTTCCCGCTGCCCATGAAGCCGCACAGAACAATGTTGCCGCTCATCCGCGTCACTCCTTTGCTCCGCCGAACATGCGGTTCATTTCCAAAATGGCGCTGCGGCTGATTTCGGCCACGCGCTGCGGATCGAACTCCGCACCGTACCAGATGCGCTGCGCCGCAGCCGCCTGCCACACGAGCATATCCATGCCGCCCACGGCCACAGCTCCGGCGCGCCGGGCTGTCTGCAGGAACAAGGTATCTTCCGGGTTGTACACCGCATCGAAAACGGCGGAAATATTTTGGTATAATTCCGCCGGAAGCGGGGGAATAGTATGGGTGTTCGGGTGCATGCCCGCCGGCGTGCCATTCACGGCCAGATCATACGATTCGGCCGGGTCAAGCTCGTCGTAGCGGCAGACACGCACCAAAAAATCCTTCTGCTCTCGCCGCAGACGCTCGGTCAGGGTGTCCGCCAGCTTGCGGGCGGAAGAAAGACCACTTTCCCGCACGCAGATCGTCAGATCGGGGAAATAGGCGGCGTCGGCCAGCTCGAAAGCCATCACACGCGAAACGCCGCCGCTGCCCAAAATCAGGTTTTTCCCTCCCATGGGGATTCCCGCGGCGCGAAGAGACTTTTGAAAGCCCTCCCCGTCGGTGGTGAAGCCGCAAAGGCATCCGTTCTCGTTCTTGACAGTATTCACCGAGGAAAACGCCGCCGCTTTTTCGTCGGTTTTTCCCAGCAGAGTCATGACCGCCTGCTTATGAGGAATCGTCACATTAAAGCCGTCCAGCCCGAGAAGGCGTTCCCTTTCTTCGGGCTGCGCAAGCCCCTCCGGAGAAACGGAGAACACCGTGTAATCCGCGTCGATCTCAGCAAGGCGGAACAGCTCGCCGTGGATGAACGGCGACATGGTGTGGCCCACCGGAAACCCGATCAGGCCGAAATGACGTTTTTTCATTTGGAAACCCCTCTGAAAAGAAATAATTAGGAATGTTATAATTCCTATTGACAAAGAGAAAGATTGCTAATAATATGTGGGTAGGGAAATTGTAGCATACAATATTCTTGATTGCAAACCGAGCGCAATCATTTTTTACTTTATTCGGTAAGGAGGAAAAAGGATGGTTTTTGAGAAGGTAAAGGCGATCCTCAGCGAGCAGTTTGATGTTGAGGAGGACTCCATTACTTTAGACACATCCGTGGTGGATGACTTGGGCGCGGATTCCCTGGATGTGGTCGACCTGCTGATGTCGATCGAAGATGAATTTGAAATCGAGATTCCCGATACGGAGATCGATAACATTAAAACAGTCGGGGAACTTGTGAAATACATTGAAGAGCATGTTTAAGACTGTATAAAATCAGCAAAAAAATGGTTAAAACTGTATAATCTACAAAAAATGAAAGCCGTTGTGCCCTGCACAGCGGTTTTTTTATGATTTTTTAGTCTTTTGACTTGAAAATCACAAAGGAAGCCGATATAATGTATGGAGTTAGCATGGAAAATAAAATATTTTCAAAAGGAGAGTAAAAATCGTTGAATGAATTCAGCTTTTTAGTTGACGGCGTGCAGACTATGGCCGCCAACCCGAAAATGCTGGTCATGTGGGTAGTTGGAGCGCTGCTCATTTGGCTTGCAATTGAAAAGGATTTTGAACCTGCACTGTTGCTCCCCATGGGCTTTGGTGCAATCCTCGTAAACCTTCCCCTTCCGGGCGTGCTCGGCAACATTGTTGTTGATGCTGCTGGTCATACTACTGTTGTGGGAGCGCCGGGTATTGTTACCTGGTTGTTCCAGGCCGGTATCGAAACTTCTGAGGCGTTTCCGCTTCTGCTGTTCGTTGGTATCGGTGCGATGATCGACTTCGGACCCCTGCTTTCCAACCCCCGGATGCTTCTGTTCGGCGGCGCGGCCCAGTTTGGTATCTTCCTGACTGTTGTGCTGGCGGTTCTGCTCGGCTTTCCGCTGAAGGACGCCATGAGCATCGGTGTCATCGGCGCTGCTGACGGCCCGACCTCCATTCTTGTTTCTCAGACGCTGGGCAGCGCTTATATGGGCGCGATTGCCGTCGCGGCGTATTCGTACATGGCTTTGGTGCCGGTCATTCAGCCTATGGCGATCAAGCTGGTAACAAGCAAGAAAGAGCGCATGATCCGCATGCCCTACAATCCGAAGTCTGTTACCAAGACCACCAAGATTCTGTTCCCCATCATCGTTACTTTGATCGCGGGCATGATCGCTCCCGATTCCGTAGCGCTGGTAGGCTTTCTGATGTTCGGTAACCTGATCCGTGAGAGCGGCCGCCTTGAGAGCCTGTCTCAGACAGCGCAGGGCCCGCTGGCAAACCTGATCACAATCTTCCTGGGCATCACCATCGCGTTCACCATGCAGGCAGACCGCTTCCTGAACGTGGGTACGCTGATCGTTATGGCTCTGGGTCTGTTTGCGTTTGTATTTGACACCATCGGCGGAGTCCTGTTCGCAAAAGTCCTGAACATCTTCCTGCCCCAGGGCAAGAAGATCAACCCGATGGTTGGCGGTGCCGGCATCTCTGCGTTCCCGATGTCCTCCCGCGTGATCCAGAAGATGGCGCTGAAAGAGGACAACCAGAACCACCTGCTGATGCACGCTGTTGGCGCGAACGTTGCAGGCCAGATCGGTTCCGTTGTAGCCGGCGGTATCATTCTGTCCCTGGCGAAAGTATTTTTGGCTTAAGGAGGGACTTTTATTATGAATTTGACTACATTGGCAGTTGCGTTCCAGAGCATTATTGGCGAAGTGACCACTGAGAATATTGAGCATTCTCTTGAGCTGATGGGTAAAGGAATGCTGGGTATTTTTATCGTAATGGTGCTGATCTATGTGCTGATCGTTGGCCTTGATAAGCTGACCGGCGGCAAAAAAGAAAAGCAGTAATTTAAGGAGCAAGCAAATCATGGCCGGACAAAAGAAACTGGTAGAGGCCATTACTCCCATGGAGGAAGACTTTGCCAGATGGTACACAGATATTGTGAAAAAAGCGGAGCTGATGGATTATTCCAGCGTGCGCGGCTGCATGGTGATTGAACCGTACGGCTGGGCCATCTGGGAGAACATCCGCGATCTTCTGGATAAGCGCTTTAAGGAGCTGGGGCATCAGAACGTTGCAATGCCGCTGTTTATTCCGGAAAGCCTGCTCCAGAAGGAAAAGGATCACGTAGAGGGCTTTGCGCCCGAGGTCGCGTGGGTTACCCATGGCGGCAGTGAGGAGCTTCCCGAGCGCCTTTGCGTGCGGCCTACTTCCGAAACCCTGTTCTGTGATTATTACGCGCGTAAAATTCAATCCTGGCGCGATCTTCCAAAGCTCTATAACCAGTGGTGTTCTGTGGTGCGGTGGGAGAAAACCACACGCCCGTTCCTTCGCTCGGTGGAATTCCACTGGCAGGAGGGACACACCATGCACGAAACGCCGGAAGAGGCCAAGGCTGAAACCGAGCAGATGCTGCGGGTGTACGCGGAGCTTTGCGAGAACGAGCTTTCGATCCCGGTGATCAAGGGAAGAAAGACCGACAAGGAAAAGTTTGCCGGCGCGGAAATGACTTATACCATTGAGGCCATGATGCACGACGGCAAGGCACTGCAGTCCGGTACCAGCCATTATTTCGGCGACGGATTTGCAAGAGCGTTTGACATCACGTTCCAGGGCAGGGATAATTCTGTCTGCTACCCTCACCAGACCTCTTGGGGATTGAGTACCCGCATTATCGGCGGAATCATTATGACCCACGGGGATAACGACGGCTTGGTTCTGCCCCCTGCGATCGCACCGATTCAGGTTGTGATCGTGCCGGTGGCGCAGCACAAGGAAGGCGTTCTGGAAAAGGCGAGAGAACTGGAGCAAAGGCTCAAAAAAGTCTGCCGCGTTCTGGTCGACGACAGTGATCAGTCGCCTGGCTGGAAGTTTGCTCAGTATGAAATGAAAGGGGTTCCGATCCGTTTGGAGATCGGCCCCAAGGATATCGAGAAGGATCAATGCGTGCTGGTTCGCAGAACCGACAGGGAAAAGAGCTTTGTTTCTCTGGCCGACCTCGAACAGGCCGTGTTGGACCAGCTGGAAGCGGTTCGCAGGGGCATGTATGACACGGCACTGAGTCGCCGCGAAAACATGACCTACACCGTCAAAACATTGGATGAATTCCGCGAGGTGGCGGACTCCAAACCCGGCTTTATCAAAGCGATGTGGTGCGGAAGTCCCGAGTGTGAGGAAAAACTGAAGGATTTGGCTGGAGTTTCCTCCCGCTGTATGCCTTTCGAGCAGGAACAGATTACGGAGACCTGTGTCTGCTGTGGGCAGAAAGCCAAAGCGATGGTTTACTGGGGTAAGGCCTATTAAGCCATTTGCCGCCGGTGCGGATAAAATCGATGGAAAACGACGCGAAAAGGGGAAAGAGGATGCCAGCCATCCCTTTCCCTTTTTTCCATCCGCCGAAGAATAAGGAAGAAAGAAAGGAGAAACCTATGAAAAAGCTTTGGAAAATTTCGGTGGTGCTGACAGTTGTATTAACGGCTGCTGCGGCGCTGTCCGGCTGGCGGCTCAGTCGTCGGTGGACCGACCGTGATGCCTGCGCGGTAGGCGTGATTGGTGCGGCGGACGGCCCTACCTCAATTCTTGTGACGCAAAAAAGAAGCTGGAGTGCGGTAAGTGTCTTTTTTCGTTTCGTCTTTTTCTTTGCGGACACCTTCTCTTCTTTGAGTGATTGGCGGCGCGAGCGTAGCAGAAAAAAGCGATTTGAGGGAAAGGCAGGGCGGCCATGAAAAGACTGATTGCATTGGTAGCCTTGGTGCTTTCTGCGGCTGCTGCGGTGCGCGGGTGGGGTCAATATCGGCAATGCTTTCCGCGCCCGGTGCTGTTTGCCAAAGGAATTGATTCGCAGGAGGATCTTGAGCTTCTGGATGGCCCGACTTCCATTCTGGTCAGTGAGCGTTTGCTGCAGGGCCCCTGGGGATTGTTTTACAGGGCTTCCCTGTTTTTTGCCAATCGAATGATTTCTGCCCGGGGAACTGTGATCCGGCAAAAACAAACTACTTCTGAAAAAAGGAGGAGCTGAAATGAAACGACTGATTGCGGCAGGGGCTGCTGCTGCTCTGCTGTTCTCTCTGCTGACCGGCTGCGCGGAGCGCGGCGGGCAAAGCTCGGCGCCTTCTTCTTCCGAAGAGGTCTCCGCACCGGAGTCCTCTCAGCCGGAGTTCTCGGCTCCCGAATCCTCCGAGCCGGAAAGCTCGGATCAGGTTTCAACCGCGGCAGTGCGCCGCGAGCTGTTTCAATTTCAAAATAATGGGAAAAACTATACGGTAGCGTATCCGGTGTTTCTGGGAATGAAGCATTCGGAGGCGCTGAATGCCGCCGTAAAGGAAGCGGCGCTGCGCGACGTGGAGCAGAATGGCTATGCGGAGGAGCGGGATGCTTCGAGCAAGCAGGTAATACAGGTCACGATCCGCACCGATTACGAGCTGACGCGTCAGAGCGGCGACTTCGTCAGTGTGCTGTTTACCGTTTCATTCGGGCGCTCCGATGCTGCCCACCCGAGCAAATATACCAGGGCTGTCAATTTCGATCTGCAGTCCGGCAAGGTGCTGGCTGCGTCCGATCTGCTCGAGGATGACGAGGATCTGTATGAGGTGATCTGGGAAGCCGTGCGCGACAACGCTCCGGCAGAGATCGTAGACGCACTCCCCTCCGAGATCATTGCGCAGAACAAGGCGGAAACCTCCGTGTATATGACGCCGGACGGAATCGGTTTTTCCCTGCCGGTGCCCTATGCACTGGGCGATGTGTATCAGATCGTGGTGCCGTATTTTGAGATGAAGCCCTATTTAAAGGTGGAAGCCAACCCTGAGGGATACACGCCGTATGAGCTGCCGGAAGAGGAATTGGAGAACGCCGTAGTATCTCGCTAAATTTTTGTTTGATTTCAATAATAATCACATAAAAATTTCTTGCAGAAAAGAGAAAATAATTCTTGCGTTCCCATGAGGAATATGGTATTATAATGAAGCGTGACTGCGACAGATATGCGATGAAGCGGGAGGTTGCGGCAGATTTGCCGGTTTTTCCGTGGAGTATGTCCGATTTTAAACCGGGCGACAGATATTTTGGGACAGAACAGGCCATGAGTGCGCCGTTTTGCCCAGACGTTTTTTTGTGCCTTTCCCGGATTAACTTCGTTTCCGAAGTCAATCCGGTTTTTAGTGTTCTAGGGAGAAACACCCGGAACAGTGTTAGGTTTTAAAAACGCCGCCCGCCAACTATTTACAAGGAGGCGATTCAACGTGGCAGTCAAAGAAAAAATCAGGATCAGAATCAAGGGGTACGATCATCAGCTGGTGGATCAGTCCGCAGAGAAGATCGTGGCAACGGCAAAGCGTACAGGCGCCAGAGTTTCCGGCCCGGTTCCGCTGCCGACAGAGAAGCAGGTTGTCACCATCCTGCGCGCTGTTCACAAGTACAAGGACAGCCGTGAGCAGTTCGAGATGAGAACCCACAAAAGACTGATCGACATCCTCAGACCCTCTAACAAAACGGTAGAGGCGATGATGGGCCTGGAACTTCCCGCGGGCGTCGAGATTGAGATCAAGCTCTGATCGACCAACCGAGCGGCTGGGGTCACGTTGGTGAAACACCAACCAATAACCTGCATAGGAGGTAAAAAACATGCAAAAGGCAATCATTGGCAAGAAGATCGGCATGACGCAGATCTTCGATGAAAAGGGGAACGTTGTCCCTGTCACTGTTGTAGAAGCCGGTCCCTGCGTCGTTTCGCAGAAGAAGACGGTTGAAAACGACGGTTATGCGGCAATTCAGGTCGGTTTCGGCGACAGAAAGCTGAACCGTTTGAATAAGCCCCTGAAGGGCCATTTCGCGAAAGCGGATGTAGCTCCCAAGAGAACTCTGAGAGAGTTCAGACTCTCCAACACAGACGCCTATAACGTAGGCGACCTGATCAAGGCCGACGTCTTCGAAAAAGGGGACAAGGTCGATGTTTCCGGCACCAGCAAAGGTAAGGGCTACGCCGGCGCGATCAAGCGCTGGAACTTCCAGAGACTGAAGGAAACCCACGGTACCGGCCCTGTTGCCAGACACCGCGGTTCTCTGGGCGCCAACTCCAGTCCTTCCAGAGTGTTCAAGGGCCTGAAGGCCGCCGGACACATGGGTGCTGAAAAGGTTACCGTTCAGAATTTGACCGTTGTCAAGGTGGACACTGAAAACAATTTGATCGCTATCAAAGGGGCTATCCCTGGTCCTAACGGCGGCGTTGTTGTCATCCGCGACAGCGTGAAGGCGTAAGGGAAGGAGGAATTAGAATGCCGAAAGTAGCAGTACTTGATATGGCTGGTAAGGAAGTTGGACAAATCGAGCTTTCTGAAGCCGTATTTGGAATTGAACCCAATGTCGCAGTAATGCATGAGCTGGTGAAAAACTATCTGGCAAATCAGCGGCAGGGCACACAGTCCGCGCTGACCCGCTCGGAGGTTGCCGGCGGCGGCAGAAAACCCTGGCGCCAGAAGGGTACCGGCCACGCAAGACAGGGCTCCATCCGCGCTCCCCAGTGGAGACACGGCGGTGTCGTATTTGCGCCGAAGCCCCGCGACTACAGATATACCGTGAACAAGAAGGTTCGCCGTCTTGCCATGAAATCTGCTTTCTCCAGCAAGGTCATCGACAACGAGATCGTTGTTCTGGACCAGATTGCAATGGACGAATACAAAACAAAGGTGATCGTTTCCATGCTTCAGGCGCTCGGCGCTGAGAAGAAGGCCCTGATTGTTCTCCCCGAGGAGAATAAGAAGGTCATCGCTTCCGCCGCGAACCTGCAGGGCGTGAAAACCGCCACCGTAAACACTCTGAATGTCTATGACATCCTCAATGCCGATAAGTTCATCGTGCTCAAGGATGCCGTAGCCAAGATCGAGGAGGTGTATGCATAATGACTGCACATGAGATTGTCATCCGCCCGATCATTACGGAAAAGAGCATGAGCGCCATTGGCTTCAAAAAGTACACCTTCGAGGTTGCCCGCAATGCCACAAAGATTGATATTGCGCGCGCTGTCGAGGAGCTTTTTAAGGTCAAGGTCGCAAAGGTGAATACCCTGCATGTTCGCGGACATCTGCGCCGCCAGGGCAGAACCCAGGGCTATACCGCCGCGTGGAAAAAAGCGGTTGTTTCCCTCACCGAGGACAGCAAGCCGATCGAATTCTTCGAGGGTATGATGTAATATCGCGTGTCGATATTACAATGTGTATACAGAATCCTGCCGATCCTGAGGCAGGGGCAAAGTATGGGGATTTGGCTAATCCCCGCAAAGCCATAACAAGGAGTGTGAAACCGAATGCCTATTATTAATTATAAACCGACTACCGCGGGCCGCCGCAACATGTCGGTAACAGATTATTCTCAGCTTTCCAAGAAGGGCCCTGAGAAGAGCCTGCTGGAGCCGCTGAATAAAAAGTCCGGCCGTAACAGCTATGGCAGAATTACGGTTCGCCATCGCGGAGGCGGAAACCGCAAAAAGTACCGCGTGATCGATTTCAAGCGTCAGAGAGCAGACGTTCCGGCGAAGGTTCTTACCCTGGAGTATGATCCGAACCGCTCCGCTTTCATCGCGCTCATTCAGTATGAGGATGGCCAGAAGAGCTACATTATCGCTCCTCACGGCCTGAAGGTCGGCGACACGGTTGTTTCCGGCACAGGCGCCGACATTAAGCCCGGCAATGCGCTGCCTCTTTCTGCGATCCCGACCGGTACCTTCATCCACAACGTTGAGCTGTACCCCGGCAAGGGCGGCCAGCTGGCTCGTTCGGCCGGCAACCAGGCTCAGCTGATGGCGAAGGAAAACGGCATGGCGCTGCTGCGTTTGCCCTCCGGCGAACTGCGCAACGTTTCTCAGCTGTGCATGGCGACCATCGGCCAGGTCAGCAACCTCGACCACGAGAACGTAAAGATCGGTAAAGCCGGTCGCAAGCGCCACATGGGCTGGCGTCCTACCGTTCGCGGATCTGTTATGAACCCGAACGATCACCCCCACGGCGGTGGTGAAGGTAAGTCTCCCGTCGGCCGTCCCGGCCCTGTAACCCCCTGGGGTAAACCCGCACTGGGCTACAAGACCCGTTCTAAGAAGAACCGCTCCGATAAATTTATCGTGAAGCGCAGAAACAGTAAGTAAGGCGGACAGAAAGGAGCTTAACTGATGAGCAGAAGTGTGAAAAAGGGTCCTTATGTTCAGCCCGTTCTGCTGAAAAGGATTCAAGAGATGAACGCCGCCGGCGAAAAGAAAATCGTCAAGACCTGGAGCAGAGCTTCGATTATTTTCCCGGATTTCGTCGGTCATACGATTGCCGTCCATGACGGCCGCAAGCATGTTCCGGTTTATGTTACCGAAGATATGGTTGGGCACAAGCTCGGTGAGTTTGCCCCCACCAGAACCTTTAAAGGTCACGCCGGATCCAAAACTACCCGATAAAGGCCGAAAGGAGTGTATACAATGGAAGCAAGGGCTTATTTGAAATACGCCCGTATTTCTCCCCGCAAGGTATCGATTGTGCTGGATTTGATCCGGGGCAAGGAGACAGACCTTGCTATGGCTATCCTGAAGCATACCCCAAAGGCCGCATGTGAAGACCTTCAGAAACTGCTGAAGTCGGCCATTGCAAATGCTGAGAATAACCATAACATGGACGTTACCAGACTGTACGTCGCCGAGTGCTTCGTCAGCCCTGGCCCGATCCTCAAGCGCATTCGCCCCAGAGCGCAGGGTCGCGCGTTCAGAATTTTGAAAAGAACTTCGCACGTTACCCTCGTGCTCAAGGAAAAAGAATAGCGGAGGAGGTAAACTATGGGCCAGAAAATCAATCCCCACGGCTTTCGTGTGGGCGTAATTAAAGATTGGGATTCCCGCTGGTTCGCGAAGGACAATGTCTTTGGCGACACCCTGGTCGAGGATTACAAGCTGCGTAAAACACTCAAGAAGCAGCTCGCTTCCGCGGGTGTTCCGAAAATTGAGATCGAGCGCGACGCTTCCAAGGTTCGCGTTCACATTCACTGCGCAAAGCCCGGCATGGTCATCGGCAAGGGCGGCGCAGAGATCGAGAAGCTCCGCGTGCAGTGCGAAGCGATGCTGGGCAAGCCGGTATCCATCAATATCGTCGAGGTGAAATCCCCCGATTTGAACGCACAGCTCGTTGCGGAGAACATTGCCCAGCAGCTCGAAAAGAGAATTTCGTTCCGCCGTGCAATGAAACAGTGCATGGGCCGCGCCATGAAGCTCGGCGCGAAGGGCATCAAGACTCAGGTTTCCGGCCGTTTGGGCGGTGCTGAAATTGCCCGTACCGAGCACTACCATGAGGGTACTATCCCGCTGCAGACCATCCGTGCAGACATCGACTACGGTTTTGCCGAGGCTGCTACCACCTACGGCCGCATTGGCGTGAAGGTGTGGATCTACAGAGGCGAGGTTCTCCACGATAACCGCAAGCCCAAGAGGGAAGGAGGCAATAAATAATGTTGCTGCCTAAACGCGTGAAATACCGCAGAGTGCACCGCGGTCGTATGACCGGTAAGGCATATCGCGGCAGTCAGGTCGCATACGGCGATTTCGGCCTTCAGGCCCTTGAGCCCGCCTGGATCACCTCGAACCAGATTGAGGCCGCCCGTATTGCCATGACTCGTTACACAAAGAGATTCGGTAAAGTCTGGATTAAGATTTTCCCCGATAAGCCTGTCACTAAGAAGCCGGCAGAAACCCGCATGGGTTCCGGTAAGGGCGCACCCGAGTACTGGGTGGCCGTTGTAAAGCCCGGCAGAGTGATGTTCGAAATCGGCGGCGTTGCCGAGGCAACCGCCAGAGAGGCAATGCGCCTTGCTGCAAACAAGCTGCCGATCAAATGCAAGTTTGTCAAGAAGGAAGAAACGGGTGGTGAGCAATCATGAAGGCCGCAGAGATTAGAGAGTTGACAACCGAAGAGCTGCAGAGCAAGCTGAAGGATCTGAAAGAAGAGCTTTTCAACCTGCGTTTTCAGCTTGCCATTAATCAGCTTGACAACCCGATGCGAATTTCCGCTGTCAAGAAAGACATTGCCCGCATTAAGACCGTGCTGCGTGACAATGAGCTGAAGGACAGCGCGAAAGCGTAATGGGAAGGGAGGATTAAGCTGTGAGTGACAGAAATATGAGAAAAACCAACGTCGGCAAGGTCGTCAGCAATAAGATGGACAAAACCGCCGTTGTCGCTATCCAGGACAGCGTGAAGCATCCGCTTTACAACAAGATTATCAAGCGTACTGTGAAACTGAAGGTTCATGACGAAAACAACGAGTGCAACATCGGTGACCGTGTGCGTGTGATGGAGACCCGTCCCCTTTCCAAAGAAAAAAGATGGCGTCTTGTCGAGATTATTGAGAAAGCAAAATAAGTAGCTTTCAGCGAAGGAGGAACGCACTGTGATACAACAGCAGACTTACCTCAAGGTTGCCGACAACACCGGCGCGAAAGAGCTTATGTGCATTCGCGTGCTGGGCGGCACCGGCAGAAGGTATGCCAATATTGGCGACGTTGTGGTAGCTTCGGTCAAAAAAGCAGCACCCGGCGGCGTTGTTAAAAAAGGCGACGTTGTTAAAGCGGTTATTGTTCGTACCGCTTTTGGCGTTCGCCGCCACGACGGAACGTATATCCGCTTCGACGAGAACGCGGCGGTTATTATTAAGGACGACAAAAACCCCAGGGGCACGCGTATCTTTGGGCCCGTTGCCAGAGAGCTGCGCGATAAGGATTACCTGAAAATCTTAAGCCTTGCCCCGGAAGTACTGTAATGGAGGTGTTCACTAATGAATAACAAAGTTCATGTAAAAACTGGTGACACCGTCATCATTTTGAGCGGCAAAGAGCGCGGCAAGCAGGGGAAGGTTCTGGCGGTCAGCCCCAAAGAGGGCAAAGTGATCGTCGAGGGCCGCAACATGGTAACAAAGCATGTAAAGCCCCGTAAAATGGGTGCCCCGGGCGGACTCGTAAAGGCCGAGGGCGCTCTGTACGCCTGCAAGGTTCAGATCGTTTGCCCTCGCTGCGGAAAGCCCACTCGTGTTGCGCATAAGCTCTATGAGGACGGCACCAAAGACCGCGTTTGCGTAAAATGCGGCGAGTCGCTGTAAGGGAGGAAGAATACGACATGGCCAGACTGAAGGAGTTTTACAAGCAGGAGGTCTCGCCCGCGCTCATGAAGAAATTCAGCTACAAGAGCGTGATGGAGATCCCCAAGCTCGAAAAAATCGTCATCAATGTAGGCGCCGGCGAAGCCCGTGACAATTCTAAGGTAATCGACGCCATCATGACTGACATTGCAGCGATTACCGGCCAGAAGCCCCAGGTTTGCAAGGCGAAGAAATCCGTTGCGAACTTTAAGCTGCGTGAAGGCATGAACATCGGCGTGAAGGTTACGCTCAGAGGCGAGAACATGTATGAGTTTATCGACCGTTTCTTCAACGTCGCGCTGCCCCGCGTCAGAGACTTTAGAGGAATCAATCCGAATTCCTTTGACGGACGTGGCAACTACAACATGGGCATCAAGGAGCAGCTGATTTTCCCCGAGATCGAGTACGATAAGATCGACAAGGTGCGCGGAATGGATATCTGCTTCGTAACCACCGCAAAAACTGACGAAGAGGCCCGCGAGCTGCTGACGCTGATGGGCGCTCCGTTTGCGAGATAAGGAGGGATTATTGTGGCCAAAACATCAATGAAAATCAAACAGCTGAGGACGGCGAAATTTTCCTCCAGAGAGCATAACCGCTGCAAAATCTGCGGCCGGCCGCATGCTTATCTCCGCAAGTTCGGGATTTGCCGCATATGCTTCCGCGAGCTTGCCCATAAGGGTGAGATCCCGGGCGTGAAAAAAGCCAGCTGGTAAAGCAAAGGAGGGAACGGTATGCAGATTACAGATACAATCGCTGATTTGCTCACCCGTATTCGCAACGCGAATGCTGCCAAGCACGATTCCGTTGAGATCCCCAAGAGCAACATGAAAGAGTCTATCATCAAGATTCTGGTTGAAGAGGGATATGTAAAGAACTACACGGTGATCGAGGACGGCAAACAGGGGATTCTGAAAGTGAATCTGAAGTACGGCGAGGGCAAGACCCCCGTCATCAAAGGCCTGCGCAGAGTGTCGAAACCCGGCCTGCGCATTTATTCCAACGCAGAAGATCTGCCCAAGGTTCTCAAGGGCCTCGGTATCGCGGTCATTTCTACCTCCAAGGGCGTCATGACGGACCGTCAGGCGCGCAAAGAGAATGTAGGCGGCGAAGTTCTGGCGTTTATTTGGTAAACAAGGGGGTGCTATTATGTCGCGAATTGGAAGAAAACCCATAAATATTCCCGCTGGCGTCGAAGTGAAAATCGACGGCAACGTTGTTACTGTTAAGGGAGCAAAGGGAACTCTGACACAGCAGTTCCACCCGAACATGACGATCTCTCAGGAGGGCAGCGAGCTTATCGTGACCCGCCCGAACGACGAGAAGGAAAACCGTGCGCTGCACGGCCTGACCCGCACGCTGGTGCACAACATGGTGGTCGGTGTGACAGAGGGCTTCAAGAAGGAGCTCGACGTTCTGGGTGTTGGTTACCGTGTGCAGAAGCAGGGCAAGGACCTGGTCATGAACCTGGGTTATTCCCATCAGGTGATCGTGTCTGAGACAGACGAGATCCAGATCGAAGCTCCCACGCCCAACAAGATCATCATTCATGGGATCGACAAGCAGAAGGTTGGCCAGTTTGCCGCGGAAGTCCGCGAGAAACGTCCGCCGGAGCCGTATAAGGGCAAGGGAATTCGTTATGCTGGTGAATTTGTCCGCCGTAAGGAAGGCAAGGCCGGTAAGGGCTCGAAGAAGTAACTGAAGGAGAGTGAATCAATATGGTGAACAAGGCTGATACAAATAAAGCCAGACTGAACCGCCACCGTCGTGTGCGCGGCAAGGTTACGGGCACTGCAGAGCGCCCGCGCCTGAATGTATTCCGCTCCGCCAAGAACATCTACGCCCAGATTATCGACGATGTTGCGGGAGTTACTCTCGCGGCAGCTTCCACGCTGGACAAAGAGTTTACTGGCAATGGCGGAAACAAGGAAGCCGCAAAGCAGGTTGGCGAACTGATCGCTAAGCGCGCGGCTGAGAAGGGGATCACCGAGGTCGTGTTCGACCGCGGCGGTTATATTTTCCACGGCCGCGTCAAAGAGCTGGCCGAAGGCGCCCGCGAGGGCGGCCTCAAGTTCTGAGAGAAGGAGGAATACTTTTGGCTAGAATTGACGCATCTACTTTGGATCTGAAAGAGCGCGTGGTTGCCATCAACCGCGTATCCAAAACCGTAAAGGGCGGACGTATCTTCAAGTTTGCCGCTCTGGTAGTTGTCGGTGACGGCAACGGAACAGTCGGTTTCGGTATTGGTAAGGCAGGAGAAGTTCCGGATTCCATCCGCAAGGGAATTGAGGACGCTAAGAAGAACCTGATCAAGGTTTCTCTGCGCGGCAGCACGATTCCTCACGAAGTCATCGGCGCATACGGCGCAGGCCGCGTGCTGATGAAGCCCGCCGCTCCCGGTACCGGTGTTATCGCCGGCGGTGCGGTTCGTGCGGTAGTAGAATCTGCTGGTATTAAAGACATTCGTACCAAGGCACTGCGCTCCAACAACCCGTGCAACGTGGTTCGCGCGACCATTGAAGGTCTCGCTCAGCTGCGCACTGCCGAAGAGGTTGCTGCGATCCGCGGTAAATCGGCAAAAGAGATTCTGTAACAAGGGGGGCAGCAATATGGCACAGATTCACATCAAGTTGGTAAAAAGCCTGATCGGCAGCCACAAGGACCAGATTGCGACCGCTCAGTCCCTTGGTTTGCATAAGATCGGCGACTGCACTACGCAGCCCGATAATCCTCAGACCAAAGGCAAGGTGGCAAAGATTATCCACCTCATCGAGGTAAGCAAAGCGTAAGCAAGGAGGTGCGAGTAAATGAAGTTGCATGACTTATCTGCAGTACCCGGGTCCACCCAAACGGCCCGTAGAATCGGCAGAGGACACGGCTCCGGCTGGGGCAAAACCTCCGGCAAGGGTCATAAGGGCCAGAAGGCCAGAGCTGGCCGTGGGTTCCGTGCAGGTTTCGAAGGCGGCCAGATGCCTCTGCAGAGAAGACTTCCCAAAAGGGGCTTTGTCAATATTTTTGCGAAGGACATCGTTGCGATCAACGTTGGTACGCTGGAATCCTTTGAGAACGGCGCGGTGGTCGATATTCAGGCTCTGCTGGATGCCGGCATCGTGAGAAATTCCTTTGACGGAGTGAAGATTCTTTCAAACGGCAAGCTGACCAAAAGCTTGACAGTAAAGGCAACGTCCTTCTCTGAAGCGGCAAAGCAGAAGATTGAGGCTGCCGGTGGGAAGGCAGAGGTGATCTGAGTTGTTTTCTACAATGAAGAATGCCTGGGCAATTCCCGATCTGCGTAAAAAAATTCTGTTTACACTGTTCATAATCGTTGTGTTCCGGTTTGGCGCCGTGATTACGGTGCCCTTCCTGAACGTGGAAGCCCTGCAGGGTTTAATGGGCCAGGTTGGCGAGTCGGGCAACGCGCTGGGGTATTTAGATATGCTCTCCGGCGGTGCGTTCGCAAACGCTACCCTGTTTGCCATGAGCGTTACACCCTACATCAACAGCTCCATTATTCTGCAGCTGCTGACTGTGGCCCTGCCTCCTCTGGAGCGCTTGGCCAAAGAGGGCGAAGAGGGCCGCAAGAAGATTGCCGCCATTACCCGTTACGTCACCGTTGTGCTGGGCCTGATTCAGGGTACCGCTTACTACTTCTATCTGCACAACAGCTCTTATGAGGGAACCCCCATCACCATGTTCAACAGTGGTTGGGAGCAGGCCTTCTCGGCTGTGGTTATCATCTTCACCTTCACCGCCGGTACGGCGCTGATGATGTGGATGGGCGAGCAGGTCAACAAGTACGGTATCGGCAACGGTATTTCGATCCTGCTGTTCTCTGGTATTGTGGCGCGTATGCCGCATATCATGAACACGCTGGGCAAATACCTGCAGATTGCCAATCAGGATCCTTCCACCTATGGCAAGTATTATGCGTTTGTTCCGATCTTCGTCGTTTTGTTCCTGGCGGTCATCTGGTTCATCGTTCTGATGAACAACTCCGAGCGCCGGATTCCGATCCAGTATGCCAAGCGCATGGTGGGACGCAAAATGTATGGCGGTCAGGCCAGCCATATTCCGATCAAGATTGCGATGTCCGGCGTTATGCCGATCATCTTCGCAAGCTCGATCCTGGCCATTCCCAGCACCATTCAGCTGTTCACCAACCCGAAGAGTGGCTTCTGGAAAGGTTTCCTGGATGCCTTCTCCTCTACCGGCTGGATGTACTCGCTGGTGTATTTCCTTCTGATTGTTATGTTTGCGTATTTCTATGTTACCATTCAGTATAATCCGATTGAAATGGCCAATAATCTTCGTCAAAGCAACGGTACGATTCCGGGTGTTCGCCCCGGCAAGCCGACCTCCGATTTTATTTCTAGAATCCTTTCCAAGCTTACCCTGATTGGCGCTTTGTTCCTGGCTGTAGTTGCCCTGCTGCCCATTATTTTCGGTGCGGCAACAGGAATGCACAACATGTCTCTGGGCGGTACCTCTCTTATCATTTTGGTAGGCGTCGCTCTGGATACAGTCAAACAGATGGAGTCTCAGATGATGATGCGCCATTACAAGGGCTTTCTTGATTGACAGGTAGGCTTTTGAAAACAACATGGGGAGAGAGGGAAAAGGATTATGAAAATCATACTTCTTGGCGCTCCGGGCGCCGGCAAAGGCACGCAGGCTGAAGTAATCTGCGAGCGTTTGTCTATTCCCGCCATTTCTACGGGAACGATAATTCGAGAAGCGCTGAAAAGCGGTACTGAAATGGGCCGGAAAGCAAAGTCCTATATGGAAGCCGGCCAGCTGGTCCCCGATGAGATCGTGATTGGTATCATCGAGGAAAGACTGGCAAAGGGCGACTGTGAAAATGGATTTATCCTGGACGGTTTCCCGAGAACCATTGTTCAGGCCGAGGCTCTGGATAAAATGGGATTTCCGATCGATAAGGTCATCGATATCGAGGTGACCGACGAGGACATCGTCGCCAGAATATCCGGACGCCGTGTCTGCGACAACTGCGGCGCAATCTACCATGTGCGGTATAAACCCAGCAAGGTGGAGGGCGTTTGCGACAAGTGCGGCGGCACCCTTTCTCAGCGTAAGGATGACCAGCCCGAAACAGTGAAGGAACGGCTGAAAGTTTACCATGAGCAGACTGAGCCGCTGAAGGAATATTACCAGAAGCAGGGCAAACTGTTCATTGTGGAAGGGGAAGAGCATATTGCGGATACGACCCGCAAGACTCTTGCTATATTGGAAGAGGCGCAGTCATGATTGTGCTTAAAACAAGCCGCGAGCTTGCAGCGATGCGGGTAGCGGGAAGAATTTCAGCCAATGCATTAAAACTGGCAGGCCAGGCGGTCGAACCCGGTGTTTCTACCTGGGAGATCGACCGCATTGCCCGCCGCTATATCGAAAGCGAGGGTGCAAAGCCTTCCTTTCTGGGATACGGCGGGTTTCCGGCCAGCGCCTGCATTTCGGTGAATAATGTGGTTATCCACGGCATACCCAGCAAGGATTTGATCCTGGGGCACGGTGATATTGTCAGCATCGACATCGGCGCGTTTTATGAGGGCTTTACAGGCGACAATGCCTACACGTTCGCGTGCGGCGATGTTTCCCCCGAAGCACAGCGCCTGATGGATACAACCCGAGAGAGCCTTTACGAGGGCATCCGCGCCGCAAAGGCCGGCAACCGGGTTGGCGATATCGGCCATGCGGTGCAAACGTATGTCGAAGCACGCGGTTACTCGGTGGTACGCGATTTTGTCGGCCACGGAGTAGGCGCGAAGCTGCACGAAGATCCTAGTGTACCGAATTTTGGCGCGCCCGGCCGGGGCGTGCGATTGTTACCTGGCATGACGATAGCCATTGAGCCAATGGTGAATGCCGGAGTGCATACCGTCAAAACATTATCTGACGGCTGGACCACCGTTACAACAGACGGCAAGCTGGCCGCTCATTACGAGCATTCGATTGCCATCACCGCGGATGGTCCTGTCATTTTGACCTTACCGGATTAAGGGGAATCAGGATGGATTTTGTTAGAGGGCTTGTTGTCCGGTCACTAAGAGGGCGCGACAAAGGTGAATTTTTAGTGGTGCTGGAGGCTTCCGGCCGCGAGGTTGTTGTCTGCGACGGAAAACACCGCCCGCTCGAAAGACCCAAACGCAAGAACCCGGTTCACCTTGCCGCGACAAACACCTTGCTTAGCTCGATGAACACCAACCGTGAAATCCGCTGTGCCCTGCGGCGCTTTTCGCAGGACAGCTGATTTCTGCAAGAGGAGGTTATGCTGATTTATGTCAAAACAAGATGTGATCGAAATAGAAGGTACCGTAACAGAAGCTCTGCCGAACGCGATGTTTAACGTAGAGCTGCCGAACGGCCACACGATACTGGCGCATATCTCCGGCAAGCTGCGTATGAATTTCATCCGCATTCTGCCTGGCGATAAGGTTACCGTAGAGCTTTCGCCCTATGACCTTACACGCGGACGTATCACCTGGCGTTCGAAATAAAACCGTGAAATCCGATTTGTTTAACGACTTCATCAAGGAGGGCGCACAGAATGAAAGTCAGACCTTCTGTAAAGAAAATTTGCGAGAAGTGCAAAATCATTAAGCGCAAGGGAAAGATCATGGTTATTTGTGAGAATCCCAAGCATAAACAGCGCCAGGGCTGATGGCGTAATTTGATCTTATGGAGGTGCAACCAGTATGGCGCGTATATCAGGTATCGATTTGCCCAGAGACAAACGCATTGAAATTGGGCTTACCTATATTTTTGGAATTGGCCGCAAGACTGCCAATGATATTCTGAAGGCAACCGGTGTCAGTCCGGACACCCGCGTTCGCGATCTGTCTGAAGACGACACTGCAAAGCTGAGAGAGTATATCGACCACAACTGCCGCGTGGAAGGCGATCTGCGTCGCGACGTGGCGTTCGACATCAAACGATTGATCGAAATCGGCTGCTACCGCGGAATCCGTCATCGCAAGGGCCTGCCCGTTCGCGGCCAGCGTTCCAAGACGAATGCCCGCACTCGCAAGGGCCCCAGAAAAACCATGGCAAACAAGAAGAAATAAGCGAAGTCAGGAGGGATTACTCAGATGGCAGCACAAAAAGGCGGTAAGAAAACTACCGCAGTCCGCAGACGCCGCGAACGCAAGAACATCGAACGCGGTGCTGCTCACATTCAGTCTACTTTCAACAATACAATTGTTACCATTACCGATGTGCAGGGCAATGCAATTTCCTGGGCCAGCTCCGGTGAGCTGGGCTTCAGAGGCTCCAGAAAGTCCACTCCCTTTGCCGCGCAGTCTGCAGCGGAAACAGCCGCCAAGATCGCGATGGAGCATGGTATGAAATCGGTAGAGGTTTTCGTTAAGGGACCGGGCGCCGGCCGTGAAGCCGCGATTCGCGCGCTGCAGGGCGCCGGGCTTGAGGTCAGCATGATTAAAGATGTGACCCCCATCCCCCACAACGGATGCCGCCCGCCCAAGAGAAGACGCGTTTAGTACCAAAACCGATTTTTTAGGAGGTGCAACCTTATTATGGCAAGATATACAGAGGCTGTGTGCAAGCTGTGCCGCCGCGAAGGCCAGAAGCTCTTTTTAAAGGGCGAGCGCTGCTACACAGACAAGTGCGGAGTTGGCCGCAGAGCATATGCCCCGGGCCAGCACGGCCAGGGACGCAAGAAGACTTCTGAATACGGTCTGCAGCTGCGTGCAAAGCAGATGACCAAGCGCTTTTACGGCGTTCTGGAGAGCCAGTTCAGAGGCTACTATGACATGGCTACCCGCATGGAAGGCAAGACCGGCGATTTGCTGCTCGGAATTCTCGAGAGCCGCCTGGACAACGTTGTGTACCGTTTGGGCTGGGGCAGTTCCCGTGCGGAAGCTCGCCAGCTGGTCGTTCACGGTCACTTCACCATCAATGGCAAGCGTGTAGATATCCCCTCTTACCTGACAAAACCGGGTGAGGTTATTTCAATCAAGGAATCTAGCCGCAGCAGCGACAAGATCAAGGCTGTGCTGGAGGCGAACGCTTCCCGCCCTGTACCGAAATGGGTGGAACTCAACCGTAACACTCTCGAAGCCAAGGTTCTGGCATTCCCCGAGCGTGAAGACATTGAGCTGGCAGTTGACGAAACTCTCATCGTTGAGTTGTACTCCAAGTAATGCCTTTGCGCAAGGCCAGTGTACATGACGGCAAAGCAATTTGCTTATGTGTGAAGGAGGTTCGCTGATGATTGAGATCGAAAAGCCAAAAATCGAAACAGAAGAGTTATCCAGTGACGGAACCCACGGCATATTTGTTGTGGAACCGCTCGAGAGGGGCTTTGGCACCACCCTGGGCAACAGCCTGCGGCGCGTGCTGCTTTCCAGCCTGCCGGGCGTAGCTGTTACCTCGATTAAGATAGACGGTGTTCTGCACGAGTTTTCCACAATTCCCGGCGTGAAAGAGGATGTCACCGAGATCGTACTGAATATCAAGGGATTGACTGCCAAGCTGCACTGCGACGGCCCCAAAACCGTTGAGATCAGCGCGGAGGGCCCCGGCGAAGTGACAGCGAATTCCATCAAATGCGACAGTGAAGTGGAGATCCTGAATCCCGATATGCATATCGCCACTCTGTCCGATGGCGCCAAGCTGTATATGGAGCTGACTCTGGATAAGGGCCGCGGCTATGTTCCTGCCGATAAAAACAAGGCGAACATGCGCGGCGGCAGCAACAGCAGCGTGATTGGTGAACTTCCGGTCGATTCTATTTATACCCCGGTTTTAAAAGTGAATTACAATGTCGAGAATACCCGCGTAGGTCAGAGCATCGATTACGACAAGCTGACCATGGATGTGTGGACGAACGGCGTGATCAGCGCACAGGAGGCCGTTTCTTTGGCCGCCAAGGTGCTGACCGAACACCTGAATCTGTTTGTGGATCTGTCCGATAAGGGCAGCAGCACCGAGATCATGGTGGAAAAGGACGAGAAGGGCAAGGAAAAGGTACTGGAGATGACCATCGAAGAGCTGGATCTTTCCGTACGCTCCTTTAACTGCCTCAAGCGCGCCGGCATCAATACGGTAGAGGACCTGATCAACAAGTCTGAGGAAGACATGATGAAGGTTCGCAACCTGGGCCGCAAGTCTTTGGAGGAAGTTGTGTGGAAGATGGCTTCCCTCGGTTTTAGCCTGCGCAAGGACGACGAATAATGGATTAGCAAATAACTTGCAACCTAAGGTAAAAGGAGTGATATTTCGATGCCTGGAACCAGAAAGCTCGGAAGAGATACTGCTCATAGAACTGCGATGCTGAGAGGCATGGTTACCTTTTTGCTTGAAAACGGCAAAATCGAGACCACAGTAACCCGCGCCAAAGAGGTTCGCTCCCTGACGGAGAAGCTGATTACCCTGGCGCAGGAGAACAATCTGCATAACCAGCGCATGGCACTTTCCTTTATTACAAAGGAAGATGTGACCCACAAGCTGTTTTCTGAGATTGCCCCTAAATATACCGACCGTAAGGGCGGATATACCCGCATCACAAAGATCGGGCCGCGCCGCGGCGACGCAGCCGAAATGGCGATCATTGAGCTGATCTGATCGAACTGTTTCGATCGGTTTTATGAATAGAGAAAGCCCTCCCGATTTGGGAGGGCTTTCTTTTGTTTTTTTCAAAACCCTTTAAAACAGAAGGACTAATTGTTTGCGACAACGGAAGCAGTTTTAGCTGTTTTTCTTGCACGGAGTTTCTGCTACACATGCTTGTCATTTATGCTGGGGTGGACGCTTACTTTTGTCTTTCAATTTAATTTTAACAGAGTCATTTTAAGCGGGTGCTCCCGCATTTCATTTCTGCTGGCGCAAGGCATGAGGGGCAACTTCTGCGCAGGCAGATAGGCTGCAAACAAACCATAAAAAGAAAAACAAAATCTTTCGTAAATACTCTTATAAGATTAAAAAGAAAAAGTCGACTTGGCCTGGGGACAAGCGAAAACTCTGCGGGGATTCGCGAACAAAAAACTCATTTTTATAACTGAAGCATAAAGCACCAAAAAGCGGGTTCGCCCCGGTTTGAGGAGGGAGCGAACCCTGTACAGCAAAGCTTTTTCAAAAAAATAGCCTTTTCAGGCTCAGACTGCCTTAATCCGCGAGGCTTTTCAGCTCTTCCAGAACAGAGCGGTATTCTTCGTCCAGCACCTCGCGATTCGCGCCGGGCATCGAGAGTTCGGAGACAATGCGGGCCAGACGTGTTTCCAGCACCATCCGCTGTGCAGCGTCCGGTTTTGGCCTCGGAGCTTGCGCTTGGCGCTGGTAATCGGAGAGGTTGCCATCGAACGCGCGGATGCGCTTGTTTTCGATCAGCAGCAGGCGGTTTGCCACGGCATCCACAAACGACTGGTCATGAGAAATGAACAGCAGCACGCCGGGGTAATCCGAAAGAATTTGCTGGACCGCTTCAATCGATGGCAGATCCAAGTAGTTTGTTGGCTCATCCAGCAGCAGAACATTCGTATCCGATACCAGCAGTTGTGCCAGCGACAGTTTGATTTTTTCTCCGCCGCTGAGAACGGCGGCTTTTTTCTGCACCGTGTCCCCGCGGAAAAGCAGACGAGCCAGTATGGTGCGCACCGTATTTTCGGGCTGCACGCTGTGCGCCAGCGCATTTTCCAGTACAGTCTGATTTTCATCCAGATTCTCAAATTCCTGGCGAAAATAACCAATACGGGCCTTAGGCGCGCACGAAATAGCGCTGTTTCCTTCTGCAATCAGGCGAAACAGTGTTGTTTTTCCCGCGCCGTTTTCTCCAATTACGGCTGTGCGCGTGTGGTTCTTGATCTCAAAGCCGGCATTCTGAAACAGAAGATTTTCTCTGTAGCCGAAAGTCAGGCTCTGGCAGGAAAAAACAATTTTGTTCTGCGGCGGGTCTGTCAGCGAAAAATCGAGCTGAATGCGCGGCAGCTCGCGCGGTTTTTTCCGCTCTTCCAGCCGTTCCAGCCGCGATTCCATCGCCTGGGTGCTTTTATGCAGCTTTTTGGCGATTTCTGTGGACTCCCGCTTGTGCAGACGGGCTTCTGAATTGCCCATGCGCTTTGGTGCCTTGCGGATGCCTTTCGCGCGCTCCCGGGTGCCGACGATCGATTTTTGAAGCCGCGCCCGCTCGTCTGCATACTGCTGGTATTCAAATTCCGCACGCTCAAGAGCTTCCTGGTTCTGCCGGGCATAGGCGCTGTAATCACCCGTGTATTCAGTCACGCTGCCATCGCGGATTTCGAGAATCCGATTGCAGACAGCGTCCAGCAAAGCGCGGTCGTGGCTGATGAGAATCAGCGTTTCGGCAGATTTCAGCCGTTTTGTCAGCATCTGAATTCCCGCATAATCCAGGTTGCTGGTCGGCTCGTCAGCCATCAGCAGGCAGTCGGAGCGCGACAGTGCATTGTCGATTTTCAGGCGCGTCTGTTCTCCGCCGCTCAGGCGCTCATGCGAAAGGCGATCGCCCGGCAGAAACCGGCGGATTGCCTCGGGGTCGGCCTGTTCCTGCGAAAACTGCCGCAGGTAGGAAATGGGGCACATGCGCCGCACGGAACCTTCTTCCGGTTCGGTCTCCCCGGCCAGCAGCTCCATTAACGTTGTTTTTCCGGCGCCGTTTTCGCCGACAATACCGATTTTGTCACCGGTATAAACCGTCAGGCGAGGGAGATCGAGAATCAGCCGATCGCCGTAATATTTTTTTAAATCAAAAACTTCCAGTAATATCAAAAAAATCTCTCCTTGCATCCTCTGGATGTGTCGGAAAGATCATAACAAAAATACACAGTAACAGCCTGCTCCGAGCGGAACAAGCCCCTGCGCTGATTCTTTTTGATACGCCAATCCGACACCAACGGGCGCACTTCACCCGTTTTACCATTCTTTTATGATGGTTTTAGTCAGATCAGCAATTGCGCATGACTTTTAAATACCGTACCTTTCTTCGGAATGCTTTCAGAATAACGGATTTCACCGGCTTTGTCAATGGTGAAATTTGTTTTGCTCCTGTTAAAGTTGATTGTGTTTTCAACAATTAGTTAACTGTATGTTGAAAACACAATCGATTTTACTATTTGTTAATCGTATCGATTCCAAAAAAGGCTGTTTTCATGAGAAAACAGCCAGAGTACGCGTGAGGGAGCAGAGGGCGGAGTAAAAGCCTTTTCCAGACTGTCCCGTAACGGATAGGCAGGTTTAACTTGCCCTCAGGCGTTCCACCACCGCCGGGAGTACGCTCAGAATATACTCCACATCTTCTTCAGTGTTCTGTTCGCCCAGCGTCAGACGCAGGGAGCCCTTGGCGAGCTGCGGAGGAATCCCAAGCGCCAGCAGCACGTGGCTGGCATCTAAGGAGCCGGCGGTGCAGGCCGAACCGGAAGAAGCGCAGATGCCCTGGCGGTCGAGCAGCAGAAGCATCGCTTCACCGTCAACTCCCTCAAAGCAAAGACTTACGTTACCGGGCAAACGATGTTCGCGGTCGCCATTCAATGAGCTGCCGGGAATTTTCAGCGCGCCGTCGATCAGGCGGTCACGCAGAATGCACAGGCGTTCGGCACGTTCCTCCATTGAGGTGCAGGCCTCGCGCAGCGCCGCGGCCAGCCCCACAATCGATGCGAGGTTTTCCGTTCCCGCGCGCCGCCCGCGCTCCTGCGCTCCGCCGTCGATCAGGTTCTGAATCAGGATTCCCCGGCGCACATACAATGCCCCAATGCCCTTGGGCGCATGCAGCTTGTGGCCGGAAAGCGAAAGCAGGTCAATGTTCTGCTCCGCTACATTGATCGGCAGGATTCCCACCGCCTGCACCGCGTCTGTATGGAACAGTACGCCGCGTTCCCGGCAGATTGCCCCGATCTGTGTGATTGGCTGGATCGTGCCGATCTCATTGTTGGCGTACATCACGGATACGAGCGCGGTGTCGGACCGGATGGCTGCCGCTACCTCTTCGGGGCGCACCAGACCGTTTTCATGGACGTCGAGGTACGTGACAGAAAAGCCCTCGCGTTCCAGAGCTCCAGCGGTATGCAGCACAGCATAGTGCTCAAAACGGGTGGTAATCAGGTGCCGCTTGCCCTGCAGCGCGAGTTCATGGACGATCCCCTTGATTGCCCAGTTGTCCGATTCGCTGCCGCCGGCAGTAAAATAAAGTTCGCCGGGTCTTGCGCCGATGCACTCCGCAATGTCTTCGCGTGCCAGCTCGAGTGCGCGCTTGGCCTCACGCCCCTTGGAATAGAGGCTCGAGGGGTTGCCGTAACTTTCCGTCAGATAGGGCATCATAGCCCGCAGTACGGGCTCGGATATCGGTGTAGTGGCCGCATTATCTGCATATACAAATCGGTTCATGAGAATTCCTCCGTGCGCCATATTCGACGCGGTTCCATGTGCTGCAAGTCGGATTCTATATCGGGGACATTATGGTTTCGACTTGAATTGTTCTGCCGCCGCTACCGCCAGCCGGTCACAGCGTTCGTTTTCCGGGTGTCCCGCGTGACCCTTTACCCAGCGGATCGTCACGTGGTGCTGCTCCAGCAGATTCAGCAGGCGTTCCCACAAATCGCTGTTGAGAGCCGGTTTCTTATCGGCTTTTTTCCAGCCGTTTTTGCGCCAGGCTTTGGCCCAGCCTTTTTCGATTGCGTCGCAGACATATTTGGAATCACTCCAAAGCGTGATGTCGCAGGGCTCCTTCAGCAGAGAAATCGCTTCGATAACAGCGCTCAGCTCCATGCGGTTGTTGGTGGTGTGCGCCTCGCCGCCGCTGATCTCTTTTTCGCGGCCCTGATACCGCAGTACCGCACCCCATCCGCCCGGGCCGGGATTCCCCTGACAGGCTCCGTCTGTAAAAATTTCTACTTGTTTCACGTCTGCTGTCTCCGTTCTTTGTTTTTTTCTCTGTGATGTTGGCATACTATATTTTAATAAAGCAAGAAATGTTATACTCTGCCGCCGTGATCGAGTGGCGGAATTCCGCCAACATAGCGGCAGAAGCTGCGGACATGGATTATATAAAAATGATAAAGCAATGATTTGCATCGGGTTATAAAGCGGAAAATCATGCTCCCAAAAAGCATGGATTCCGCCTGTGCGTTTCGGTGTATGGTCTTATTATACCAACCTTTTTTGCGTACCGCAACCGCCGGGCGCTCTACGGTACCACTTTGTGCCATGCTTGACATCATGGGGCAATCAGGTTACAATGAAACCAATCATAATTAAGCGGATAAAACGATATTTTCCCCACGGAAAATTGATCAAATCCGCAGTGAATCGTTCATTTTCGCGGCAGCCCCGCGATGGATATAGACAATCGGATATTCCCCTGTATGCATCTGCATAGAAGGTCTGCGGCACCGTTTGTGCGCAGGCTGTGGTGGTTGTGTCCCCAAATTAAAATGGAGGTTATTTTGTGACAGAAAAAATGAATAATAATTCGCCTGCCGGCGCTGAGAAGAAGCCGGGCACCTTGTACGGAAAAGTGGTGGCCCGCAAGCAGCCGGAGAAGGCCGCGCATGCGGAAGAGAGCAGGCTGGCGAAAGCGGAGAAGACGGCGGAGAAAACGGAAAAAGCAGCCGCCGTTAAGGCTGCGCCCAAAAGCGCACCCAGATCACAGAAGAAGGGTGGTCAGGGCGGCGGCAAGCAGCCGCGCGCGAAAGAGGTGCCGAAGAATGCGCCCAAGAGCGCCCCGAAGAATGCTCCCCGCAAGCCGGAAAAAAGCGTTCTCTTGCCGGAGGTGCTTGCCCAGGTTCAAAAGCAGGCCCAAAAACAGGCGCGCAAAAGGCCCAAAAAGGAACCGCAGAAGGAAAAGCCCTCGATTAAGGTCTATTTCCTCGGCGGCCTGAATGAGATCGGCAAGAACTTCACTCTGTTTGAGTGCGAGGGAGATATGATGATCATCGACTGCGGCATGGCGTTCCCTGACGGGGACATGCTCGGCGTCGACCTGGTGATCCCTGACTTTACCTTTGTCGAACGCAATATCGATAAAATCCGCGGGGTCGTAATCACCCACGGGCATGAGGATCACATCGGTTCGCTGCCCTATTTGCTGAAACGGGTCAATCTGCCGCTGTACGGAACCGCCCTTACCTTGGGGCTGGTGGGCGGCAAGCTCAAGGAGCACGGCCTGGCCGGTAAAGTGAAGATGAATGTGGTTCGCCCCGGCGACACGGTCAAGCTGGGCTGCATGGCTTGCGAGTTCATCCATGTAAACCATTCGATTTCCGATTCCGTTGGCATCGCGATTCATTCGCCCGCGGGTACCCTGGTACACACCGGCGACTTTAAAATCGACTGCACTCCCACACAGGGCGAGATGATCGATCTCGGCCGGTTTGCCCAGCTGGGCAAGGAGGGCGTTCTGGCTCTGCTGGCCGACTCCACCAACGCGGAGCGCCCCGGCTTTACGATGACGGAGCGCAAGGTCAGCCAGTCGTTTGAAAATCTGTTTCTGCGTGCGGAAAAAAGCCGCATTATCATTGCGACGTTCGCGTCGAATATCAGCCGTGTGCAGCAGATCATCAACTGCGCCGTGAAATACGGGCGCAAAGTGGCTCTGTCCGGCCGCAGCATGCTCAATGTAATGGGTATCGCGCAGGAGCTCGGCTACCTCGATATTCCCGACGGAGTTCTGATCGACATCGATATGATCCGCCGCTACCCCAAAGAGCAGATCGTGCTGATTACCACCGGCAGCCAGGGCGAGCCGATGTCCGCGCTGACGCGCATGGCCTTTGCCGACCATCGCAAGGTAGAGGTAGGCCCGGGGGACTTCATCATCATTTCCGCCCGTCCGATTCCCGGCAACGAAAAGACCGTTGGCACCGTGATCGACGAGCTGATGAAGCGCGGCTGCGAGGTTGTGTACGAATCCATGTACGAAGTGCATGTGTCCGGCCACGCCTGCCAGGAAGAGCTGAAGATCATGCAGGGCGTAACGCGTCCCAAATATTTTGTTCCCGTTCACGGCGAGCAGAAGCATCTGCAGAAGCACGCCCAGCTGGCGCAGGCCATGGGCATGAGCCGCTCGAACATCTATATCGGCAACGTTGGCGATGTGCTCGAGATCAACGAGAACTATATGCGCCAGCTGCCCAGTGTGCCCGCAGGCCGCGTTTTGGTAGACGGACTCGGCGTGGGCGATGTCGGCAGCATCGTACTGCGCGACAGAAAGCATTTGGGTGAAGACGGCCTGATCGTTGTCGTCTGCACCATCGACGCGGCGGACGGCCACGTCGTTTCCGGGCCGGACGTTGTCTCCCGCGGATTTGTTTATGTGCGGGAATCGGAAAGTTTGATGGACGACGCCAGAAAATTGGTATATAATGTTCTGGAAAGCAGTGCGCAGGGCAAAGTTCCCGACTGGGGGATGCTCAAAACCCGCATTAAAGACGATTTGTCGCGTATGCTGTATGATAAGACCAGACGCAGTCCGATGATTTTGCCGATCATTATGGAAGTTTGATTTGTGTAGTGAATTGATTTGAAAAACAATCACACTCTCCCCGCCAAAGGCGGGGAGAGTGTGCAATGGCTTTTCAAGTGAAACTGCGATAAAGGAGAAATTGGATTGAAGCGAAAAATATGGGCTACCTCACCCGTGTTTTATGGCATCGTAGCGGTGATGCTGCTCATGGCGCTGCTCAGCAGGTTCTGGGATGCCAGAATCTTCTATGCGGAATTGGTTCTGGCCGTGCTGGCCTTTGCCGCGGTCGCCATGGCAAACCATCACTTTAAGCTGTATGTAGGTACGGCGGTCAAGAGTGCGGAAAAGATTCTTTCCGCGTCGGACTACCGTGCTCTGCATGAGTTTTCCATACCGGCTGTGCTGGTAGGGAAAATGGGTGATGTCATCTGGTATAACAGCCGCTTTTCCAGTGAGGTAAGCCCCGGATTCGATTGCCGGGGCGAGAATGTCGCGCGGTTTCTGACCCCCCATACCCTAGAGCAGGCGGTGGGCGGCGAGGGGATCGATACCCAGGTGGGTCAGCGGCAGTATACGGTGTATTCCATGTCTACAAGGAACGGCTATGTGTTGTACTTTGTGGACAATACATATTACAAAGAGATCAGCCGTCGCTACAGCGATCAGAAGCCGGTGGTGGCTCTCGTGCTGTTTGACAACCGCGAGGAGCTGATCCGCGACAGCGCCAGCAGCGAGGACGCCCGCATTTCCGCCGCGGTGGAAGAGGTGCTGCGGAACTGGACAAAGGATACCGGCAGCTTTCTGGAGCGTCTGGCCGGTGGGCGGTACCTGATTATGACGGACGAAGTACACATCCGCGAGGACGTGAAAAAGCGCTTTGAGGTGATCGACGCGGTACGCACCGTCAAAAGCGCAGACAACCGCAGCGCTACCATCTCCATCGGTGTGGGGCGCGGTGCTCCTACCTTTGCGGAGGGCGAGCTGTGGGCGCGTCAGGCGCTCGATATGGCGCTCGGGCGCGGCGGCGACCAGGTTGCCGTCAAGCAGGAGGACGGTACCTACGAGTTTTTCGGCGGCCTGTCAAAGGGCGTCGAAAAGCGCGATAAGGTGCGCACCCGTGTCATTGCGGCGACTTTGAGCGATCATGTCAAGGAATGCGACATCGTGTTCATCATGGGCCACAAGTATTCCGACCTTGACGCGATCGGCGCGGCGGTCGGCATGTGGAGTGCGGTGCACAAGGGCCTGAACAAGCAGGCGTATATCGTTGTCAACCGCGCGCAGAGCATGGCGGTTCCCATCATTGAGAGCATGGAGCAGTCCGTGCCGGACGAAAAAATATTTATCACGCCCGACGAAGCGCTCGATCTGGTCACGCAGAAGAGCCTGCTGATTGTAGTGGACACCCATTCGCAGGATTTTGTGGAGAGCGAGGAGCTGCTGCGGCAGGCGCCGAAGGTCGTCGTCATCGACCATCACCGCATGATGGTAAAGCACATCAGCAACGCGATCGTGTTCTATCACGAGCCGTATGCCAGCTCTGCCGCGGAGCTGGTGACCGAGCTGGTGCAGTATATCAGCGAAAAGGCCCTTTCCCGCGTGGAGGCGGAGGCCCTTCTGGCCGGGATAATGCTCGACACCAAGAATTTTGTGCTGAAAACCGGTGTGCGCACCTTTGAGGCCGCGGCTTACCTGCGGCGCAGGGGGGCCGATACCGTAGAGGTCAAGCGCCTGTTCTCCAACACCATCGACACGTACAAGGCGAAATACCAGATGGTTTCCTCCGCCGAGATTTACAACAACTGCGCGATTGTCAGCGCGGACGAGGAGACGCCGGATATCCGGGTCGCCGCGGCGCAGGCTGCCGACGAGCTGCTCTCGATCCAAGGGGTCAACGCGTCGTTCGTCATCTACCCCACACCCGGCGGGGTGCAGATTTCCGCCCGCTCCCTGGGCGATGTGAACGTGCAGGTGATTATGGAGGTGATGGGCGGCGGCGGCCACCTGACGATGGCGGCCGTGCAGCTGAAGAATACCACGCTTCAGCAGGCTCGCGACACACTGATTTCGGTCATCAACAACAACCTTGCAAAGGCGAGCAAGCCCAGTCTGCCCGCGCAGGGCGGTGCCAAATAAGAGAAAATCAGCAAGTCTTTCTCCGCTGTATGTGGGGGAAGAATTCAACGGTGCTTTTGAAGGTTGCATTACTATTGATCAAACGGAGGAATGTTTCATGAAAGTAATTTTGCTGCAGGACGTAAAGGGAAGCGGAAAAAAGGGCGAGCTTGTGGATGTTTCCGACGGCTACGCCAGAAACTTCCTTTTGCCCAGAAAGCTGGCCAAAGAGGCGAACGCACAGGCGATGAATGAGCTGAAGAACGCCGAAGAGGCCAAGGAATTCCGCCGGAAAGCCGAGCTGGAAACCGCGCGGAAAACCGCGCAGATCATCGAGGGCAAGAGTGTGAAGCTCACCGCAACGGCGGGCCAGGGCGGCAAGCTGTTCGGCTCCGTTACCGCAAAAGAAATCGCCGAAGCGATCAAAAAGCAGTTCGGCGTGGATGTGGACAAGCGCAAGATCGAGCTGCCTGGCGACATCAAGGCGTTCGGCACCTACGAGTGCGAGGTGCGGCTGCACCAGAGCGTTACCGCCAAGGTATACGCCGTTGTGGGCGAAAAGGCCGAATAAATTGCGTTTGCCCACAGCCTGTCGGGAGGATTCGGGATGGATCACGAAAATCTGACAATTGGATACGACGGGATGGACCTACCGTTCAGCCCCGAGGCGGAGCAGTCCGTTTTGGGCGCGGTTCTGCTGGATTCCACCTGTCTGGACCGGGTCGCGGAAATTCTTCCGCGTCCCGATTATTTTCATCAGGTCAATCACGTGCTGATTTATGGCGCGATGCTCGAAATGTTCACGCTCGGCCAGCCCGTCGACTTTGTGACGGTTCTGGAGCGACTCAAGGAAACGCCGCGCTTTGACGAATCCGCAGGCAAAACGTACCTGATGCAGCTGGCACAGATCGTGCCCTCGATTTCTAACGTGGAAACCTACGCGAAGATCGTGCGCGACAAATACGATGTGCGCTCGCTGATTCAGACGGCGCGCGGGATTCTGGACGACGCGCGCGAAAACGGCGCGGACGCATCCACCCTGCTGGATTCGGCGGAGCAGCGCATATTTGACATTCGTCGCGGTAAAAATATGCAGGGACTCCAGCGGGTCAACGAGATCATTCTCGAAACGTTCGACCGGCTCGATTTGCTCAACGGCCCGGAAAGGGATCTGTATCAGGGCATCCCCACCGGCATCAAGGCGCTGGACGATACGATCACGGGCCTCAATCGCTCCGACCTGCTGATTCTGGCAGCCCGCCCCGGTATGGGCAAAACGAGCTTCGCGCTGAACATCGCGCGCCATGCGGCGGTGGTGGCCAATAAACGCGTTGCGTTCTTCTCGCTCGAAATGAGCAAGGAGCAGCTTGCGTCGCGTCTGCTTTCCACAGAAGCGCTTGTCGGCGGCACCAAGCTTCGCACCGGCCAGCTCAGCGAGGGCGAATGGATGCGCCTGATCGAAGCGGGGGACATTCTCTCCCGCGCGCAGCTGTATTTTGACGACAGCTCCGGCATCACCGTGCCGGAAATGAAGGCCAAGGTGCGCCGCCTGAAGGACGTGGACCTGATCGTAATCGACTATTTGCAGCTGATGTCCAGCTCCCGCCGCATCGACAACCGCGTGCAGGAGATTTCGGAAATCACGCGAAATCTGAAAATCATGGCAAAAGAGCTGAATGTGCCGGTTTTAACGCTGTCGCAGCTGGCGCGTGCCAGTGAAAAGCGCACCGAGCACCGCCCGGTGCTCAGTGACCTGCGCGACTCCGGTTCAATTGAGCAGGACGCCGACGTCGTTCTGTTTTTGTACCGCGAGGATTACTATCAGGGCCCCGGCGCGCCGGACGAGGACGCGGACCGCAACAGCGGCGAGTGCATCGTCGCGAAAAACCGTCACGGCGAGCTCAAGACCGTTCCCCTGCACTGGCAGGGTGAGTTTATGAGATTTACTTCTCAGGAGGTTGTCCGCAGTGAATAGAGAGAATAGCGCACCGGCAGAGGAACTGATCTGGCAAACGGTCAGGCGCTATTCGATGCTGACCGGCGCGGAGCGCGTGGTGGCCGGATTTTCCGGCGGCGCGGATTCCATGGCGCTGGTCCATTTTTTATGGCGGGCAGGGATTCCGCTGCTCGCGGCCCATGTGAACCACGGCCTGCGGGGCAAAGCGTCCGACGCGGACGAGGAATGTGTGCGCCGGTTCTGCGCCGAGCGGCAGATTCCCCTGCGGGTGCTGCGCGCAGACGCGGCCAGGGCGGCCGCCGAACGCCGCGAAGGGGTCGAAGCGGCCGGGCGGCGCATCCGGTACGGCTTTTTTGAGTCGCTGTGCGGGCCGGGCGATAAAATCGCGACGGCGCACACGCTCTCCGATCAGGCGGAAACGGTGCTGCTGCACCTGGTGCGGGGCTCCGGCACGAAGGGCCTGTGCGGCATCCCGCCGGTGCGCGGGCGCGTGATCCGGCCGCTGCTCGGCATGACGCGGGAGCAGGTAGAGGAATACTGCGCTCACTATGAGCTGCCCTTTGTGACCGATGCGAGCAATTTCAGCCGGGAATACGCGCGCAACCGTGTGCGGCTCGACGTCGTCCCCGCGCTCAAAGAGCTGAACCCCTCCTTTGAGCAGGCGGTGGGGCGCATGACGCATCTGCTCGTGGAGGATGAAGATTGCCTTTTTTCTTTGGCCGCGCAGGCGGCGCGGGAAGCCCGCACGCCGGACGGCTGGCGGATTGCCCCGCTTTCGGGTTTGCCGCGCCCCATTTTGTCGCGTGCGCTGCGGCAGATCGCAGAGGAAGCCGGCCTGCCCGCTCTCACCCGCGAACGCACCGAGGCGGCCATGCGGCTGCTGGGGGCAGGCTCCGGTAAAATCGACGCCGGCGGGGGGCGATTTTTGGCAGCGGAAAGCGGTGTTTTGCGGGTCGTTTTGCCTCCAAAACGCAAAAATGACTGGAGTGTGCCATTACGGGTGCCGAAAACCTTGACACCGGAGGGCAGAGAGGTCATAATAAGAACACTGACCCGCGCGGAATATGAAAAGTTACCCGCAAAAATTCGCAATTTGTTATTTCATAACGCGCTGGATTATGATACAATAAAGAATAATTCCATTATAAGAGGCCGACGGCCGGGTGATTCCTTTTCACCGGCGGGCCGGGGCGTTACCAAAAGTCTGAAAAAGCTGATGAACGAGGAGAAAATCCCTGTTTCGGGCCGAGGCGGGCTTTTGCTGCTGGAAAACAGCGGACAGATTTTGTGGATCGAATCCATCGGCGTGGCCGAGCAGGCCCGCATCCGCCCGGATACCGGGCAAATCGCATACATTAGCGTTAAGGAGTGCAGTTCATGACCAACGATATCAAAGAGGTTCTATTTAGCGAGGAACACCTGGCGGAAATCGTCCGCAATCTGGGCAAGCGCATCAGCGAGGATTACAAGGGGAAAAATTTGCTGATGGTCAGCGTGCTGAAGGGTTCCTTTATCTTTATGGCGGATTTGACCCGCGCCATCGACATCCCCTGCCGCATCGACTTTATGTCAGTTTCGAGCTACGGCGCCGGGACAAGATCCTCCGGCGTGGTAAAGATCACAAAAGACCTGGACCTGCCGCTCGCGGGTTACGACCTGCTGGTAGTGGAGGATATTCTCGACAGCGGCGTGACGCTCAGCTACATACTGGAGCTTCTGCAGCCGCGCGGCCCGAAGAGCATTAAAATTTGCACTCTGTTTGACAAGCCCGAGCGCCGCACCGCACAGATTACGGCGGACTATGTCGGCACGCGTGTTCCGGATGAATTTATTGTCGGCTACGGCCTTGATTATAATGAAACCTACCGGAATCTCCCGTATGTGGGCATCCTGAAGCCCCACGTGTATGGCGGGTAAGTTTTCCGGTCATCGCAATTAAAGGAGAGGAGTGAACTCATTTTGGATAATAAAAAAAATCTGCGGAATCTGCTCATTTATTTAGGCGCCCCGATCCTGATTATTATTATCATGGCCAGCATCTATGGCAACGTGAAGCCGCAGAAGGCTCATAAATATTCCGAAATAGTCGGCTACTTTAAATCACAGCAGGTCATCGATTATACCATGGATCTTGGCAGCGGTGAAATGCAGATTTCCCTCAAGGACGGTACGAACGTAACGTATACCGCGCCGAATGTGGCGATTATGTACGACGAGATCCACCCCTATATTGAACAGTACAACGAGGATCATCCGGACAAGAACATGGAGTACGATCTCAAACGTCCGGCAGAGACCTCTTGGCTCGCGAGTCTGATCCCGACGATTCTGCTCCTGGCAGGCATGCTCGTTTTCTGGTGGTTCATGATGAAGCGCCTGAACACCAGCATGGGCGACGCGGGCAAGCAGATGAACTTCGGCAAGGCGAAGGTTAAGCAGATGGCCGACGAAAAGCGCAAAACCACCTTTGCCGACGTGGCGGGAGCCGATGAGGAAAAGGAAGAACTGCGCGAGATTGTCGAGTTCCTCAAAAATCCGAAAAAGTATAACGAGCTGGGGGCGCGCATTCCGAAGGGCGTACTGCTCGTCGGCCCTCCCGGTACCGGTAAAACGCTTTTGGCCCGCGCGGTTGCGGGTGAAGCGGGGGTTCCGTTCTTCTCCATCTCCGGTTCCGATTTTGTGGAAATGTTTGTCGGCGTCGGCGCGTCGCGCGTGCGCGACCTGTTCGACCAGGCGAAGAAAAATTCCCCCTGCATCATCTTCATCGATGAAATCGATGCGGTGGGCCGTCAGCGCGGCGCCGGTCTTGGCGGCGGCCACGACGAGCGCGAACAAACTTTGAACCAGCTGCTGGTTGAGATGGACGGTTTCGGCGCGAACGAAGGCGTCATCATGATCGCCGCGACGAACCGCCCCGACATCCTCGATCCGGCGCTGATGCGTCCCGGCCGTTTTGACCGCCAGGTCATGGTCGGCTACCCGGACATCAAGGGCCGCGAAGAGATTCTGAAGGTACACGCCCGCGGCAAGCCGATTGCGCCGGACGTGAGCCTGAAGACCATTGCGAAATCCACCGCCGGCTTTACCGGCGCGGATCTCGAGAACCTGCTCAATGAAGCGGCGCTGCTTTCAGCCCGCAAGAACCTGCGGGCGATCACGATGGAAGAGATCGAAGAGGCCACGATCAAGGTTGTGGTCGGCACCGAGAAAAAGAGCCGTGTGATGACGGAAAAGGAAAAGACCCTCACCGCCTACCACGAGGGCGGCCATGCGGTCGTCACCTACTTCTGCCCCACGCAGGATCCGGTACACCAGATTTCGATCATCCCCCGCGGTATGGCCGGCGGCTATACGATGCAGCTGCCTGCGGAGGACCGCTCTTATAAATGCAAGAAAGAAATGCTCGAGGACTTAATCGTGCTTATGGGTGGTCGTGTGGCGGAGGCCCTGGTGCTGGACGACATTTCCACCGGCGCTTCGAACGATATTGAGCGCGCCACCAAGACAGCCCGCGCGATGGTAACCAAGTACGGCATGAGTGAAATGCTCGGCACCGTCACCTATGGTTCAGACAACAGCGAGCCGTTCCTGGGCCGCGATATGGGCCATGTGCGCAACTATTCTGAAAGCACAGCGGCTGCGATCGATCAAGAGATCAAAGATATCCTGACAAACGCGTATGACGGCGCGGCCAAGATCCTTTCCGATCATATGGATAAGCTGCACGAGGTTGCAAAGTATCTGTATCAGAACGAAAAGATGAGCGGCGAGGATTTTCAGAAACTGATGAGCGGCGCCGCTTTGCCGGCAGCTGCAGGGCAGATACCGCCTCTGCCGAAGCTGGATACGGAGCTTCCGCAAGTGGAGCTTCCGTCGGCGGACGAAACAGCTGAATGATGAATTTGGAAAAGGGGAAATGTTGCATTTCCCCCTTTCCTTGTCTCGGCGGATCATCGAAAAATGGCATGCGGTTTTACTCTTTCTGTGTTGCTGTATACCAGCAGGGGGGCGCCTTGCAAGGCTTAGGGATGCGCTTGTGCTGCGGCGGTTGCCGCCTTGGCGCGATTTTCGGCGGCAATCTGTTTTCGATACGGTTTCTTCGGGGGTACGCCCTGTTTCGACAGAAAACAGCGGCGTGTTTGCTTATCATCAAAAGCGGGAAGCAATTTGTTTCCTGTGTGTAGCGTGCGCTGAAATCAGCGTTATCGTCTTGGTTCTGAGCAGGGTCATTCCCCGAAACAGGTGGTGTGGATTGAAATCACTGTTGGAAGGCTTGGCTTGAGCCTTCGGGCAATGTCGCTCTCTGCACGGGAAGCGTGGATTGAAATAACTCGGAAATTCAGAATGAGCCGATCGATCCGGAGGCTGCTCCCCGCACGGGAGGCGTGGATTGAAATACGTTTCGCACCTGATAGGAGTTCGGCGCGTTTGGTGGTTTGACCAAACAAAACAGGAATGGTATCACCCCGGGAATGGCCCGGGCAGAATTCGAAATGCCAAAGCCCCGGTGATGGGGCGAGCGGCAGGAGGGAAGCTATGGCAAAAAAGACGGCATATGGAAACGACAGTATCTCGTCGCTCAAGGGCGCAGACCGTGTGCGCCGACGCCCGGCGGTTATTTTCGGCTCGGACGGCATCGAGGGCTGTGAGCATTCCATTTTTGAAATATTATCCAACTCTATCGATGAGGCCAGAGAAGGCTTCGGACGGGAAATTACGATCACCTGCTTCCGTGACCACTCGGTAGAGGTGGAGGACCACGGGCGTGGCATTCCCGTGGACTATAACCCGACGGAAGAACGCTTCAACTGGGAGCTGGTGTTCTGCGAGCTGTACGCGGGCGGCAAATACAACAACGATTCCGATGAAAGCTACGAGTATTCGCTGGGACTGAACGGCCTTGGCCTTTGCTCGACCCAGTACGCCTCGGAATATATGGATGTTGATATCCGCCGCGACGGCACGCGCTATACGCTGCATTTTGAGCACGGGGAAAACGTGGGAGGTTTGCAGCAGGAGCCTTATACCAAGAAGGATACGGGCACCAAAATCCGCTGGCGGCCCGACCTGCAGGTGTTTACGGATATTGCCGTGCCGCAGGAGTATTATCTTGACATGATCCGCCGGCAGGCGATCGTCAATGAGGGTATCCGTTTTCTGCTTCGCTTTGAGACGGAAGCCGGTTTTGAAACGACGGAGCTCTGCTATCAGGAGGGAATCCTCGACCACGTGCGGGAGCTCGCGGGGGAAGATGCCCTTACCTCGGTGCAGAGCTGGCAGGCGGAGCGCCGTGTGCGCGATCGTGCGGACAAGCCCGAATATAAAACGAAAATCAATGCGGCGCTCGCGTTTTCGAATCGAGTGCACGTGACGGAATATTATCATAACTCCAGCTGGCTCGAGCATGGCGGCGCGCCGGACAAGGCTGTGCGCAGCGCGTTCGTTTCGCAGATCGACGCATATTTAAAGCAGACGGGGAAATACAACAAGAATGAGAGCAAGATCACCTACACCGACGTGGAGGATTGCCTGATTCTTGTCATTTCGTCGTTCTCAAACCGCACATCCTACGAGAACCAGACGAAAAAGGCGATCACGAACAAGGGAATTCAGGAGGCCATGACCGAGCTTTTGCGGCATCACTTGGAGGTGTTCTTCCTCGAAAACCCCGTGGAAGCCGAAAAAGTGGCCGCGCAGGTGCTTATCAACAAGCGCAGCCGCGAGGACGCGGAAAAAACGCGTCTGAACCTGAAAAAGAAGCTCACCACCAATATGGACGTGACGAACCGCGTTGCGAAATTCGTGGACTGCCGCAGCCGCAAGGCAGAGGAGCGAGAAATCTTCATCGTAGAGGGCGACTCGGCTTTGGGCGCGTGCAAGCAGGCCCGCGACCCGGATTTTCAGGCGATCATGCCCATCCGCGGCAAAATCCTGAACTGCCTGAAAGCGGACTATGACCGCATTTTCAAAAGCGATATCATTACCGACCTGATTAAGGTGCTCGGCTGCGGCGTAGAAGTGAAATCGAAGGCAAACAAGGATTTGTCGTCGTTTGATCTGTCGCTGCTGCGCTGGAACAAGGTCATCCTGTGCACCGATGCCGATGTGGACGGCTTCCAGATCCGCACGCTGCTGCTGACGATGCTGTACCGCCTGACCCCTACGCTGATCGAGCAGGGCAAGGTGTTCATTGCGGAATCGCCGCTGTTTGAAATTACGGCAAAGGATCAGACGTATTTCGCCTACACCGAGCAGGAAAAGGCAAAAATCCTGCAGCGTCTGGAGGGAACCAGATACACCATCCAGCGCTCGAAAGGTCTTGGCGAAAACGAACCCGATATGATGAATCTGACCACCATGAACCCCGCCACTCGGCGGCTGATTCAGGTTCTGCCCGAGGACGCGGCCAAAACGGCGGACATGTTTGATCTGCTTCTGGGCGACAACCTTTCCGGGCGAAAGGATTTTATCGCCCGCAGCGGCCATGAATATATCGCCGCCGCTGACGTAAGCTGAGGGGGAAACACGATTGGCACACAGAAAAAAAGAACCGAATACCGCGCCCCCCAAAGGAAAGGGCGTGATCGAAGGCGCGGGGCTGGTGGTAACACAGCCCATCACCGCGACGCTGGAGCAGAACTACATGCCCTATGCCATGAGCGTCATCATGTCGCGCGCGATTCCGGAGATCGACGGCTTTAAGCCGTCGCACCGCAAGATATTATACACAATGTATAAAATGGGCCTGCTCACCGGCTCCAGGACAAAAAGCGCCAATATTGTGGGGCAGACGATGAAGCTGAATCCCCACGGTGACGCCGCCATTTACGAAACCATGGTGCGCCTGAGCCGCGGATATGAGGCGCTATTGCACCCTTATGTCGATTCCAAGGGAAACTTCGGTAAATTCTATTCGCGCGATATGGCGTGGGCGGCCTCCCGTTATACCGAGGCCAAGCTCGACGATATCTGCCAGGAGCTTTTTCGCGATATTGACCGGGATACGGTCGATTTTGTCGACAACTACGACAATAGCATGAAAGAGCCGACCCTGCTGCCGGCGGCGTTCCCGTCGATTCTCGTTAACGCCAACACGGGCATCGCGGTCGGCATGGCGAGCAACATCTGCCCGTTCAATCTGGCGGAGGTCTGTCAGACGACGATCGCCCTGATCCGCGACCCGGACTTCGACGTGGCCTCCACATTGCAGGCGCCGGATTTCCCCGGCGGAGGACAGGCGGTGTACGACCGCGCCGCGATGGAGGAGATCTACCGCACCGGCCGCGGCGGCGTGAAGATCCGCTGCCGCTATTCGTATGACAAAACGGCCAACTGTATCGACGTTACACAGATTCCGCCCACCACCACGATCGAAGCGATTGTGGAAAAGGTGGTCGACCTGGTGCGTCAGGGCAAGCTCAAAGAGATTTCGGACATCCGCGACGAAACCGGCCTGGGCGGCCTGAAAATCACCATCGATTTAAAGCGCGGCGTTGACCCCGAGCGGCTGATGCAGCGCCTGTTCAAAATGACGCCGCTGGAAGACAGCTTCTCCTGTAACTTCAACGTGCTGATTTCCGGTGTGCCTCAGGTGCTGGGTGTGCGCGACCTGCTGCTCGAGTGGGTGGCGTTCCGTGTGGAATGTGTGCGCCGCCGCACGCATTTTGATCTGCGCAAAAAGAAAGAAAAGCTGCACCTGCTGCGCGGCCTGCAGGCGATTCTTCTCGATATTGACAAAGCCATCAAGATCGTGCGCGAAACCGAGGAGGAAGCCGAGGTTGTGCCGAACCTGATGATCGGCTTCGGCATCGATGAGATTCAGGCGGAATATGTAGCGGAAATCAAGCTGCGGCATTTAAACCGCGAATATATTTTAAAGCGCACGCAGGAAACCAGCGAGCTGGAGCAGGAGATTGCCCGGCTGCAGGAGCTGATGGAAAGCCGCGCGAAGATTCAGTCGTTGATTATCGCCGAGCTGAAAGAAGTGGAAAAAAAGTACGGTCAGCCGCGCCGCACGCAGCTGGTGTATGCGTCCGATCTCGAGGTAGCTGAACCGGAGCAGGAAATCGACGATTACCCGGTACATCTCTTCTTTACCCGCGAGGGGTATTTCAAGAAGATCACCCCGCAGTCGCTGCGCATGAGCGGCGAACAAAAGCTCAAAGAAGGCGACGCTGTCACGCAGACGGAAGAAGCGACGAACGCCTGCGACCTGCTGTTCTTTACCGACCGCTGCCAGGTGTATAAGATGCGTGCGTCCGACTTAAGCGACGGCAAGGCCAGCGTGCTGGGTGAGTATATTCCCGCCAAGGCGGGCATGGACGAGGGCGAGAATGCCATTTACATGGTGCCCACTACAGATTACCAGGGCTACATGCTGTTTCTGTTTGAAAATGGGAAGGCGGCCAAGGTGGAGCTTTCGGCCTATGCCACCAAGACGAACCGGCGCAAGCTGGTTGGGGCGTACAGTGATAAATCCCCGCTCGTGGCGGTGATGTACCTCAAAGAGGACCGCGATCTTCTGCTGACGGGAACCAACGGTCGTTTGCTGCTGGTCAACACAGGAGCAGTTCCCGATAAGGCTACCCGCACCACGCAGGGCGTTTTCGTCATGACGTTCACCGCGGCAAAGCACCACCTGCAAAACGCCGAGCCATATGAAGATGGAATGCTCGAAACGCCGGACCGCTACCGCAAGAACGTGCCATCGCCCGGCGCGGTGCCCAGCCAGGCCGATGCCATGCGCGGCCAACTGTCGCTCACTTGAGTCGATTGAGCCGGCGGAATTGAATTTGCACATCGCCAATTTTTCAAGATAAAGAAAACGATATATTTTCCATTGTTTTGATCAAAATCGAAGGAGGATGACAACCCTCTTTCGATTTTGTTATGTGCAACCCACTACTTGAAAAAGATAGCCTTGTGCTTTTCATTAAAAACAAACCGCCGCACGGAAAGCCAATAGCAATCCGGCGGCGGTTCCGGCAATTGAAAATGCAAACGCACGCGAAACTTTCAATTGCTGATCTTACTATGTCCGGTTTTGCTGCCGGATATGTGCGGATTTTTTTGGAAGAGGGCTGTCCAATAATTTTTCGAAAAAAGATTGCTAAAATACAGGCTTTGTGGTATCATAATCACAAGTGTTTATTGTACGTTCGGAGGTACATTATGAGTGGACTTGAGATTTTCTTTGGAGTAGTTTTGCTGCTATTCTCCATCGCGATTGTGGTGATTATCCTTCTTCAGGAAGGCCAGCAGCAGAATTTAGGCGCAATTACCGGCGGCGCAGATACATTTTTGTCTAAGAACAAAGCACGTTCCATCGACGCATTTCTGTCGCGTTGGACAAAAGTGATAGCGGTAGGCTTTTTCGTAATGGTGATTGCCATTAATGCCGTTATGTTTTTCACCGGGAAATAAGAATGCAGCCGAAAAGCTCCGCTGAAAAGCGGAGCTTTTTTTCAAAAGGAAAAGGGTGAATCAATGATTAAAAAGAAAGAAAATACACCGGCAGAAGCTATTTTAAAAGCGCTTTCCAAGCTGCGCCATGCGATTTCTTCGAAAGAGCTGCTCAAAAAATCAGGAATCAAAGACAAATCGGTCTTTTATGATACGCTGCATCAGATGCAGGTACGCGGCGACGTGTATGTAAATAAACGCCACCAGGTGTTCGGCAAGGCCGGCCAGACCCGTGTGACCGCGACGGTTTATTCCCTGTCGGAGGGGTTTGCATTTGTGCGCCCTGAAAACGGCGGAGACGACCTGTACGTTTCGAGCGACCGCCTGAAGGGTGCGATTGTGGGCGACACGGTTCTGCTGAAAAATATTACGGAAACACCCCGCGGAAAGAAGGCGGAGGTTGCCTCGATCACGAAGCGCCGGCAGTGGGTGACCACCGGTACCGTGCGCAAATCGTACGGCGGTTTCGAGATCGTGCCGGATATCGCCATCCGCTATAATCTGCCGATCCCCAAAAGCGACCTGATGGGCGCCCGACCGGGCGACAAGGTACAGGCGGAGCTGGTGCGGGTGCCGCGCCGCGAAAAGCTTTCTGCCCGTGTGGTAAAGATTTACGGCACCGCCGAAAGCGCCAAAATCTGTGCCGATGCGATCATCGACCAGAACGGCATTCCCACGGTATTTTCCGAAGCGGTGATGGCCGAAGCGGCCCGCGCGGCACAGGAGCCGATCACGCAGGAGGAGCTTGCCACACGGCTTGATCTGCGCGAGGAAATGATCTGCACGATCGACGGTGCCGACGCGAAGGATTTGGACGACGCGATCAGCGTGCGGCGCACAGAGCGCGGCTTTGATCTGGGCGTGCATATCGCGGATGTATCGCACTATGTGCGTGAGGACAGCGCCGTTGATGAAGAAGCGTTTCTGCGCGGTACTTCGGTCTATTTTGCGGACAGGGTCATCCCTATGCTGCCGAAAGAGCTTTCGAACGGAGCCTGTTCGCTGAACGCAGGGGAGGATAAGCTCACCTTTTCCGCTCTGATCCGTCTGGACGATAAGGGCGAAATTGTCAGCTATCGTTTTCAAAAAACGGTGATCCATTCCAAGGTGCGCGGCGTATATTCCGAGGTTAACCGCATTTTCAGCGGTGAAGCGGATGAGGCTTTGCTGGAGAAATATGCCCCTGTGCTCGAATCTTTAAAAACCGGCCGCGAGCTGGCAAAGATTCTTGAGCAGCGCTCCCGTGACAAAGGAGCTGTGGATTTTGAAAGCGGAGAATCCATGTTTACGCTCGATGAAAACGGCGTGTGTATTGATGTGCGGCCCCGTGTGCAGGGAGAAGCCGAGAAAATGATCGAGCAGCTGATGATCACTGCGAATCAGGCGGCAGCCAAGCTTGCGAAAGAGGAACAGCTGCCGTTTGTGTACCGCATTCACGAAAATCCGGACCCCGAACGCATCAAGGCGCTCGTCAGTCTGGCGGCGGCCCTGGGCTTTTCAACTCAGCGTCTTCGTTCCGAAAAGCCGTCTCCGGCCGATTTTTCAGAGCTGCTGGGGCAGGTGAGAGGAACGCCGGCTGAGCAGGTGATCTCGCATCAGGTGCTGCGCACGATGGAAAAGGCGAAGTATTCCACCGAGCCGGTCGGTCATTTCGGCCTGGCCCTCGCGGATTATTGCCACTTTACCTCGCCGATTCGGCGGTATCCTGACCTTGCGATCCACCGCATATTGTCGCAGTCGCAGAGCCTGGGGCAGATCGAGCTGGCGCTGCGCTTTGCGTCATTCGCCGCAGCGGCTGCGTCGGAATCCTCCAAGTCCGAGGTGCGCGCCATGACGGCCGAGCGCAGCGCGGAGGATTGCTATAAGGCGGAATTTATGAAATCACATGTTGGCGAAGAATTCGACGGCGTTGTCAGCGGCGTGACACAGCGCGGCGTTTTCGTTCAGCTTCAGAACAGCGTGGAGGGCTTTGTGCCGATCGGCGCGTTCCCGAACGCCGATTACCGATTTGACGGTGTCGTCACGCAGGTGGATGAACGCACCGGCAGCCGCATCACCATCGGTACTCCGATGAGAATTCTCGTGGCCGCGGCAGATATCCCGACCGGGCGCATCGATTTTCTGCCCGCAGGACAAGAAATAAATTCCAGAGAAACGGTATAAATTGGGTATAAAAGTCCAACATATTAGCATATGATAAACCGAAAGGCGGAGCTAATATGGAAACTGTACTCAAGATGATCCAGCAGACGGTAAGGCCTGCGGAGGAGGTAAAGCAGGATTCTGGAATTTTGCAAGAGTTGAGGGAAGTTTCAAGGCTGATGGCCTGCAATGAAAGATGGTTTCAGATGGAGTGCAACGAAGATCTGATCGACGCCTGCGTCCATCAGCGAATCGAGCTTATGGCACGGTACCGCCATCTGTTGCAGGAAGCAAAGCGGCAGGGAATTTCAGCTTCTCCTTTTTCAAACCTGGTGTAATCCGGCGGCAATCCGCCGCCCGGTTTTGCTGTTCTCGCGGGGCATTGGCCCGGCGGGGAGCAGGAATGCAAAGAAAAAGGAGGCGGTCCGGTGCCAAGCATGACGACGATTCTGGTTGCAATAGGGATCTTTTTGCTTCTCGCGGCGCTGCATGCGCTGCTGGGCTCAAAGCGCCCGATGCAGCGCGCGGCGGGCGGTATTATTATCGGGGTCGGCGCGCTGGCCGCGGTCAACCTGACTGGATTTTTTACCGGGGTCAGTATCCCGGTCAGTCTGCTCAGCCTCGGCGTTTCCGCCGCAGGCGGGGTACCGGGGGTCACGCTGCTGCTTTTGCTGAATCTGATTTTTCAATGAGGATCGGCGGTCAAAGAAGTTTCTTTGACCGCCGGTTTTTTCTGTTCTTTGCTAAAAATGATTTGATTTTTAGCTGTTTGATTCGCCGAAAATCAAATCGTCTATGCCGACAAAGGCTTCGGCTGTCATGGTAAGCCCCAGCCGGTAGCCGTAAATCAGGTTGCCGACTGCGGTGAGCCTGTTCAGCTCCCCTTGGGTCCTCACGTAGTTTTCAAATATGTTTTTGTCCTCTTCGTTCAGTCTTGCAAGAAGGCGCTCTTCATTTTGGGACAGTACCCGCAGGACCTCCCCGTATTCGGAATTGTGCCGGAAAGTGCATACCTGTGGCGATAGGTTGCCGTAAGCGAATTCTTCTAAAATGCTTGTCATACAATTCATCCTTTCTTTGTTTCCAACGATGCCTTGAAAGGACTGAGAGCGCATGCTATAATATTTACGCCGCATGTGCTTTCGGGCATCTGTTGGTTTTGTGGGGACGGTGTGCTGCTTGCTGTGGTGACACCGTCCCTGTCATTTTTTTGTGATGTCGGGCTCCAACCTCCGGATACCGTCACGAATTCCTTCCGCCTTTGACGTGCCTTTTTCTTCACAATAATCGTTGAGGATTCTATAGGTCTCGTCATCGATGCGGGCTTTGATTTCATGGCGTTTCGGGTTGTCGGTCGGCCGTCCCATCTTTTTCTTTGGTGGCAGCGAAAACACCTCCTTACTTATGTGCCCCAAATATAATATAGACTAATGGGGAACAAAAGTCAATGATAATTTTTTGTTTTCATGATGTGCATGCAAACGCAGTCTGGCTGCTGGCGCAGGGAAGCCCTTATGCCGAGGAGGGGAGTTGCTTGTTCTTTAGTAAGGTGGGCAGACGAGGCTTCTTTTTCTGTGGGGTTCTTTGTAATGTGCGTGAAAGCGCAGTTTGCCTGCGGGTACCCCCGCGTGGGATTCCGCTTGCGCTGGCATGCCCCTCGTGCCGGGGCGGGCATTTACTTTCTTTACGAAAAGAAAGTAAACAAAGATTCGCCAAAGGGGAGAGTTTCGATTCTCTCCCCCTTGGAACCTCCTCTCAACGACCAAAGGCGCTGCCTTTGGAAACCGGGAGAGGCTCCCGCTCTGGTTCTGTTTCACACAGGCACGGCCTGCGTGTGAAGCGGGTGTGTAAAAGTAGCTTTAGCGCACAAAGGGTACAAGAAATCTTTGAGCGGTGGAACACCATCTGTAAATCGGCAAACCGGAACTACCGTCAGGCAGCCCTACTGCGAGCCAACGAGAGCGCTCTGAAAATGCCCGCCGACGGACGAAAGCACTAAGCTTTTGATTTGCAGCAGCCAGGAGAGTGGGCATTTTCATTGGAGCGCCTTTTCAGTAGCTTTTGTTTGCACTTACAAGAACCGTTCCCCAAACGGATTCCAAAGGTGCCCTTTGGAAGGCCTTTGCTTACTTTCGTCCTTTCACGAAAGTAAGTGCCCGCCCCGGCATGAGGGGCAAGCCCTGCGCCAGCAGAATTAATATGGGGAACCCGTAAAGAAAAAATAACGATTATGATAGAAGGCTGTTTCCGCGTGAGAACAGCCAGCGTACACGCGACGAATGGAGCGCGAAGCGAAAGTTCTTCTTTTCGCTGTCCCGCGACGTGCGTGCAGGCTCAGCCTGCCGCGAGCAGAAAGTTATATAGAAATTTTCGCAGGAACAAATTTTTCATCAGCGAGTTCTTTTATTTTCATTGTAATTGCAATTTTTCAATTTGTAAGCATTGCATTTGCCTTGCAGGATTTTAATGGAAAATTGATTCGGGTCCCCTCTGGCAGCCTTGTCATTTTTTTGCATTATGTGGTATAATTATCAAAAAATTGTCTGGGCGAATCAAGCGAGCAACAGTCGCTTTTGGGGCATATTGGAGGGTTACGGTTGAAAGAAAAGCGGCATCTTCTGCGCGAAGCATTTGTACATACTATACCGGTTATGACCGGCTACCTGTTTCTGGGCTTCGCGTTCGGGGTGTTTCTGGAAAGCAAAGGCTACGGCTGGCCGTGGGCCCTATTGATGAGCGTATTCATTTACGCGGGCTCGATGCAGTTTGTCACAGTGGACCTGCTCGCGGGCGCGGCCTCGCTGATCGGTGCGGCGATCATGACGCTGATGGTCAACGCGCGGCATCTGTTTTACGGAATCGCCATGCTGGACGAATTCCGAGAGATCGGCCGGAAGAAGCCGTACATGATCTTTTCCCTGACGGATGAGACCTTCTCGCTGTTCTGCGCGCTGAAGGAGTCGCCCGGGCCGGATAGAAAACGGCTGCTGCTTTACATTGCCCTGCTCGATCAGCTGTACTGGGTGCTTGGCAGCGTTGTCGGCTCGGTATTCGGGTCGATCTGGCACATCCCCTCGGAGGGCATCGATTTCGTCATGACGGCCCTGTTCACGGTGATCTTTCTCGACCGCTGGAAGGCTGAGACCGATCATACCGCGTCCATTCTCGGCATCGTGATTTCGGTGCTCTGCCTGCTGATGTTCGGCCCCTCCGGGTTCGTGATTCCGGCCATGCTCTCCATCACAGCGGTGTTTCTGCTGCTGCGCGGCAGGCTGGAAAAAAGGGAGGGTGTGCAATGACGGAGCTTCACGGTTTGCTTTTAATCGGTGTGGTGGCGGCCGTTACCATTCTCATTCGCTCGGCGCCGTTCCTGCTGTTCCCGGCGGACAAGCCCACGCCCGGCTGGGTGTTGTACCTGGGGCAGATGCTGCCTTCCGCCGTGATCGGTATGCTGATCGTCTACTGTTTGCGCGGAGCCACCCCCTTGTCGTTTCCCTACGGGATACCGGAGGGCGCGGCTCTGCTGACGGTGGTGCTCCTGCATCTGTGGAAGCGCAATACGCTGCTGAGCATTGCCGGTGGAACGGTTTTTTATATGCTGCTGGTGCAGCTGGTGTTCTGAAAGCCTCTGGAAACTGTCACATTTCTGTGGGAGGGTACATATGAAAGCGGTTTTGGAAGTGTGTGTCGATACGGTGGATTCTGCGTTTGAGGCACAGCGTGCGGGCGCGGATCGGCTGGTGCTCTGCTCTGGGCTGGTGCTCGGCGGAACCACACCGAATATCAATTTCTATTACGAGGTGCGCAATCACCTGGATTTGCCGATTTCTGTCCTGGTGAAGCCTCATTTCGGGGATTACTGCTGTTCCCCGGTGGAGTTTGAGATGATGAAGGATGACATCGCCCTGTTCCGCGACGCGGGAGCGGATGCGGTGCAAACGGGGATCCTGACGCCGGATGGCACACTCGATATTCTGCGCATGGACGAGCTGATCGTTCAGGCACAGGAGATGAAGATGGTGCTGGGACGCGCATTTGACGAGTGCCGCGAGCCGGAAGAGGCCTTTCAACGCGCAAAAATGATGGGCTTTGGCGGGCTCGTTACCTCCGGCCAGTGCCGCCGCAGCTACGACGGCCGCAGCCTGATCGCCCGGCTGCTCCTCAATGCCGACGGGATGGAAATCGCGGTGGCCGGTGAGATGGAGCCGCATGAGTTTGCGGCGTTCCGCCGGGTGACGGCGGCCTCGGTGTACCAGAGCAACTGGCTGAAAAAGGCGGACAGCCCCATGCAGTACCGAAAAAAACGCCGGCTGCTGGAGCCGGCAGACGGGCAGAACTACACGGTTTGGCAGACCGACACACAAAAAATCGCCGCCATGCGCGCGGCGATGGACGGCGAGTAGTTTATGGTTTGGGTTGTTTTTTCATGCCCATCTCGGTGAGCGTTTCCGCCATCATTTTCTGGTCCTTGGTGACGGCGGCCAGCATGGCGCGGTAGATAATGTCGGGATCCTGCTGAAAATTTTGCTTTACCAGGTTGGCCTGCTGCAAATCGGGTACATATAGCGAAAGCGACATCAGCTCCATGTCGCCGCCGGAGATGTGGCAGGTGACCTGAATGCCGTTGTTGGTGTGGGTGATTTCCACGGTGTTTTCCTCTTCGCGCTTCATGCGGGTTAAAAGCTGCAGTGCCGCAGTCAGAGTGCGCTGGCGAACAGCGGTGGGGATGGTGCCGTCAAGCTGCTTTGCGATCATCCGGGCCGATTCCCCCGGCGTGCAAAGGCCGTTTTTTATTAGAATGCTGCCCTTGTCGATCAGGTCGGAAAGCGCAGTTGTAATTTCAAAGTAATTGGCCAGGCCGTTTTCCTGCAGAATATCGATAATATCCTCTTTGCGGAACGGCGTATTCACGCTGACCAGAAGGTAACAAATCAAAATACGGATCTCTTTGGTGTTTCTCAGGCCGCCCGGCTCAATTCCGGCGGCAAATGCGTCAAATTCCATGCGGCACCTCCGGCAATCAATAGTACATGCATTTTCAGTATATCATGAAACCGGCATTTCCGCAAAGGCTCAATCCAATTCTTTCTTTTTATTTTTACTCTGAATTTCTGCCGCCTTCCGGAGAAGCTCTTCTTTTTCCCCCACCGTGCAGGCCCGAAAAAATGCAATCAGCTGCAGTTCATCCTTTTTCAGATCATAAATGTGGCTGTTATTATCTGTTACACGCTTCGAACCCGATTTTCCGGAAGAAGAATCGTTCAACATGGGGGAAATATCCTCCTGTCCCAGCAATTCCGGCAAACTGACTGAAAACACCTGGGACAACATGATGAGGGATGAAATGTCCGGCGTGGTCTTCCCGGATTCATAATAAGAATACGTGGAGCGATCAATATTGAGCACATTTGCCAGATGCTGCTGTGTGTATCCGCACTTTTCCCTGAAAATCCGCAAGTTTTTACCAATGGAACTCAGTGACATAGTATCACTCTTTCTCGGGAGCTTAATGTATTAATTATATGTTATCCCAGAATTAAACATATAGTTATGTGATTTTCTTTCACTTTTTCAACACAAGGAAAAATGTTTTTCGCAAAAAGAGAATACCATCGTTTTTTTCGAGAAAATCTCGGCCTGTCTACTTGACGAAATCGCTTCTTTTTTGTATACTATATTGGCTGACTTAGATAAGTGCGAAAAGAATCAGATGCTGGTGTGGCTCAATGGCAGAGCAGCTCATTCGTAATGAGCAGGTTGTCAGTTCGATTCTGACCACCAGCTCCAGAAGAAAAAGCCTGTAAACATGTGTGTTTGCAGGCTTTTTTATTATGTCTGGGAACTCTGCTTTTATAACAGGAGGGATCGGTTCGCATCCGACTTTTCACCGTAGAAAACAAGCGAAAATACATCCTACAAATGGCTTTGGACAACAAATGGTAAAAAGTACCATACCAAGGATAAAGAACTGTGGGGCTTTTGTGCACCAAAAAATGATTATAAAGATCCAGGTCCTGCCGGCATAGTGATAGAAGCTACCCGATATGAATATCGGTAAGCTTTTGAGTAAGATTAGCGCTTTTACCTGTAGTAACCTTTCGTTTCTTGAAGTAAAGCATTCGGAATTTTGCGCTTGCTGTATCTGATTGCCGAAGCGGATATTTGCACCTGCTGGGTCAACTGTTTTTATCCTTTCTTTAGAAAAAGAGACAGCAGATGATTTGGTGTTCCTTTGCACTCAGCTTGTTCAACAGTAGGGAAGATGGCTTAGTTGTTCCGATTTAAGAACTCCATCCTAACAGTAGTTAAACTGTGAAGGCAGATAAATTTTATAGAAACATCCGTTTCGATGCATTGCTCCAAAGAATGTTCGTGTTTGGCCGCTCTATTTTTCAAGTGTCTTTCGTGTTTGTATTCCTCATAGTAGGCTTTATGGTTCTCGTAAGGAACCGGTATTTGCTTCTCTTTTACAATTCATGTGTATTCTCCCATGTGTTTTTACCTCCAAATTTTCAATGTGCCCAGGTGAAAATTTGATGGTTGGTGGAGAACAGTACCGATGCAAGATAACAAAGACAAAAGCACACGAGAGCAAAATGATGCCTCTTTGTGTGTCTTTTATGAAATTATAGTAAGGATTAACATGGACCAGTAGTTCGTGTGCATGGATATACTTCCCCCATGAGAAGTGCGGGCTTTTTTAATAAATTGCCTATGTGGGTTTCAATTATACGAATAGCCTTGTCGCTGCAGCAGATATGCAGCGGTGTAGTCTGTATTGACCAACACATAAGAAATCCCCCCAAACTTTACGGGTTTGGAGGGTTATGAATGGTATTTAAGTATGTGGAGTGCCCCGCTAAAGCACCTTTTTTTATGAGGCGGGTTCCGCATCTCTGTTTTTTGCCACGTTTTTTTTAATTCATTCTTTCTGCAGAATGTCTTCTGTATCTTAAATCAAGCCATATCATCCCGTAGCGCATCAATGATATTTTCTTTTTTTATCTTGCGAATGGCATACAGCGTGGTAATGAACACCACAAGGAATACACCAAGCATACTGATTCCGATGCTGTCCCAAGGAAACATAAACTCTATATCACCGCCGCCAACAACCATTCCCTTGTAAATCAGCCACGAGAGAATTCCTGAGAGGGGCAAGCCCCAAAGCATCGTCCGTGCTCCATAAAGCGCACATTCAAAGCGCATCATCTTATTAAAATCCCGGTCAGACATCCCCACGGAGCGCAGCATGGCAAGCTCTCGCCTGCGGAGCTTGATGTTGGTGGAAATCGTGTTGAACACATTGGCAACCGCAATCAGGGAAATCATAGCGATAAAAACAACCGTGAACAGATTTACAATAAACAGGATATTACGATTCTGCTCCAGTATCGCATGAACATTGTACAAAGTATAGCCGGAGGTAATGCCCGATCCCTCAATTATCTCTTGCATTTTCTCCGTTGACTGTGTAGGATGATCAGACCAAAAGGTCAAGCCTAATTTTGTAGGCGCGTCCAGAGCATCGAACTGCGGTTTCATCTGGTGAGGGGCAACCACCATCAACACGTATCCTTTCACATCAGAGGGTTCTGCGGGCGGCGGGTCCAGCGGGTAGGTATCTGCAAAGGTGGTGTGGATTGTTTTCGTCTGTTCCTCAGATTCAGTTCCAATCGTAAAATCCATGGAACGGTCTGTAAATAGATCAAGCCCGCCGTTATATTTCCCGACGATAATCATTTTTGCATCCTGCCCCGTATATTCCGCTGCGGGCAGGCCGAGGCTTTCGATAAAGCTTTGATAGATGCTGTCCTCAATAAACTGAACATCCAGCGATAGCTTCACCGTTTCACTGGTTGCATCTAAACCTGCGGATTTCTGGTAGCTGTCCCAAAAGTCATTTGTGAGCTCATTTGTATTGACCTTGCAGGTATAGGTGGAAACAGCCTGATCGGTGCTTTTGGTCACTCCGTCAGCGGTTTTCAGGGTATTAGAAAGCTGGGAGAATTCGCTTTCGGTCATATCTCGTGTATAGAGCAGGATATCACCGTCCATTTCAACAGCGGACTGCTCCGCCACCTGATCCAAATAGGTGCCAAAGGCGCTTGATGATACAAACAGCACGACGCTCAAAGTAAGCGACAGGATAATACTGCGATAACGCCGCTTGTTTCTTTTAAAGTTTTTTAACGCAAGTGTTCCCTCTAAACCATAAAGCCGACTTGTGAGGTTAGAGGTTTTTATGGCGTTGGCTTCCACCTTGACCTCATTGGTTTGGCGGATACACTCCATCACGGGTGTACCGGCTGCTTTTTTTGCCGGAATATAGGCTGAAATCAGAATGGTAACCATACTGATAACCGCTGCAGCAGCAAGAGCGGGAACAGATACCTTTAGAGTCAACGGTACGTTGCTGTAAAGAACATTTGCAAAATTTTCTGCCACAATAGAAAGTACAAGTCGAATGCTTGGGATGCCAATCAAAATGCCGATAGGAATGCCAATCGCGCCGATGCAAAGTCCCTCAAACAGCACAGAATTGCGCAGCTGCTTTTCTGTGGCACCTACTGACATTAAAATGCCAAACTGGTGTGTGCGCTCGTTTAAGGAAATGTTGAAGGAATTGTAAATCAGAAACACCGACCCGACCATAATCAGGGCAACCAAAATTCCCCCGACTGAGTAGAGCAGCGCATTAAACATCTTATCTTCCGAAAGCCCCATAAAGCGCAGCACATCATCGTTTAGGACATAAGTGTGGCTCTCGGCCTCACTGCTTACATACGAGCGAAGCTGGCTCGGCTTTTCCAGCGCAACAAACGCACTGAAGCTACTCGCCGGAGACGCCGTATCTGCTGTTGTAATCAACGTATAGCCGGGAGCAGAACGTTCCTCAAAGGCAGGCCTTTGGCAGATGCCGACCACCGTGTAGGTTTTCTCCGCAGTAGGTGTCAGCGTTTCCTCTCCGGAACGATATGAATCGTGTTGGCTCAGTGTTTCATTTCCAGCCTTACGGGTTCCGACCGCAATGGAGAGCGTATCGCCAACCGAGATTTTCACACCACCGTTTGCCGCAATGTGCGCTGGAACCAGAATTTCACTGCTGTTTTCCGGCAATCTGCCGGAAAGAAGTTCAACAGGCAGAGCGGAAAAGGCTTCTTTATTAAATCCAGCAATGAATACATATGGTTTGTCGGGATTTTGTCCACCTTTAAGCATCCCGTAGCCAATGTTTTCAAAGGATGCGATGTTTGAAACTCTGTTATCATCAGCCTGTTCCTGCACAAAAGAGGTATCTACATCTGGAAATGCAACGTGCCAGTTGCCGTACTTCATGATTGCTCCGTTAACCAAATAGGTTTGCAAGGATACGGCAAAGGTGGCAACTGCCGTAATCAGAGCAGCGGACAAAACAACTCCGATAATTGTTACAAGTGTTCGTGTGCGGTTCTTTTTCAGTCCTTGCAGGGCAACTTTATTGAAAATGTTCATTATCGTGCCACCTGCCTCTCATCCCGCACCACTTTTCCATCCGCAATGGTAATAATGCGGTCTGCCTGCAAGGCGATATTTTCATCGTGGGTGACAAGAAGCAGGGTCTGCCCATATTTTTGATTGCTTTCTTTCAGTAGCTTGATGATTTCCTGTCCATTACGGCTGTCCAGACTGCCGGTCGGTTCATCGGCCAGCATGACTGCCGGGGCGTTCATGAGAGCACGTCCGATCGCAACACGCTGCTGTTGACCACCCGAGAGCTGATTCGGCAGATGTGTTTTGCGTTCCTGTAGACCCAGTAATTCCAGCAAATCGTTTAGCCGTTCCCCGTTGACCTTTCTCTTGTCCATCAGGATAGGTAATGTGATGTTTTCTACCACATTTAAAGTGGGGATAAGGTTATGAAACTGATAAATCAGCCCCACCTGCCGCCTGCGGAAAATGGCAAGTTTTTCGTTGCTCGTCGCATATACATCCTGCCCGTCCAAATAGATCTTTCCGCTTGTCGGCACATCAACACCTGCAATAGCGTGAAGCAAAGTGGACTTACCGGAACCGGAAGAACCGATGATTGCAGTAAAATCTCCCTTTTCAATGGTAAGGGTAACATGGTCTAACGCAGTGATCTGGTTATCGCCCCTGCCATAGACCTTGCATAAATTTTCAACTTTTAAAAACTCCATTCTATGAGTCTCCTTTCCCGTGGTTCACCCATATCATAGAACTTTTCACTGACATTCCGGTGACTTTCAAGTGAGAGATCCGTCACTTTGGAAAACGAATAGAAAATACTGCGCCGCCCTGCGGGTAATTTTTGGCGGTAATTGTCCCACCCTGCCGCGTGATAATCGTTTTGCAGAGAGCAAGTCCAATCCCATATCCTGTAGCCTCTGCGTGTTTCCCGCGATAGAACCGGTCAAACAGATGTGGTAAGTCTTCTTTTGCAAAGCCTGCGCCGCTGTCACGAATCGTAATTTCGGTAAACAGCGGATTGTCCTGACAGGCGATCACAATCTTTCCGTCATCGCCTGCGCTTTCCAAGCAATTTTTGAGGATGTTTTGAATGGCCTCCGAAAGCCAGGCGGAATCGCCCTGAATCAATATTTCTTTCGGCACATCCGTTTGCAAAGTGATGTTGTGCAGATCCATAGAAATTAAGAACGGGTGAAGCACACTGCTTATCAGGTCATGTACATCAATTTTCTTTCTCTGAAACACTACGATGCCCGCATCCAGGCGGGATAGTTTCAATAGAGAAGCAAGCAGCCAATCCATCTGTACAAACAGTTCCTTTGTTTCCCGGATCATTGCTTTCCGTTCCTTTTCATCAGGGCTATTCTCTAACAAGGATAAAATCAGGTTTACCGATGTGAGAGGTGTGCGAAGCTGGTGGGCAATGTCAGCCATTGACTCGGCAAGATGTTCTTTTTCCCTTTTCAGCGCATCATTTTGCTCCCGAATGCGCAGCGTCATTTTTGTTATCTCGCTTTGCAGAATGGAAAGCTCGCCCTCATTCGTTTCGCCAATGAACAGGTGGTCAGAATTATGAAGCACAAGGTCAATTTGTTCCGATAGCTTTGCAATACTCTTGTACCGGGCCTTGGTAAACACCAAAAATACAGTACCCAAGGCAGCGGCAGAGGCGAGAGCAAGAATTCCGGCTGCCGGTTGGATGGCAAAGCCTGCTGCGGCAGCGGTGACGGTAATTGCCGTAAACACCACAGCAAACTGCCGTATCTCCCTATTTCGAAACATGTCCATCCCCCAATCGATAGCCTGTCCCACGGACAGTCAGGATCATTTGCGGGTTCGCCGGGTTGTTCTCGATTTTCTCCCGCAGGCGTTTGATATACACGGTCAATGTGTTATCGTTTACAAACTCGCCGGCAGCGTCCCACAATTCGTCAAGCAGCCTGCTTCTTGTGATAATACTTTTAGGATTGTTAATAAACACCAAAAGCAGCCGGTATTCTAAAGCGGAAAGAAAAACCTCGTTTCCGTTCTTTTTCACAACACCGTTTGCCGTATCCACATGAAGCCCGGAGATTTCAAAGGCCGATGGGGAATATCCACTTTTGCGCAGGGCAGTTCTGATTCGTGCAATGAGTTCACGTGGACGAAAAGGCTTGGTGATATAGTCGTCTGCGCCCATGTTCAGTCCGGTAACCACACTTGACTCGTCACCGGAAGCTGTCAGAAAGATAACGGGAATATCCAGTGTTTCTTTGATTTCTGTACAAACCGTAAAGCCATTTCCGTCAGGCAAAGAAATATCAATCAGAGCTAAGTCAAATTTGTGCTCGGCAAGCGCTGCAAGAGCTTCCCCATGTGTAGAAGCGTGGGTTACTGTAAATCCCTCCGATCGGAGCAAAAGCACGAGGTTTTTGGCAATTGCCTTATCGTCCTCAACTAAAAATATCCGTTTCATTTATGTTCACCATCCTTTCGCCGACCATCAATGGGTTTGATGGCCTCTTTAGGAATCATCCATACTCTGCTAAACCGAACAGCACCCTTGATTCTATTTTCTTCACAGAGCTTTTGAACCTAGCGCTCTGTGATACTCCATTTTTCAGCTGCTTCCCGCACAGTCATATATTCCATGTCATCGTATCCTTTCAAAATATATAAATAGTGTATTCGTTCAACCGAATTAAATCAAGACAATAAATCTTGACTTTATCAGTCCATGCAGCCCCTCACTTTTTCCCTAATAGAAGTGAGGGGCATTTCTTATGACTTCTCTCTCGTTGGAAAGGAGTGTACGTCAAGATGAAGTATGGACTTTTTTAATCAATTACCTATGTAAGCACTAACTATGCAGATCGCCTAATGTGGTTGTGGCAAATGCACAGTGGTGCAGTCTGTATCGGCCAACACACAAAAGCTACCCCCAAACTTTAACAGGCTTGGAGGATTGAGAAAAATATTCTGCCATGGGCAAAGCCCCGCCAAACCCGATTTATTTGGAGGGGCTTCAAAGACTCTTAATTTATTAAGCTGTTTTTTATTCATTCCACACTTTTCAGCGAAGTCACCATATCAATATTCTTAAATTTTCTTCCTATGATATGATTCACAAGTATGGTAAACCCAAAGATAAAAGCAAAGCCTATGGCAATGCTCAATACGGGAATGATCGGCGCAATCTCCAAATCCGGCGTTGTCGCTTGAGAAAGTATGATGCGCAGGAGCAAGGAACCGATGACAAAGCCGAAAGGCAGACCGAATATCGTAATCCAAATGTTCTCCCGCAGGATCAATCGTTTCATTTCAGTGCGATAAAATCCCAGAACTTTCAGCGTTGCAAGCTCACGAATTCGCTCATAGTAGTTCATGCGCCCCAGCACCATCATAACGGCAAAGGCAAGCAGTCCAGAGAATACAATCAATATGATCTGAAAGCCCTGCAAAGCCTCCAGAACGATCAGCATATTGCTGCGCATTTCTTCCTTTGTCTCGATAAGTGAAATCCTCGGGTCGCTTTTTAGCTTGTCGAGATCAAGCCCTTGTCCGTCTATCAGCAGCGTTCTGATCAGAAACGGAAGGTCCGACACTTTTGAAAATGCAGTTTTGCTTATATAAACTTCATTTCCGATAGGAAAATCCACGATCTGTGCAACCTTCAGCGGTATGACGATTCCATCGAGTCGTTCCGCCGTGAGCGTATCGCCGACATTTACATTGAGCGCTTCTGCCATTCTGGGAGTAATCAGCGCACCGTCCTGCGGCAAATGTATCGGGTTTCCCTCCATATCCCTGAAGCTGAGGCTTTTTTGCTCCTCGTCCATCACCACAAGATAGGGACTTTGCACATTGCCTCTTTCACCATAAAGAGAAACACTGAACGCCATTGTCGCGTCGATATTTCGCGCGCTGCTCAGCGCATCGTAAATATCGGAAAGCTGCTCGCTGGTTGAAGGGGTTCGAAACTTGATTTCCACGTTATACATCACGGTTTCGTCAAACGCCCGATCGAGCATTGCGTTGATAGAATTCATCAGCCCGAAGCCGCACAAAATCAGGGAAGTGGAGCCGATAATGCCGACAAGCCCCATGAGCATCCGCGCTTTGTTGCGGAACAAGTTCCTTGTCACGATTTTTCCACTAAAGCTTAAGCTGCGCCAAAAGGGCGTGATTCGTTCCAGCAAAATCCGGTGGCCGTGCGCCGGCGGTTTTGGCCGCATCAGCGCCGCAGGTGTCAGTTTCAGCAATCTACGGCAGGAGAGCGCGGCACCACCGCAGGTAACCGCTGCAACGCAGAGGACTGATACGAAGAAATGCGGAGTAAAAGGCGTGACGCCGGTATTGTCTATTGTGTAATAGGTAATCCCGACGCGATACAGAAATTCTGCGATCAGATATCTGGCGGCTGCCCATCCTAAAATCATGCTTGGAATGGTAATCAAAACACCTAAAAGTGCGTACCGAGCCATTATTTCCTTTTTAGAGTAGCCCAAGGAACGCAGTGTTCCCAAATGCTGACGCTGGTTTTCTGTCATACGGGATACTGTAATCCATGTTACGAGAGCTGCCGTCAGGAAAAAAGCAATGGAAAACAGAAGCCCGATTTGCTTTACGCCGGTCATCGCGTCGGCAACCTTGCGATAGCTCGTCTGATGAGAGCGGCTGAGGATCGTGGCGCTTTCAAACACTTTTCGTACTTGATTCGATTGTTCTTCCTGTGAAAGCTTCGATCCTTCACGGATAGTGAGGATGAGTTCATTGTAAGCGATGTCCGGCAAAGCGGACGCGTTTGTATAGGCGAATCCATATTTGTGATAATCGGGCACGGTTAAACCTTCCGGGGCGTAATAAACGTATTCCGCATCCCGGACGATCCCTTTGATCCGCCACTCTTTCTGCGATTCGCCTTCCCGAGCAGTAATCGTATCTCCAACAGACAGCCCATGGGCCTGGGCAAAGCGGCTGTCAAGCAAAAGGGCGTTTGTTTCACTTCCGTCCAGCAGGCTTCCGGCCAAAAGTTCCGGTACATTGATTTTGGCCGCTTCGTCGACGGCGTGAAAATGCAGAACTGAGTTTGATGCTCCGGATAACGCAATATCGGTTATTTTCCGGCGCTGTGCTTCTTGAATATCGGTAAAAGACCGCAGGTGATCCAAATCGGATTCCGATATGTCGGCTTTATAAACCCAATAGTCGGCGAGATTCGCCTCTTCATAATAATCGGCCACTTCGTTTTCAACCGTACTCACATACAGGTTGATGCCGCTGAACAGGGCAATTCCCAAAGAGCAGATGCACACAATGGATAAAAACGCCCAGCGGTTTTCTCTAATATCCCGAAAAATCTTTTTTTGTAGCATTTTTACCATTTGATTCCCTCCAAATCCGCTGGAGAATCTTGTACACTCTCTTTGACTACCATGCCGTTTTTCATTTCAATCAGCCGATCGGCAATGGGCGCTACCAGAGAATTATGGGTAATGATAATGACTGTTTTCCCCATATTCCGGCTAATGTCGGACAGAACCTTCAGAATCGTTTTTCCCGTTTCGGTATCCAGGGCGCCGGTAGGTTCGTCGCAAAGCAAAAGGTCGGGATTTTTGCAGATCGCCCTGGCAATCGCGACACGCTGCTGTTCTCCGCCGGAAAGCTGTGCCGGAAAATTATGGATTCTGTCCTTTAAGCCGACAATGCGCAGGGCCTCCTCTGGCTCCAACGATGATTTGCAAACCTGTTTTGCAAGCTCGACATTTTCCGCTGCGGTTAGATTTGGTATCAAATTATAGAATTGAAAGACAAAGCCGATTTTGTATCTTCGGTAGTCGGTCAATTCCAGATCGTTCATGGCGGTAATATCCTTGCCGCCAAAAAGAATTTTTCCGGATGTGGCAATTTCCATGCCTCCCAAGAGATTGAGTACCGTGGTTTTACCCGCGCCGGAGGGACCAAGGATGATGCAGATCTCCCCCTTCTTTACATGAAAGGAAACCTGTTTTGCCGCGTGAATCGTGACTTCCCCCATACGATAATCCTTGTTTACATGATCAAAAATAATATCACCCATATCAGATCCTCCTTAATATATGTACTATATTTATTTTATTAGTTCATATATTATCAAAAGAGATTTGACTTGTCAATGCCGATATGCTATATTATTTACGGATAAAGTTTATAAGGTTCATATCTTGAGGTGATTGTATTGGATGGGTTTGAGAAAAGAAGAAACGATAAGAAAAAAGCCATCATGCAGACGGCTTTGGAGTTGTTCGACCAATATGGCTTTGATCGGGTAACCGTAACGGAGATTGCGGAGAAAGCGCATGTATCTAAGGTATCCATTTACAACTTCTTTGAGAGCAAAGATAATCTGCGGCGGATCATCATCAAGGATATGCTGGATGACAGCGTCGAAAAAATAAAATCTTTGATTGCAAAAGAAGGAAACTTCATCGAAAAGATAGAGGAATATATACAAATTCGAACTTGGTATTACGGCAAATATACCCTGAGGTTCTTTTTTGAAGCGGTTGAGAGCGACCCGGAGCTTCGGCAATACCTTGAAAATTTCAACGCCGCCAGCAAAAACCTTTTGATGACGTTTATTGAGGAAGGCAAAGATTCGGGAGTTTTTTCCCCGGATGCGTCTAATGACGCAATTGAAATCTATATTGATATGATTCAGACGTATTTGATGCATAATAAGGAAATTCGTGATCGGCTTGAACACAACCCTGAATTGGCAAGAGAAATAAATATGCTGTTCCTGGATGGGCTGATCCGAAACATGGAGGAATAAAGGATGAACAGTTCCAGAAATTCTATTTCTTCATAAGGCTTCCAATTTAAAATAAAAGGAAAATCATTTCAATAAATTTCAGATGCTATTTTTCTAAGAGAAATCATACCTTTCTAAAAATACCGATTGAAAACTTTTTCCATCTAAAATCTATACAGTATCATCGGATATGATTTCAGAAAATCTGCCTCGATACGCGGTTTGCGTACGGGGTTTTATTATATCTCATGAATTTTGTCGGCCGCAGATATTGTGATATTTATTCCATATGTATCATCTGACGTGCAATTCTTTGCCGAATTTGTTTTTGTATTCTTTCCGGCCCTAATACTTCCACCACCGGGCCGAAAGACAGAATACGAATGAGCAGCTCGGTTTCCTCCATGATGTCATAAAAGATTTCACAGACATGACAGCCTTTCTCCTCATCGTATACTGTCTGTTTATCATAAGAGGCAAACTGAAGCATACAGCGCTCGGGTGCATCGTGTTCCTTAATAGCAAACACATATCTGAACCACACCGCTGATTCTGGTTGACAAATCGAAGCTGGTACTGTAAAATAGCGGGTAACGGTTTTCCGTAAATTGATTGGAAAAGGATTGATTGTTATGTTGGCGACTGGGGGAAACAAAATCGAATAGCAATCAACCACATGGCTAAAAAGATATTTTCTGCCGTGGTGATTCTGCCACGGCATTTTTGTGCCCTTTTTAGCCGATTCACGATCAAAAAGGAGAATATTTTGAGCGAATTGTTTACCATAATTCAGAATGAAAAATGCTGGATGGAGCACACTGCGATCCGGCAGCTGGAAGATGTATCGAAGCTTCCTGGTGTAGTGCGGGCAGTAGGGCTCCCTGATCTGCATGCCGGAAAAAATCCGATCGGCATAGCGGTGGAAACAGAAGGGATTCTGTACCCCCACCTGATCGGAAACGACATCGGCTGCGGGATGGGCCTGTTTGAGACGAACTGCGCCCTCAAAAAATTCAAGCAGGAGCGTTTTGTCACAAAGTTGAACCATATTCGGGCTTTGGAGGACTTGCCCACCGAAAACCCTTATCCGGAGGAAAGCCCCATCTACGACCTTGGCACCATTGGCGGCGGCAATCATTTCGCCGAGTTTCAAACGGTGCATGAAGTTCTGGACGGGGATGTGTTTGAACAGCTTGGCATTAATAAGAATCAGCTTCTGCTGCTGATTCACAGTGGTTCGAGGGGATACGGCCAGCGGATTCTCAGTGAGTTCTCAGGCCTCGGCGGGCTTTCTGCGAACAGTGAGCGGGCGCAGGCTTACCTGGCAAAGCACGACGATGCCCTCTTATGGGCAGAGCGCAACCGCCGTTTGGTAGCCGAAAAGTTGATGGGGTACGTCGGCTATTCCCAGGAGGTAAAGCCGCTGCTGGACTGCTGCCACAACTTTGTGGAGCGGCGGGACGATCATTTCATCCACCGCAAGGGAGCAGTCAGTGCGCTGAAAGGCCCGGTAGTCATCCCCGGTTCCCGGGGCAGCTTGACGTACCTTGTGCTGCCTGCGGCAGATACCTCTCTGTCGGGCCATTCCCTTTCTCATGGAGCGGGGAGGAAATGGGCCCGATCTCTGTGCAAATCCCGCATCAGGAACAAATATGAACGGGATACCATCCGGCACTCAAAGCTGGGCAGCCATACCGTTTGCCACGATACCGAGCTGCTGTATCAGGAAGTACCGGAAGAATACAAAAATATTGAGCAAGTGATTGCGGCCCTTGTGGAGCATGGCCTTTGCACGGTCATTGCCACTCTGCGTCCTCTTGTCACCTATAAAGGGTAAGGGGGAAAACAGAATGGAATTGCAGCTTAGCTCAGGGCAAGGCCCGGAAGAATGCGAACTGGCAGTGGGCAAATTTCTGCGCAGCCTGATGACGGAGTTCCCGGATATAGCGGTATTGGAAAAACACCCCGGCAGGCACCCGGATTGCTACCGCTCAGTGCGGCTCGAGAGCAGGATCGATCTCTCCTTTTTAGAGGGGTCGGTGCAGTGGATTTGCCAAAGCCCCTACCGAAAAAACCATAAGCGCAAAAACTGGTTTTTAGACATTAGCCTGTGCGGGCAGACAAAGCCGCTTTCTTACGATGAAAGCCTGGTGAGGTTTGAGACCTTTCGCTCCGGCGGCAAGGGCGGGCAGAATGTCAATAAGGTAGAAACCGGCGTAAGAGTCATTTATATTCCGACAGGGCTTGCGGTGGTGTCTACGGAGGCCAGAAGCCAGCAGGTGAACAAAAAGCTGGCGCTGAACCGCCTGTGCGAAGCCATCTCGCTGCAAAACGCAGCGGGAGAAGCGCAGGTGAAAGCGCTCAACCGGCTGGAGCATACCCGTTTGCAGCGGGGGAATCCGGTGCGGGTGTACGAAGGGATGCAGTTTAAACGAATCGAATAACCCACCGGTGGGTTGATCATAAAACAGCTCTTTAACCGGCGGCAAACGGTTGTCAGTTCGATTCTGTCTGCCGGCTCCCAAATACTCCTGAAATCTGTAGATTTCAGGAGTATTTTTCTTTGCGGAATTATCGCGAAAATCCGCAAGGAAGAGCAGCACTTTTCTGCCGTCATCTGTCAATTCACGGCATGATGCCGGAATGAAAATTTTGGACAATCATACCAAACACCTTTCTCTGCAAAGCCACAAAAAACGCAGCTTCTTCAGATTTCCGCGATAGAATAAAATATCATATTTTGTGAAAAACAAACATAAAAATAAGAATGATTTCCTTGTCAAACAAGTGAAAATATGATAGCATAATTCTATATTCAAAATGGTGGTTTAAAGCGATGTGCCTGTCCGATGCAGATTACCGCAGCCAACTGCCCAAAGGTTGACTTTGCCCGGGTGCAGAGGCATTGATTGCGTATAAGAAGCTGTCGTTTTAAAACGGCGGCTTTCTTTTGTAAATGGAAATTTTAGAGGATTGGACGGTGGATGAATCGGATGTTCCGGCCAATGGTAAAACACAGACTGAACAGACGTGGATTTACCACCGCAGAACTGCTGGTGGTTGTGGCGATTATTTCTGTTTTGCTGGCATTGGCGGCCCCTAATCTGGTTCAAAGCTGGAAAAACCTTCAGATCACCGAGCTTGACGGCACAGCCCGCGAAATTTTTCTGGCGGCTCAGAATGAGCTGACGGACAAAAAGGCCGCCGGCGGCCTGCAGCAGCTTGCGGCTGACAGCAGTGTTGTTCAGGAGGAAGAAGTCACACAGGGCGGCGTGACAAAAACGCTCTACTACATAACGTCTGAAACGACAGGCGATTCGCTCGACCGCCTGTCCGCGCTGTTCTCTACACTGACCGGCGGTTCGGTGCTGTATCTGAATCCGCGTTCCGGCGATGTGACGGATGTATACTATTCCAAAAGCGCACTCGACCACGATACGGTGAAAAATCTGCGGGAGCGGCTAGCGGGAACCGATGACCGGGAGGTACGCGCGAAGCTGGGTATCGGGTATTACGGCGGCCTTACCGCCTCATCTCCGGAGCCGTCGCGGCCGGACGAGCCACAGCATCTGCCTGAAACGCTCGAGCTGGTCAACGGAGAGGATTTGTATTTAAAGCTGGTCTATCCGGAGCTGGGAGAGGCGCTCGGGCACCCGGAGAAGGTTCTGGTCTCCATCAGTCTTACGGACGAGCACGGGACTACCGTAACGCGGAACGCGGACGGTGATTCCGCGGTGAAATCCGACTCTGAGTCCGATGCCGAGTTCAATCAATGGAAGTCCAGTATCTTTGCTGATGTGAACACCGGGAACGATTATACGCTGTATGTTTTGCTGGACAGCATAACGAACGGAAACTCCTTTTTGAAGCTGTTCCCGTCGCTGAGGGCAGGTGACAATATCACCGTGAGCGTATCGCTCGCCTATAACGGGAAAAACCTGTATCAGAATGCGGCGGTCGGTACGGTGAACAGCCTGTTTGCTGCGAAGTACGACACAAACGTGACGACGGATGGAGTCTTCCATAAAAAGGGCGTGGAGTTTTTCCGTGTCCGCCACCTGAGCAATCTGCGATATTACTCCATGGGCAACGGCTCCGCCGTTCAGACGGCCAACATCGATTTTACGCGGTCTGTGCGCCAGAATACCATGATGCCCATATCCGCCCATCTGGATGCCGCGCCCACGCTGTTCCCGCCGGTGGACCTGACGACCGCTTCCACACAGAACGGCCTGACGATCGACGGCAAGGACGGCGACGGGATCGTTCATACTCTGCGCAATTTTCAGGTACAAAGCCAAACCGCGGGGATATTCGGCACCTGCTTAGTCGCCGTGAACTTTCAGAACCTGCGATTGGTCGATTTTAATGGATCGGGGGAGCAGGTGTCCGGCGCGCTGATCGGCAGTCTTGGCAGCGATAACGGCAGTATTGTGGTAGAAAACTGCGGCGTGTATCAGAGCGCTGCGGGGGCTGGCTCCGTTGCCGGAGGACGCGGCAGCAGTTCCGGAGCGGAGCGCCCCACCGGTGGGCTGATTGGCTCGGTTCAGGCGAAAAACGGGAACGGGATTACCATCAAGACCTCCTTTTCCGCTTTGCCGGTATCCAATGCGGCAGTCCAGACCGGCGGCCTGATCGGCAGCGTCAGTGGGGGAAGCGCTTCCGCCCCGGTTACGATTCAGAATAGTTATACTTCGGTCACGGTCATTTCAGGGAGTTCAGGCACCTATCTAAAAACGGCGGGAGGCTTGATTGGCGTTATGTCGGGGTATGCCGCCATTACCGACAGCTTTTCCTCTGCCGATGTGGCCGCGTCTGAGGCCGGCGGTGCGCTGGTCGGCCTGAATGACGGCACGCTTACGATTGCCTCCAGCTACACGTGCGGGACCGTAACAACAAACGGAGCGGTTACTTATGGGCCGCTGGTTACCGGCAGCGGTAGCGTAACGTATGCGGGCAGCAGCTATCTGTCACAATCCGGCAACAGCAGCGCCGCAGACGCCTACGGGGGCTCCGCTCCGTCCGGAGTGACGCCTCTGGAATACGACGAGCTGGCGAAGGACAGCGCCGGGAACCCCATTCAGAACAGCGCGGCCAAATGCCACCCCTATGCGGATTCTCTCCAGGGCAGCGCGTACCCGTTCCGGATGGTTACCGACGAATACTATGGCGACTGGCCTGAAAAATTTACTCACGCAACGGGGAAACCCCCGTATAGCCTGTGTTATTATGAAAAGTACACGGATGGCACGTGGAGCTTTTACGGGTATGACACCAATAGTACGCTGGCCGATACGCTGGACTACGTGAATGCCAAGACCATTGTGCAGGCGGGGTATGGGATGCTGGTACCGTCCGGTACAGGGAAGCCCGCCGCACCTCATATTTCCTGGAAGTCAGGTGCGACCTTGGGCGACAAAATCACAATTTCTGCCATCGCACAGGATTTATATCCTCTTCCATATGCAAAAAGCGAAATGCTGAATCATGACAATCAGATCAATATCATCATCAAAGATGATCAGTCCGGCAGGGATCTTTATGTCAATCCGCTGTTTGCGGCGGCAATTTCTTTTCATGAGTTGCAGTTTAATGAGGAGCAGCCGGGCCAGCTGCGCACAGAAGAACAGCTCAGGGACAGAAAAAGAATTTCAAACGGGTGGTATTTTAAGCAGACGCATCATATCACTGTCGTACAGGCTGACACCGGAGGGATCAACAACAATGCCACCCAGTCTGTTTATGACGGTGCCGGAAATACCATCAGTGGGCTGCGGATGCCGCTGTTCCAGGACAACAACGGCATCATCAAAGGGGTTCGTCTGGCAGACGTTTCGATTTCACAGTCAGGCAATACGGCAGCTCTGATTGCCAATAAAAACACCGGCAGCGTTGTGGATTGCAAGCTCCTTTCCGGCAGCGTGACAAGTACAAGCGCCTCTGTGTCCGGTTTGGTGTGGGAGCTGAACACCGGCAGTATTTCAAATTGTGTGGTCGGCTCGCCCGATATCCAGAGGAGTGTTACGATCACGGGCAGCGGCGGCTTTGCCTCAGGATTGGTGGGAACCGGCGGCACCGGACTTTCCATTTCCGGCTGCAGGGTGATCAATACCGCCATATCGAATTCTTCCGGTACCGCCGCCGGGGTGATGGGCTGGGGCTCCTCTAAAATCAGTTCCTGTACGATCAGCACGGATGTGGCGGTTACGGGCGGTATCGCGGCCGGAATCGCCGGTACCAGCAGTTCGGGCGGTGCTATCAGCGGAAGCGCCATGCTGGGCACGGTTACTTCTCTGAAAGACAGCGGGGGAGCGGCCGGTCTGGTCTATACGAATTCGGGCGGCAACATCAGCGGCTCGTATTCCGCCGGCACGATCACGGCGCAGAGCGGCGGGAATGCCAGTGGCGTGATCGATACACACAGCGGCGGAAATGTCGATCATTCCTACCGTACCGGCCCGGTTGTAACGTCCGGGAGTGGTACAGTCTCTGGCTTCGTCCGGGTCATGTCCAATGGTACGGTTTCAGACAGTCATGCCGAGGGTGCGGTCACAGCGGGGGAAAGAGGAAATGCTTCCGGCTTTGCCGATCAGCTTACGGGGGGAACCATCGGCTCCTCTTATGTTTTCGGTTCTATTACGGCGGAAGGGAACGGCACGGTCTCGGGTTTTCTGCGGGTCATGTCCAACGGTACAGTTTCCGGCAGCCATGCTGAGGGCGCGGTTACGGCGCAAGGTAGCGGAAGCGCGTCCGGTTTTGCCGATCAGCTTACGGGCGGCACAGTCGATTCCTCCTATCATGTTGGTTCTGTTACGGCAAAAGTCAACGGTACCGCTGCGGGCTTTGTTCGGATGATGTCCAACAGCGTGATCACCGGCAGCCATACCGAGGGTGCGGTTACGGCACAGGGCAGCGGGAATGCCTCCGGCTTTGCTGATACGGTTACAGGCGGCACGCTGGATTCCTCGTACTGCATTGGCCCTGTTCTGGCGTCAAGTGGCGGAACGGCTTCGGGCTTTGTGCGGATGCTGTCGGGCTGGACGAAGTTTGCTGAGAATTTTTCAGCGGGGAATGTTGCAGCGCAGAACGGCGGCATTGCCACCGGCTTTGTGGATATCATCGATGGGGTCAAGGTGGAATCCTCCTATCACACCGGCACGGTTTCGGCATCCGGCAGCAGTATGGCTTCCGGGTTTACCCGGCGACTGTCGAACTGGGGAGAAATCTCTAACAGCTTTACGGTAGGCACCGCAGCGGCGGAAAACGGCATGTCGGTTGGGTTTGTCGGGGATATCCTGTCTAACAACGGCAGAGTGACAAACTGCTATGCCGCGGTACAGCTGACCGGCAGCGGCGCGCGCTGGGGTTTTGCCCCCGTTTCTTCCGTAAACGCCGCAAATACCTGCTATTGGGTGCGGCAGTTCGGCGGCTTTAATACAGACGTGGATACTTCGGCGAATGTGGACGGAAGGGTGACCAGCATATCGTTTGATACGTTGAGGCAGCTGCAAACGGTGGCTGGCGGCTGGAACTGGGATTCCGGTGATCTGAGCTGGACAATGACCACCACGCCCGCGCAGACACACCCGGTTTCCGGGTCGCTCAGCGGGCTGGCGTATCCGTACCCTCGGATCAAAGGTCTGGAATACTACGGCGATTGGCCAGTTGGCTGACAGGAATTTTGACAGGAGGGCGGCTATGCGTTCCATTCAAAGAAAACTGCATAGTGAGCGCGGCGCCTCATTTTTGATCGCTCTGCTGTTTTTTCTGATCTGCCTGACGATGGGCTCGCTGATTCTGACCGCTGCGACAGCCAACGCCGTCAAGGCCAAGGATCGTTACGAGGATCAGCAGAACTATCTTGCGGCAGCCTCTGCGGCGCGGCTGATCAAAGATACTATCGGGAACTACACCTATACCGAGGGGAAGACCTGGCAATCCTGGCAGACGGGGATCGATCCCGCAACGGGTCTGCCGATAATGGAAAGCGGCTGGAAAAAGATCACACCCTTTCTCTCACCGGACGATGAGGGCGATCTTCTGACCGACGCGTATGACGACACGAGAGGGCTGACAGAATACAGAGACAGATTTGAGATCAAGGCGGACGAGGGAATGCCGGGCGTTCAAGCGGAATTTGCGATGGAGCAGGGCGGCGATGCAACAATTGTGCTGACTGCCGGGGAGTATTCCATGACGGTCTCGTTTACGGCGCGCACGGCACACACAACCGACCACACGACTTATGATTATTATAAAACCTCGTGGAGCAGCGGCGTGATTACAAAGGGGGCGGATTAGATGCGCAGAAAAAGGAGTTCCTCTGGCGAAACGCTGGTAGAAACATTGGCGGCTCTGCTTCTGGTGGTGTTCTCTGGTATGCTGTTTTTGCAGATGACAATGGCCTCCACCCGCATGAGCGCGCAGTCAAAAGAGATGGACGCGCTGTATCAGAAGGTGCTGGCCGCGGCGGAGCAGCAGACCTCTCCGGCCCTTTCCACCGGCAGCATCGACATCGATGGCCGCAGCTATGATGTACGCTATTACTCGTACTCCGACGCCTCGTCGGGTGAAAAACTGATTTCCTACGCACAGTGTACGGGGGGCGGCGGATGAAGCGGGCGGCGCGCAGGCTGTGCAGCCGTGCCGGAATGACGCTGGTGGAAACGCTGATGGCTGTTCTGATCATCACGCTGCTGACCTCCGTCATTTTCATCGGCAGTCAGGCGGCGGCACGGGTGACCGTGCAGGATACCTTCGCGGCGGAAAGCCAGTCGGTGGCAGATACCATCAACCGTGCGCTTTCGGATGTGCTGCGCTATGCGGAGGATATTACAACAGACAGTGGGGGAAGAGTGACCGCTTATACAAGCAGCGAATATGGAATTAGCGATGGTTCACTGCGGGTCGGTACCGGTTCAGAGGATGCCGGGCACATTTATTTGGTTTATGGTGGCGCGGGCAGTACCGGCAATATCTCCCTGCTGAGTAATCTGAGCTATTCGGGCCTGATGGTGGTGCCGGCGGATTACACGCCCGGCTCGGGCGCAGATATCAGCGGGTTTGACCTGCGCTATTCCGGCGGCGTCTTTGCGGGAAGCTACCGCCTGTACGATTCCGCACATCACCTGCTGTCTGATTCCTATGAATTTTCATTTCGGGCCGTGAATAGCTGATGGAGCCGCGGCGGAAAGGGGGACCCTCATGACCTATACGCGTTTGGGAGACCTGCTGCTCTCGGTAGGGCTGATTACGCAGGAGCAACTGGAACACGCACTGCGGGAGCAGAAAAAAACAAAACACAGGTTGGGCCGGGAGCTGATCGAAGAGCGGGTCATCACGGAGCAGCAGCTGATTGAGGCGCTGCGGGTGCAGCTCGGCGTTGAGTTTGTAGACTTGAGCAGCACCCCGGTTCAGCCGCAGCTGGCGGAGCTTTTGCCGAAGAAGATCGCGCAGAAGTACAGCGTTGTGCCGGTTCGGCTGGAAAAGGACACCCTTTCTATCGCGATGAGCGACCCTATGAATTTTGTGGCGATCGAGGAGGTAAAGGCCTCCACCCGCAAACGCGTCATTCCGATGATCGCGACGGCCAAAGCAATCGACCATGCCATTTCAAAGCTGTACGGCAGCGAGGGCGCGGCGCGCGCGATTGCGGACATGAAGCGCGAAATGGGGGAAGGCGCTCCGGTTCGCTTTGCCGACAATTTCACCGCGAGCGTTCTCGGCGAGGAAGAGGATACCGCCTCGGCCCCAACGATCCGCCTGGTCAACTCCATCATTGAGCGCGCGGTGCTGGATACTGCAAGTGACATTCATGTGGAGCCGCATGAGCGGGAGCTGCTTGTGCGCATGCGGGTGGACGGCGTCATGCGCAGCGTGATGAGTGTTCCAAAGGATTTACAGGGCTCGGTCGTCTCGCGCCTGAAAATCATGGGCGGGATGGACGTGACGGAGCGCCGTATTCCGCAGGACGGCCGTGCGGCGGTTCGGGTACAGCGGCGCGACATCGATATGCGGCTTTCTACACTTCCCACCATCTATGGGGAAAAAGTGGTCATCCGTTTGCTCGACAAGGATTCGCAGCTGCTCAGCAAGGATAAAATCGGCCTGAATCAGGACGAAATGAATCAATACATGAGCCTGATCTCCCGTCCATCCGGCATGGTGCTGATCGTCGGCCCCACCGGCAGCGGAAAATCCTCCACCATGTACACCATGATCCGCGAGCTGAATACCGATCAGGTCAATCTGGTCACTCTTGAGGACCCCGTAGAGTACAACATTGAGGGAATCAATCAGGTGCAGATCAACGAAAAGACCGGGCTGACCTTTGCCGGCGGCCTGCGTTCCATCCTGCGTCAGGATCCCGATATCGTCGCGGTGGGTGAAATCCGCGACGGCGAAACGGCTCAGATTGCAATGCGCGCGGCCATTACGGGGCATCTGGTGCTTTCTACCGTACATACGAACGACGCGCTTTCTACCATCGATCGTCTGGTTGACATTGGTGTGGAGCCGTATATTATCTCCGGCGCGCTCAACGGCATCATTTCTCAGCGCCTGGTGCGCCGCATCTGCCCCAACTGCCGGCAGGAATACACCCCGCAGCCCGACGATCTGCTGAGCATCGGGCTCGACCCCTATGGCGGCCATAAGCTGTACCGCGGGGCCGGGTGCCCGTCTTGCTTTGGCACTGGCTACCGGGGGCGTACCGCCGCGTTTGAAATCCTAGTCATCAGCCACGCGCTGCGCATGGCGATCAACCGGGGAGCCAGACGCGAAGAGCTGGAGACCATCGTCGGCACGGAGCGGAATTTTGTCCCCCTTGCGGAGGGCGTGCGCCGTCTGGTGCTTCAGGGGGTTACGACCATTGAGGAGGCCCGGCGCATCGTCGCGGCCGTGGAGGAACTATGAAGATTGAAGAGTTGATCCGGCAGGCCGCCGATGCGAATGCTTCAGACATTCACCTGATCTGCGGCCTGCCGCCCAAATACCGTGTGGCTGGGCGGCTTTTGTCCATGCGGAACGAGGTGCTGACCAGACAGGACTGCGAGGAGCTTGCGCGCGAGCTGGCCGGCACGGATTTTGAACAGCTGTGGGAGGTAGGGGAGCTGGATGCTTCCGCCACCATCGAGGGCGTGCGCATCCGCATCAACCTGTTCCGCCAGCAGAACTGTCTTTCGGGGGCGCTGCGGCTTTTGAGCGACCGGATTCCGGGGCTCCTCAGCCTGGGGCTCCCCCCGATGGTAGAGCGCCTGACCGATCTGCAGCGCGGCATTATCCTGGTGACCGGTGAGACCGGCAGCGGTAAATCCACCACGCTGGCCGCAATGATCGATGAGATCAATCACAGGCAGGCCAGGCACATCATCACGCTGGAAGACCCCATTGAGTACATTTACACACCCGACCGCTCCATTTTCAATCAGCGGGAGGTCGGCCGGGATACCAAAAGCTACGCCGCCGGTCTGCGCGCCGCGCTGCGCGAGGACCCGGATATCATATTGATCGGCGAAATGCGCGATCTGTTTACCATAGAAACGGCGCTGACCGCCGCGGAGACGGGGCATCTGGTGCTGACCACGCTGCATACCGGCAGCGCCGCGGATTCCATCGACCGCATCGTGGGGGTGTTCCCCGAAGAGCGGCAGCAGCAGATCCGCATGCAGCTCTCCATGACGCTGCGGGCCGTTCTGGCGCAGCAGCTGCTGCCCAACAAGAGTGAAACCGGCCGCGTATGCGCCTGTGAGCTGATGGTGGTGAACAACGCCATCCGCAATCTGATCCGCGAGGGAAAAACCCCGCAGATCGCAAACGCCGTCGCCACCTCCGCCCGGGAGGGAGCGATCACGATGGACAACGCTATATTGAAGCTGTACCGCGAGGGCAAGATCAGCGCCGATACGGCAAAGCAGGCGGCGCACGATCTGGATTTTGTGGAGCGAAACCTGCTTCTGTAAGGATTTGGTGCAAACAAAGTTCTCTTCTCCTGTCGAAGGAGTGGAAGAAAACACGGAGCTTCTTAAAGTGCAATCGCGATCCGAATCGATTTGAAAGCAAGGTGATACCCGTTGCAGACCTTCCGATACCAGGCCATTTCTCCGGACGGCAAGAAGCTTTCCGGCATCATAGAGGCGCCGGACGAATACGCCGCAGTCGCAAGGCTTCGGGAGATGGACGCCGCCATTACGAAGATTACCCCGGTCAGAGGGCACAATCAGGCGCATTCGCAGTTCACGACCGGCAAGATCAGTGAACGCGCGCTGGCCATGATGTGTTCGCAGTTTGCGGTCATCCTCGGTTCCGGCATGCCCATTGTGCGGGCGGTAGAGCTGATTGCGGGTCAGACCCAGGATAAAACGCTGAGGCAGATTCTGCGGCAGGCCGCCGGGGATGTGGCGTCGGGCCTGAGCTTGGCGCAGAGTCTGAAAAACCGCGGAAAGAATCTTCCCGTCACCTTTATTGAAATGGTCCGTTCCGGCGAGGAATCCGGTACGCTGGATGCGGCGTTCAAACGGCTGCAGACGTATTACGATAAATCCTTTCAGAGCAAAAGCAAGGTAAAGGCCGCGATGACCTATCCGATATTCACGCTGATTGTGGCTGCGATCGTAGTTGTCATCATTATGGTGGTGGCAGTGCCTGCGTTTACTACAAGCTTTTCCTCCATGGGGGTGGAGCTGCCGTGGATCACCCGGGGGCTGATTGCCATCAGCGGATTTTTCACAAAATTCTGGTTGCTGCTTGTGATAGTCATTGGCGGCGGAATTTTTGCATATCAAATGTATGGACGTACAGAGAAGGGCAAGCTGTTTCACGCGCGCCAGCGGCTCAGGCTGCCGGTGCTGGGGAGAATCGGCCTGCTCAAAGCCTCGGCCCAGTTTGCAGGCACGCTTTCTACTTTGCTTTCCGCCGGCCTACCGGTGCTTCAGGCGGTTTCCGTCACCGCGTCCATTCTAGACAACGCATGGATCGGCGCGAAGGTGACCGGAAGACTTTCCGACCTGGAGGAAGGAAAAACGCTGAGCTTTTGTCTCGATTCCGCAGGCGTATTTCCCGATTTGGTCTCTGAGATGGTGCGGATTGGCGAAGAAACCGGTTCGCTTGAGAATACGCTCGATATGGTCGGTGTATATTACGACAACGAGACGGATTTAGCGTCGCGCAAGGCGCTCAGCTTGCTTGAGCCGATCATTATCTGCATTCTGGCAGTGATCGTCTTGTTGGTTCTGCTTGCCGTTTATCTGCCGATGTTTACCCTGTATGCCAATATGGGCTGAAAACAGACGGCTGACAATCCTTTCGGTATTTCGCCGGTGCTTTTCCATACCGGCTGATACATAAATAAACCAATCGCTCAAATGAGATACCCCGACCCAGCAAGGGCGAAAAAATTGAAGGAGGAAAATCCCTATGAAAAACACATTGCAAACCCTGCAGAAAAAGAGAAAATCAAAAAAAGGCTTTACCCTGATGGAAATGCTGATCGTCGTCGCGATTATTGCTATTTTGGTAGCAATTGCAATTCCTACATTTTCTAGTCAGTTAAATGAAGCAAAAAAGGCCACCGATCAAGCTAATATCCGTTCTGCCTATGCGGTGATGCAGACGTCTATACTGACCGGTAAGAGTCCGACAGGTAGTGGTAATTTAGATACAACCAAAACATATATTATGCAACAAGATGGCACATTTAAATTGTCTACAGCTACGGATGGTAAACCTTATCAGTTAAAATCCACTATTGAAGCGAATGATGTTGAAACCGTTCCTTCTTTTACAGGAGTTGCTGGAAATAAGATTGTAATTAAATATGACTCTGAGTGGTTAATTGGTAGTTCATCTTGATAATGTACTCGACTTTTTGAGAGATTAAACAAAAATTTTAACTTAACTTAATCGAGAGTTACCGAAATTTTCAGCAAGACAGGAGGAGCCGTCTGTGCTATTATATGAATTGACCCCGGCGCTGACGGCTTACCTGCTGTTTTTAACCGTTGTTCTCGGCACGGTGATGGGCAGCTTTGCCGCATGCACGGCATGGCGCATCGCCGTGGGCGAGGATTTTTTGCGCGGCCGCAGCCACTGTGACGAGTGCGGCCATGTGCTTACCGCAAAAGAGCTGGTGCCGGTCGTTTCGTGGCTGGTACAGCGAGGCAAATGCCGCTGGTGCGGCGCGAAAATTTCCATCCGATGCCCAGTAACGGAGCTGCTGTGTGCGGCGGCATTCGTGGGCATTGTGCTGCGGTATGGCGTTACTCTGCAAACCTTTCAATATTTGATTTTGACAGTTCTTCTGCTGATGGTGGCCCTTGTGGATTACGACACCGGTTTGATTCCGAACGGGCTGCTGCTGGCGATTTTGATAGATTGGATAGTGTTTACCCCGTTCTTAAACAACAGCGGCGCGTTCCTGCAAAATGTGGGGAGCGGACTTATGAGCGGGCTGGCCGCTTCCGTTCCGCTGCTGCTACTCACGCTCCTGATGGACCGTGCGCTGCGGCAGGAAAGCATGGGCGGGGGAGATATTAAGTTCTTTTTTGCGGCCGGCCTGTTTTTTCCCATTCAGAGTATTTTGTTTCTGATGCTTGTCTCCAGCGTTCTCGGGCTCCTGTTTGCCGCCCTGACAAAGAAAACTGCCGGAGACCCTGAAAATCCAAAGGCATTTCCGTTCGGCCCGGCGATTGCGGCCGGTGTATATCTTTCTCTGCTCGCGGCAGAGACCGCCGTGGAATATTATATAAATTTGTTTCTCTAATTTGATTCTCCGCCGTGCTGCCCAAAGGCAGGTCGGCTGGTGCTGGTCTTCAAGTGTAATTTACTGTTTTCAGGGAAGACCAGGATAGAATAGCCCATCGACAGGGGAGGAAAAGCATGACCTATTTGGGACTGGACATCGGTACCGGCGCGGTAAAGCTGGCTGTTGTAAAGGGTTCCGCCGTGCAGCGGCTGCACTGCTCCGTCTTAACGGGGGAGCTGCCGCGGGAAGGGCAGCGCGTGGCCTGTTCCGATGCTCTGGCAAAGGAGCTGCGCGAACTGGTGCGAAGAGAGAAGATCAGCGTGAAAAACTGCGCGCTGGTACTGCCGCCGAATGCCGCGTTTGTCCGCCGTGTTACGGTGCCGTTTATGACCGCAAAGCAGCTGAAAGTGAATCTGCCCTATGAATTTCATGATTACATACAGCAGGATAAAGACGAGTATTTTTACGACTACGCGGTGGTCGACACACTGGAGGATTCCTCCGGCGGCGCAAAAAAGCTCGATCTTTTGATTGCGGCCACTCCCAAACGGGTGATTCAGCAGTGGCGCTCCATGCTGCGGCGTGCGGGCCTCAGGCTTGCGGTTGCTGTGCCGGAGTACCTTACCTACCGCAATCTGATCAGCGCGCATGAGAAAGTCCACGAGGACGACCATCCGCGCGAATACTGCATCGCAGATTTGGGGTACCGCTCCATCCGGGTTCACATGTACCGAGGCTGCGTATATGAAACCACCCGTGTGATCGAATACAGCGATGTACCGGTGCGCCAGGTGGCGATGGGCCCGCAGGAAGAGGCGGACAGGCTGTCTGCTCAGGATCGCTACACCCGGATCGCGGTCGAGATTTTGCGCGCGGTAAACTTTTACGGCTTCAACACTCCCGATTCCGACCTGCAGGACATTTATTTCGGCGGTGGACTGGCCTCCTCGCCGGAGCTGATGAAGGTTCTGCGGGAGACTCTGCGGCTGAACATTCACTCTGTCGCAGAGCTGGTGCCGAACGACGACGGCGCTCTGGCCGAGCTGTGCCCCGCCGCGGTGGGTGCGGCGCTGGAAATGAACGGGAGGTGATTGCAATTGGGTGAAGGTACGAAAAGCCCCATTAAAACGACTATCAACCTGGCACAGCGGGATTATAGGCTTCGTGGGCTGGGAATTGTGCTCCCGATTGCTGCAGCATCACTTATAGCGGTTCTGCTGTTCTGTAAATTGGGGATTATCGATCCGCTGGCGGCAGCGGCCCGCGCTGAGACACAGGCCGAACGCCAGGAAGAGCAGGTCAGCCGGCTTAAAGACAAAACCGCGAACTATGAACAGGTACTGGAGCAGTATCAAATTGAAACGCAGACCCAGCCGAGGCTGAGCGGACAGGCTGACCCGATGAAATGCCTGCGGCTGATCGAGGATGAGCTGCTGGCCAATGCGCAGGTTTCTTCCTTTACGATTTCCTCTCCGGTGATCACTGTGAAGCTGTCGGGAGTCACGCTGAATAACATCTCATCGATTTACCAGCGGCTGATGTCGAGCGGGATGGTGGAGAATGTACAGGTGTACACCGCGGCGACCGATGAAAAAAATAAAACGGTTACGGCGGCCATGACGGTTACGCTCGCTGTGGAAGAACCCGCCGCGGCGTCCTCTGGGAAGGGGGCGTCCTCATGAGAAGACCCCTTTCTCAAAGGGAGCGGATTCTGCTGGGTGTTTTGCTGCTTCTGGCGCTTTTCGCCGGGTATTTTAAGCTGTTTCTGGCCCCGATCGAGACACGGCAGGCGGTGGCGCAGGAGCGGATCACCCAAGCGCAGGACGCCGAGGTGCAGGAGGCTGCAAAGCTTCAGCAGCTTCAAAAGATGCTGACAGAGCTGCAAAACCTGAAAAACAGCGGGGAATACCTTTCTTCAGAGATTCCGAATTACGACAACATCGACAATGTGATCGTTCAGCTCGATGCGATTTTAAGTGCGGCCGGGGAATATCACCTCGCGTTTTCAAATGTCGGTTTTGGGGATGAGATGGTGCTCCGTCCGATTCAGATGACCTTCACCGCCCGCAACTACGTGGCTGCCAAGCAGATTTTGTCGAATCTGTACGGGTGCCCGTATCGCTGCTCTCTCAGCAAAATAACCGTTTCAACGGATACGGATTCCGGCGGGCAGGGAAGCATTGCTGCGAACAAGGTAACAGTATCGCTCACAACCACATTCTATGAAAAATATAAGGACGAAGCTGCGAAGGCCGCTGCCAAAAAGGCTGCGGAAAACTCCGGCACGGGTAATTCATCCGGAAATTGAACAAAGAAATAAACGGGGAGCATTGCTGCTCCTCTATGGAAAAGACCGGTCCGGCATTTGCCGGGCCATTTTTTTATATTTTATATTTATTTTCATAAAAATAAATCAGGACGGTGTGTCTCCCTTGGTTAAGCCAAAAGGGACGCGCCGGTTTTTTCTTTTATGGCAGATTCCTATTAAGGCAACCATGAACAGAGTGAAAACAATTTGAGAACGGAGAAGGAGAAGTTATTTGAGAAAAATCATTTTTTCCCGGTGTCATGCGGTTTTCGCAGGATGACAGGGCAAATCGGCATGAAAAAATTGGGAGTGAAATCTCCCTTGCCTTTTCAGGGTACTTTCAGCTTCCGGGATTATACTGTGGGCACAACAGAGGGATGGCAGCCATCCAAGCACATTCCTCTGTTCCTCTGAAAATGAGAGCATCGCAGAGCTTCCGGCGAATTGACGAGAAGGCTTTGCGGACAGCCAACAGAAACCCGAAGCCTTTTTGGAGGTATCTGATATGCCAACGATCGCCTTGATTCCCGCTTATGAACCGACAGAGATTTTGATCGATCTGACCAAACAACTTTTTGATTCCGGCTTTACAATAGTGGTCGTGGATGACGGAAGCGGCCCCGATTACCGAAAAATTTTCCAGCAATGCCGGCCCTATGCGGCGGTGCTTTCCTACCAACCGAACCGGGGGAAGGGACACGCCCTGAAGACCGGGTACCGGTATATCCGCGAGAATTTCGGCGCGGACAGTGTTGTCGTGACAATGGATTCGGACGGCCAGCACACGGTCGATGATGCGCAGAAAATCGCCAAGCGGGCCGCGGCTGCACCTGGTGCTTTGATTCTGGGTGTGCGTGCCTTTGGGCCGGGTACGCCGGTACGCAGCCAGTTCGGCAACACCGTAACAAGGGCGGTGTTTACCCTCTCTACCGGTCTGCGGGTGAGCGATACACAAACCGGGCTTCGCAGCTTTACCGTGCGGATGCTTCCATTTTTGTTCGGTGTGCCGGGCAGCCGCTACGAATACGAAATGAATGTCCTTTTACAGTGTGCCCGTCGGAACATCCGCATACTGGAGGAGCCAATCCAGACGATTTATAGGAATGGCAACAAGGGCTCCCATTTTCACACCCTGCGCGATTCGTTCCGTATCTATAAAAACATTCTGCAATTCGCGGCCTCCTCTTTTCTGGCATTCTGCATCGATTACGGCTTGTACAGTGTTTTGGCCGTAGGGCTGGCCGGGCTGGGGACGGACATCAGCGTTCCGGTAGCGAACATAACGGCGCGAACTGTGAGTGCCAGCGCCAACTTTGCCATCAACAAGCGTTTTGTGTTCGGCAATACGGACAGCACGCTGAAAACCGGCACACAGTATTTTCTGCTCGCTGCGGGTATCCTGCTCGGCAATACCGTTTTGCTCAGCTTCCTCGTCAATTCGCTGGGGGTAAACCAGTTTGCCGCAAAGCTGGTAACGGAGCTGACCTTTTTCATCCTGAGCTGGGCAGGGCAAAGGTTCTGGATCTTTCGGCGGCAGAGCGCGCATGCCTGCGACAGGGCAGAAAAATCTCACGATTGAGGAGAAGCTCATGAAGAAACAAGGGAAATTTCTTTGGCCGCTGTGCTACGGCCTTTGCCTGACGGTATTTACCGCTTATGTTCTGCTGGACGCATTTGTCATCCCGCGCAGCTATGCGGTAATACCCGGCACAACGCAGGGGCTGAGCGCTTCCTCGTCTGCCGATACAGCGCAGACCACGGAAAGCGAAGATACAGAGAGCACGGCATCGGCCACGACGACCGATACCTCGTACAGCGACGGGAAGACCAGCATCGAACTGAAGCAATACCGGCAGGATGATACCACTGTCTATGTCGCAGACATCACGCTTTCGGATGCGAGCGCGCTGAAAACGGCGCTGGCGAACAATACCTACGGCAAGAACATCACGCAGACCACGTCGGATATGGCGGCGGAAACCGACGCCGTTCTGGCCATCAACGGGGATTACTACAGCGCGCGCAGCGGCTACGTGATCCGCAACGGCGTACTGTACCGCGACACCTCTTCCGATGCCTCTCAGGAAGATCTGGTGATCTATCGGGACGGCTCCTTTGAGATTGTGACAGAAGGCTCTGTTACGGCGACACAGCTGCTGGAGAATGGGGCGCAGCAAGTGCTGTCGTTCGGCCCGGCCCTCGTGAAGGACGGAGAGGTTTCCGTGACGCAGGGCGAAGAGGTGGGCAAGGCGATGTCCAGCAATCCGCGCACGGCAATCGGCCAGATCGATGACCTTCACTATGTGATGGTCGTAGCCGATGGCCGCACCAAGGAAAGCGCGGGGCTGTCTTTGTATCAGATGGCGGAGTTTATCAAGAGCCTTGGTGTGAAAACGGCATACAATCTCGACGGCGGCGGCTCTGCCACCATGGTGTTGAATGGTAAGGTGATCAACCAGCCCACCACCGGCGGGAGCAGGATCAGTGAAAGGAAGGTGAGCGACATTGTCTACATCGGATAAACGGAAAATGGGCAGAACGGTGCGGATGTATGCTGTGCTCACCGCGTTCTGCGCCGTATTCGGATTCGTTTACGAGCAGTTCAGCCACGGCGTGTTCTCACCCTTTATGGGGTATTTGTTCCTGTTTCCGCTGCTCGGTGGCGCCGTGCCGTTTCTGCTGCTGTACCTGCTGCCGTTTCCAAGATTGCCGGGGACTGCATCGCGCTACGCTTATCATTCGGGGCTGGCGGCTCTCACCGTGGGCAGCTGCCTGACCGGCGTGTTTGACATCTATGGAACCACTGCGCCGCTCGTCGGCGTGTACTGGTGGGCAGGGGCCGCGTTTACCGCAGCTGGCGTTCTGCTGTATCTCCTTCCGCAGCGAGTGCGATGACCACCCGCCGGTAAAGGTACAATAAAAAGCTTGCAAATGGAAAAGACCCCGAAGCCCGGCAGGCTTTTGGGGTCTTTTCTGTTGTGATAAGGTTGCGGAAGATGTCTGTGTTCTACGGTTAAAACAGGTAAATTGAAAACAGAAATCGCCGTTGACAAAAATGAAGTATTTTGTAGTAATTTGTCATTCTGTTCAAATCGCATAGATGCTGATAACGTTTCAGAGTGTATGTTTGTGCAAGTTTTAAATCCGGGAAATTCTTTTTGAAATTTGTGAAAACTGACTTTAGTTATTCGTAATATGGATAAAATATAGAGCTGTTGCCTATATTTAACGCGAAATTCGTCGCCTTTGAGAGGCGTTTTGGAAGGAAATAGGAAGAGGGATATGACTTTTCGTAGAAGCGAACTTGCAAAATTGAGCTTGCGTCTATTGACAAATCTTTTTTGGCGGACGTATAATTCAAAACAACATATTCATTTTATTTTGAACAGCTTGCAATGGGGCACGCGAATTTTTATAATTCGTGTGCCCTTTTTGTGATAAAGAAGATCGAAACATTTGTTAGGAGGGTGCTATCACATGAAATCGAAGAAGCTAAAACGATTCCTTGCTTTGGTTTTGGCAGCGGCCATGTCGCTGACAGCCTGTTCCGGGTCTTCCGGAACACAAAGCTCCACCGAGTCCGGCAGTGCTTCCGTCCCGGAAAACGCAACATACAGGGAAACGCTGCACATTGCGGTAACACAGCAGGCGCCTTCTTTGGATTTGCATAAGAACAGCTCCCTGATTGCAAGGCAGATTTGTGATGGTACCGTCTGGGAAAAGCTGGTCACACTGAATTCCAAGGCAGAAGCGGTACCGGAGCTCGCAGAAAAGTATGAGGCGACAAACGATGGTAAAACGCTTACCTTTACGCTGAGAAAAGGCGTAAAATTCCATGATGGCAGTGAGATGACAGCTGACGATGTCGTCGCCTCTATGAACCGCTGGATTGAGGGCTTCAGCTCCGCGGGGACGATGGTTGGCGATGCGCGGTTCGTCAAGGTGGATGACTACACCGTCAAGATCGACGGCAAAGCCTCGCTGATCCTGCTGCCCGCCATGATCGCGGGCGCCGCACAGCCGGCCTCTATCACAACGGCTGCCGCGTGCAAAAACGAAGACACCAACGGATTTTTGAAAGACTACATCGGTACTGGCCCCTATAAATTCTCTGAGTGGAAGCAGGATCAGTACATTAAGCTGGAGCGCTTTGACGACTACGTTGCCTATGGCACAAAGGGAACCGAGATGGACGGCTGGAGCGGCTATAAGGCGGCCCCCACCAAGATTCTCCAGTTTGACCTGGTTGCGGATCAGGCCACAGAGTCCGCCGGTCTGGAAGCCGGTCAGTACGATGTTGTATTCAATGTATCCTACGATGATTATGCCCGGCTGGAAAGCAATCCGAATTTGACCACGGTCAGCTCGCAGATGGGTACTATCGCGCTGATTCCAAACCACAAGCAGGGCATTGCCTCGAATCAGTATTTCCGCACCGCGGTCAATACCGCTCTTGATTATGATGAGCTTCTGACCGCCTCTTACGGCAAGGCTTACGAGCTTGGCTCTTCTTATATGGATGCCGGCCAGCCGTTCTGGGCATCTGAGGCTGGGAAGGAAAATTACAACCAGAAAGACCTTGAGAAGGCTAAGAAAATTCTTACGGACAATGGCTATAAAGGGGAACCCTTCACCATTCTGGTCGCAACTTTGAACAAGATGGATAACATGGGTATCGCCATCAAATCGCAGCTCGAGAAGATCGGCATTCCTGTAAAGCTTACCGTGGTTGACTGGGCCACCCTGACGGAATACCGTAAGGATCCCACCAAGTTCGATATGTACATTACAACCTTTGCGGAGGTTCCGGTACCGTCGCTCAAGCTGTATTACGGCGCTGCGTATCCCGGCTGGTCCGACGATGAAAAGCTGCAGACCTTATTCAAGGAAATGACCTCTGCTCCCACGCTGGAGGAAGCAAAAACCAAGTGGGATGAGCTGCAGGGGTATTCCTGGGAGTACCTGCCGATCATTTGCCCCGGTCACTACATGGGCATGTTCGCATGGCAGAAAAATGTGACCGGTATCAATATGTACAGCGGCGGGCCGAAATTCTGGAACGCCGGGATTGTGGAGTCTTAAGTCTGAAAGATGGGATTCTGAAATACAGCCGATTTGCTTTGAAAGAAGCTTTGTGAGGAACCCAACCGTTTCTTCCCCCGCCGCAAGGCGGGGGAAGAAACCAACAGACTGTTTTAAAGTAAGGCGATTTTATTCTTAGATTCTCTTGGTTGTGGGGGGAAAGCTGATGCAGAAGTTCATTGTTAGGAGACTGCTGTCTGTGATTCCGGTTCTGTTCGTGGTGTCGGTGGTCATTTTCACACTGCTGAAAATGGTGCCCGGCAGCCCGGCTGCTACTCTGCTGGGCGATTTGGCCACAGCGGACGATATTGCAAAGCTGGAAGAAAAAATGGGCCTGAACCGCCCGTTGGTGGAACAGTATTTCATCTGGATCGGGAATATGTTCCACGGTGATTTCGGGATCAGCACGGCGGGTGGCGAGCCGGTTGCCAGTGTGGTGTTCAGCCACGTGAAGCCGACCATTTCCCTCGCGCTGTACGCGCTCATCATCGCCAGTGTGATCGCGATCCCGATGGGGATGCTGGCGGCGAAAAACAAGGGAACCGGCATAGACCACGGAGTGACGGTTTTGTCCTTGGCGGGCATCTCGCTGCCCAGTTTTTTGTTCGGCCTATTTTTGATGCTCATTTTCGCCGTAAAGCTGCATTTCTTCCCGGTTTCGGGGTATGTGGAAATCAGCCGGGGGCTTTGGCCGCACATCAAATCGCTGACGCTGCCTGCGGTCGCGCTGGGGTTCATGAACGCTGCATTGATGATGCGCATGACCCGCTCCGCGATGCTGGAGGTTCTGGGCAGCGACTACATCAGAATGGCCAAGGCGAAAGGCGTGCGGAATTTTGTCATTACCACGAAGCATGCGCTGCGCAACTCCCTGGTTACGATCATCACGATGATCGGCCAGAGCGCGGTGCAGATGCTGGCCGGGGCGGCGGTCATCGAAAGCCTGTTCGCCATTCCGGGCCTTGGGCAGCTGATGGTCAATTCCATCGGCCGCCGCGACTACTATGTGATTCAGGCGATCGTGCTTTTGATCGCGCTGTTCAATGTGCTGATCAACATGCTGGTAGATCTGCTGTACGGTGTGGCAGATCCCAGAGTCAGAGCAACCTGAAAGGAGGGTGAATGAGATGCTAGGTACAAACGGTTCGGAGGGCGCCATGACTTATACGGCTGCCCAGAATGACCTGAGCCTGCAGAAGAAAAAGCTGGCGCAGGAGCAGTTCGAAATCCGGCTGAAGAAGTTCACCCATAACCGGGCTTCGGTATTCGGGCTGGCAGTTGTCACCCTTGTGATCGTCCTGGCGGTTTTTGCTCCGCTGATTGCTTTGCATGACCCGCTCGCGATGAATACCGCTGACCGCCTGAAGGGCATCAGTGCCGAGCACTGGTTCGGCACCGACAATATGGGACGCGATGTATTTGCCCGCGTGCTGTACGGCGCCCGGATTTCTCTCACCGTCGGATTTACAGTCGGCCTTGTTTCGGGTTTTCTCGGGCTTGTGATCGGGCTGTATGCCAGCACGAACAAGCTTGCGGACAATATCCTGATGCGCGTCTGCGACGGCCTTAAGGCGATCCCCAGTACGCTTCTGGCGATCACGATGATGGCGGTGTTGGGCGCGGACATTAAGAACGTGATCATCAGCCTGATTGTCGTCAATATTCCGAACATGGCCCGTCTGGCCCGCAGCCAGGCGCTGGTGGTAAAGGAACAGACGTATATTGAGGCGATGCGGTGTCTCGGTTCTTCTCAGAAACGAATTTTGTGGGCGCACATCGTGCCGAATATCCTCTCGCCGATGATCGTTCAGATGACCTTCGTGTTTGCGAGCGCCATCATCACCGAGGCGGCCCTCAGCTTCCTCGGCGCCGGGGTTCCGGCCCCTGCGCCGAGCTGGGGCAACATTTTAAAAGAGGGAAAAGATGTGATCTACACCGCCTGGTGGATGATCCTGTTCCCCGGTGTATTTACCGCGCTGACAGTGCTGGGGCTGAACCTTCTGGGCGACGGCGTGCGCGACCTGATGGACCCGAAAAGCAATTGAATCGAATCCGCGGCGAAGCGGGGAGAAAGCAAAACTCCCATTCGTTGTTTGGCTCAAGAAGCCGTGTGAGAGGAGAGACCGGCAGCATGGAAAGAGTATTGCAGGTGGAAAATTTATGTACCGAATTCAAAACGGAGCGCGGTATGCTCAAGGCGGTGGACGGCGTCAGCTTTGAGGTGCGCGAGGGCGAAATGCTCGGCATCGTCGGAGAATCCGGGTGCGGAAAAAGCGTCACCTCCCAGTCGATTCTGCGGCTGTACGACGAAAAGTCGTTCGTGCGCTACACCGGCGACGTCCGGTTCCACGACGAAAGTTTGCTCGCGCTTTCTGAAAAACAAATGGAAAGTGTGCGCGGCGCCAAGATTTCGATGGTCTTTCAGGATGCGCTCAGCTCCCTGAATCCGGTATTTACGGTAGGTGATCAGATCATGGAAGCGATTTTGATCCACCAGAAAAGAACCAAGGCTGAGGCAAAGGAGCAGGCGATCGAAATGCTGAATCTGGTCGGTATTCCCGACCCGGGCCGGCGGTTCCACCAGTATCCGTTCGAGCTTTCGGGCGGCATGCGGCAGAGGGTGATGATCGCGGTCGCGCTGGCCTGCCACCCGCAGCTTTTGATCGCCGACGAGCCCACCACCGCGCTGGATGTGACGATTCAAGCACAGATCATGGATTTGATCGTGGATATGAACAAGCGCCTCGGCATGGCGGTGATGCTCATCACGCATGATCTGGCGGTTGTGGCTGAAACGTGCGACCGGTTGATCGTGATGTACCTTGGCCAGATCGTGGAAGAGGGACGGGTGGAGGATATTTTTGATCATCCCATGCACCCGTACACGATGGGGCTGATGAATTCCATCCCGAAGCTCGACACCGCGAAGGCGACCCGGCTGTACCAGATCAGCGGCACGGTTCCGCTGTTGAACCAGATTCCCGTGGGCTGTCGGTTTGCCCCCCGCTGCCCCTATGCCACCGATCTGTGCCGCGAGGAAATGCCCGAGCTGAGCCAGGTTTCGGAAACACAGGGCGTACGCTGCCATTACAGGAACGGGCGAAATGGCGGCTTCGTTCAGGAGCGTCTCGAATATGAGGCCGGTTAGGAGGAAACGAGATGACAAATACCGCAAAGGTGGTTTTGCGCGGAACAGGGATTAAAAAATATTTTCCCGTGCGCAGCTCTGTTTTAAATAGAGTGAAGAGGAACGTAAAAGCGGTGGATGGTGTCGATATTTCTCTGTATGAGGGTGAAATTTACGGCCTTGTGGGGGAAACCGGCTGCGGCAAAAGCACGCTGGGCCGCACGCTGGCTTACCTGACCGAACCCACCGGCGGCTCGATTGAGGTGCTGGACCAGGATATGACGGCGATGAAGCGCCACCAGCTGATCGAAATGCGCCGAAAAATCCAGATGGTGTTTCAGGACCCCTACACCTCGCTGGACCCCAAACAGAGAGTGGGCGATATCCTCACGGAGGCGCTGAAGATCCACAACATCGGCACACGCGAATCGCGTATGGATACCGCGGTGGAGATCATGGAGAAGGTGGGCCTGCGGCTCGAGCACTTCTACCGCTATCCCCACGAGTTTTCCGGCGGCCAGCGGCAGAGGGTCGGCCTGGCCAGAGCGCTGATTTTAAACCCGAAGATCATCATCTGCGACGAGCCCGTTTCAGCGCTGGACGTATCGATTCAGGCGCAGATCATCAATCTGCTGCAGGATCTGCGGGAAAAGGAGCAAATCTCCTTTTTGTTCATTGCACATGATATGAGCGTGGTAAAATATGTGTCGGACAGAGTAGGGGTCATGTATCTGGGACATATGATGGAGGAGGCCGAAACGGAGGAGCTGTTCCGCAATACGCTGCATCCGTATGCGAAGGCGCTGCTTTCCGCTGTTCCGAATCCCTCACCCCACACGAAAAAAGAGAGAATCGTATTAAAGGGTGATCTTCCGTCCCCCATTAACCTGCCGTCCGGCTGCGTGTTCCATACGCGCTGCCCATACGCTACCGAGCAGTGCTCGGTGCGTACGCCGCATTTGAAGGAGGTTGTGCCCGGTCACCGGGTAGCCTGCCTGATGTATGAGGAGGGCTGGTCCGGTCAAACCTGAAGGTGGAGGAAAGTCTCCGGCGAAAACGAATGATGACTGGGAGGGTACCAACAGTGCTGACACAAAACGCGCAGGATTTTTTGCAGACTCACAGCGACGAGGCTTATCAGCTGTTAAAGACAATGGCGGCGATTCCATCGCCGTCGAACCATGAGGAACGTCGGATGGAATTTTGCAGGCAATGGCTGGAGTCCTGCGGGGCCAAGGGTGTTTATACCGACAACGCGCTTAATGTGGTCTACCCGGTTGGGGTAACGGAAGAAAACCCGGTCGTCGTGTTCTGTGCCCACACTGATGTGGTGTTTCCGGATACCGATCCGCTCCCCGTACGGGAGCATTCGGGCCGGCTCTGGGCGCCCGGCGTGGGTGACGACACGGCAAATCTGGCCGCTTTGATGATCACGGCCAAATATGTTCTGCAGGAGGGCCTTCGCCCGAAAAATGGCGTAGGAGTGCTGTTCGTCTGCAATTCCGGAGAAGAGGGAATGGGAAACCTGAAGGGTTCACGTAAGCTCTGCAAGGATTATGAGGGACGCATTCAAGCGTTTTGCAGCTTTGACGGAACACTGACGCATGTGGTAAATCGTTCGGTGGGTTCCCAGCGATTCCGGGTTACCGTAACAACACAGGGCGGGCACTCCTATATGGATTTTGGCCGCCCCAACGCAATTGCACAGCTGGCCGCAGTTGTTTCTGACCTGTACGCCGTGGGAATTCCCTCTTACGGGAGAACCGCCTGCAACGTTGGCACGATTTCGGGTGGCACCTCTGTCAATACCATCGCGCAGAGCGCCGAGATGCTGTGCGAATACCGATCAGACGATGCCCGCGGCCTGCAGTATATGCAGGAGCAATATGAAAGGATTTTCTCCGCACGCCGGAAAAAAGGAGTGGAGCTTACAGTGGAGGTGGTCGGGAGCCGCCCCAGCGAACAGCTTTCCGCGGCGGCGGCCGCGGAGCGCGACCGCCTGGTGCAAAGGGCTGCCGATATTATCGAGCAGGTGACGGGAAAACGCCCGGGTACGGCGTCCTCCTCCACCGACTGCAACATTCCCCTGTCGCTGGGAATCCCCGGCGTGTGCTTCGGGTCGTACTACGGCGACGGGGCGCATACGCGGGAGGAATATGTGGAAATCGATTCCCTGCCGCTCGGGTACCGGGTCGTGATGGAAAGTGTGTTGGATTATTTCCTATAGAACCAGGAGATGACATATGAAACAAGAGTTGGATCTGCACCGTTATCTTGCGGAAATTGATGAGAAAGCAATGCCGCTCAGAGCGCTGAGCGATCAGATATGGGAGTATGCCGAAACGCAGTTTGAGGAATTCCAATCGGCGGACGCCCTCTGCACCTTCCTCGAAAAGGAGGGCTTTACGGTGGAGCGGGGCGCGTTCGATATCAAGACCGCGTTTACCGCTACCTTTGGGTCGGGCAATCCGAAAATCGGCATTCTGGGCGAGTTTGACGCGCTCTCCGGTTTGAACCAAGAGGCGGGGGTTGTCCGCAAGCAATCGGATCACCCCGAAGCGAACGGCCACGGCTGCGGGCATAACCTGCTCGGCGTCGGTTCCATCGCGGCAGCGCTGGCGGTTAAAAAATACCTGGAGGACGGCTTCCCCGGTACGGTTACTTATTTCGGCTGCCCCGGTGAGGAGGGCGGCTCCGGTAAGGCCTACATGGCAAGAGCAGGTGCGTTTTCCGAGCTGGACTGCGCATTGACCTGGCACCCGTCGAGCCTGAATATGGTATACCAGAACAGCTCGCTTGCAAACTTTCAGGTGCAGTTTACCTTTCACGGTATCAGCGCACACGCCGCCGGCAGCCCCGAAATGGGCCGCAGCGCGCTCGACGCGCTGGAGCTGATGAATGTCGGCGCGAATTTTCTGCGGGAGCACATGATCGAAAAGGCCCGCATTCATTATGCAGTCACCAATACAGGCGGCTATTCCCCGAACGTGGTGCAGAATCTGGCGAAGGCGATCTATCTCGTTCGCGCACCAAGGCAGGATCAGGCGCTGGAGCTTTTAAACCGTGTGAAGAAGATCGCGGAGGGAGCAGCGCTCATGACCGAAACCACCGTGGAGCACCAGATGATCAAGTCCTGCGCCAACATGATCTCGAATCAGGTGCTGGAGCAGGCGATGTTCGATTCCCTCATGGAGATCGGCACGCCGGGCTATACCCCCGAGGAATACGAGCTGACGCAGCGCTATGCCGAAACTGCGCCAAAGGGCGCTGACCGTGGTTATATGGATGCGGTTCAGGAGCGGCTTGACCCCAAGAACAAGCGGTTCCTGCTCGAGAAAAAGGCCGATCCGCTTTACGATTTCATCGTTCCCTACGAGCCGATGCATCTGGTGCGGGTAGAGGCAGGCTCCACCGATGTGGGCGATGTCAGCTGGATGTGCCCGACCGCACAGCTGTATGCCGCCACCTGGGCGCCCGGAACGCCGGGGCATTCGTGGCAGGTGGTTTCCCAGGGGAAATCCTCCCATGCGCATAAGGGGATGCTGCTGGCCGGAAAGGTAATCGCGCTGACCGCCATGCGCCTGATGCAGCAGCCGGAGCTTTTGGAGCAGGCGAAAGAAGAGCACACTCTGGCGCTGCAGGGGCAGACTTATCTTCCAATTCCAGACGAGATTCATCCGGTGCCCCTCAGAACCATGAGCTGATACTGATTTGCGGGTAAAAAGAGAGAACCAGCTTCATTCAGAGTTTTCGTATCAGCATAGGGAAAATCAATTGGAAGGAAGAGGGAGAGTGGAAACGATGGAACATATCGTGATTACGATTGCCCGCGGCTTTGGAACGGGCGGTCGTGAAATCGCCGCGCGGCTTGCGGATCGATTGGGAATCCACAGCTATGCCAATCGGATCCTGACGCTCGCGTCCCAATACAGCGGCAGGGACGAACACGACTTTGTAGAGGTGGATGAGCGCCTGCGGGACGGGTACCTGCGCCAGCAATTAATGTCGCTGCAAAAACGGCTGACTCCGCTGCCGCACACCAATCCGTTTGAATCCGATGACCGCCTGTTCGAGTTCCAGAAGAAAATCATTCAAGAGCTGGCCCGTACCGAAAGCTGTGTCATCGTGGGCAAATGTGCCGATTATGTGCTGCAGGATTTTGACAACGTGCTGAGCGTATACGTAGAGGCCCGCAGAGTCTTTTGTGTAGACCGCGTGATGAAAACCATGAACGTTTCAGAGAGTGAGGCGCACAGTCTGATTGCCAAAACGGACAAATACCGCGCCGAATACTATAAGTATTACACTGGCGGCAACTATTGGACGAATCCGGTCAACTATGATATGACGCTGAACAGCGGCCGGTGGAGCATTGACCAATGCGTCGATTTGATCGTGCAGGCGCTGCAGATCAAGTTTGGCGACGACTGTAAAAAAGCTTTTCCCTTCATTTAAATATCCTAACAGGCAAAACGCGGAAGACGATTCGTTTTCCGCGTTTTGCCGTCGGGAGAGCTGCGCAGCAGTAAAATGGATTTATCACTTTGCTTCCAGTGTTTCCAGTATCTGAAGGGCTTAGCTATGGATAAAACGAATCTCCTTTTAAACATGGTGTTCGCTGATCTGGCCCGCCTATATTAAGAAGTATGAAATATCTGGGGGATGCTCTATATCGGTTTTGAGCCAAACGGCTCTCTGTGGCGCTTGACATTGTACGTAGTATTTGATACGCTTGTTGTTAGAAAAGACTAACTGCGTAATAGGCAGGCCGTTTCTATTCCTGACGCGCGGCGCGAGAGAATGGAACGTCTGCTGCACAGGAAGAAATGGAGGGGACTGTGTGCGCACATTGGAGGAATATGATCTGGTTGCTCCCGAATCTTTGTCGGTAACGTACCAGCCCGATTGTACGGTGTACCACATGGCAAACATCAGCGGCGAGGGGACAATGACCAGCTTTGAGGTGTTCGACGGGGTCGAGCTGGTATATAACGATTTTCGTTCCGCTTATTGTGTTTCCGGCAAAGGCACGACGGCCGATGTGATGGAGATTAATCACTGCCGTATGGGCCGCTTTGAATGCGATTTTTTAAACGGCACCTGTGTTTATCTGGAAGAGGGCGACCTTGCAGTGAATATGGTGGCCAACCAGACGAAAAACCCCTGCTTCCCTCTGGAATATTACAAAGGGGTTTCGGTCATGATCGACCTAGCGCGGGCCGAACATTCCCTTTCGGGCGTCCTGAAAGACATCTCGATCGACCTCTACGCACTGCGGGAAAAGCTCTGCGCAGGCAACCACTGCTTTGTCATGCGCGCAACCGATTCCATTCAACATATTTTCTCGGAGCTTTACACAGTGCCAAATCAGGTAAAATTCGGTTACTTTAAGCTCAAGGTGCTGGAGCTTCTGCTGTTTCTCAGCGTCATCAATCCCGACGAGCATTTGGCGGCTCCGCGCTATTTTCAGAAGAATCAGGTGGAGTGCGTCAAGCGGATGAAGAACTATATGGTGTGCCACCCGGACTGCCACTTTACACTGCAGGAGCTGTCGGAGCGCTTTGATCTGCCGATGACCACCATGAAGCAGTGCTTTAAGGGGGTCTACGGAACCTCTGTCTATGCGTATATGCGTTCTTACCGCATGCAGCGGGCCGCTGTGCTGTTGTGCCAGGGCAATGAGAGCGTTTCTTCCGTCGCGTGGAAGCTGGGGTATGTCAACGCGAGCAAATTTGCATCTGCGTTCAAACAGGTGATGGGTCTTTCGCCGATGGAATACCGAAAAAGGCATCGCCTGAATGGAGCGGAAATTGTCTGTGCGGAGTAGAAGCGCCCGCCGCTTCGGGAGTATAATCATTTTCTGAAAACAGGACAGAGCGTGCGCTGGGAGGCGCTGTTCATTGGGTTAATTGTTAGTGGAAACTAACTAAACTTTCGCCGCAGGGCGGACGCTTTAGCCGAGCCTGAAACACAAATGATTCCATACCAGAAACGGAGGAAAAATATGAACGGACAGACCCAAACAAAAATGCAGCTGCGTGTGAGGGAGAATCGGCGCGGCAAAAAAAGATACCTTGCACTCGCCTGTGCGCTGATGCTCTCGATTTCCATGTTAACCGGTTGTCAGGGCCAGCAGACAAACAACGCGGTCTCTTCTCAGGCACAGTCGGTTTCTGAGCAGGCCGGCGGCTTTGCCGGCGGCAGCGGCACTGTGGAGGACCCCTGGCAGGTGGCGACGGCAGAACAGCTGAATCAGGTGAGAGAGCAGCTCTCCGGTCATTATGTGCTGACAGCGGATATCGATTTGTCCCCACTTGGCAGCTTTGATCCCATCGGCACCTTCGAGCCCAAGTCTGAAAAGGAAGAGGACGCGGAAACGCCGAGCGACACGGCTGCGTTCAGCGGTACCTTTGACGGAGCAGGACATAAAATCTCGAATGTGGCTATCAGCAGCAAGTACCAGAACGGCGTAGGCCTGTTCGGCTGCATCAGCGGGGAATCCGCCGAACTGAAGAATCTGACCGTGGAAAACATCGTTGTTCCGTCCTCTCAGATGTATGTGGGAGGGATCGTAGGCTATGCCAACGGCAAGGAACTCAGCGGTCTTACCCTGACCGGGGAAAGCAGCGTAACGGGTCATTTTCTGGTGGGCGGCGTTGTCGGCGCCAGCCATGCGGATATTAAAAATTGCAAAGCCAGCGCGACCGTTATTCTCAGCGGCGACAATACGCAGGGTGCGGGCCTGATCGTCGGCGGGGCCGAGGACTGCAATGTGGAAAGCTGCGAGGCTTCCGGCGTGGTTGAGGCCAAGGGAACCGGTTGCTATAGCATCGGCGGTCTGGCCGGATGCTTCCACAACAGCGAATATGCGAAAGACTGCACGGCCGATGCCGTGACGATCACCGTCGGGGAAAAATCCTCTCTGATCGGCGGTCTTGCGGGCCATGCCGGCACACAGAGCGGCGCCGCAACGCAGATTACAGGCTGCAAAGCGACCAATATCACCATTCAGGCGGCAGACACCGCCAACCGCATCGGCGGCATTGTGGGCGGCGGCTTTTATCTGAATGCTTACAGCAAATACTACCCCGAGCCCACAATGTATGATGTGGTCAATTGCACGGTGTCCGGCAAAATCGACGGCGGCAAATTCGTGGGGAGTATCACCGGATATGTTCATAACAATTCCGTTGTGAAGGACTGCACCGCGCAGGTTGCGGTAAACGGCAATTCCGGTGCGGGGCAGATCGGTGCGGCCTACGATGCCTGGAAAGATATTAGTGTGCTCTGATCCGTAAGGCGGAAAGCACACATCATCATTCTGTTTTCTGTCAGTAATTTTCCTTTCTCAACAGAAATTCATAAAAACTCCTCCGCAGAGCATTGCTCTGCGGAGGAGTTTTTTTCAATGCAGCAATCCGGCGGGTTGATTGCTTCTCCAGAATATTTTTAATTTGATTTTAATCCGTTACCAGAGCATGCATAATGGAAAAGATGTATAATTTACATGCTGATTTTTTGTAAATGATAGATATTTTTATCATCCAGTGATATAATCAATGAAACAGAGCAATGGGGAGTGACAGAATGGATGAAGTCTGAAAATTCTTTGCTTGAAATCATAAGAGGAGGATACATTAAGCCTGTGTATCAGCCGATCGCCTCTCTGCGGGACGGCAGTATTCTGGGGTATGAGGCGCTCAGCAGAATTTCTCTTCCGGGCTGTGAAATCGAGATAGAAGAGCTGTTTGATCTTGCCACCTCTACACAGCGGCTGTGGGAACTGGAACGACTTTGCCGCACACAGGCCCTGAAAAATGCTGTGGCAAAGCCGGTCGGCACACGGTTGTTTCTCAATGTTGATCCAAATATTCTGTACGACCCCGAGTTTATTTCCGGCTTTACGAGCCAGATGCTCCGCGAGTTCGGAATGAATCCGGACGAAGTGATTTTTGAAATTACCGAGAAGAGCAGCGTCAGCGCCGTTCCGGTGTTTATTTCCTCCATCGAGCATTATCAAAAGCAGAATTTTCAGATCGCGATCGATGATTTTGGTTCGGGCTATTCCGGCCTGGTTCGGGTCTGTGCGTTTTCGCCGAACTACCTCAAAATCGATATGGGGATCGTGAGGAAAATTGATCGGGACAGCAGAAAAAAATCCGTAATGACCGGAATCGTAAAATTCTGCAAAGAGGCCGGCATTCAGGTGATCGCAGAGGGAATTGAAACACAGGAAGAGCTTACCACACTGATTCAGGTTGGGGTGGATTATGGACAGGGCTTTTTCCTTGCCAGGCCGAACGAGAAATTTCAGCGCTTGCCCGGCGAAATCAAGCTGCTGATCAAAGAGGCCCGGAACAACTCGTTAAATCTGAGCGGCGGCGGGCCTGTTTTTGGACATGTTGGTGCGATTTGCCACAAAAAAAGAGCGCTGCCAGAGAATGCTCCTGCGCTCCCAGTATATCAGGATATGTGCAGTGACCCCTCAATGACCGAGGTCTGCATTTTGAATCATGACGGCACCGTCTGCGGACTTTTGACGCGCCAGTATCTGCTGGGGTGCTTCAGCGGGCAGTTCGGGTACAGCCTGTATTATCGACGAACGGTAAAGGATCTGGTTCGGGATGATTTTTTATCGGTGGATTCCGGCACGGCCATTGACGATGTCGCTGCTCAGGCGATGGAGCGCGGGCAGAAAAATGTGTACGATGCCGTGGTGATCACCGAGGGGCGGCAATATCTTGGCATTGTCACTGTGCGCGATCTGCTGAACGCGGCGATCAATATCCGGGTAAAGAATGCGGCAGACGCGAATCCGCTCACGGGATTGCCCGGCAATAACGCCATTCAGCGCGCGATTGAAGAGCTGATCGCTGACGACCGGGACTGCGCGATCATCTATCTTGATCTGGACAATTTTAAGGCGTACAACGACGCCTACGGCTTTTCCTGCGGGGACAACATGCTCCGGCTTTTGGCCCAGACGATGAACCTATGCTGTTCTGCCGCAGATTTTAAGGGACATATCGGCGGAGATGATTTTATCATTCTCACGCGGGACACCGAGCATCTGTATGAGCTGTGCGGCAATATCATCGCAACCTTCTCAAAGCAGGTGCAGCCGCTCTATTCCAAAGAGGATTGGGAGCGTGGATACATCATTTCGAAGAACCGCAACGGCTTTGCGGAAAACTTTTCGATCGCCACACTTTCGATTGCGGCGGTTACGAATCGCACGGTCGATTTTTCTCAGACGGAGCTGTTGTCCAAAACAGTTGCTCTCGCGAAGAAGCAATGTAAGCAGCAGACGGGTCATTCCGTCGTCATCGTCTGACAGAAAAACCCGGCGAGCGGTCCGCCGGGCAGGAAGGGACAAGCTGCCGAAATCCGGCAGTGGTCTATGCCGCCGGTCGGTTCCTTTTTCGCTGTTATTGGGGGAAGGTTCGCTTTGCGGCTTCGATCACGTGCTTGGCGAGAATGGTGGTGGTGACGGTTCCGACTCCGCCCGGAACGGGAGTGAGCGCTTCCACGACTGCGTTTGCCGCTTCAAAATCAACGTCGCCGTACAGGCGGCCGTCCGGCCCTACGGTGACGCCGACATCCAGAATCACCTGCCCGGGAGAAAGGCAGTCTTGATTCAGCAGCGCACGCGCCCCCGCCGCTGCTATGATGAGTTCTGCCCGGCGGCATTCCGAAGGAAGGTCTACCGTGTCGATGTGGCACAGGGTGACGGTGGCCCCGCGCGCCAGCAGCATCATTGCCACCGGCCGGCCAATCACAAGGCTGGCGCCCACCACAACGGCGCGCTTGCCCCGCAAAGAAATGCCGCAGTAATCCAGAATATCGATGCAGGCTTGTGCGGTGCAGGGCGGGAACCCCTGCTGTACACCGGTGAAAACACCGTATAAGGAAAGACTGGTCACGCCGTCTACATCCTTTTCGCAGCAGAGTGCGTCACGGATAACCCGGTCATCCAGATGTGCCGGGAACGGGCGCAAAAGCAGCACCCCGTGAACGGAGGGAGATTGGTTCAGCGCTTCAATGACCTCCAGTACCTCGCTAAGGGTGCTGTTTTCTGGCAAGATCAGCGATTGAACGGCAATGCCGATCTTATCGCAGCGTTTGGTCGCCCCCGCCTGATAGGCTGCGGATTCGGGCCGATCCCCGACGCGAACAATGGCCAGAGTCGGCGTGCAGCCCCGTTCCTTTAACAGAGCGGTCTCCTGCCTGAGTGTTCCGTTCATGGATGTGACGATTTCTTTTCCTGCGATGATTCTGGCCATTCGGTAATCCTCCTATAACGAGAAAAAGATGTCCTGCCTCTACAAAGCGACAAAAGCCAAAGGCTTTATTAGTCCCGAGTTTCAAGGATCTCCCAGCTGTCAGCGGCTTGCCGCCGGTAACAGCGTGAGGTTCTTATAACGAAAAAGGGTGTTCTGCCTTTACAAGCGGCAGAAGCCAAAGGATTTAACTGTCTGGAGTTTCAAGGCTCTCCCAGCCGTCGGCGGCTTGCCGCCGGTAAACGGCGTGAGGTTCTTATAACGAGAAAGGGTGTTCTGCCTTTACAAGCGGCAGAAGCCAAAGGATTTAACTGTCTCGAGTTTCAAGGCTCTCCCAGCCGTTGGCAGCTTGCCGTTGGTAATGGCGTAAGGTTCTCATAACGCTACAATCTGCCGTGCTGGGAAACTTCCGGAGCAAGTAGGTCACTTTAAAAAGTAAATCATTTCTTCTCTTGTTTTCGATTAAGGAAAAAAATTCCGTTTTTCCGCAAATCACTTTGCAAGGGATAAACTCTATCAAGATTTCATTATAAGGGAATCGGAAAAAACAAACAAGATAAATTTGTTCTAAAATAGAATTAAAACACGAATTTTGTTCTATTGTGGAATAAAGGAAAAGGTCGAACCGAAATCTTCTTTTCGGTTCGACCTTTTTGAGACGTTTTTCGATGTTTCGGGAAGAGCATCTTCTCTTGCCCGTCTATAAAAGAATGGCAAAATCGCTCCTGCTGCGGCAGCTTTGGCATTTGCAGGCGGTTCAGGTTTGGCATGTCAGCGTATAGAGGTTTTCGCCCAGTTCAAACAATGCGGTGCGGCGGAAGCTGTGCGCCGTGAGCTGCTCTTCCAGACGCTCCGGACTCCAGCGGCGCTCCGGCGGTGGGCCAAACTGTGTCGGCTTTGGAAAAAATTCGATGATGGCAAGGGTGCCGTCTGGCCGCAGAATGCGCCGAATTTCCTCCAGCATTTCACCGGGCTTCTCCAGCTCGTGGAAAACGGTACAGAGCAGTGCCGCATCACAGGAGGAGTCCGGCACGTTTTTTACGTCGTTTTCCAAGATCACGTTTTGGGCTTTTCGCTCGTTTCTCCTGCTGTGCAGGAGCCCCAGCAGCTCGGGGAAAATTTCAACCGCATACACCTTGTTTTCGGTCAGCTCCGCTGCCGCAAAGGTGAAAATCCCCGTTCCCGCGCCGATGTCACAAAAGGTGTTCCCGGGCATTAGGCCAATCCTTTTCAGCGTTTCCGGCGGGTTCAGTTCCTGAATCCGCTCTGCGCGTTCCAATTTGTGGATCATCCGATAGTGTTCACTCCTTTTTTCCCCTTACAGTGTTACTGCTGCTCGCTGCCGCTCACGGTTTCATACGGCCAATCGATGATTCCGCCGAAATCGTAAATCTGGGTATAGCCCATGTTTACCAGCTGATTGGCGGCCCCGGCACTGCGCCGTCCGCTGCGGCAGTAAACGAAAATAGGGATATCTTTATCCGGCAGCTTTTTCCCAGCCTCGGCAGAAATCTGGCTGTCGACGATCAAGGTCGCGCCGGGAATGTGCTGTTCCGAAAATTCTTCCTGTGTGCGAACATCCAGCAGGATAAAATCTTTGGTATCCTGCATCTTCTTTTTGGCCTCCCCGGCAGTGATCTTATGATACGCCGATTCCCCGTTCTTCTGCGCGCGGCTTCGCTCCCCCAGAAAGAAAATCGCAAGCAGCATTGCGCCGATGAGCAGGACAGCATAGATGACGACCCTCATTTTTCTTCTCCTTTGCAGTAATAGGCTTTCAGTACATCGATGACCTTTTCCACCCGTTCGTCTTCAATGCGGTAGGTAATACTCTGACCGCTCTTTGTAAAATCCAGAATTCCGTGCGCTCTCAGCAGGGCCAGATGCTGCGACAGCGCGGACTGTGTGATGTTGGGAATGCTCTCTGCAAGACGGCTGACCGTCTTAGGGCCTTCGATCAGCTGACATAAAATCAGCAGGCGGTTTTCATTGGCGAGCACCTTCAGCAGCTCCGCCAGTTTCTTCGCTTTCTCTTCCACTCAAAACGTCCTTTCTATGCCTGATTTGGCAGATTCCCTGCGTCATTGTGCCCATCGGACAGTAGACACACCAGGAACGCGGTTTAAATAAAAGCATGGTGAGAAGACCCAGTACGGTTGAGGTGAGCATCACACCGTAAAAGCCGAACGCGAACTGTGCCACGGCAGGGGGAACATACGAGGTATTCACCCAGTTCCACGGCAGACGGAACACCCACAGCAGTGTGACCGCCTGCTGCAGCGAGGCGCCCGAGAAAACCAGCCATGTGGAGTACAGCATCAGCCCGAACATTGTCATGAAAAAAGTCAGGAAACCGTATCGAAACCACTTGGAGCGCAAAAATTTTGGAGGAGCTTTTTTGCGGGAAAGGCCGAACCGCCAACCCAGCAGCTCAAACAGCTGTCCGCGCCCGCAATACTTGTTGCAGTACGCCTTGCTGCCCTGAAGCAGCGAGATCGCCAGCGGGAGAAAGAAACACAGCAGACCCAGCCACGCGAACAGAATATTGAAAATACCCAGAGTCAAATAGAGTGCGGAGAAAATCCACAGGTATTCATACCACGGCTTTTGTTTCTTCACAGGTCTCCTCCTTTTCGGTTATGACAATCACTGCGGCAGGACAGACCAGCGCACATTTTCCGCACCCTACGCACCGCAGCGAATTTATCTGCGCGCGGATCCCGTGCCAAACAGAGATCGCCCCCAGCGGGCAGGCCTTTACACAACAGCCACAGGCCACGCAGCCTGAAAGAACACGCGCCATTTTTCTGGTTTTTCCCATACGCACCACCAATCAGTATATTAGTAATTACTAATATACTGATTCTATGCTGTTTTGTCAAGTAAGTTTTCATTATCGATCCGTTGCAAGGTAGAGCGTGGCTTGTTCCCTTGCCTTTGGTGAGAGAAAAAATTGTCATTTTAGAATCAGCTTTCTTTCATTCTGTTTTTAATAATATATTGACATATGTCAAAAATAGAGTATGATGTAATTGACATATGCCGATAATATACTCGAGAGGAGACGATGCCATGCCAAGACCCCGAAAATGCAGGCGGGTATGTACGATGCCGCAGCAGAGAAGCTTTGGGCCGCTGGATGGGACTGAGAACGACATTCCACCCATTCTGCTGTCGATCGATGAGTTCGAGTGCATCCGGCTGATCGATCTGGCGGGAATGACGCAGGAGGAATGCGCCCGGCAGATGGGAGTAGCCCGAACGACGGCGCAGGCCATCTACGCCGGTGCGCGCGAAAAGCTGGCCGATTGTATCGTGAACGGAAAAAGGCTGCACATTGAGGGCGGCGACTATATTCTGTATGGCAGTGCATCGGCCTGTGGGTGCGGATGCTGCCACCAGAGGCGGCCGTGCGAAAAGAAAAATACAGGAGGGAAAGAACATGATTCTGGCAATGCCGTATGAAAGCGGAGAGGTATTTCAGCATTTTGGCAAGAGCAAGGAGTTTCAGCTGTATGAGATTGAGGACGGAAAAATCCTCGGGAGCCGTGTGATGTCGGCCGGAGAAAACGGGCACAGCGCGCTGGCCGATATGCTCGGCAAGCTGGGAGTGACCGTGCTGGTGTGCGGCGGAATCGGCGACGGGGCCAAGCAGGCGCTTGCACAATGGGGAATTCGGGTGCTGGCCGGAGTACAGGGTCCTGTGGAACAGGTGATGGAGGAGTACCTCGCCGGGCGGCTTTCCGCTTCTGCCGGTGCAACCTGCGACCATCATCATGAGGAAGGGCACTCTTGCCACGGCGGGGATTCCTGCTGTCACTGAGCAGCCCATACGCGGTGCAATATCATTTTTTGATTTTTTTATGATTCTCTATTTACAAATAAAAAAGCATGTGCTAATATAAGGATATATTAGTGCAAAGAAGTTTTAAAATAGTCAGCCGCAATTCAGCTGGCCGGTAAATCAGGATATTCGTTCGAAGGCGAACAAGAGCTATTTGCTTTTGTTCGCCTTTTTTTACAAATTTATCCATTTAAAATCTTTAGATTTGACGGCTCAGATTGATATTTTTATAAACTAGCTACAAAACAAATCAACGTTTTTTTAAAAATATATTGACATTCTATCATTTAATCACTAATATAAACTTATATTAGTGATTGGCGCGGAACAACAAAAGAGGAGGTAAAAAATGCTTCGAGTCATTGGGGTCGGCGATAACGTGTGCGACAAGTACCGACATCTCGGTCTGATGTTCCCAGGCGGGCAGGCACTGAATGTGACTGTTTACTGCCGGATGAAAGGCTGCGACGCGGCTTATCTGGGAGTGTTCGGAACGGATGCTGTCGCGGAGCATGTGATGAGAACGCTGACGCGCCTGCAGGTGGATTTTTCGCATTCCCGGCAGGTGGAGGGGGAGAACGGCTATGCAGTGATCGATCTGGTGGACGGCGACCGGGTATTTGTAACCAGCAACCGCGGCGGAGTGCTGAGGGAGCACCCAATTCAGCTGAATGAGGGGGATCTTGAGTACCTGGCCGGTTTTGATCTGATCCACACCAGCAACAACAGCTACATAGATTCCCAGCTGCCGGTGATGGCATCGCTGGGGCGGTTCGTTTCTTATGATTTTTCCGGCGCGTGGAGGGACCGGGAACGCACGCAGGGCATCTGCCGATGGGTAGACTGCGGTTTTCTGTCCTGCTCCGGTCTTATACAGGAGGAGGTTCAGGAGCAGCTTTCCGAAATCGTGCGCCTTGGCTGCGGGATTGCAGTAGCAACGATGGGCAGTGACGGCGCCATGGTGTGGGATGGCGAAAGCTTTTATCAGGCCAGAGCCAAACCCGTAGAGGTAATCGATACGCTCGGCGCGGGGGATTCGTTCGCGGCAGGATTTTTGATGGCCTACCTGACGGAAATCGTTCAGAAAAAGCTTCTAAAAGGCAGCGGCGCGTACCGGGAGAAGATGGAGCAGGTGCTTGCGGCGGCCTCAGAGCTTTCGGCAAAAACCTGCGGGCGCCCGGGCGCTTTTGGATTTGAAACCCAACTGGCATAAAAGTATAGATTTTTTCGAGAGGTGACAAAGATGGGATACATGATAGGCGTCGACGTTGGAGGAACCTTTACGGATTTTTCCGTATTTGATTCCGAAACGAAAAGACTGTTTCACTACAAGCACAGCTCTACCCCGGACGATCCGTCCCGCTCCATTGTCAGCGGAATCCACTACATACTGGAAAGCGAGGGGATTGACCCGGTCGCGGTGGAATACCTGGCGCACGGAACAACTGTAGCGACCAACGCGCTGATCGAAAAGCGCGGCGCGCGCATGGGCCTGATTACCACCAAGGGCTTTAAGGATTTGATGGAGATCGGCAATCAGAAACGGCCCTCCCTGTACGACCTGCTCAAGGAAAAACCCGAAAGCCTGATTCCCTCTGGACTGAAATGCGAGGTGGAGGAACGCCTGCTGCATGACGGTTCCGTGAAAATCCCCCTCAATGAGGAGGATGTGCGAAAGGCTGTCCGGTTCTTTCAGGAGCAGAATGTGACCACCATCGCCGTCTGCACGCTGTTTTCCTTTATTAACCCGGCGCACGAGCGGCGGATCAAGGAAATCATTCTGGAGGAGTACCCCGAGGCCTACGTTTCCATCTCCAGCGAGCTGGTCAGCGAGTTCCGCGAGTATTCGCGCATGAGCACCACGGTGCTCAACGCCTACCTTGGCCCGGTCATGAAGAAGTACGTTGAAAACTTCCAGAACAGTGTGCGGGAATCCGGGATCGCCGTGGCCCCTTATGTCACCCAGTCCAACGGCTCCATTATCTCCATCGCCGAAACGGTGGAATGCCCCATCAAAACCGCGGTGTCCGGCCCGAGCGCCGGTGTGGTGGGCGCAACCTACATCGGCCGCCAGTGCGGCATCGATAAAATCATTACGTTCGACATGGGCGGAACCAGCGCGGACATCAGCCTGATCAAAGACGGCAAGGCGCAGGTTTCGTATGAAAGAATGGTGGAGGGCTACCCCGCCCGCATCCCCATGATCGATATTATTACAGTCGGCGCGGGCGGCGGCTCGATTGCCGCCATCGATGAGGGCGGCGCGCTCAAGGTGGGCCCGCGCAGCGCGGGCGCAGTACCCGGCCCGGCATGCTACATGCGCGGCGGCGAAAACCCCACCGTTACCGATGCGAACATTCTGCTCGGCAAGCTGAACCGCCACAAGATTCTGGGCGGCCGCATGGATGTGGATTGGAACCTCGCTTACGACGCAATCCAGAAGAAGATTTCAGGGAAATCCTCTCTGAGCGTAGAGGACGCCGCGGCGGGCATTATTTCGGTCGTCAACTCCAACATGGTGCGCGCGATCCGCGTCGTTTCTGTTGAGCGCGGCTACGATGCCCGTGAATTTACGCTGATGGCTTTCGGCGGCGCGGGCCCCCTGCACGCCTGCGAGGTGGCCAGAGAGCTTGGCATCACTCAGGTTCTGCTTCCCCCCGCGCCGGGCACGCTCTGCTCGCTGGGGCTTTTGATGGCCGATACCCGGTTCGATCTGAGCCAGTCGTACATTATGATCGCCGAACCGCAGAATTTGTCGGAAATGAACCGTATCTTCTCGCAGCTTACCAAAGAGGGCGACAAAATGCTCGAAAACGAAGGCATCGCCAAAGAAGATCGCGCGTTTGTTTATTCGCTTGACTGCCGGTATGAACGCCAGAACTACGAAATCACGGTAGAGCTCCCCACGGGAGAAATCACCGAAGAGGTACTTTCGGGCTTGGTGGAGCAGTTCCATCAGGAGCATGAGCGTTCCTACGGCTATTACGATAAGAAAAAGAACATCCAGATGGTCAACTACCGCGTTGGCGCGGTCGGCACCATCGATAAGCCCGACCTGAGCGAGCACCCCGTGGAGGAAAATCCGCAGGTTCCGGCCCCGGTCGAGGTTCGCAAGGTCCGGTTCGAGGGCTCGCCGGAGTATCTCGACACCAACATTTATCAGCGCACGCAGCTGCCCTGCGGCTGCACCGTCAGCGGCCCGGCGATCATTGAGCAGATGGATTCCACCTCCATTATCCCGCCCGGATGGCAGGCGTATAACGACCCGTTCCTGAATCTGATCGTCACTTATCATGGAGGTGAAACGGCATGAGCAAGCGTGTTGATGCAGTAACCGTAGAAATCATCGGCAATCTGCTGTTATCCATTGCAGAGGAAACCGGCATCGCGATCATCCGCAGTGCCTATTCCACCAACATCAAGGAGCGCCGCGATATTTCCACCGCGGTGTTTGATCCGGACGGAAACATGGTGGCGCAGGCAGAACATGTCGCCATGCACCTTGGCTCCCTGCTGGGAATTGTACAGGAGGTTTACAAGCATTTCGACCGCTCTGATATTCAGGAGGGCGACATGTTCATCGGCAATGACCCGTACAACGGCGGCGGTACCCATCTGCCGGACATTACCGTTGTCGCGCCGGTGTTCCACAGCGGCAGGCTGATAGGCTGGGTGGCCAACCTGGCGCACCACAGCGACGTGGGCGGCAAGGTGCCGGGTTCTACCTCTGGCGATGCGGTCAGCATCTTTCAGGAGGGCACGAAGATTCCGCTCGTGCGCATCTGCAGCGGCGGTGAAGTCTGCAAGGACATCGTCAGCATCATCATGGCGAACAGCCGCATCCCGAACGAGCGATACGGCGATTTGCAGGCACAGATCGCGGCGAATCGCGTGGGCCTGCGCCGCATGCTCGACGCTTACGACCGCTACGGCGATGTTCTGGTAGACAGTATGTATCAGCTGCAGGATTACGCCGAGCGCAAGCTTAAGGCGGGGATTGAGAAGCTGCCGGACGGCGTGTACCAATTTACCGATTATATGGACGATGCGGGCACGGCCTGCCCCGATCCGCTGAAAATCTGCGTTACGATCACCATCGCGGGCGATAGCATGACGCTCAACTTCAACGGCACCGCAAAGCAGGTTCCCGGCCCGATCAACGTCACCTACAATGGCCTGTTGGCCACTGTCTTCTATTCGCTGAAGGCGCTGATTGATCCCACTGTTCCGTCGAACGCAGGCATTTACCGCGCGTTTTCTGTGGAGTGCGAAAGCGGACTGCTGGTCAACGCGGAAAACCCCGCGCCCGTGGGCGAGCGAATCGATACCTGCCAGCGCGTGGCCGATGTGATCTTCGGCGCTCTAGCCCCCGCTGTTCCCGACCGCGCGATCGCCTGCTGCAACAGCTCGGTGACTTCGGCGATTTTCTCCGGCGCGGACCAAAAGGACAAAGACCGCTTCTTCGTATATCTGGAGGTAGTCGCGGGCGGCTCCGGCGCCAGCCGCGACGCGGACGGCCTTTCCGGTGTGCAGGTGCATATGACCAACACCTCAAACTTGCCGGTGGAGGCGCTCGAAATGGAGTTCCCGCTGGTTACCGTGAATAAATACGAGCTGCGGCGCGACAGCGGCGGCGCGGGGCGCAACCGCGGCGGCCTCGGTATCGTCCGAGAATTCGAAATGATGTACGACGGCATCTCTTACACCGGTCTCGGCGACCGGCAGAAGATTCCGCCGTGGGGGCTGGAGGGCGGCCTTGCCGGCGAGGGCGGCGTTTACTATCTTGTCAAACCGGATGGAACCAGCACCCGCCTGCCCTCCAAATGCACCGACATCCCGCTCGAGCAGGGCGATGTGATCAGTGTGCAGACACCCGGCTCGGGCGGGTACGGCAACCCGCTGGAGCGCGACCCCCTTCGCGTTCTGACCGATGTGATCGAGGGGAAGGTTTCCCCCGAAAAGGCGCAGGAGCTGTACAGCGTATGTGTTGTGAAAAACGGTAGCGGCTGGGCTATAGACGAGGAGAAAACCAAAAGACTCAGAGAAAAGCGGTGATGTTTGGATGGCCGAACCCCTGTTGGATGTTCAGAACCTGGAAATGGTGTTTGAAAATAAATATCAGGCCTTTACCGCCGTGGATCACCTGAGCTTTTCGGTGGAAAAAGGCCAGACCTTGGGCATCGTGGGTGAAAGCGGCAGTGGAAAAACCATGGCGTCTCTTTCCGTGATGAAGCTGCTTCCCAATCAGGGCAGGGTATCCGGCGGAAAGATCCTGTTTGAGGGCAAAGACCTGGTGCCGCTGAAAGAAAAAGAAATGCAGAAGCTGCGCGGCAGGGAGCTCGCGATGATCTTTCAGGACCCCATGATGTCGCTGGATCAGGTGTATACCGTGGGCAGCCAGATCGTAGAGGCGATTCTCACGCACGAGCCGGTGGGGAAGAAGCAGGCGGAAGAGCGTGCTCTTGAACTGCTCACCGCTGTGGGAATCGCGCAGCCAGAAAGGGTGTTTCGCAGCTACCCGTTCGAGCTTTCGGGCGGCATGTGCCAGAGGGTGATGATCGCCATTGCTCTCTCGTGCAACCCAAAGCTCCTATTTGCCGACGAGCCCACCACTGCGCTCGATGTGACCGTGCAGGCGCAGATTCTCGACCTGCTGCGCAAGGTGCGCGATGAATACCAGATGGGCATCGTTTTGATCACCCATGATCTCGGTGTGGTATCGGATATTGCCGACCGTGTTATCGTGATGTACGCGGGCAAATCCATGGAGGATGCGCCTACCGATGTGATCATGAATCACCCGGCCCACCCGTATACCATGGGACTGATTCAGTCGGCTCCGAAGCTTGAAGAGCAGGTGGAACGCCTGCACAGTATTGAAGGCGCAGTCCCCGATATTCGGAACATGCCGAAAGGCTGTCGCTTCTGTACCCGGTGTCCGCAGGCAAACGACCTGTGCCGCGAAACCGAGCCGCAGGTCAGAGAGATTGCACCGGGCCACTTTGTGCGGTGCCATTATGCGGGCAACTAGGAAAGGGGGATGCAGCTTGAATGAAGTATTATTGGATGTAAAAAACGTTTCAAAAACCTTTCCTGTCAAAGCCGGGCTGTTTTCTTCGGCGAAGGGCGTGGTACACGCCGTAGACAATGTCAGCTTTCAGATTCACCGCGGCGAGAGCTTTGGTCTTGTAGGGGAATCCGGGTGCGGAAAAAGCACTCTCTCCCGCACCTTGCTGCAGCTGGTTCCGGCGGATTCGGGCGAGATCTGTTTTAACGGCAACAACCTGGCGGCGCTCTCTAAAAAAGAGATGCGCGCCCAGCGCGAAAGCATGCGCATGGTGTTTCAGAAGCCGTTTGATTCGCTGAACCCCCGCCAGACGGTGCGGCAGATCATTTCGGCCCCGATGCAGGTTCACCGCAAGATGAACCGGCAGGAAATGGACGCCGAAGTGATGAAGCTGATGGACCTCGTCGGCCTCTCCCGCGGCTATGTAGACCGCTACCCCCACGAGTTTTCGGGCGGGCAGCGGCAGCGCATCGGCATCGCCCGGGCGCTCGCGCTTCAGCCGCAGCTGATCGTCTGCGACGAGCCGGTCTCTGCACTGGATGTTTCGATTCAGGCGCAGATTCTGAATCTGCTCAAAGACCTGCAAAAGGAATTCGGGCTGACGTACCTGTTCATTTCTCATAATCTGGCGGTTGTCAAGCATATGTCGGACCGCATCGCCGTGATGTACCTCGGTTCTCTGGTAGAGGTGGCGAACGGGCCGGAGCTGTACCGGGCTGCGCGGCACCCGTACACGCAGGCGCTGCTCTCCGCGATTCCAGACCCCGGCAGCGGACAGAAACGCCAGCGGATCATCCTTACCGGGGATATTCCCAGCCCGGTCAACCCGCCCGCGGGCTGCCGGTTCTGCACCAGGTGTCCCAATGTGATGGAACGCTGCAAAACCGAGCGCCCGGCGCTTCGTACCCTTGCGGATGGCGGGCAGGTCGCGTGTTTTCTGTATGAACAGGAGGGAGGAACGGCATGACGAAATTTATTGTGCGCCGAAGCGCGATTGCAGTGCTGCTCCTCTTCGTGGTTTCGAGTATCGTGTTTTTAACCGTTCATATGATGCCCGGTGATCCGGTGCTGCTGATGCTGGGCACCGATTCGAACCCCGACCCGCAGGCGGTGGAAGCGCTGCGCAGGGAGCTGGGGCTTGATCAGCCGATTCTGACGCAGTATGTGAATTGGATGCTCAATGCCCTGCAGGGGAATTTGGGAACGTCGTACAGCGAGCACGTTCCGGTGATGCAGTCCATTGGGTCGCGGCTGCCCCGCACACTGGAGCTTGCAGGCGTTTCGCTGCTGCTCGCGTGCATCATCGGTCTCCCTCTGGGCGTGCTTTCCGCTCTGCGGCGCGGCAAATTTTCCGATCTGGTGATGACGACCGGCGCTTCGCTCGGAACCTCCATTCCGGTTTACGTGCTTGGCTATCTTCTCATCATCCTGTTCTCCCTGAATGTGTTCGGGTGGAATATTCCCACATTGCCGTCGAGCGGCTATGTGAATTTCTCCAAGAGCCCTTCCGCACATTTTCAGCGATTGATCTTGCCTGCGGTGGCGCTGGCCCTTGGGCTGGCCGCCTCGATCATGCGCATGACCCGTTCCTCCATGCTCGACGCGCTCTCCGCCGAATCGGTGCGGGCGCTGCGCGCCAAAGGCCTGCCGGAGCACAACGTCATCATCCGCCATGTGATCCGCAACGCTTTTATCCCGGTGGTAACGGTGATCGGATTACAAATGGGCAATCTGATCGGCGGCACGGTGCTGTGCGAAACGGTGTTTAACTGGCCGGGACTCGCGACGCTTCTGGTCAAGGCCATCAACCAGAGGGATTATCCGCTGATTCAGGGCTGTATTCTGGTGATGTCTTCCGTCTTTATTTTGACCAATATGGTTGTCGACATCATCTACGGTGTGCTCGACCCCAGAGCGCGGTAGGGGGGAACAATATGGATTTTTTAAAACGAAGTATGAAAAACAAGAAATTTGTGTTCAGCATCGTCGTTCTGGTGCCGCTGGTATTTGTGATCCTGTTCGGCCCCCAGCTTGCGCCGAATGATCCGCTGACAATGAATACATCGTCTGCGCTGGCTCCTTCCTCGTCCCAGTATCCGCTGGGGACCGACGAGTACGGCCGCTGCATTCTTTCCCGTTTGCTGGTGGGGGTGCGGCCCTCCATGACGGTGGCGCTGTTCGGTACGCTGGGCGCGTTTGCCGCGGGGCTGCTGCTCGGCATCTTCGCCGGGTACCTCGGCGGCAAAATCGGCGGCGCAATCATGAGAGCGGTTGACGTGATCCTCTGCTTCCCGCCGATCCTGCTTGCGATGATGGTCGTGGGCCTGTGGGGAGCCGGGGTGCGCAACCTGACCGTGGTGGTGGCGATTCTGTATACGCCCCACTTTACCCGAATTGCCTACTCCTCCACCATCAAGGTGCGGAAGATGGAGTTTGTGGAAAATGAAATTTCCATCGGCGCGACTTTGAACCGTGTGTTGTTCGGTACAATTTTTCCCAACATTTTTTCTCCGCTGGTCATTCAGATCAGCCTGACCGTCTCGAGCGCGATTCTGCTGGAATCCGGCCTGAGCTTTCTCGGCCTTGGTGTACAGCCGCCCGACCCCTCCTGGGGGCAGATGATCGGCGACGCTAGGAATTTCCTTTCAGTAGATGTGATGTACACGGTGTGGCCGTCGCTGTTTTTAAGCCTGACGATTCTGGCCACAAACCTGATGGGCGACGCGCTGCGAGATATTCTCGATCCCAAGCTGAGGGACAGCTTTTAATTATGAATCAGAGGATAAAAGGAGGAAAACAAATGAAAACAATCTGCAGGCGAATCCTGTCTGTGTCGCTGGCGGTCGTAATGGCGCTCACCGCACTGTCAGGATGCTCGGGAAACAATTCCAATTCGTCCGGGGCGGCGTCCAGCACGCCGGAATCTTCGGCGCAGAGCCAGGTCAGCAAAAAGGATGAGCTCGTTGTGGCCATCAGCTCAGACGTTTCCACGCTCGAGCCCATGGTGCAGTCCGGCCAGGCAATCCGGCTGATCAAAACGTGCCTCTACCGCGGCCTGATGGCTTACCAGGCCGACGGGAAGATCGGTACGGAAATCGCGGATTCGTATGAGATCGGCGACGACAACAAGACGTATACCTTTAAAATCAAGCAGAATGCCAAGTTCCACGACGGCAGCGACATCACCGCCGAGGACGTCAAGTTCTCTCTGGAGCGTATTTTAGATGAGTCCGTCGGCGCGACCTTCCGCTCCGATTTTGCGAACGTGCTCGACAAAGTTGAGGCGGTGGACACCAAGACCGTCAAGATTACCCTCAAGGAGCCCTGCGCTCCGTTCATCGATTACCTCACCCTGCCCGAGTCGGTGATCGTGTCGAAAGCGTGGTGCGAGAGCCACAAGAACGACCTGAACGCCAACCCGATGGGCAGCGGCCCCTACACGTTTACCTCATGGGATAAGGGCCGTGAGATCGTTCTCACCGCGTTCTCGGATTTCTACAAGCCCGGCAAGCCCGAAACCAAAAGCATCCGCTTTGTCATCACGCCCGACGCCACGACCAGAGCCAACGCTTTGCAGACCGGCGACGCAGACCTGATCGACTATGTGGCGGCCAAGGACATTACCGCGATGGAGAAGGACGACAACTACAAGGTCTATGTTTCTGAGGCTCCGTTCATGTGCCTGCAGTTCAACGTCAAGAGCGGCCCGCTGGCCAACCCCAAGGTTCGTCAGGCGATCGCTTACGCGGTTGACCGTCAGGGCGTCATCAACACCGCCTTTATGGGCCGCGGTACCCAGATTTTCGGCTTCCCCACTCAGAAGGGGGAGAACGGCTACGACGGCAAGTACGACAACTACTTCAGCTTCGATCAGGAAAAGGCCAAGGCTCTTCTGAAAGAGGCCGGTTATCCCGACGGCTTTAAGATCAAGATTCTGTCCAGCTCTACCTACGACATGCACAAGCAGACCGCCATTGTGGTGCAGGACAGCCTGAAGAAGATCGGCATCGACGCCGAGGTGGAGCTGCCCGACTGGTCCACCCGCATCGAGCGCTCCAACAAGGGCGATTATGAGATCCTTGTTTCCGGTACCGCCGGCAACATCGTCGATATGGATTGGACGACCAACTATTTTGAAAGCGGCGAGCCCAGAATGAACAGCTCTGCCTGGTTCTCTGATACGGAGATCGACAGCCTGCTGAAAGAAGGGCGCACCACTATCGATGCGGCCAAGCGCGAGGAGATTTACGACAAGTTGAGAAAGCGCGTGCTCGATCTGTCGCCGTTCGTATTCATCAATTACCGCGAACAGGCATTTGCCAGCTCGAATAAGGTAGAGGGCTTTGTCAATCTGCCGGGCGTTGTCACCTACAATTCCGGCCTGACACTGGAAGATACTTATGTAACCGAGTAAGGCGTATGGATTCGTTCGTCGTGTTTTCCCCGCTCTCGGCGGGGAAAACACCCGAACCTAAAAGTCATTGTTAATAAAAATGGTAGGAACTTGTGCACCGGCCGGGCCTGTTTTTCGGCGGGCTTGGTTCGGTGCGCAACAATGAGAGGAGATTTTTATGGAGATCAAGGAAATCATCGCGGACATCAAGGGGAAAATGGAGTCGTCCGGTGGTTTGAAAAAGGTATATTTTGTCGCATGCGGCGGCTCGCAGGCAGCGATTTATCCTGCGAAATATCTAATGGAGTGTGAAGCGAAAAATATCGGAACCGGTATCTTCAACAGCAACGAGTTTGTTTACGCAACGCCCGAATCGGTAGATGACCGCTGCGTCTGCGTGATCTGCTCGCTGAAGGCCACAGCCGAAACCGTGGAAGCGGTCAAAATAGCGAATGCAAAAGGTGCTTACACCATCGCAATGACCGGGTTTCCCGACACCGCCATGGCCCAGACCGGCAAGTACGCAGTCGTCTATTCCAACGGGGATGATCAGGTCTATTCCGAGGCGAATCAGGCGCTGGCCTTAAAGCTTGTGTTTGAGATTCTGTATCAGTTTGAGGGCTATGCCCACTATGATGCGGCAATGCAGGCTTATGGAAAGATCGATTCGATCGTTGCTGAGGCAAAAGAGAGCATGCTGCCCGCCGCAAAGGCTTTTGGGGAGCGGTACAAGGACGAAGAAATTTTTTACGTGATGGGCAGCGGTCCGCTCACGGGCACAGCCTACACCATGGCATGCTGCCATTTGATGGAGATGCAGTGCCGCCACGCGGTGATGCTGCACAGCGGGGAGTATTTCCACGGCCCGTTTGAAACGACGGATCAGCGATTGCCGATCATTCTGCTGATGAGCACGGGAAAAACACGTTTTCTGGATGAGAGGGTGCTGAAATTCCTGAAAACCTACTCAGAAAACTACACGGTCATCGACGCGGCAGACACCGGACTTTCTCAGATCGACAGCAATGTTTCGGAGTATTTCAATTCTGCCGTCATGATTCCGCTCGAGCGCTTCTTCGTTTTGCAGATGGCGGAAATCCGCGGGCGTTCCATGGACGACCGCCGCTACATGTGGAAGGTGGAATATTGATTTTTCCTGCTTTGCTTGGCTGTTAAACAGGCAAATTGCCTCAGTTGTACTTGAATATTCCTGTTCCATGAAGTACACTAAAAAGGTAGATATGGGATTGGGAGCGAATTTGTTTCGCACTTTGATCCCTTCAATACAAATCGGCCAGAGCCGGCTTGCGTAGGGAGAGATTCAGAATGTTGAAATCCAAGGCGATCACACCCTTGTATCAACAGTTGATGGATAAGCTGAAGGATCAGATCGGTGGCGGATACTATCAGCCCGGGGACCAATTGCCTTCTGAAGTGGATATGGCCAAACAGAACGACGTGAGCGTGATTACTGCCCGCAAGGCGGTAAACGAGCTGGCCGCTCTTGGTTTTGTTGAGAAAAAGCAGGGGAAAGGCACTTTTGTGGCGGTTCCGAAATATTGGAGGGATTACCGCAGAATCATGGGATTTTCGGAATCCTGCCGGATGGCGGGGCTGACCGCGGGCAGCCGGCTGCTGGAGCATAAGCTGGTTGTGCCGTCGGATAAGATCGTGCAGTCTCTTGGCTTGCCTGCCGGGTCGCAGACGGTGTTTATTTCGCGCCTGCGGTTTGTCAATTTGGAACCCATGGCGATTGAAAACAGCTATTTCTCGTTGAAATACGCGTTTTTGCTGGAAGAATCGCTGGACGGCTCCTTGTTTGAGGTATTGAGAGAGCGTGCGAACGTGGTCGTAGCAAAATCGCAAAAGCAGATTGAAATCTGCCGCGCCACTTCTTCGGAGGGCAAGCTGCTGAACATCAGCAAAAATGATCCGCTCCTTTTGGTAAAGAGCACAGCCTATGTCGAAACTGGCGAGCCGGTTTATGTCTGCTCGCAGATCATTAACGGAGAACGATTCACGCTGTATCTGTAAAGAACATACTGTGAAATGAGCTTCTTCCGTTGTAAAAAAAGAGAGAGAAAAAGGGATGCGCACAGCTGCTGCTGTGCGCATCCCTTTTTCAT
>OBZU01000044.1_pt1 | contig 116998 bp, 109 predicted proteins | sample 1495561 | NCBI WGS metagenome assembly OBZU01 (sample SAMEA2580250, study PRJEB22360) | human gut metagenome | biome: human gut; feature: human-associated habitat; material: faeces | place: Denmark | collected 2008/2010 | reverse complement strand
TGACGATCGTCGCCGCCGTTTCAAAGGATTCCACGCCGCGCCCGGCGGCCTCGCAGCCAATCAGCCGTACGGAAGAATCCCCGATAAAGTGGTAAAACGCGCCGATCGCGTTGGAGCCGCCGCCCACACAGGCCAAAACCGCGTCCGGCAGACGCCCTTCCTTTTGCAGAATCTGTTCCTTGATCTCTTTGGAAATCACCGCCTGAAAATCGCGCACGATCGTGGGGAACGGGTGCGGGCCCATCACAGAGCCGAGTACATAGTGTGTGTCGGCGATCCGGCCCACCCATTCGCGCATCGTTTCCGAAACGGCATCCTTGAGTGTTGCCGTGCCGCTCGTGACGGGGTTCACCTTCGCGCCAAGCAGGCGCATTTTGTACACATTCAGCGCCTGGCGCTTCGTGTCCTCTTCACCCATGAAGATTTCGCACTCCATACCCATCAGCGCGGCTGCGGTGGCGGTGGCCACGCCGTGCTGGCCCGCACCGGTTTCGGCGATCACGCGTGTTTTGCCCATTTTTTTCGCCAGAAGCACCTGCCCCAGCACGTTGTTGATCTTGTGCGCGCCCGTGTGATTCAAATCCTCACGCTTCAGGTAAATCTTCGCGCCGCCGAGGCGCTTGGTCATATTCTCTGCAAAGTACAGCAGAGAAGGCCGCCCTGCGTAATTGTTGAATAGCTCTGTCAGCTCCGCGTTAAACTGCGGATCGTCTTTATAATGGTTATAAGCCTGCTCCAGCTCGATAACGGCGGTCATCAGCGTTTCGGGAATATATTGGCCACCGTAAACTCCGAACCTTCCTTTAGACATTCTGCTCACTCCTTTTCGCCGGATTACTCCGGCTGGTTTTGTGGTTTTTCCGTATCCTCATTCCCTGTCCCGCGCACCACAGCGACGGCGGCGAGGATTTTATCGCGGTCTTTCTGCTTCTCCGTTTCCACGCCGGAGCTGATATCCACCGCATAGGGTGCAAAGCGCGCAATCGCCTGCGGGATGTTCTGCGGTGTTAATCCTCCTGCCAAAAGGAAGGGGCGGGTCATGCCCGAAATCAGCGACCAGTCGAACGTTTCGCCGGTGCCATAACCGTTGTCGAGTAAAATCAGGTCGGCTGTGCTTTGCTGTGCCACCGTCAAATCCTCCGGCGTACGCACGCGAAAGGCCTGCCAGATCGGCACGCCGGGAATCAGCGCTTTCAGCCGCCCGATATATTTCGCGCTTTCACCGCCGTGCAGTTGGACGATCTGGATCACTCCCTCGCGGCACAGCGATATGATTTGCTCCTGCGGGGCATTCACAAATACTCCGACAGCCGGTATGGATGGATGAATACTCTTTCTGAGCTGTGCAGCCTGCTGCATTGTCACGTTGCGGTGGCTTTTTTCAAAGAAGACAAAGCCCGCGTAATCCGGCATGGCCTCGTTGATGTATTCGGCGTCGCACAGGCGGAACAGCCCGCAGATTTTAATCTTCGTCATTGTGCAGCCCTCCTGAATTCCCGGAGCGCCGCGCGGCGCTCCGGCGCTTTCATCAGCGCTTCGCCCACCAGAACCGCGTCGGCCCCCGACGCTTTCAGCCGGGCAATGTCCGCCGCTCCCGTAACGCCGGATTCAGCGACGAACAGGACACTTGCCGGGATCTTCTCCCGCAGGCGGGCGGCGTTCGAAAAATCAACCGTAAAGTTTTTCAGATTGCGGTTATTTACACCGATGATTTTCGCCCCGGCCTGTACTGCCGACTCGATTTCCGTTTCGTCGTGTGCCTCAACCAGAGCGGAAAGGCCCAGCGCATCGCAAATGCCGAGATACCGCTCAATGGTTTTCGTATCGAGCAGCGCGCAGATGAGCAGCACCGCGTCGGCCCCCAGAACCTTGGCCTCGTAAAGCTGGTATTCGTCCACCGTAAAATCCTTGCGCAGCATCGGAGTAGAAACCGTATTTCGAATGTTGCGGAAAATATCATCCGACCCCAAAAACCACTTTGGCTCCGTCAGGCAGGAGATGCAATCCGCCCCGGCAGCCTCGTACTCCTTTGCGATGACAAGGTACGGAAACTCTTCTGAAATAATCCCCTTGGAGGGGGAAGCTTTTTTCACCTCGCAGATCAGGGACATCCCATCTGCTTGCAGGGCCTTTGTAAATCTCAAATCGCCCTTGGGCAGTTTCAGTGCCGCTTCACGCAATTCCCCGGGTGAAACGAGCTTCTTGGCGTGTGCCACGCGCTGTGCGGCATAGGCCGCGATTTCATCCAGAATCATGACGCTGCCTCTTCCTTCCGGTTCGATTCCAGAATGAACTCCTGCAGCTTTGCCATCGCCCTGCCGCTGTCGATCAACTCTGCCGCCAAACGGACTCCAGCTTCGAGGGAAGCGGCCTTGCCCGCAACATACAGCCCCGCGCCCGCGTTGAGCAGCACCGCATCGCGTTTTGCACCCTTTGCCCCGTTTAAAATATCGAGCGTGATCTGCGCGTTTTCCTGCGGTGTGCCGCCGACCAGCTCGGATTTCTCGCACGGGGTCAGGCCGAAATCCTGCGGGTGAATCACATAGGTGGTGAACTCGTCGCCGTTGAATTCACAGACAGTGGTCGGCGAGGACAGGGAAATTTCATCGAGCTTATCCTGCCCGTAGACCACCATGCCGCGCCGCACGCCCAGATTGTGCAGCACATGGGCCAGCGGCTCCACCATCTCTTCGGAGTACACGCCCAGCACCTGCAAATTCGCATGAGCGGGGTTTGTCAGCGGACCGAGAATATTAAAAATGGTGCGGATGCCCAGCTCTTTACGAACGGGGCCGACGTATTTCATGGAAGAATGGTAGGTCTGCGCGAATAAAAAGCAGATGCCGACGTTTTGCAGCAGCGAAACGCACTGTTCCGGAGAAAGGCTGATGTTCACGCCCAGCGCCTCCAGGCAATCCGCCGCGCCGCTGTGGGAGGAGGCCGCACGGTTACCGTGCTTTGCTACCCGAACCCCACCCGCTGCGATGACGATGGAGGAGGTGGTAGAAATATTGAACGAGTTCGAGCCGTCCCCGCCGGTGCCGACGATCTCGAGCAGGTCATCCGTATATTCCACGGGCAGCGCGCGTGCACGCATCCCGGCGGCGCAGGCGGTGATCTCCTCAATGGTTTCGCCCTTGGCGGAGAGCGCCGCAAGGAACGCCGCGGTCTGCACCGGCGATGTGCCGCCGCTCATGATTTCATCCATGACGGCCCGGGCCTCGTCGTAGGTCAGGTCTTTTCGGTCGATCAGCTTCGAGGTTGCTTCTTTAATCATGACAAGCGCTCCTTTCACAGCGCAAGAAAATTCTGGATGATCTGCATGCCGTTTTCGGTCAGGATCGATTCCGGATGGAACTGCACCCCGTAAATCGGGAACTCGCGGTGCATCACGGCCATAATTTCTCCGTCGTCGGTTTCGGCGGTAACAGCGAGGCATTCCGGCATCGTATCGTGTATGGCGGCAAGCGAGTGGTAGCGCGCCGCCTTGATCTGTTTGGGAAGCCCGGAAAACAGAGGGCAATCCGTATCGAGCGTCACCACGGACTGTTTGCCGTGCATCAGCTGTTTCGCGTGGGAGACCGTTGCCCCGTATGCCTCGCAGATCGCCTGATGCCCCAGGCACACGCCGAGCAGCGGGATCGTCTGCCCCAGCTCTTTCGCGGCCTCGACGCAGATGCCGGCGTCCCCCGGGTAGCCCGGCCCCGGCGAGAGAATGATGTGCGAGGGGGCCAGCTCCCTTGCCTGCTCCACCGAAAGCTCGTCGTTGCGCACAACGCGGATGTCGGGATAATTCGTACCGACAAACTGATACAGGTTATACGAAAAGCTGTCGTAGTTATCAATCAGCAGAATCATGTTTCAGCCCTCCCTGTGCGGCCTCCAGCGCGCCGATGACGGCTCTGGCCTTTTGAATGCATTCCCGGTACTCGTTCTCCGGCACGCTGTCGGCCACGATTCCGGCCCCGGAGCGGACAAACACCTTACCCTTCTTTTTGTAGGCGATACGGATCGCGATGCAGGTGTCGAGATTCCCGGTAAAATCGATGTAGCCGATGGCCCCGCCGTAGATGCCGCGCTTGTTGTTTTCCAGCTCATTGATGATCTCGCAGGCGCGGATTTTGGGAGCGCCGGAAAGCGTACCCGCAGGTAGAATCGAGTCGATCGCGTCCGCCGCGTCACGGTCTTTTCGGAGCGTTCCGCACACGGTAGAGCCGATGTGCATCACGTGGGAAAAGCGTTCGATCTGCATGTATTGCTCCACCTGCACACTGCCGAACTCGCTGATTCTGCCGATATCGTTGCGCCCCAAATCGACCAGCATGTTGTGCTCGGCGCATTCCTTTTCGTCCGCAAGAAGCTCCTGTTCCAGCCGTTTGTCTTCCTCGTCCGTTTTGCCGCGCGGGCGGGTGCCGGCCAGCGGGAAGGTGTGCAGCACGCCGTTCTGCAGGCGCACCAGCGTTTCGGGAGAAGCGCCGGCGATCTCGATGTCGTCACTCGAAAAATAAAACATATACGGCGAAGGGTTCACTGTGCGCAGAACGCGGTAGGTGTCGAGCAGGCTTCCCTCAAAGTCCGCGTCGAGCCGGTTCGAGAGCACCACCTGAAATATATCCCCCTCGCGGATGTACTCCTTCGCCCGCTCGACCATGGCGCAGTAGGCAGGCTCATCGAACAACGCGCGCACCGGCGAGGTCATCCGCCCGGGGGCCTCCTGCTTCGGCGCACCGTTCAGAAGAAGCTCGCGAAGCTTTTTCAGCTCCATCTCTGCCCGGCGGTATTCTGTTTCCATATGGTCGCACCGCGCGTTCACGATCAGGATGATCTTCTGCCGGAAATGGTCAAATGCGATTACCTTGTCGAACAGCATCAGGTCTACATCCTGAAAGCCCTCTTCGTCATTTGCGTCCAGCACAAGGGACGGCTCGGCGTATTTGATGTAATCGTAGGAAAAATACCCGACGAGCCCGCCGGTAAAGGGCGGCAGGTTTTCCATACGCGGGCTGCGGTTATCCGCGAGCACCTGCCGTATGATCTCTTTCGGGTGCTTTGTTTCCATCGTGATGGAGGAACCGGCCCGCAGGGTGAGCATGCCGTCTGTACAGCTCAGCTCCAGCGCGGGGTCAAACCCAAGAAACGTGTACCGGCCCCACACGCGGCTGCTCTCCGCCGATTCGAGCAGGTAGCAGTGGCTGCTGACATTTTTCAGCTTTCGCAGTGCTTCCATGGGGGTGATCCGGTCAGCGTACAGCTCGCAGCTGATTGGGATGATTTTGAAATTGCCCGACTGCGCCAGCCGTTTTGCTTCTGAAAACGCGGGATTTGCCATGTTTCATCATGCCTTTCTGTCAGATTACTTTCTGCCAGAGACGACAAAAAAGCCCGCCCCTGACAATTACTTTGTCAAGGACGAGCTAAAAGGCTCGCGGTGCCACCCTGATTCACGATACAACGACCGTGCTCTTAGCAGGATACTAACATATCCCCGGCAACTAACGTATGCCTTCTCGTCGCAGAATACTCGGGTTGCCCCTTTGACTGCGCCCTCAGCGGTCCATTTGATGACTTGTTTTCTGCCTGATTCTCAGCATCGCAGGCTCTCTGTAAGAACATGATCACCGTTATCTCCGCATCAACGGTTTGGTTATCAAATTTTTACTTAAAGTAACACAAAAATACAACCCTGTCAATAGTCTGTTTCACAAAAGAGAAGTGAGAACTCTTTTGAATACAATATTCAAAACCCCGCTTTTTGTTCCATGGGCAGTTTTTCTGTAACGCATTGACCAATCCAGAAAAAAATCTTCGATTGATTCTCTGCATCTTTCACAAAGTAAAAGAAAATCAAAAAAACGCGAAAATAACACCCAAAGAAAGTTCGCAGAGTTTGGAAATACTGTTACTGAAGCTCTTTTTCTTTGATGCAGGCGATATACTCTTTCCCCCACACACCCACAGCGTCCAGAACCGGCTCAAAATCCCGGCCGAGCTGGCTGAGCGAATACTCCACCTTCGGCGGGATCTGGTTGTACACCGTGCGCTCAATCAGGCCGTTTTCCAGCATCATGTGCAGCTGCTTTGTCAGCGTGGCCTGCGTCAGGCGCGGCAGTGCCCGCTGCAGCTCGTTAAAGCGCATCGTTTTCATGCTCAAATGATATAAAATCAACAGCGTCCATTTCCCCGTCAGCAGCTTTTGCACTGTCACATAGGGGCAGATGCCGAACAAATCCTGATCCATTTTATCAAAGCTCCCTTTTAGTATCTAAAAAGATACTTACGATACAAAATGATCGTACTTGAATTCTGTTTTGTACTATGTTTCAATGGTAGCAGGAAATAAACCATAAGTCAATCAAAAGAAAACGGAGGCATGACTCATGCAGGAAGTATGCGAATTTTTGAAACAATGCAGCACCTATTATCTGGCTACCACCGACGGCGATCAGCCGCGCGTGCGCCCCTTTGGCACGGCGGAGATTTTTGAGGGCAAGCTGTACATCCAAACCGGCAAGGTAAAAAACGTGTACCGCCAGATGAAAGAGAATCCCAAAATTGAAATCAGCGGCATGGCGGGCGGAAACTGGATTCGCCTTACAGCGACCGCGGTAGAAGATGACCGCGTACAGGCAAGACAGCACATGCTGGACGCATACCCCTCTCTGAAAAAAATGTACAGTGCCGATGACGGCAACACGGTCGTTTTCTACCTGGAAAATGCCACCGCCACCATTTGCTCCTTTACCGAAGAGCCGAAAGTGATTCAGTTCTAAGCATCGTTTCGATGTTCCAATAAAAAACAGCGGGCCAAATTGGCCTGCTGTTTTTTATTGGAACAATTCGGTAATCCTAGAAAGTAGCCTGATTTTCCTGTGCAAAATCATCATCTCCCTGCAGACCCGATTTTGCTTGTATCAGCCTGCTGAATTCTTCTGCGTTTCAGTATTATTTCGACAAATTAGAATTCATTTTGGGGCGTATGTTTTATCACTTTTTCTCTTGACTCATGATTTGATTTTGAATATAATGTTGTACACACAACAGTTTTATATCAAACAATTTACTTTGGAAAGGATATGCCCCATGAATAAAATGAGGGTCGGCCGGGAGCTTCGCTCTCTGAACAATATGATCCGGCGTTATTTTGAATTTTCATCTCACCGGAAGGAGATTGAAACCGTTACCGGCAATAACGGCTGGATCATCAGTTTTGTCGCCGACCGGGCCGGCCAGGACATCTACCAGAAAGACATTGAGGACTATTTCACCATTACCCGTTCCACCGCTTCCCGGGTGCTGAGCCTGATGGAGCAAAAGGGGCTGATCGAGCGGCAGGCCGTTGCGCAGGACGCACGCCTGAAAAAAATTGTGCTGACCCCAAAGGCGCTGGAAATCCGGGGACTGATGCTGGAGGATGCCAAAAAAATGGAGTATACCCTCATCCAGGGCTTTACGGAGGAGGAAATCAAAACGCTGCTTTCTTATTTGGAACGCATGAAAACCAACATAACCAATCTGCAGGAGGAGCAATAACAATCCATGATCAAAACACTTCTGTCTAGTGTGCGGGAATATAAAAAGGAAACGATTCTCGCACCGATATACGTTACTTTGGAATCCATCCTCGAAATTGTGATTCCAACTATCATGGCATTTTTGATTGATAACGGAATCAATCAAAAGGACATGTCCTACGTGCTCAAGATGGGTCTTGTTCTCATCCTGGCCGCGGCGCTTTCGCTGGTTACAGGCATTCTGGCCGGACGCAGCGCGGCGGTCGCCTCGGCAGGCTTTGCCAGAAATCTGCGCCACGACATGTTTTACAATGTACAGAACTTTTCGTTTTCCAACATCGATAAGTTTTCGACCGCGAGCATCATCACCCGCCTGACCACCGACGTGACCAACGTGCAGAACGCGTACCAGATGCTGGTGCGTCTTGCCGTGCGCGCGCCGATGATGATCGTGTTCGCGCTCATGTTTTCGTTCCGGATCGACGCACAGCTGTCGCTGATCTTCCTTGCGACCATCCCGGTGCTCGGTTTGGGCATGTTCGTGATTATGTCGCGCGTTCACCCGATCTTTGTGCGGGTGTTCCGCACCTATGACCGGCTGAATAACATCGTGCAGGAAAACCTGCACGGCATTCGTGTGGTCAAATCCTATATCCGCGAGGATTTTGAAGAGAAGAAGTTTGCCGACGTTTCTCAAACGATCTTCAATGACTTTACAAAAGCGGAAAAACGTCTGGCCTTTACCATGCCGCTGATGCAGTTGTGTCTTTATGCCAGCATGCTGCTGCTCTCGTGGTTTGGCGCGCAAGAGATCGTCGCCAGCGGGAACAACGCGGCGATCGGCCTTTCCACCGGCGAGCTGGCCAGTCTGATTACCTATGCCATGCAGATTCTGATGAGCCTGATGATGCTCTCGATGGTATTCGTCATGATCATCATCTCCCGCGCGTCCGCCGAAAGAATTGTAGAGGTGATGACCGAGGAAAGCGACCTGAAAAACTCGGAGAACCCGGTTTATTCCGTGCCGAACGGCTCCATTACCTTTGAGGACGTCACCTTCTCTTATGCACGGCAAACCGACAAACCGGTACTCGACGATATCACGTTTTCCATCGCGTCGGGCCAGACCGTCGGCATCATCGGCGGAACGGGCTCGTCCAAATCGAGCCTGGTGCAGCTGATTCCCCGCCTGTATGACCCGATGGGCGGCGTTGTAACCGTCGGCGGAGTCAATGTAAAGGATTACGACCTGGAAACACTGCGCAACGAGGTGGCCATGGTGCTGCAAAAGAACGTGCTGTTCTCCGGCACGATCAAAGAGAACCTTCGCTGGGGCAACGAAAAGGCTACAGACGAGGAAATGATCCATGCCTGTCAGCTTGCGCAGGCCGACGGCTTCATCCGCGAGTTCCCGGACGGGTACGACACGTATATTGAGCAGGGCGGCACGAACGTTTCCGGCGGTCAGCGCCAGCGTTTGTGTATTGCACGCGCATTGCTCAAGCAGCCGAAAATTCTGATTCTGGATGACTCTACCAGCGCTGTCGATACCAAAACCGACAGCCTGATCCGTCAGGCGTTCCGGGAGAACATCCCGAACACCACCAAAATCATCATCGCGCAGCGCGTTTCCTCCGTGCAGGACGCGGATAAGATCATCGTGCTGGACGACGGCCGCATCAACGCGATCGGCACGCACGAACAGCTGCTCGAAACCTGCGCGATTTACCGCGAGGTCTATGAATCTCAGAACAAGGGGGGAACCCTTCATGAATAACCAATCCGCCGCTGCCAAAACCGGCAGAAAGCCGGCCGGGCACCCGCCGATGCAGCGCTTTAAGCCCGGCACCATCAAGCGTCTGCTCTCTTACATGTCGGAATACCGGTTTCGCCTGATTCTCGTCGGCATCTGCATTCTGATCAGCGCCGCCGCCAGTGCGGCCTCTGCGCTGTTTTTGCAGACTTTGATCGATCAATATATTGTTCCGCTGCTGGGGCAGGTCAACCCGGACTTTTCCGGCCTGTTCCGCGCGGTTCTCTCCATCGGCTGCGTGTATCTGATCGGCATCTGTTCCACCCTGTTCTATAACTGGGTGATGGTCATCGTGGAGCAGGGCACACTGAAAAAAATCCGCGACAGTATGTTTACCCACATGCAGAGCCTGCCGATCCGCTATTTTGACACCCACCCCTACGGCGATGTTATGAGCCGCTACACAAACGACACCGACACGCTGCGTCAGGCGATTTCACAGAGCTTTCCGCAGATGCTTTCTTCTGTCGTTTCCGTTGCCGCGGCGTTTTTCTCCATGCTGTACCTCAGCGTGGGTCTGACCGCGTTTGTCGCCGTATTCGCCGTGCTCCTGCTCAAGGTCATCAAAACCCTGGTCGGGCGCAGCGGTACGTTCTTTGTCAAGCAGCAGCAGGCGCTGGGCAATGTAAACGGCTACATTGAAGAAATGATCAATGGGCAGAAGGTCATCAAGGTATTCTGCCACGAGGACAAAACAAAAGAAGATTTTGACCTTAGAAACGACGAGCTGCGCTACTGCGCAACCGAAGCGAACAAATACGGAAACATCACGATGCCCGTTGTCGGCAACATGGGCTACATGCTCTATGTATTGCTGGCGGTGATCGGCGGCGCGGCGGGAATCGCCGGTCTGCCGAACCTGAGCCTGGCCGGGGTCAATGTGCTGACGATCGGCACCATCGTTTCGTTCCTGACTCTTTCCCGCAGCTTCATCAACCCCATTGGCCAGATCTCGATGCAGTTCAACATGGTCATCATGGCGCTGGCCGGCGCCTCCCGTATTTTTGAGCTGATGGATGAAGAAAGCGAGCAGGACGACGGGTACGTTACGCTCGTGAACGCCTGCGTAACCGACGGAGTGGTGACCGAATGCAGCGAGCGCACCGAAATGTGGGCCTGGAAGTATCCGCACAGCGATGGCAGCATCACCTACACTCCCCTGAACGGCGACATCCGCTTTTACGACGTGGATTTTGAATACGAAGAGGGCAAGCCGGTGCTGCACAACATCACCCTGTATGCGGAGCTCGGCCAGAAGGTGGCGTTCGTTGGAGCGACCGGCGCCGGTAAAACGACGATCACTAACCTGATCAACCGCTTTTACGATATTGCCGACGGAAAGATCCGGTACGACGGCATCAATATCAACAAGATCAAAAAAGCAGACCTGCGCCGTTCGCTCGGCATTGTTCTGCAGGACGTCAACCTGTTTACCGGCACCGTGATGGAGAATATTCGTTACGGCAAGCTCGATGCGACGGATGAGGAATGCATCGCGGCCGCGAAGCTCGCGAACGCGGACGGCTTTATCCGGATGCTGCCGAAGGGGTACCAGACCGTGCTGGAAAGCGACGGCAGCGGCCTTTCACAGGGGCAGCGGCAGTTGATTTCGATCGCGCGCGCCGCGGTGGCCGACCCGCCCGTGATGATTCTGGACGAAGCGACCTCCTCCATCGACACTCGAACCGAGGCGATTGTGCAAAAGGGTATGGACGCTCTGATGAAAGGGCGCACGGTGTTCGTCATTGCCCACCGTCTGTCCACCGTTCAGAACGCCGACGTGATCATGGTGCTGGAGCACGGCCGTATCATTGAGCGCGGCAGCCATGATCAGCTGATTGCCGAGCGCGGCAAATATTATCAGCTGTACACCGGCGCATTCGAGCTGGAATAAAGCACACATAGAAAACCGGGGCCGCTTCCCTTAGAAGCGTCCCCGGTTTTTGCATATCGCATTATAAGAATATGTTATTGTTCGGAGGAGCTGAAACAGCGGATCAGTCCGTGTTTTTTCCAACAGCAGTTGGCGCTGTGCAGGTTATTTTCCGCTCCCAAGAGGAACCGGCCTGTTGACGATCTGTTTCTTGTCGTTCTCCCGCCCACCGGCACAATCAGGTTCAGGAGCGATTCGGAGGACGCATTTTCCCATGATTCCAGGGACATCTTCGGCTCCAATGAAATACTGCGAGATTGCGATGAAGGGAAAAGAAGTCTCGCAGCCTCTTTCTCCCTTGCGGTGGTAGGGCTGCCGCACTTTCGCCGCTCGTTCCTATAAAGCATAAAACTATATCTATCCATATCTTATTTGTATTACCGTAAAATCATCTCTCTATGATATAATGAATAATAATAAAAGCTAAGTTGAGAAAGCGATTGGAAGCTCCGGCCGCGGGCAAGCCGCTCCGGCAGTTTCTCTTTTATCATGACCCAAGAAGATCAAATACAGGGGGGTACTTATGTTAAACATCAAATACGATATCGTGGGTTCTTTTTTAAGACCCGCGCAGGTCAAAACGGCAAGAGCCCAATTTGCGAGCGGAGAAATCTCTTTGGCAGACTTGCGGAAGGTTGAGGATACGGCGATTGCGGAGCTGGTTGCCAAAGAAGTTGCCCATGGCCTGAAATTTGTAACCGACGGAGAATACCGGCGCAGGTGGTGGCACCTGGACTGGCTCAAGGAGTTCGAGGGCTTTACCACCCAGCACTTGGAAAAAGAGCGCAACGGCGTCGTCAATCACATTGAATTGGGCTATATCAACGGAAAGATTTCTTATAACGCGGAACGCGCCCACGCAGAGATTGAAGCCTTCGACTTCCTGGCTCAGGAAGCAAAGAAGTATCCGGGCGTCACAGCAAAAAAATGTATTTCCGGCCCCAACATGATCCTCGTCGATAATTACCTGCAGATGGGTATCAAAGAAGTTCCATACTACGGCAGCAACATTGATGCGCTCATTGAGGACATTGCCCTCGCTTATCAGTGCGCCATTCAGGATCTATATGCGCATGGCTGCAGATATCTGCAAATCGACGATACCTCCTGGACCTATATGATTGATGAGAACTTCTTAAAGAAAGTATCTTCTCTGGGGTATGAAAAGGCTGAGGTTCTGGAGTGGTTCAAGCGCGTATCTACAAAAGCTCTTGAGGGAAAGCCCGCCGACATGATCATTGCCAATCACTTCTGCAAGGGCAATTTCAAGGGGCATCCTCTCTTTAATGGTTTTTACGATTCCGTGGCGCCGATTATCAGCCAGATTCCTTATGACGGCTTTTTCGTCGAGTATGACGACGAGCGTTCCGGCTCCTTTGCCCCCTGGTCGGTGTTGAAAGGAACAGGCGTCACCTTTGTAGCGGGTCTGATTTCCACAAAGAACCCCGTTTTGGAAAGCTACGATGACATCAAAAGGAGATATTTAGAGGCGAAGGCCGTTGTGGGCGACAATATCGCTTTATCCCCACAGTGCGGATTTGCTTCTGTTGAGGAAGGCAATTGTATCGACGAGGAAACGCAGTGGAAAAAGATAGACCTGCTCGTTTCCTGCAAGGATTTCTTATGATTTTCTGAAACGCATGATCGGTTTTTCAGCGATACATTCGAGCCGGAACAAACCAAAAGTGCAGTAACAAACGCGGGGTCTCTTCCTTTCGGAAAGACCCCGCGTTTTTTGACGCATCCCTCAAAGCGTATGTACGGCATTTTCTACATCACAGCGGCAGAAATGCGTTCAGGGGAAGCTTCATCTCTCCCAGGAAAAAAGGAAGGCGGGTGCCTTCCTAATTTTTTTGTTCTAAAGTCTTAAGGCAGAATTTTTGCGGTTTCTTTCATATGGTTACAGGTGACGCAGATACCAGCTCAGCAGATAACCGGCACCGAGCGCAAAAAAGGAAATTCCCAGAACGGTGACATATGTTTTGCGCCAGAATACCAGATAAGCGATCCATTCCCGAATAAAGGCATTGAGCGCAAAATACAGCTTCGTGCGTGAGCCGCGCCCATCGCAGGGAATCCCCAGATGCTTGGCCAAAAGCAGCGCGCGGAACACGTGGTAGCGGTTTGTGACCACCAGCAGGTTCCCCGTATCCCCCTGTGCGTCCTTCTGAATCAGCTGATCAGAAAACTGCAGGTTCTCTCTGGTGTTTACAGACTGGTCTTCAACCAGAATATCCTCTTCCGGAATGCCTTTCTCCATGGCATAGCGCTTCATCGCCTCTCCCTCCGGGAGAGCTTCGTCGCTTCCCTTTCCTCCGGAAAATACCAGCCGGCTGCCGGGATTCTGACGGTATGCCTCTATCCCCTTTTGAATCCGGCCCGCCAGAAGCGGCGTTACCTCGGTGCCGTTCATCAATCCGCAGCCCAACACGATGATATACCGGTATGTTTTCCGGCGGTTTCGGAGCAAATTCAAAAAGCTGCTGATCGTATACAGCGCAAAAATCGAAAGGGTGACAAAGAATACAAAGGAAAGATACGCGTACAGAAAATTCCAAAAATCATCCTTTCGAATGTCGCTCAGCATGGGCCAACCCACCAGGTATGCAATGTAGCACACCCCAAATCCAAGCGAAAGCAGATGAGAAAGAGAAAAGCCCTCCCTGCGGATCAGCTGAATACCGGAAATCAGCAGAGTGGTGATCAGCGCAAACGGGAACAGCAAAATTGCCGCCAAAAACGCAACCCCGCCGATGACAAGAATTCCCCATGCAAACGGCTGGCTCTCCAGCATCAGTAAAATGACGGCGCACAGCCCCAATACCGGCAGCAATGCCGCCAGAAAGGAAATCCCCAGCCAGAGGCTTCTCTTTTCCTTTCGGTACTGCCACAAAAACCACGCTGTTCCCGCAGCGGCAGCCAGCAAAATCGGGAGCAGAAGAATCAGTCTAGTATCCATAAAAGTCTCCTCGTCCGGTGGTCCACATCGTACCGCCGCTCTAACCTAAAATCACGGCGGCCAAAACGGTCCGCCGCGACAGCAAAAGTCCAAATAATATAGTATTCCCCGTCGGTTTTCTATTTCACCGGTCATTCAAAAAAGCGGCCGGAATGATCGCTGCTCTGCTCGTATACATGAATGGAATCACGCTTCTTTTTTGCCTCATACAGCGCATAATCCGCATTGAGAAACAGACGCACCGCATCCATATGAAGAGAATAGGGCGCCAGGCCAAAGCTGGCCGTCAGCTTTAATTCCGGATGACCGGGAAAGGGCATCTGATCAAGCATTGCCTGTATCTTTTTGCAGGTGTTTACCGCTTCCGTCATACTGACGTCACAGAACAAGAGGCAGAATTCATCCCCGCCGTAGCGAAACGGCGTGGAGGGCCCGCAGTTTTCCCGAAGCACCTCTGCAAAGCTGACCAGAACATTATCGCCGACACGGTGCCCCCAGCAGTCGTTGATCTGCTTGAAATGGTCAATATCCACCACAGCCAGAATATAGACCTTTTCCTCCGTGCTGTCCTCCATGTCCTTAAACGCATTGTGCAGCGCCTTGCGGTTAAAAATCCCCGTCATATCATCGGTGCGCACGCTCTCCCAAAGCTGGTAACGCTCCACCGAATTCTGGATGCTGATCTGGTTCCGTTCCTTTTCAAAACGAATCGTCACCATGCACACGGCGGAAAACGCCAGCAGAACGAAAAGAGCGGTCAAAACATTGCCCATCCGTGAGGAGTCTGAAAGAGCATTGACCTTATCCGGGTCCCATTCCGTAAAGAATTCGGAAAACACAAAGCAACCTATTCCCACGACCGCCGTGACCACGGTTACGCGGTAACGGGCATAAATGATGGTCAGCATAATGGCGCCCGCAAAGGTGTAGTACATTGCCGGGAAGACACAGTGCACTGTATACAGAACAAACGAAATCGCAACATATGTCAGCGATACCGTATAGATTTTCTTGATCTGTGAAATTTTCTCTGACCTTACCACCACTGTCTCCAGTACAATGAAGGCAAGGTTCGCCGCACTGGGCAAAACGACATACTTGTAGACATAGCGCTGCACAGAAATCGAAATCAGGTCGTAATGGAACAAGATCACACCCGCTGCACACTCACAAAGCATTGCGAACACCACAAGCGCAAAGGAAATTTGATAGTGCAGCAAAAGCCAGTCATGGTCCACCTTCGAGTATTCTTTTTTGATTTCTTCTATATTCGATCTATCCTGCTTCTCTTCCTGCCCATATGGCAGAAAACGTGTTCCCACTTTGTTCCCTCCCGGCCAGGCCCTGAAAACCGCACGCTCTCATCAGCACATGCTTTTCAGCAGCCTGTGCTGCGTTTTTGGAAGGCTGTTTTCTGATCCGGCTGCCGCCTGATGGCGCTGTGCACCACTGTCTTTCATACCGCGAATCACCTTCACCGGTCTAAGGTCAGATTCAAAGCCTGCTCTGCACTTTGCAGCAGCAAATGATGCGAATTCTTCCTTTGGAAAGAGAAATAAAACCGATTCTTATTATATCCATTATTTTCCAAATTTTCAACATAAAATCGATTGTTAATCTTCATTTATTCCAGAAATTTCCAGAAAATAATAATTGATCAATAAAATGCGAGAGCATAGCAGCACACAAACCTACACTCTGCACAGCTTTTGTGCCGCCTCTTCCTCCGACGCGACGAAAAAGACACTGCGGCCCTGATTGCTCTCATAAACAAAATCCCTTAAGGCCTTGCTGGTATATTTTGAAAAATCACCAATGATCGCGATCTGGATATGGTAGGTGACAAATTTTTGAAGAATCTCCCCGGCAAGACGGGTGCTGAGCTGAAAAAACTCTTCCGGGAAGGCTTCTTTCGAGATTGCGATACGGCTGCACCCGGTCTCGTACTGTACCGTCATCATCAGGTCCAGCGCAGACTGCACATCCGAAATCAGCTGGCTTTGTGAATTGATCAGGGCATAGTCCTGCCCGTTAAGCTCTTTTCTTTGAATGTTCATAACTTCTCCTTTGGTTTACAATTTTTTTGCTCCTGCGCGGCGCAAAGGCTTTCTTCGGCTCATAAGGAAAGAATTCCTCGGCCCACTGCTGAGCTTCCCCCAGAGCACATCGATTTCCAGGTCAAGTACGGGTTATCCGGCCCTGCCGCGCAAACTGGTAGGATGATTTTATCATGTCACTTTTCTCGCGTAAAGTCAATTGCGGGAGGAAATACGCTGTTTATTTCAAAAACGCAGTTTCAAAATCATAAAACAGTGATAAAAATGGGGATGACAAATTGGAAAGCAGAAGCTTTCTGGCAGAGCAGAGCGGGATTCAAGCCACGGCGGGTATAACGAATCCTTTTTAATCCGGTTTTCTGATATCCGTCCTCAGCGGATAAATGACAGATGACATCAAGAACCAATGGGTTTCACCGATCGAATTAGCTGAGAACCCGACGGGGTCAAATCGATAGAAATAGCCAGAGATAGGATGCCCCCAGTCAGAGAGCTCTATATTGGGCTGCATTGCGAAAAACAGATAAGAAGGTATAAAAATAAGTTTGCCGGTGCCATCAGGTACTGACAAACTTATTTTTATGCATTGCTATGACATAAACAAACCTGAATTTCATCTGGTTTTTCAAATGAATCCATAACTTGAAAGTTATTAAACTGCTTCAAACAGCGCGCGCCAAATCTGTCATAAAGATGCTTCCTCTTCCGTTTGAAACTGCTGCAGAGACTGTTTACGGTAACCCTGAAATTTATTTTGCAGATAAGCGGCAAACTCGCGGGCGGCCCTGGTCATATATTTGTTCTTTCGACAGGTCAAGACCACGTTGCGGGTGCGTCGTACGTCCTCAATCTCCAAAAAGCGGACCTGCGGATCGTACAGATGGCGGAATTGAGCTGAACTGGAGGCAATGCCGATGCCGACATTGGCATTGATCAGCTCCCTGCGCAGCAGATGGTCGCATTCCATGATATAGTTGGGCGTGATCCCCAGGTCAGCGAACAGCTGATCTGTCTGCGTGCGAAAGGGCAGCCCCTTTTGCAGCATGATAAAACGCTCGTTGGCGATCTCTGTCAGGCAGACGCTTTTACGATTGGCCAAGGGATGATCCGGATGCACGGCGATCATGAATTTATCGCGCAGCAGCAGGGTAGAAATCAAGTCCTCGTCGTAAATTCCGGGGGATGACACGGCCAGATCGATCTGGCCGCTCAGCAGCATGAACCGGATATTCTGAATCTCTTCCACTCGCTGCTGCCATTTGAAATCAGGATGCTGCCGGATAAAGACATCCATCCCCTGCAAAAACTGCGGGCTGGTCACCGCCAAAGAGATGAGCATGTCCGAATCCTGCGCCATGTTTTGCAATTCGCGCTTGGAATCGTCCACCTCGATAAGGATGCGATTGACACGGCGTAAAAAGGCTTCCCCATTTTGATTGAGGAAAATGGCCCGGCTGTTGCGATCAAACAACGGTATTCCCAATTCCTGCTCCAGTCGTGCGATCACGGTGCTCAGCGCCGGCTGAGAGATGTTTAGTTCCGCCGCTGCCCGAGTCATGTGCTGATAGCGCGCGACAACCTGAAAATAGCGTAGCTGCGTCAATTCCATTGGATAGCACCCCTCATAGTACTTTATCTGATGTTCGAATTGATAACTTTGACGTTATTGTAATATAAGAAAATTGAAATTGCAACTTATCAAACCGTTATTTATAATAAAAATGCAAAAAGATTCCTTGGTTTCTTGCTGAAGTTGCAGCAATGATCCGGAAGATGAACTGCCGCAAAGGAGTTGCTTACATATGGAAAACACAACCAGGATTCAGGAAATGTTGGAAAAAAAAGCGAAAATCATGCAGGGCGGGGGTCCGCAGCGCGTTCAAAAGCAGCACGCCGCCGGAAAGCTGACCGCCCGGGAACGCCTGGACCTGTTGTTCGACCCCGGCACTTTTCAGGAATACAACATTTTCATGAAGCACCGCTGCCATGATTTTGGAATGGAAAAGGTCGACACACCCGCCGAAGGCGTTGTGACCGGATACGGCTTGGTCAATGGCCGCGGCGTGTTTGCCTTTGCGCACGACTTTACCGTTCTGGGCGGCGCTATGGGAGAAATGCAGGGCATGAAGGTCAAGCGCATACAGGAGCTGGCGCTGGATGCCGGCGTCCCTTTCGTCGGTCTGAACGATTCCGGCGGCGGCCGCATTCAGGAAGGCCCCGCCACCTCTTACGGCGCGATCTTCTACAACAACGTGATGGCCTCCGGTGTGATCCCACAGATATCCGCTGTTATGGGCCCCTGCGCAGGCGGCCCGGTTTATTCCCCCGCCCTGACGGATTTCGTTTTTTCAGTAGACAGGACCAGCCGCTCTTTTCTTACGGGCCCTTCCGTGATCAAAAACGTGACCGGCGAAACCGTGGACGAGGAAACGCTGGGCGGCGCCAGAACGCACAACACACTTTCGGGCGTTTCCCACTATTTCTGCGAGGACGACGTCGACTGCATTGAACAGATCAAGGTTCTGCTGAGCTATCTGCCCCCCAACTACCGGGAGCCGCCGCCGGCCTATCCCTGTACCGACGCTCCCGACCGCCGCTGCGAGATGCTCAATACCTTTATTCCAGACAACGAGAGAAAAACCTACAATATCAAGGATATTATTCTGGAGATCGCCGATAACCACGATTTTTTTGAAAGACAGGCCATGTATGCCACCAACATTGTCACCGGCTTTATCCGTATGAACGGAAAATCCGTAGGCGTTGTGGCAAACCAGCCGCAAAGTCTGGCAGGCTGCATCGACATCAACGCCTCTGACAAGGCGGCCCGATTTATCCGCACCTGCGACTGCTTCAATATTCCTCTGCTGTCCATCGTAAGCGTACCCGGCTTTCTGCCCGGCATCGATCAGGAATTCGGCGGCATCATCCGCCACGGCGCCAAGATGCTCTACGCGTGGTCTGAGGCCACAGTTCCCAAAATCGTTATGGCGGTGGGCAAGGTCGTCGGCGGTGCACGCCCAGCCATGTGCTCGTGGGAGCTGCATCCGGACATCATTTTTGCGTGGCCTTCCGCGCAGATGATCGTGGTCGGCGCAGAAAGTGCCGTGGATATTTGCCGCAAAAAGGAGCTGAAAGCCGCGCGGGAGGCCGGAGAGGACGTGGACGCCCTGCGCCGGCAGTATATTGAAGAATATACCCGGGAGTTCGTCAACCCCTATAAGGCGGCGGAATTCGGCAAATTCGAAGATATCGTTGAGCCGGCACAATCCCGGCACATCATCATCCGTGCGCTGGAGATGTTCCGCAACAAAAAAGTTGTTCTGCCGGCACGCAAGCACGGCAACATTCCCCTGTGAAAGCACTGCGCAAGCAGAAGAAACCGATACAGAAAAGAGGAATCCTTATGACTGGAAAACACGGCCCGCTCAGTGGCATTACGGTGGTGGATCTAACACAGTTCCTGAGCGGCCCCCTGAGCACGATGATCCTGGCGGATTTGGGCGCCGAGGTCATCAAGATCGAACGTCCCGACCGCCCAAAAGCCAGCGGCCCGTTTTTGAACGGCGAGCGGATCTACGACCTGTCCATCCAGCGCAGCAAGAAAAGCATCACCTTAAATCTGAAAGCGGAAAAGGACAAACGCGTCCTGATGAAGCTGATTCGTCAGGCGGACATTCTGGTAGAAAACTTTAAGCCCGGCACCATGGAACGGATGGGTTTCGGCTATGATGTGGTATCCTCCATCAATCCCCGCATCATCCACATGGCGATTTCCGGCTTTGGTTATACAGGGCCATACCGTGAGCGGGGTGCGCTGGACATGGTGATCCAGGGCATGAGCGGCCTGATGAGCCTGAGCGGCGAGCCGGACGGCCGCCCCATGCGCTGCGGAACCTCCATCAGCGATGTGGTCAGCGGTCTGTATGCTTTCGGGGCCATGGCGGCCGCCCTGTATGACCGGGAAAAGACCGGCAATGGTCAGTTTATCGATGTAGCGATGCTGGACGCAACCTTCTCCTGTCTGGAAAACGCCGTAATCAACACCTGCATCACCGGTAAAAATCCCACACGGGTGGGCAACAGTCATCCTACCAGCGTTCCGTTCGGCACCTTTCCCGTTCTGGATGGTGAGATCATCATCACCTGCTCGCGCGATGCCGCATTTTATGACCTCTGCAGAGCCCTGAACCGCGAGGATATGATTGACGACCCGCGCTTTTCCAAAGCGGAAGCCCGCCGGCAAAACAGGGCGCAGCTGACCGAGGAGATCAGCAGAATCACCAGCCAATACACATTGGATGAATGCGAGAAAATGCTGGAGAAATTCGATGTACCCAACGGCCGCATCAACACGATGACCATGATCTGCGCCGACCCACAGATCGCTGCACGGGAAATGATTGTAGAGGCGGAGCATCCCGTGGCAGGCAAATATAGAATGGCCGGCAACCCCATCAAATTCAGCCAGTACCCGCTAACTCAATATGGGCCGGCCCCTACGCTGGGTCAGCATACCCGTCAGGTTCTCACTGAGTATCTGCACATGCCGCAGGCAGAAATTGACGACCTGCTGGCCGGTCATCAGCCTTTGTGCAAATAAATCGCACGATCTTTCCCGAAAGGGACATCGCCTGACGGAAGCACCTGCGGTTTTTGGGCAAGCCAATTTGCGTAAAAAGACGAAAGCGTGGATACAGAAAAAAATTGGTAACCCCGATATGAAAAAACTGATTGACGAGGTAAGTTTTTCCCGATTAAGATGAAGAAAACCGGCGAAACGATTGGATACCTGCCGAATGAAAGCATTTTAAAAAAGCACAACGCTTCCATTTTTCAGAAGGGTAGGCTGTACATAATTTGGTATGCGGTCGCCTGCTCAGACAGGGCTTGGAATCCCCCTGATACGCTGCTTCTCCGCATCGTTTTCCAAGCCCTGTCCAGCTTTCGAAGGATCTGTTTAAATCTTAGAAAGCTTGTTTCAACGGTTCTTACCCTTGGCGGCGGCTGACTACGACCAGATACCGTGCGCTTGCGGCAGCTTCGCTGACAGCAGAAGACATCTGCGGCAACCGGACATTGTCTTGATTCTCAATTTGAGCAAAGGATGGCTGCGCTTGCTCCTGTCTTAGAAACATATTTCTTGGATTTTGATTTTTATTCTATGGGGGCGTGACAGATGCTTATGCGGTGATATCCACTTTTTGCCTGGCAGCGGAAAATAAGGAGAAAGGAGATTGATGCAAAAATGAGTTACATAATGAAAGCATCCCTCAACATGGTTTTGAGCTTTCACCTCATGCCCAATCAAAAAAAGGGGGCGGCACTATGAAATTTGAAGTACCAAAAATCCAGTTGAAGGTCACTGCAAAGACCGGAAACCTTGCTCTGAGTATCGTTGCCATGCTGGGTGGCTGCGTGATCCTGATCCTTACGAAGTTTCAAAGCCTGAGCCTGTTCAGCAAAGGACTGCCCGGGGCCGGATTCTTCCCCGTTTTGTGCGGTGCGGCCATCACCCTGTGCGGGATCGGCATCCTAGTCAACACGCTGCGGCGCATCAGAGCGCAGGACCCAGAGCTGGAAAAGAATCTTGTTGATGAAAACGAGCTGACAAACTTTTTGTTTGTGACCGGCCTCTCTGTTTTTACGCTGATCGCTTACCGATGGATCGGCCTGCTTGTCTGCCTGTTTGTTGTGGTACTGGTGGTCTGCCGGTTTCTGAGCAAGGAGACATGGAAGAAGTCCCTCCTTGTCGCTGCGGGCACATTGATTGCCTTCTATCTGTGCTTTGTGGTTGGGCTGAACATTCCCATGCCGAATAGCCTTATCGGAATATAAAGAGAAAGAAGGTTTATGAAATGGACTACATATCGGAAGTCTTCTCCAATATGAGCATGGGCTTCCAGCTCATGGCCGACCCCATCATCCTGCTTTACTGCTTCGCCGGCGTTGTGCTCGGCGCTTTCATCGGCGCCCTGCCCGGCCTTGGCCCATCCTGCGGTATTGCCATCCTGCTGCCGGCCACCTACGGCATGGACCCTACCTCCGGAATCATCATGCTGTGCGGCATCTATTATGGCGCTATGTACGGCGGCTCCATCACCGCTATTCTGATCAACGTTCCCGGCGACGCGGCTTCCGTCTGCACGACGCTGGACGGCTACCCGATGGCCCGCAGAGGCGAAGGCGGCAAGGCGCTCGGCATGTCGGCGTTTTCTTCCTTCATCGCGGGCACCATCGGAACGATTATGTTCATGTTTCTTGCGCCTTTCATCGCCAAATATGCGCTGACCTTCGGTGCGTCTGAGTTTTTCGCACTGATGCTTCTGGGGTTGACTTCCGTTGCCGGCATGGCGGGCAAGTCCCTCTCCAAAGCGTTTCTGGCAGCGCTGATGGGCCTGTTCATTTCCGTCATCGGTCTGGATTTGATTACCGGCCAGCAAAGGTTCGTTTTCGGGAACGTCAACCTTTATTCCGGCATCGACTTCATTCCCCTGGCCATGGGCGTGTTCGGCATGACCGAACTGATGCTGACCAGCAAGGCGGACGAAATCCACATCGACGTGGACAAAGCGACACTCAAGATTCGGAACCTGTTCCCCAATAAGAAAGAGTGGAAGATCTGTATGCCGCATATCATGAGCGGCACGTTTCTGGGCTTTGGCCTCGGTATGATCCCCGGCAACGGCGCTACCGTCGCCTCATTTCTTGCGTATGATCTTGCCAAGCGCACCTCGCACCGGGGCAAAGAGTTCGGCACCGGCTGCATTGAGGGAGTGGCAGCACCGGAAGCCGCCAACAATTCCGCCGTTTCGGGCGCCCTGATCCCCATGCTGACGCTTGGCGTCCCGGGTTCCGCTGCAACCGCGGTTCTGATGGGCGCCCTGATGATGATGAATGTAACGCCCGGTCCGTTTCTGTTCAGTGATCACCCCGAAACCGCCTGGGGACTGATCGCCTCGATGTATATCGGCAACATCATCATGGTCGTTCTGGCCTGCGTCTGCCTGGGTCTGTTCGTCAAGATCCTCAACGTCAAGCCCCATACGCTCAACGCGGTTGTTCTCGCCTTTATCCTGATCGGCGCGTATACACTGCAGAACTCCATGTTCACAGTAGGGCTGACCGTCTTTTTCTCCGTTCTCGGATATTTTATGAAGAAGCTGGGTATTCCCGCAGCCCCCATGGTTCTTGCGCTGGTACTGGGCGCCCTCACCGAATCCAGCCTGCGCCGCGCGCTGATTATCGCCGACAGCAATTTCCTGAACATGCTTTCCCGCCCGATTACGGCCGTCATTCTGGTACTCGTTGTCCTCATGGCCTTCAGTGCTCCCCTGAAAAACCTGTTTTTGAATCGCAAGAATAAAAATGCCGTCCATTCCTAAACGCTATATACAGTTTGATTTCTAACTGTGTATATAAAAAATCTGTCCCCTACAAAGGAGAGGAGTCAAAGATGAAAAGGATAAAAAGAGGGTTACTTTTACTGCTGGCTGTTTCCATGATGCTGTCTTTGGTTGCCTGCGGCGGTGCTCAGACTGCAAATCAAAGCGGCGGCTCACAGGCTGCGGAGGCAAGTACCGCTGAGGAGTGGGTTCCCACAAAAGACATCGAGTTTGTAATTCCCTTCGCTGCCGGCGGCGGCAACGACATTATGGTGCGAAAGATCATTGATATCATTCAAAGAAACAAACTGTGCCCTGTGAATGTTGTTCCCGTCAGCAAGCCCGGCGGATCCGGCGTGGTCGGTTATACCTATCTGTCCTCAAAGGGCAAGGGCTATGAGTATGCGCTGGCCTCGACATCCGCCAGCTTCTACACCCAACCCCTGACCGGCAACTCCCCCTTTACCCCGGATGAAAAAAGCTTCTCTTTCGTGGCGCACCTGTGCAAGGACCCCGTTGTGCTGACCTCTGTCGCTTCCCTCGGCTTCAAATCCCTGGACGATATTGTGACCTATGCAAAAGCACACCCCGGCGAGCTGAAATATGCCGGTACCGGGATCGCCTCCGACGACGCCATCATCATGGCGATGCTCAACGACCTGTACGATATCAATCTGGTTTATGTGCCCTATGATTCCGCCGGGGAAATGCTCACTGCACTGCTGGGCGGGCAAGTGGAGCTGGCCGTGCTCACGCCCGCAGAATCCATAGAGCATATGAAAAGCGGCACCCTAACACCGCACGCCGCTTCTGCAGATGAACGCCTGTCACTTCTGCCGGATGTGCCGACCTTCCTTGAACTGGGTGTCGACATGAATCATCAGCAGAGCCGCGGTATCGTAATGAACCCAGATTTGGACGAGAACGTTCAGGCTTATTATTCCGACCTGTTCAAACGCGTCTCAGAGACCGAGGATTGGAAGCAGTTCATCAACAGCAACAATATGACAAACTCCTTTATGGACTACAAACAATATGCCGAATTTTCCAACGGACTGAAAGAGAAGTACACCACTTACCTGAGCCTGGTAAAGAAGTAATCCTCCGCTCTATACTCTTAAGCTCAGATGGAAAACAAATTCTCTTTGTGCTGTCCGTTCCCCATTATTGGAAGATTCCCTGCAGAGCTGATTGGGGTGCTTCTTTTGAAGCACCCCAATCAGCTTTTTCTATTCTCAATTTGAATACCGCGGCATTACGCCCCTGAGGACCTGAATCCTACATTATGAAATCCCCAGTACCCTGTGCACTTCTTTCTGCACCTCGAAAATTCTTTTCTCTGTAAACTCGGGATAGTCTTTAAACCACTTCATATTCAGCGGGGACGGATGCGGCAGTACATAGGCAGGCTTCCCGTTGATCTGTTTATCTTCAAAAGCCAATGCAGTAATTTTTTCACGAGGGAAGAAAAACTCTGCCGCGATTCCGCCGATGATAATATAAATCTCGTTATCGACAAGCTCCATCTCCCGCAACAGCCACTGTTCAGAGCAAATTTTGGGCGGACGGCGGTCTGCTCCGCCCGGAGCCTTGCCGGGATAACAATGCGCCATTGACACAATGTAAAAATGATCCGGATTATAAAAGTCCTCGTCCGATATACGGTACCATTCCCCGCGCAGTCTTCTTCCGCTGGCATCGTTAAACGGCCTGCCTGTTTCATGCACACTTTTGGATGGGGCCTGGCTGATCTGCATGATTTTGGCGTTGTAGTTTCCCTGCACGATGGGATGCGGTTCGAACCCGAATACGTTCTGACACGAGCGACACTGCAAGATTTGATTTTGCAATTGAATCAGCTTGTTTTTATTTTCTTTTTGCTCCATCTCTTTCCTCTTTCTCTCTTAAAAATGAGCAATGCTTTCAGATCGTTTGAAGTTCTTCGGCATAGGCAATAGAAAATCGATCTCTGAACGCCGGGATTTCGGCCTTCTCTCAATATTGGTTCATTCCTGCGATAGAATTTCCACGTATCCCTCTGTGCCGTTTACCCGGATTCTTTGCCCGTCTTTGATCAGCTTGGTAGCGTTTTCCACACCCACAACCGCGGGCAGACCGTATTCTCTGGCAATCACGGAGCCATGGGTCATCATCCCGCCTACTTCCGCCACCAAGCTCTTGATGGACACAAACACCGGCGTCCAGCTTGGGTCGGTAAACGTTGTGACCAGAATATCGCCATCCTCCATGTGGGCATCCTCTATTTTCAGGACAACCCGCGCCCGTCCCTCCACGGTTCCGGAGGAAGCGGGAATGCCTGCCAAAGCCCCTTTCGGGATATTCCCGGTATCGTATTCACCAGACAGCGCCTCTCCTTCGGAGGTCATGACGCGGGGCGGCGTCAGCTTCGTGTAGGTTTCGTATTCCTCTTTCCTTTCCGTGATGATGCCGTAATCCACCCGGTTGGTAAGAACGGCCTCACGAAGTTCCTCAAAAGACAGATAGTAGATATCCTCCCTCTCCCGAATCACGCCCTTTTGCACGAGTTTATCGGCCTCCCTCAGCAGGGCCTGCTTAATGATCCAGTAATACCTGACCATCAGGTACTTCGGGTATTCCCTGTAGCCGATGAAGTTGCGCAAAACGCTGATCTTCTCCCTGGCTTTCTTGGCCTTTTGTTTTCCGCCGGGCAATTGTTCCAAACGGTTCAGGAGATCCTGTTCGTTCCGTTTTGCTTCCAGTTGGCCCTGTTCCGTTCTGGTGCTATGAGCGCCCGGCCCAAAGTTTTTGATGTTGCTGAGAATGGAAGGGACGAGGGCGGTCGGCTGTTCGCTGAAACGAGGTCCGGTAATATCGATCTCGCCCGGGCAGCGCATGCCGTATTTTTCAAGATACGCCTGTATGGATTTACTGACGGCGTCTCCGCCTTCCAGCCCATTCAGGTCCTCAAAAAAGGTTTGATCTTTCGCGTGCCCCAAATACTCCATCACTGCCGGGGATTGCCGAACGACATCCGCCACATCCAGCAGCTCCAGACCCATTTCGGAAGTAACGTTGTTCGCTGCTGATTTGGAAAGCGAATCCGCAGCATTTTTTTCACCGAGCCACTTTTCCATGTTCTTATTGATCCAGCTGGACGCCAATGTTCCGGCATAAACCGCTCCCATGCTTTTGGGGTCGCACACCGCTTCCTTCATGTGCTTGAGCTCTCTTATAACAGCGGCAAACAATTCTTCTCCGGATAGGCTTTCCATCCTGTGCTGCAATTCTCTGATAGATGCCTCATTTTGAGACATTAATGTTGGAACGATGGATGCATCGTTGTCGCGGGATATCTTGATCGACTGAACGACCAGCCCCCAGGAAAAGTACCCTGTTCCCATGCTGAAGAACCCTTTTCCGCTGCGCGACAACGATTTCAGAAAATCCTTCCGTTTCACCAGGCTCTTGAGCATATTCAGCACGAGAGGGTCGATCTTGCCCATAGAGGCGAGCACGATTTTTCGTCCTGTGGGAGAAGACAAATCGTGTGCCAGATCGAAATAAAGCCTCCCTCCGATTGAAAGGAACAAAGCCTCTTCGGACTTTTTCTCCGGCTTATCCTGAAACCCTAACTGGAAAAATGACAGTCCCAATGGTTTCATGGCATCGGTCATCATCTGCTGATGGCTGAAGGACATATAGACATGGTTTTTCCCGTCCTTTCTGTCCGGAACGGGGTACAGCGTGGTGATGGGACGGCTTTGGACGATAAAGAATTGATGCTCATACAGGCACCATTCGATATCCTGTGGACGGCCGAAATAGGCCTCGATCCGTCTGCCTGTTTTCTCAAGCTCCAGAATCTGCTGGTCTGTCAGCGCCTGCCGGTTCTGGTTTTCGGCCGCGACCTTTTTCTCCTGTGTGCCGCCTTCCTTTAGGGCATAGATCGCCAGCTTCTTAGTGGGTATCTTCTTATCAATGATCCTGCCGTCACGCACCTTATAGTTATCTGCGTTTACGAGACCGGAGACCAATGCTTCGCCAAGCCCGAAGCTCGCATCGATGGACGTGACCTTTCTGTTCATCGTGATAGGGTCTGCCGTGAACAGAATTCCCGAAGCCTGCGGAAAAACCATCTTTTGAATCACCACGGAAAGAGATACTTTACGGTGATCGAACTGATTCTGCATGCGGTAAATCACCGCGCGGTCCGTAAAGAGAGAGGCCCAGCATTTGCTTACGTGCTTTAAGATTTCGTCCCTGCCGATGATGTTCAGATAAGTATCCTGCTGCCCCGCAAAAGAAGCGGTCGGCAAATCCTCCGCAGTTGCGCTGGAACGAACCGCATAGGCGTTCTTCTCCCCAAACTTTTCAAGAAATGCCGTTATCTCTTCTTCTATCTCCGCGGGGATCGGGAGGGCTTCGATCAATCCGCGGATTTTCCCGCTCATCTCGCTTATTTTTGCCAGCTCCCCGGTCTGCAGGTTTGACAGTTTCCCCACCAAAGCATTGAATTCATCGCTGCTCTCTACAGCACGGACATAGGCGTCGGTGGTGATACAGAAGCCCTCGGGAACCTGAATCCCCTCGATTCTTGACAGCTCTCCCAGATTCGCGCCTTTACCGCCGGCTACTGCCAGCTGCGTTTTATCCATGTCTTTCAAACTGAATACGTATGATTTCATACAGATGCTCCTCACGATTACCGGCGGAAAGCGATGTGGATTCCGCAGAGTGACTTACGTTCAGCCCACATATTCTTCTTTGTAAAAGTTGTTTCTGAGCATATCCAGACATTCATCAAATTCTTTTTCAAATTTGTCAAAATCAGGCTCCGACACGTTCAGCTGCTTTGTAAAACCGTCCGCTATCCATTGAAGCATCCTGATCAAAGATTTCAGGTTTACGGTATCCTTGAACTTTGAAACGTCCACGCCCTCAAGAACGATTCTATTTCTAAAGTCTTCCCCGCCGTCAATGATATTCTTGATATCGGCCTTTACTTCTTCGTCGTTTTCAAAATACATACCGGCTAAAAAAGCAGGCATCGCAGCATGCTGTTTCATCACCGAAAATTCAATGTTCGACGATATCTTCATTCTGTCAAAAAAATCCGTAACGCTGTTGTCGAAATGACGATCGATCTCAGCCATCATCGTCTTGCCACACAGCTCGACCAGGTACAGGTATAATGTTTTCTTTGTGCCAAAATAATGGAATACCATCGCCTTTGAAATTCCCGCCGCGGCAGCGATATCACTGACGGAAGTTTTTTTATATCCATTGATGCCAAAGGCTTTGAGCGCCGCATCAATGATACTATTCTGTTTTTCTTCCGGCAAACAAAAAAATCGTTCCAAATCCATTTACCTCCAAACACAATTGACCGAATCGGTTTATAATGCTAAAGATAGCACTATAAACCGATTCGGTCAATGGATTTGATAAAAATATTTTCGTATTTGTTGTGATGCTATTTCGTTCTCTTTACGCCACTTGCATGCGCTTGATGATTACGGGAAAGTAACAGGGCCTTAAAGCAGCTGAAGCATTTATTCTCTGCTTCTTTCCAGTGCAAAGGGGTTGCCTAAATTGCGTACAGAATATATTCGGTGGGAAACACCGGCGACCCATAGTAACGTAAATAAAAATGGTAGGATGGGTCGGCTTCATAAATCATGCGTGTCAGTTTCCAAAGGTCTTTGTGATTGTGGTACACGCTTAACGCGAGCTTCGGATGATTTTTCTTTATTTTTTCCAGACATCCCAAAAGGGCTTTTTCTTCCCCGCCCTCGATATCCATTTTGATGAAGGTTACGTCTTCCTCAATATCATCATCGATTTTCACAATAGGAACGGTCATCTCTCCGCTTTCAGAAAGCTGGTTGATGGAAGACAGCTCATTGGAAGAAAGATACATCGTGCCGTTTCTGTCGCTCGCGCCTTTTTCTTTGATCTCAACATGATCAATATGGAAAAGCTCGATATTCTTTTCGATATATTCAATATTTGCGGGCGCTATCTCGTAGCAATACAGTTTTTTATAGCAGTCATTTCCGAAAGTCTGTACATAACTGACGAGGGTATCTCCGATAAATCCCCCGACATCTACAAAGACCTCATCTTTGCTGCATTTTACAATATCGAGATCGAAATACTGGGAAAAGGTTTTGTCATATATCTGATCGATTCTTTTGGGATCTGACATAAGCCAGTAGTAAAGGATATTGACAAGTATCCGTTTGGAACGATAATCGTTCAGGATTTGATAAAGCCATTTGAAATCCTCCCTGTGCTCCACAAAGGCATGGGCTCTGTTTTCTGCAAGCTCATAATCTTCCTGCTCCGGGTAATAAGTCCCCCAGAGCTTATGCTCATTAATAAAGTTGACCGTGTTATTGTATACCCGGTTATTTGTTGTGCTGAAATACTTTAAATTTCGTTTGATGGCCTCCGCCATTTGAGAAACGTCTTTTCCTTCCATAAACTCCATCAGGCTTTCAAATTCCACATCGATTTGGTTCGGTGTTTCCGGTGAGGAAGCATGATCGATATCGTTAAAATCATTCGCTGCTGAAGATTCTGACTGAGTGGACATTCTCTATCATTCTCCTTAAAATTGTGTATTCTTGTTATCATATGTGGCTTTGAAGCAAATGGTGTGGCGCGGTTTTGATGGAAGGCGGCATGGACTATGCTATATTTCTGTCAGAATTGACGCGCTGTAAAATATATGCCGCGAATAGCAAAATAACTATCCGCGGCATTTTACATACTGATTCAATACAGGTATATTCGGCGATCCCTCTTTTCTCCCGCGGCATCTTTGTCCCTTGATGCCTTGAGAGAAGGCTATGATGATATTATCAGTTAATATCCATTTTGTAAACCAAAGAAGCAGCCTCTTTTAGTTTTCAAAAGCGATATTAATTTCAATTGGATATTCGTCAGCGAGCAGCTGAATACATAAAACCTGATTCGAACTCATCTTAACAGAGATATTTTCCCCATAAAGCAATGTGGGGGTGGAAATATCCATTGTGATTCCGGCATTGAAAAAGCTGGTGGCAGCGTTGGCCGTCAGCATATTGGTCAGTTCCGATAAGGCGCTTCGCGACATTTCATCCAGTGTATCGACAGGCATGCCCATCATCATAGTGGACGCTATTTTTTTCGCAGCTTCCATACCGATACAGTAAACCACGTTGCCTTTTATGGCTCCCACGATGCCGACAATAATAATGACCCCTGAATAAGTTAATTCCTGCCCTTTTACGCTCAAATTCCCCCTCTGTATATTGCTGAATCCAAGCTGAGGCATGACCGTTGTAAAGGATTCGATGAAGGGATTTACATGTCTTACATCCACTTTTCATCCCCCCTTTGAAAACCGACGTTCAGCAGCAATCCGCCAAACACAGTATCTGCGATTGCGGTCGTTGTGGGAAAACTCGGAGCAGATATCAGAACACTGTCCCCATGTAAAATAGTCGGCGGAGCCACGCGCAGGCCGAACGCCTTATTCTTTCGATTCAATATGGAGCATGCATTTCCGGATACGATATTTGCAAATTCACCAAGTGCGGCTATCATTTCATCCTGATCGGCCGGTTCTTTTCTGATCATCGCAGCCGCCATTTTATTCGCGGATTCTTTGGATAAATCAAACAACATCCTGCCGGAAAATTTACCGATGATCCCGATGATAATCGTCATGCCTTCCGATTGATACTCTTTTTTATCCGAGTATTCATCCTTATATGTAAGAAGGGTTTTTGTCATTCGATTTAATCCGTCCAGCAGAGCTTCTTTAAATACCGAAAAATATTCCTTTTGCAAAAGCTCATATAGCTCTTCAGAAGCCATCACTCTATTGACGGCTGTAATCAGTTCATCCGCATCAACAGGCTTTTGTACATATGCGGACACATTGTGGTCCTTTGCTTCTTTCACGATTTCGTCGTCCATCATGGAACTTACAACGATCACTTTGATGCTTTCATCAATTTCATGAACGGCACGAATACATTCAAAGCCATCCGTACCGGGAAGTGTCATATCCATCGTTACCAAAGAGGGCTTCGTTTCTTTCACCACCTCTTTGACCTCTTCCAATGTTCCCGCCGATCCAACCACTTCAAACCCATTTTCCTGCAGTATGCTTTTCATAAATGCCACTGAGAAAGAGGAGTCATCAACAATCACAACTTTCGTTCCTACCATAGAATACACCGACTTTCCTTTTATGATATTATTAAAAATACCACATTTTTCAACAATAATCACCATATTATTATAAAAATTTCTCTAAAAAAGAGCTATGTTTTTCGTTTTTTGAAAAACATAGCTCTTACAATTGGATTCGGTATTGAAAGAATACTTGATTTTTAAGTTGTATTACAGACACAAAAGTCTTTAAAAGCATATCGACCCTTGACAGCTTGCTTTGATATGACCTTACTTGCATACGAAGGCAAACCTGCAGTGCTGCCTGTTTCATGATTCCATATCCGACTCTATTTCTGAGAATCCAGAATAAACAAAGAGGCATCCTGCCCCATGAACATTTTACTCCCAGTATAAAATGTTCTCGATTGAATCCCTTTGTACCCTATTTTAGTCATACAATCCGTCAACTCCGCCTGATCAAATCCGCTATGGACCATCTCTGAAACTACTTTTTCGTTTTGATCAAAATCTACGATCAGTAAATGTCCGCCCTCTTTCAGAACCTGATACAATCTTGATAAAACCAATTCCACATCGCTAATATGGAGCAAAACCTGAACCATAAAAATATAATCCACCTTCAGATCCGAAAGGCTGTCTTTTTCAAAGTCAAAGCATAAGGTATCCGCATTCTGAATATTCGAATCGGAAATTTTCTGCTTGATCTGATGAATCATGTTTTGTGATGTATCCAGAAAAAGCACTGAACTAAAATCGTTCAACAGGTTCATTCCCACAAGACCGGTTCCACACCCGAAATCAATGGCATTTTTCTCTTTGGAATCAACCAAATATTCGCGGATGGCATCTGCCGACGCTTTTGCGATTTCGATTCTTTCCGGAGTGTCATACACATCGGCTATCATTTCAAACTTGTCTGTATTCCCCATGATTTTGTCTCCCATCTGCTTTCATCAAAATCGCATGCTTTCTGTTTCAGATCGCCAGCCGGGCTTAAAAAGAGACGGCAGGCGGCGCTTCATAAGCAATTTTTCCGCGGACAACGACCAGCCGCAGATCCAGCGCTTCGTCCAGAACGGTAAAATCCGCCCGTTTTCCTTCCCGGATCGAGCCGATCTCGCCGTCCATTCCAATTGCGGCGGCGGGGTTGATCGTGGCCGACCGCACAATCTGCCGAAGCGGAATGCCAAACCGCACCAGGTTTTTGATTTCGTCCAGCAGGTTTGTCGTGGAACCCGCAATCGTTCCATCCGCCAGGCGGGCCTCTCCATTTTCGAGAAAAACCTTCTGCCCTCCCAGCTCCGATTCCCCGTCCGGCAAGCCCGCCGCACGCATGGAATCACTGACGATGATGCTCCGCTTCTCCCCCAGCAGACGGAAGGCCGTGCGCAGCACCGCCGGATGGAGATGCAGCCCGTCGCAGATCAGCTCCGCGCGGACATCCGGGGAATCGAATACAGCCCCGACGATCCCCGGCTGCCGATGGTGAAAACCCGTCATCGCGTTGAACAGATGCGTTGCGTGGGTGATCCCCCACTGGAAGCCCTGCATCGCCGTGTCATAGTCCGCTTCGGAATGAGCAACGGACACCGTGCAGAACTCGGAGGCTCGGGTGATAAAATCATGTGCATTTTCGCATTCCGGGGCAACGTCCACCAGGCGGATGGCACCGCCGCAGCCATGATAGAGCCGCAGGAATTCTGCAAAATCCGGCGAACGGAGCGCATCGCCCCGCTGCGCGCCCTTTTTCCTCGAAGAAAGATAGGGCCCTTCCATGTGTGCGCCGAGAACGGCCGCGCCCTGCGGCGAGCGATCCATACAATCCCGAACGGCGGAAAGTGCGGCGGCAATCTGTTCGGCGCTGCCCGTCATGGTGGTCGGGCAGAAGGAGGTCACTCCCTTTTTCACCAGATGCGCGGCCATGCGCTCGATGGCATCCCGCGTGCCGTCGAAGGTATCCGCCCCCGCACAGCCGTGGATGTGGATATCCACAAGACCCGGGAGGATCAGGCATCCTCTCAGGTCGATACCGTGCTCTGTCCCGGTCAGTTCAGGGCCGATCCGCACGATTTTCTCCCCGTCTGCCTCAACATCGGCCTGTATGGTCTCAAAACTGTCGTTAAAGAGCTTTGCATTTTTTAAAATCAAACTGATTCCCTCCTCCGCAAATGGACTCATCCTTTTTCCAGTTCCAGCACAACAACGGTGTCGCATTCGTCCGGCAGAGGGCCTCTGGGCAGATTCAGAAACGCATCCGAGTCATTGTCCGGCTGGTTCCACGGCCGGGCGACGCTGACCTCCGACCCATCACACAGAAAGCGTGCTGAGCGGATTCTGCCCGCCATGCCCGGCAAAATCACGGGGCCGATTCCCCTATCGTAAATATGCGCATACAGCCGATCCCGGCCCTGAGTAAATCTTCCCCACTCCGGCTTTTCGTACTCCGCTGCGCGGCAGCCGGTAATGCTTTCTCCGTTTTTCCGCATCCACGCTCCGACCCTGCGGAGAATGTCAGCGGCAGGCTCTGGAATCACGCCCAGTGCATCCGGACCCACGTTCACGATCAGGTTTCCGTTTTTGCTGACGCATTCCACGAGCGCGCGGATGATTTCCTTTGGCTGCTTGTAATTCTGATCCGCCGCGCAGTAGCCCCAGTGGTCGTTCAGGGTAACACACGCTTCCCATGGAATCGGGCTGCCGTTTTCATCCGTCATCCCCTTTGGGGGCAGGTACTGCTCCGGCGAAACGAAATCGCCATACTGCAGGGTGGGGTGGATCGAGCCGGTGTGCCCGCCCATGCGGTCGTTGAGCACGATATCCGGCTGGAGCGAGCGAATCATCCGGATCAATTCCGTCGCGCCCCACTTCTCGCCCGTCATGTCGTTGATAGAATCCTGATAGGAAAAATCAAACCACATCAAATCTATTTTCCCATAATTCGTCAGCAGCTCGCGCACCTGCCCGTGAAAGTACCGCAGATAATTCGAAAAATCCTGCGGGATTCCGCGGTACACTTCCTCATCCCGCATCGGGTGCTGTTTATCGCCGTAGGCAGGGTAATCCGGATGATGCCAGTCAAGCAGGGAGTAATACAGCCCCACCCGGATGTCTTCCGCTCGGAACGCCTCTACATATTCGCGGATCAAATCACGCCCGGCGGGGGTGTTTGTGGATTTGAAATCGGTTAGCCTGGAATCGAACAGGCAGAATCCATCGTGGTGCTTCGCGGTCATCACCGCGTACCGCATGCCGCATTCTTTAGCGAGCTTTGCCCATTCCCGCGGGCGGTATTCCCTGGGGTTGAACTGCTCGAAATACCGGCGGTACTCCTCGGCGGTGATCCGCTCGTTGCTCTGCACCCACTCGCCGTGCGCGGGAATCGAGTACAGCCCGAAATGGAGGAACAGGCCGAAGCGGTCGTTTGAAAATTCCGTCAGCCGATCCGGTGCCGTCACAGCACTTCCTCCTTCTGCCCATTCCACAGCCCGGCCGAAAGACTCAGCGCCTCCTCATCCGCCACAACGGTGACGTCCGGATGAAACTGCAGAATTGAAGCCGGCACCCGCGGTGTGACCGGGCCGAACAGCGCCTCTTTCAGAATAGCCGCCTTGTGTCTGCCGCTGACCACCAGCAGGATCCTTTTCGCCTGCATGATCGCTCCGATCCCCATCGTAAACGCTGTGCGCGGCACCTCGTCGATGCTGCGGAACTGGCGGGCGTTCGCCGCGATCGTCCTTTCGCTGAGGCGCACCTTGTGCGTGTGCCGGTCAAAGGAATCGTTCGGCTCGTTAAAGCCGATATGCCCCGTCATCCCAAGGCCGAGAAGCTGCAGGTCGATCCCGCCCAGCGCGAAGATCAACTGGTCGTAGCGCCGGCATTCCACTTGTGCGTCCGCGGCCATTCCGTCTGGAATATGTACGTTTTCCGGCCGGATATTGATATGGCTGAACAGATTCTTTTTCATGTATTCCCGGTAGCTGTTTGGGTCCTCGGCGGAAAGCCCGCAGTATTCATCCAGATTGACGCTGCGGACCCCGGAAAAATCGAGTTCCCCCGTTTTATACCGGCAAAGAAGCTCCCGGTAGATGCCAAGCGGGGTAGCGCCTGTCGCAAGCCCCAGCACACTCTGCGGAAACAGGGTCACCTGCGCCGCCAGAATGTTTGCCGCTTTGCGGCTCATCTCTTCATAATTGGATGTTTGCAGAATTTTCAAGGCTACTGTCCCTCCGTTTGCTGATGTTCTGTTACGGTTCCTGCTCCCCTGTCAGCGCTGCGCCGATGATTCCGGCGTCGTTGCCGAGCTTTGCGAGGCAGAGCAGCGTTTTGTTTCCCACATTCATCGGGTTTGCTTCTTTGTCCACATATTCCGTCAGGGGCCGCAGCAGGGCTTCCCCCTCGCCGCTGACCCCTCCGCCGATGCACAGGATATCCGGCTGAAAAATATTGATGCAGTTGACAAGCCCGCATCCCAAATGCGCGATATACCGATCTACAACCGCTTTCCCCAGGGCATCCCCCGCGCGCATCGCGGTAAAGGCCATCCGGCTGTTTACGTTTTCCAGATTTCCGTCTGCAAGCTGCCACAAAAGGGAATCCCGGCTGCCCTCGCGCATCATCTCTTTTGTCGTAAGAATGAGCCCGGTTGCGGAAGCATAGGTTTCCCAGCAGCCGCACCGCCCGCAGGGGCACGGGCGGCCGCCAAACGCGATAACCGTGTGCCCGAATTCCCCGCCGGCCGAGTTGCTTGCCGCATAGATTTTTCCGCCGATGAGAATGCCGCTGCCGATTCCCGTTCCCAGTGTGATGGCGATGGCGTTCTTCGCCCCTTTCAGCACACCGGCACGGTATTCCCCATACGCCGCCGCATTCGCGTCGTTCTCAATACGGACGGGTTTTCCCGTCTGCCGTTCCATCAGCTCCCGCAGATTGACATCTTTAAAGTTCAGGTTGCTCGAAAACCGTACGATTCCGGAATCCCGCTCTACTGTACCGGGCGTCCCGACGCCGATTCCGCAAACATCCTGCTCCGAAACACCGGCCTTTTCCATCGCTTCGCCGGCGGCCTCGGCCATCTGCCGGCAAATCCCTTCCGGGCCGAGCAAAACCTGTGTCTTTCGGCTGGCCTTCGCAATCAGCCGGGCGTCGCTATCAACAACGCCCGCCGCGATGTTTGTGCCTCCAAGATCGATTCCAAGATAATACATCGCATCCACCTTTTCCACAGGACAAACGGCGCTTTTCTCCCAGAAAACTCTTTTCGGTCACCGCCATTGGCCCCGGCTGTTTATTTGTTCAGGGGCGTCGCGCCCCGCGCCCCGGCTCACCGGGGAAATGCCTACAAAATCTCGTCGAGCAACCGATAGGCGGCAAGCGTGCCTGCCCCTACCAAAGTGCCGTCCGAATCGAAATCAGAGGCTTTTAAATCAAAGGAACTCAGCACATAATCGCTGATCTCCCTTTTGTAATTTTTCAGAATCAGGTCCCTCAGTGTACTGTACTCTTCAATGAGCCTTCCGCACAGGATGATGACATCCGGAGCGTATGTGTTTGCCAGAATGCTGATGGCGATCGAAACGTATTCCAGAACCCGGTTCATCAGATTGATCGCCCAGGGCTCCCCGTTCGCGTTCGCCTCAAGCAGGCCCTGCATCGTGATGTCTTCGCGCACCGTTCTGGCTTCCCGCAGGATCGCCCAGTCGGCAATGTAGGTTTGAAGACATCCTCTGCGCCCGCATTCGCACATATTTCCCCCGGGGCTGACGCAGATATGCCCGATTTCACCGGCCATATTCAGCTTGCCGCGGTACAGCTCGTGGCAGAATACGGCCGCCGAACCGACACCGGAACCGATGCTCAGCACAATGCTGCGCTCATAATCCCTGCCGGCCCCGAACAGGTCTTCTGCCACCGCGCGGGCTTTGACCTCGTTTTCAATAAAGATATTCCGGATTCCGGTCTGCTTTTGCAGCGCCGGAAGAATCTCTACATTTTTCCATTTCAGCTGCGACGAAAAACGGATCACTCCGTCCGCAATCAGCCCCGGGCACGCGATGCCCACAAAAGGCTCCACAGACAGGTCTGCATTTTCGGAAAGAATTCGGCCGATCAAAGTGCCGATAAGAGTGATCACTTCCCCGGGCGGACAGGCGCTCAGATCCTTTCTGTGCTGAATCTGCCGCAGAACCCGGCCGTGAAGGTTGATAATACCGACATTGATACCGTCGCGGTGCATCTCGACCCCGACGCATAGGAAAACATTGGAAGAAACCCGAAGCCGTTTCGCCCTGCGGCCTGGCCCCGCATCCGGTTCATCGCCATTTTCTTCCGCCACAATTCCGAGCTTCTCCAGCTCCTCTATGATCCGCCCGACCGACATCTGGCTCATACGGCTCTGCGCCGCAATCTGCTGCCGCGAAACGGAGCCGCCGCGCAGAATAATGGAAAAAACCAGACGTTGGTTCAGCCGTTTCATAATAAATTTATCCAGCTTGCCGCTCGTGTTTGCCATCGATTCGCCTTTCTCTCCATTGGAAATCATACCATCAATCCACTGTTTTATCTGCTACCCAAACAGGCAGATGATTTTTATCTTTTCATTATTAACATCATGTGATTGAAATCAAGTGATTTCAGAAATTAAATTCCTTTATTAGAAATTTATTTCCGTTTTTTCGATAGAATCATTATGATTTACTTCCAATTCACTATACTTATGTTAATAATTTCGTTATAGCAGATATGGGCGGTAAAGTCAACCAAAAAGGAAAGATCGGGCGAAAAAGCGGGCCGTACCGTTTTCGCTTCCCGAACTGTGGGGACGGTACTGTTCCATTCATAACAAGACGGAAAGGATGGATATTCCATGCCCAAACTAATCGTAGAAGCCTGCTGCGGCTCTGCAGACGACGTGATTGAGGCGCAGAAAGCGGGCGCGGACCGCGTGGAGCTCAACTCCAACCTCTCTTTGGGCGGGCTGACTTCCTCCCTCGGCACGCTGAAGGCTGCAAAGGCAGAGACGGGGCTTCCCATCATGGCGATGGTTCGCCCGCGGGAGTCCGCTTTTCTTTACACCGCCGCCGAATTTCGCACTGCGCTGCTGGACGCGGAGGCGCTGCTGGAAAACGGCGCAGACGGAATCGTGTTCGGCTTTCTGAACTCAGACGGCACGGTCGATGCAGGCCGCTGCCGGGAGATGTTGCGCCTTGCGGGCAAAAGGCAGACCGTATTTCACCGCGCCATCGATGTCGTGCCCGACTGGCGGGCGGCAATTGACCTGCTCTGCGAGCTTGGCGTAACAAGGATTCTGACCAGCGGACAGCGCGCGTCCGTCTTTGACGGAGCGGCCACGGTGGCCGAGATGATCCGCTACGCGCACGGCAGAATCGAAATCCTGCCCGGGGGTGGGATTCGCACGCACAACGTGCGGGAAATCGTCTCCAAAACCGGCTGTACCCAAATTCACATTTCCCCCCATCGAGTTTGCCTTGATCCCTCCGCTTTGGGGAACCCGGAAATCCACTTCGGCCTGCCCGGCTCGCACGAAGACCGCTACCAAATCCTTGATACAGATGAATTTGAAAAGATGCGCAGCCTTGCCTGCGCGGACTGAACGAATCGGAAGGAAAAGAGGAAAAATCCATGCTGAACCAAGCGGAGCAAGCTTTTATCGAGCAAGCGTTTCATAAGGCCACCCGGCGGATGGAAAAGAGAGCGAACGCTTTTTTAGGGCCGATGGAAACTCTGGACGGAGACGAACTCTTCTGCATGAAATTTCTGGTCGCGTCGCTGCCTGCCAGCGATATCGCAAGCTATGACGGCACACTGCTGCTAAAATTTGTGCGGCACGCGCTGTTCCTGCGAGAAAACACCCCGTGGGGAAAGCAGATTCCGGACGATCTGTTTTTAAATTACATACTGTCTTATCGCGTCAATAACGAGGCGATTGAATTCTGCCGGGAGGAATTTTACCGCGAGCTGCAGGAGAGAATCTCCGGAAAATCCATGGCCGAGGCCGCGCTGGAAATCAACTACTGGTGCTTTGAACAGGCGACCTACCGCCCGACGGATGACCGCACGGCCTCTCCCTTGACCGTAGCGCGCAGGTGCTTCGGACGCTGCGGGGAGGAATCGACTCTGGCCGTCACCGCCTTCCGCAGTGCCGGGATTCCCGCGCGGCAATGCTATGTGCCGCGATGGTCGCACTGCGACGACAACCATGCATGGGTAGAAATCTGGGTGGACGGGCGCTGGCATTACCTTGGCGCGTGCGAACCGGAACCCGTGCTGGACAAAGGCTGGTTCACCTACGCGGCCAGCAAGGCAATGCTGGTTCATTCCCGGGTGTTTTCTCCCCTGCTTTCCGGCGGGGAAATCACCGGGCACAGCGGCTGCGTGACGGAAATCAATCATCTGGCCTCCTATGCGGAAACAGCACCCCTGACCGTTACGGTACTCGACGAGAACGGCCAGCCTGCCGCAGGCGCTCAGGTGCAGTTTCAGGTTCCAAACGGTGCGGAGCTTTTTCCGATTGCCACCCTTTGGGCCGATGACAACGGCCAAGTGCTTTTCACGACCGGGAAGGGCTGCCTGATGGTGTTCGCGAGTCGCGGCGGCCTATTCGGCTGGCAGCGGGCAGATTTGCGCTCCTGTGCCAGTGTGATCGTCACCCTGCGGCCCACCGACGATTTGCCAAAGGAATGGGAAGCCGACTTCTTCCCGCCGGAGGGGATGATTCGCCCGGAACCCTTACTGTCTGAAGAAACGGACAGGATTCATCAGGCAAAGCTGAAAAAGGCCGCCGCCGTGCGGGAAAGCAGATGTGCCGGCTATTTCATCCGCGAAAAAGCGGAAAAAACCGCGCAGATGTATCCCTTATTTCAGAATGAAGTCCTCGATTTTCTGCAAAAGGCAGGGGGCAACCGGCAGGAGGTAGAACGCTTTCTGCGTGATGGCGAGCCGTCGGAACAAAAAGTCCGCATGCTCGAAACATTGAGCGAAAAGGATTTGGCCGACCTGAACGCCGACACGCTGAACGAACACCTGCGCTATGCGGAACCGTTTGAGCGGAAAACCGACGCCGAACTCTTCCGGCGTTATGTCCTCTGCCCGCGAATTGAAAACGAACAGATCGTCCCCTACCGGGCGTTTCTCACGGACTTTTTCAGCACCGAAACCAAAGAGGAATTCCGCCGCAGCCCCACGCTGATTCAAAAGGCGATCGACGAGCGAATCAACGACTGCGATTGGGATTACGGCGCGCTTTCCGCTGACCCGCGCGGTCTGCTGCAAATGGGCTCCGGATCCGAGCGTTCCAAAAGGATTCTGTTTGTCGCCATTTGCCGCACGCTCGGCATCCCCGCGCGGCTTGATCCGGTCTTTGGTCAGCCCCAGTTTTACACCGGCTCTGTCTGGGCCGATTCCCGCCGGGGCCAGCCTGAAAACAGCGACAGCGCCGTGCTGCTGCTGAACAGCGCGGGCGGCGAACCGCTCCGCTACGGCGAACATTTCACCGTGGCAAGGCTGTGCGGCGGCGTTTATCAAACGCTTCAATGCGGCGCGAACTGGACTGGCAAAGCGCTGCGGATGGAGCTTCCACCCGGCGAATACCGCATTCTGACCGCGAACCGGCAGATCGACGGCTCCGTTCTGCTGCGGGCAGAAACAGTGCGGCTTTCTGCAAACGAAACCGCAGAAAAAACTGTGCGCCTGCGCGAAAGCCAGATCGCCTCCCGCCTGCGGCATATGCCGGTTGGGGAATATCTGCTCACGGCCCCGGATGGCGGGCATGTTCCGCTCAGTGCTCTCGCGGTGCAGACTCCCGCAACGATTCTTGCGGTACTGCAGCCCGGCACCGAGCCGACCGAGCACCTGCTCAATGAGATGATCGAGCTTCGCGATTCTTACCGGGACAAAAATACAATCCTGATCGTTCCTTCCCCTGGTGTAAATAATCCGACGCTTCGGCACACCCTGAAGGCAATCCCTTCGATTCGGCTGTTTACCTGCGATGAGCGGGAATTCGAGGAACGGCTCTGCGCCGATTTACAGCTCGGTGACCGCAGGCTTCCGCTTGCCGCCGTACTGGAGAAGAGCATGCACGCAAGATTCGCGTTTTCCAATTACAATGTCGGTACAGCGGGGCTGCTTCTGCAAATCGCGGACTGCTGACAGCCGCATGCAAAATATCAGAAAACCGGAAGGCAGTGTCTTCCGGTTTTTTCATACCCCGTTTTGCAAAGCAGTGGACGGACAGAACAAAACAACCGGCAAGTGGCGGCAGAATTCAAGCAATACCGATTTCAGTTCCCGGCACCTTATTGCGCGCTGTTTCTGTGCGCCTCACCCCATCGCCTGCAAAAATGATAGATCGTCGTGACGCCCGCGCCCGTGGCCCCTTTGGATTGATATTCCCAGCGCGGCGGATCGGTCCAGGCGGTTTCGGCAATATCCAGGTGCATCCAGGGCAGCCCCTCGGCAAACCGGCGGATAAAAAGCCCCGCAGTAATGGTACCGCACCCGTCCGTGCTGACGTTGCTGACGTCGGAGAGCTTGCCGTCGATCATCCTTTCGTACTCGGGGAAAATCGGCAGCCGCCAGTACTGTTCATCCGAAAGCTCTGCCGCCCACAGGAAATCAGCGCACATTTCCTCATCGTCGCAGAGCAGACCGGCAGTGGTAAAGCCGAACATGCTGACGACGGCACCGGTCAGGGTCGCAATATCCAAAACAGCGGTGGCGTGCTCCCGGCGAATGGCGTAAGTCACCGCATCGGCCAGAACAAGACGCCCCTCTGCGTCGGTGTTGCCGATCTCGATTTTTTTACCGGACATTGAGCCGATGATGTCCCCGGGCAGAAAGCTGCCGGGGGCAATGCGATTTTCCGCCGCGGGAATCACCACCGTGGCGTTTACCCTGGCCCCATTTTCGGCCAACGCGCACAAAGCGCAGAACACGGCCGCCGCACCGGCCATATCCCCCTTGATCCCGCCCATGGAGGAGGCGGGCTTCAGGCAGTAGCCGCCGGTGTCGCAGGTAATCCCCTTGCCGACCAGCGCGATCCGCTCCGAACTCTCCGGGTCGCCGTCATAGCGGGCAACGATCAGGCGCGGCGGCTGGGCGACGTCCTTCCCGACGGTCAGAAAGGCTTCCATGCCCAATTCCGCTGCCTGTTTTTCATCCAGCACCGACATGGAAAGGCCAACTTTTTGGCCAAGGCGGACCATTTCCTCCGCCATTGTCTGCGGGTAAAGCAGATTGGAGGGCGCGTTGACCAAATCGCGCGCGCGGCACACCTGCTCCGCCAGCCGGCGGGCTTCTTCCAACTGTTCCTGCGCGTCCGCGGTCTCTTCTGCCCCCTTGATGAAAAGCGCGGTTTCCCGCCGGGCTTTTTCCTCAAAATGCCAGCCGGGCAGCCGATACAGGGCAAGCAGCGCGCTTTCGGCAACCGCCCGCAGACTCCCTTTCCCCAACACACCCAGGATAAGAGAAACATCAATCCCAATGGAGGAAACCTCCATCTCTATAAGGGTGCTTACCGTTTTGATCCGGGGAGAAAGCGGCGTGGGAAAAGAAGTGCTGGCCCGGGCCGTTTATAAAGAAAGCAAGCGGAACAAAATGCCCTTTATCAAAGTGAACTGCGCCTCTATCCCGGAAAATCTTCTGGAAAGCGAATTGTTCGGCTATGAGGACGGAGCCTTTACAGGGGCAAAGCGGGGCGGGAAAATCGGCAAATTCGAGCTTGCCCAGGGCGGAACGATCTTTCTGGATGAAATCGGCGATATGGCGTTCAGCATGCAGGCCAAGATCCTGCGGGTACTTCAGGAGAGGGAGATCGAACGGGTGGGCGGCACAAAAACCATCGCTTTGGATGTAAGGGTCATCGCGGCGACAAACAAGAATCTGGAAGAGATGATCGAGCAGGGAACCTTCCGAAGCGATCTGTATTACCGGCTGAATGTGGTTCCTCTCAACATTCCTCCTCTGAGAGAGCGGAAGGATGACATCATATTGCTTTCCAGAAGCCTGCTGGAAAGGCTGAATAAAAACAGCGAAGAGAAGGTGTCCCTGTCCTCAGACGTGATCAAGGTGCTGCAAAAATACAACTGGCCCGGCAACATCAGAGAGCTGCAGAATGTGCTGGAGCACGCGAATATCATCAGGACAGGCAATCAGGTCGAAGTAAAAGATCTGCCGAAGTATATCGTTCCAAAAGAATACAAGCTGGATGTGAAGCATTTGGAAACATTCAACCTGAAGTCCAATATTGAAATGATGGAAAAGGAGCTGATCCGGGAATCTCTGCTGAGAAATCATAACAATAAAAGCAGGGCGATCACCGAGCTTGGCATATCGAGAAGGACTTTCTATGAGAAGCTGAGCAAATATGGATTTGAATAAAGGGCGGAAGAGGTCATTCCCCGAAAAGAACCGGCAAGCGGTGCTTGCCGGTTCTTTTCGTCTCCGGACGCCCGGATGCCGTTATTACAAACAATTGGTCTCTTCGTCGTCGGCTTTTTTGAAAGTATAGAATCTATACAATCTTTTTCAGGCTGCGGCGAAATGTTATTTATACTTTATACACCGTCCGGCGCCGCGTTCCCAAGAAAGGATTCGCGGTGCCGGATTTGCCTTTTTAAGGTCTTTTCTCTGTTCACGATATGGAACAGGCGCTGCATTTGTCCGGTTCATGGCGGAAAAACGACAAAGGGCTGGGAATCATTGTCTTTTCCGGGCCGGTTGGCACGCCAATTGCTTATCTATCCATTGAACGATGGGGAACAAAGCCTTTATTACAGAATCGAAAGGAGTAAATAAAATGCCAGTAGGAACATTTGAGCAATACCACGAAAGGCTGTTAAAAATGCGGCCTAACATTTATGTAGGGGGGAAAGTGATCGACCGTTCCAGTCCGCTGATCGATTCGGGCCTGTATGTGATGCGGCAGACCTTTGATTGTGCCCATGACGAGAGGTACAGGGAGTTTTGCACCGCTACCTCTCATCTGACAGGGGAAACGATCAATCGGTTTACTCACATTGCTTCACACAATAAGACCTGTTCTAAACAATCAGGAGCTTTCGCGCTGTCCCGTTTTGTGGCAGGGATTTGCCAGAGAATATTCAAAGAAGGGAACTATGTATAGAATCAATTGAAACATAGAGTGGTATGAAATTCCTCCCCCCAATGAATCCCGGCGCTTTTTTCCGGGCGGCTGTCTGTTTATCGTCTTTTTCACTTTTTTAGTAACCTTCCTATAAAATACAGTGGGTAATGGAATGAACATTCATTCCATTACCCACTGTATTTCTTTTATTAAGATTGTAACTATAAAAACTTTAGTAAAAGAAGAATGATTGAAATCAAAGATATCTTTCAAGTCATCTTATATCATATCTCTGCCGCGCTTCTGCAGCAATTTTTCCCCTGGGATTTTGCCAGATAAAGAGCCTGATCGCAAAGCTTATAGAGCATATCGATATCTGTTTCTTCGCCCGGAAGGATGCTGAAAAAGCCTACGCTTATCGTGTACTTTATGTTAGAGCCGGCATCTACGGACGAATTCTCTATCGTCGACCTCAGCCGCTCCGCAACCTCTTGGACCGCTTTTTCATCTGCCCCAGGAAGCAATATGGCAAATTCTTCTCCGCCATATCTGCCGAACAGATCGTAATCCCTCAATTGCTTTTTCAGGGTATCTGCAAAATCCTGTAATACGGCATCGCCTACAAAGTGCCCATACTTATCATTGATTTTTTTAAAGTCGTCAATATCAATCAGTAAGAATGAGATTTTCTCCTGCTTCCTCAGGCATAGGGAAATCAGCTCTTTTGAACGCGATATGAAAGTCTTTCGGTTCAGTATGTTTGTCAGCCCGTCAAAAGAGGCGGCTTTCAGCAGCTCAAGATCCTGCTTTTCTTTATCCAGAAGGATGAACCCAGTACTTCCCGCAAGCATCACAATGTAGAGCAGCAAAAACAGCCAGGTGTTGAAAATGCTTGTCGATGCTAAGTTCATATCCAAATCTGTCGTGAGTGCCGCAACTGCGCGGAATATCAAAAACAGTATGGTAAGGCTGTAAAGAGCGGCGATTACCTTTTGCAGCGTGGAAGCTTTCTGATCTGTAAAAAGCTTATACACGGGAAATATCATTAAGAGCGCTGTGATGGAGGAGGCAAATGTGATCCTGACGTTCTCCGGAAAACCATAAGCCGTCGCCCCAATAAATACGGCGATGCAGCAAATCAGCAGGGCAGTATAGGCTGCAAACATATAGCTATATCTAGAGTAATACATGCACTGATTTCGAAACCAGATTCTAATGGCTGAAATTTCATTACAGCATTCCGCATGTCTAGTATTTATAATTTTTACCGCTACGGCATCCGGTTTCCCTTGAAGCAAGGGGATATTTTCAAAAGTTCCTCCACTTCAGTTTGGCCTTTTTGTAAAATTATTTTTTCATTATAACATGATGATTCTCATTTTTCGATGTCTTTAAATATTTTAAAAAAACAAAACCATATACAAACAGAAAAACCGCAACTACTGTTGCAATAGCTGCGGTATGTATCGTTCCTATTCAAATTCCCACGTTTCACTCTTTTGGATTGATCTTCTTAAGAGACCGCTCCATTTATGCTGCGCCCCTTGTATTACTGATCTTTCCCTCGATCTTACGGCTTTGGGTATTCGTTGCAGAGCAAACGGTAGGGCGGCTCGTCTTCCTCAATGGCGGGAAAACGGCCAATGGGCTTCAGAAAGCGGTTGTCGGTATTGTCATCGTTGCATTGGCTCACCTCGCCCAACAGCACCGGTCCCGTGCCTTCCTCCACTGAAAAGTCGTGGTATAAATAGGGCTGTATGGTGATGCTCTCGCCCGGCATCAGGCGCACCTGTGTTCCCGCAGGGACCGTCAGTTCCCGGCCATCCATGTGGACGTGCACTTCCCCGATCTCGTCCAGCCCCTCGCCGGGGGTGGAGTTGTAGACGCGGATCAGAACATTGCCGCCGCCGCGGTTGATAATATCCTCCATCTTGCTCCAGTGAAAGTGCATAGGGGCATATTGGCCCTCCCGAAGATAGAGCAGCTTTTCGGCGTAGGTCTTGGCGTATTTGTCCTTCATGGCAAAATTGCCGTTGCGGATGGTAATCAGCGAAAAGCCGATTTTGCCAAAGTCGCCCAGACCGTAGTCGGTAATATCCCAGCCCAGCATGTTGTCGCGGATTTCGTCGTAGTCATGTCCTTTGGACTTCCAGTCCTCCAGCGTAAAGTGACAGAAAGGCGGCAGGGCAAAGCGGTATTCCTTTATGAAAGCCTCCATTTCCATCAGCACTTTGTTAATCTCGCTGCGTTTCATCGTCATCCCTCTTTTCGGTCAAGAAAATCCCTGACCATGTTGATTGTGGGCATCGCCGGTATCCCCCCGCGCTTTTGAACGCACAGTGTGGCGACCGCGTTGGCAAATTCGGTAAAATCCCGGAGCTGTGCTTCGCCGAGCTCATTGGGGCGAAGCCCGCTCATGGCCAGCTGATAAAGGAAGCCACCCCAGAAAGCATCCCCGGCGCCTGTGGTGTCAACCACCGGAACATCGGGAACAGAAACGAGCGCAGACGCGCCTTCCACTGCGGTATAGGCGCCGTTGCTGCCAAGCGTGACGACCGCACAGGAAATTCCTTTTTGAAAAAGGCACCCGGCGGCAGCCTCGGGAGAAGATTCGCCCGTGATCAGCCCGACTTCCTCGTCGCTGATTTTGACAATGTCCGCAAAAGGAAGGACGCTTCGCATGATCTCGGTGGCTTCGTCCTCACTTTTCCAGAGCGGCGCACGGTAGTTCGGGTCGTAAGAGATGATTGCCCCGGCTTTTTTTGCGGCTTTCACCGCTTCTATTGTGGCAGAACGCGAAGGCTCATCGGTCAGTGAGAGGGAACCAAAATGGAAAATCCTGCACCCCTCTAACAACTCACGCTTCACCTCGCACGCTGTAAGACAGGTGTCTGCACCGGGCTTGCGTGCAAACGAGAATTTGCGCTCGCCCGTTTCAGACAGCTCAACAAACGCAAGCGTCGTAAACACATCCTCCGCGCTGATCAGTCCGCCGGTATCGACGCCCTTTTCTTCCAGCACCCTGCGCAGATAATCCCCGTGCATATCCCTGCCTACCTTGCCGATAAACGCAGTGCTTGATCCTAAATTCGAAGCGGCACAAAGCATGTTCGCAGGCGCGCCGCCGGGGTTCTGCTCAAACAGGCGCATCCCGTTTTCGCTTCTGCCGTGGTATGTAAAGTCAATCAGTAGCTCACCCAACGCGACTATATCGAACATTCAATCACTCCCGAAAAAAATTTGTAGTCGAGCAACTTCAAAAAAGCAGCAGTCTCTTTGAAGTCTGCAGCGGTTTCGCCACAGAAGCCCACAAGCAGCGGCCATTGCTCCGACTGCACCGTCAAATGCACGCCTTGCGTGCCCTCGGACAAAACCCACTGCTTGAAAAATGAATGTTCATTTTTAAGTTGTTTGACTATGGCTCTCAGGCTACACTCAATATTTGCGTGGCGTGTGAACATTTTGTCGCTGGTTTGCCCTGGCTTTTCCATGAACGCCATGATTACCGCATTATAAACACCAAGCTTAGAACCTGCTTTCACAGCTCGAAACAACCATTTTGGCGATGAATTTTCCGCCGAGCTTCTTAAATACGAATTACCAATGAAAATTCTTGTCTTATTTTAGCACAAAAGGAGTGCTGATTTCAATTATGTTCCCACTGCTTTCTCCAGCGATTTCATCACCGCGTCCAAAGCAATGTCATTTCACATCAACTACAATTTCATATGAATGTTCCATTCAGCAGGAATTTTCGCGTCTGCAAATCGGACGGCAAAGGAATATCCTCCGCCGTCCCCTTTGCAAGAGCTCAGAACCTGTATTCGTATCCTGAAAGAATCATCTTAGCGGTATTTCTCACTTGCCAATACAGGTTCTTCGGATTGCTTATTTCAGGAGAGCCATACGGCCGGAATCATTCGCGAATACTTCTTTTGCATTTTCCTTGGTGACAACGATCGGAGCCAGTTCATAGACGCCGACGTCTTTCTTGCCATTTTCTACGGTTGTATCGGGGGCGGGCATTCCTTTGCCAGCCTGCAGCGACTTGATGATCTCAATCGTTTTGCCTACCAGAACATCGGTCGGTTTGGCTACGGTAGAATACTGTTTGCCGGACCAAATCCACTCAACAGACTCGTTCTCAGCGTCAAGGCCCGAAACAACGGGAATCTTCTGGCCGGCCTGCTCGGATGCGGTAATGATCGCGCGGGCGATTCCGTCATTGGGAGAGAGAACGCCGTCGATTTCCTTATTGGAGTAGAAGCCGGAGAGGAGGGAATCCATACGGGCCTGAGCCTTGGAGTTATCCCAATCCATGGTAGCGCACTGGGTGAAATCGGTCTGGCCGGAGACGACAACCAGCGTACCGTCGTCGATCTTGGGCTGGAGGACTTTCATAGCGCCCTTGAAGAAGTTGGGAGCGTTCGGGTCGGCAGGTCCGCCGCCGAACAATTCGATGTTGTATGGGCCCTTGCCCTTCTGAGCAGCCAGTCCGTCGAGCAGAGCCTGCCCCTGCAGTTCGCCGGTCTTGATGCTGCCGAACTGCACCACGCCGTCGATGCCGGTGGTGTTCTCGATGAGGCGGTCATAGCCGATGATGCTGATGCCAGCCGCCTTCGCTTCTTCCAGAACCGCTCCGAGCTGAGAACCGTCGACAGGGCCGACGACGATCACTTTAGCGCCGTTCTGAATCATAGACTCGATTTGCTGCTGCTGTTGAGGAACCTTGTTGTCAGCGTGCTGGACGATTGCCTTGAAGCCCGCAGCTTCGAGCTGGGCCCGGAACATCTCATCCGCTTCTTTCCAGTTCTGGGTGCCCAGCCAGGGCAGTGCAACGCCGATGGTTGCGTCTGCTGCGAATCCGGCAGCGCCGGATTCAGCGGGGGTGGAAGAGGCGGGTGCAGGCGCAGCGGAAGAAGTAGTTTGCTGTGTTCCGCCGCAGCCGGTCAGTGCTGTTGTCATGGTAAGTGCTGCTGCGAGTAACAGAGATAGACGCTTTTTCGTTTTCATATTAACCTCCTGTTTTAAGTCCGTCGACTAATATGCAAGGCCCGGCCATCAGTCTGTCAGGAATCGCTGCTGGCAGGGGTACCTTTCTGAGGTTCGCCATCCTGGGGTTTGCCTTCCTTTGTGGGGAACAGTCTTCCTGTAATGGAGGGGCGGCCCTGCTGCTTGTTGAACACATCGAAAGCAACCGCAGCGAGCAGCACCAGGCCCTTAATGACCTGAGTGCGGTCAGCGCCAACGCCCATGAGCATCAGCCCGGAGTTGAGAACGGCCATCACCAGTCCACCGATCATTGTGGCGAAAACGGTGCCGACACCACCCGAAACAGCTGCGCCGCCGATAAAGACCGACGCAATGGCGTCGAGCTCCCATCCGGTACCATCCGACGGGCCTGCTGCGGTCGATCTGCCCACAAACATGATTCCGGCCAAAGCCGCAAGCAGGGACATATTGAGCATCGTGAGGAAATAGGTTTTCTGGACATTGACGCCGGACAATGCAGCCGAGGTTTTGTTGCCGCCGACAGCATAGATATGCCGGCCAAACCGAGTGCGCTGGGTGATCGTGTGATAGATAATGATCAAAATCACGAGGATCAGGCCCGGTACGGGGAAGGATGTGCCGGGGCGGCCAGTGCCGAAAACCCAGGTTAAGTAACCGATGATCACACCGACCAGAACAATCCGAACCACCACCGGCCAAAGCTCCTCTGTTTTTCCGGTCAGGTTGGCCGAACGCGTACGCCCGCGCAGCTGCGCAAAGGCGAAAGCGACGATCGCGATGATCCCCAGCAGCAGAGTCGAGTTATTGATTCCTGTAGCAGGGCCCCAGTCGGGCAAATATCCCGAACCGAACACCTTGAGCTCCTGCGGTGCCGGCACCGAGATGGACCTTGAAATCCAGATGACGCCGCCGCGGAAAATCATCATGCCGCCGAGTGTTGTAATAAAGCCGGGAATCCCGAGCTTCGCGAGCCAGAACCCCTGCCACGCGCCGGCGGCCGCACCGATCGCGAGTGCGAGGAGCACCGCGATCCACCACGGCAAGCCGAAATCCCGCGCGGAAAGGGCCATTACCATTCCCGCGAATCCGGCCACCGAACCGACGGACAGATCGATCTGTCCGATCACGATGACCATCAGCATTCCGATCGCCAGCACCAACACATACGCATTCCCGGAGATCAGGTTCTGAAAGTTGGAGGAGGTGATCATTCTCCCTCCCGAAGCAATATTAAAGATGATGGTAAGCGCCACTAAGGCAATCACCATGCTGTACTGCCGCAATCCGCCGCCAAGTACTTTCTTAAGATACCTCATAAAGCATTTCTGTCCTTTCCGCGTTAGATTCCAATTTGGAGGTATTTGTCATCATTCTCATCAGTTTTTCCTGATCGGCGTCCTGACGGTCCAACACGCCTGTGATGCTCCCCTCAAAGACGGTGTAGATTCTGTCCGATATACCCAGCAGCTCAGGCAGCTCGGAGGAAATGATGATGACTGCTTTCCCCTGATCCGCAAGATGCTGAATCAGGCGATAAATTTCGTACTTGGCGCCAACGTCGATCCCGCGGGTGGGCTCGTCAAGAATCAAAACATCCGGCTCTGTAAACATCCACTTGCCCAAAACAACCTTTTGCTGGTTCCCGCCGGACAAGGTGGTCACGCCGCTGTTCACGCTGTGCGTCTTGACATTTAAGGAGTCGCGGTAGTGTTCGGCAACCTGAAATTCCTTATCCAAATCAAGGAGTCTGCCGCGCAGAATGCCCCTCAGGTTTGCCGACACGGTGGTGATGCGGATACTGTCCAGCAGATTGAGCCCCAAGGTCTTGCGATCCTCGGGAACATAGGCGATGCCCTGACGGATGGCGGAGGCAACTGAGGTGACGCGAATCTCTTTCCCCCGGATTTTGATCGAGCCGCCCAGATACACGCCGTAGTTTCGGCCAAAGATGGACCGCATCAGTTCGGTTCTTCCCGCGCCCATCAGGCCGGCGAAGCCGACGATCTCTCCGGCTCTGACAAAGAAGCTGGAGTCCTTGCAGATCATCCGGCCCGGAATATTGGGATCTTCCACACGCCAGTCGGACACCTCGAAGATCACCTCGCCGGGATGCGATTCGTGGGTGGGAAAGCGGTTTTCGATGGAGCGCCCCACCATGGCGCGGATGATGCGGTCCTCATCAATCTGTCCCGCTTCAACATAGAACGTTTCGACCGTGCGGCCATCGCGGATGACGGTGACGGCGTCGGCAATCGCCGCGATCTCGTTGAGCTTGTGTGAGATCATGATACAGGTGATATCCCGGCTTTTCAGGCCCCGCATAAGCTCAAGCAGGTTCGCGGAGTCGGTCTCGTTGAGCGCGGAGGTCGGCTCATCCAGAATGAGCAGCCTGACGTTTTTGGAAAGCGCCTTCGCGATTTCTACCAATTGCTGCTGGCCTACGCCCAGGTGCTTGATCGGGGTGTCGGGATCGATCGTCAGCCCCACCCTCTCCAGCAGCTCTACCGTGCGGCGCCGCTGGGCATCCCAGTCGATCAGCCCGTGATTGACGGTTTCGTTTCCCAAAAAAATGTTTTCGGTAATGGATAGCTCCGGAATCATTGTCAGCTCCTGGTGAATGATCGCGATGCCGGCTTTTTCCGATTCTTTGATGTCCTTGAAAGCAATTTCATTTTCCATATAAATGATCCTGCCTTCATAGGAACCGTGGGGATACACACCGGAAAGGACTTTCATCAAGGTCGATTTTCCCGCTCCGTTCTCGCCGCAGATTGCGTGAATGTCGCCTTCACGCACCTCCAGCGTCACATCGTCGAGTGCACGCACACCCGGAAAGAGTTTGGTAATACCCTGCATCTGCAGGATCAAGGGACGTTCCATAACTACACTCCCCATACGCTTGCATGTTCACAAGCAAAATTTATATGCGATTTTCTGCAAAATTCAACTGTTCCAGTCCCGCGAGCACGCCCTCGTGGTCGTTGTCTTCCGTCACATTCCGCACCTGTCTTTTTACCTCCGGCGGCGCGTTGCCCATCGCAAAGCAGGTACCAGTGGCGAGCAGCATATCGATATCGTTGAAATTGTCGCCGAAGGATACGGTAGCCTCCATGGGAATGCCATACGCCTGACAAAGATGCTTGACCGCCCCGGATTTTGAAGCAGCTTCGTTCATAATTTCCAGATAGGTGTCTTTGGAGCAGTAAACGGAAAGCCCGGAGAAGCTTTCCTGCAGTGCATGAGTAAGGTCTGCAATCGCCCCTGCTTTCCCCATACACAAAAGCTTATGTACCTGCCCTTTTTGTGAAACGAAGTCAGAAATTTTGCCTTCTTTCGGCACCGAAGCCGTGATGCTTTGTTCCTGCATGATCCATCTGTCATGAATATTGTCTGAAATCCAGTCACGGTGACAATAGGCGCTGCAGCAAACATCCTTCCATTCCCTTTTCACGAAGTCATCGATCAGAATCGCTTTTCCCCGATCGATGCCGACCGTTTTGACCGGGTCCCCGTGTTCATTAAGGATCAGTGCGCCGCTGTAGCAAACAATGGGTGCTTTGATCCCCAATTCGCGCTGCAGAGGAAAAATTGCCGAGGGCATACGCGCCGAAACAAGGATAAAAGGGATGCCGATCCGATCCAGCTCCTGTATTTTTTGTCTGGTACCCGGGGAAATACGATGTGTTGAATCCAGGAGCGTTCCGTCAATATCGCAAAAGACCATTTGATACTGCGTTGGCTCGGGAGCAATCATTTGTCTTACCCCCTTTTGCCTGCCGCCGAAAACTTACTGGGCAACTGCAACACCTTATCCGTTGCTGTGGCGGCTGCTCCATAAAGAGTAGGGTCTACCTTGAGATTCGATATTTTAATCCGCACCTTGGTGTGCAGTTCGGGAATGACGCGCTGCCTTACCACTTCCTGAACAATCGGCAGCAGCAAATCCCCTCCCTGAGATACGACGTCACCAAGGATAATAATGTCGGGGTTATAAGCGTTGATCAGCGTAACACAGCCGTAACCGATATACTCCGCTGTCTCCCGCACCACATCCAGCGCTTTTTGATTGCCGGCACGGGCCGCTTCAAAAACGGCGGTGCAGGCGTCGCTGCTCTGCGGATTTTCGCTGGGAAGGCATTCCGGCACACGCTCCTGCACTTTTTTCAAGATGGCCGGAGCCGAACAATACATTTCAAGGCAGCCATAGTTCCCGCATTCACAGCGCGGGCCGTGGACATCCACGCTGATGTGCCCGGTTTCACATGCGGTGCCCTGTACCCCAAGGAAAAGGCGGCCGCGTTCAATGATACCGGCACCCACGCCGTCGCCCACCAGAAAATATGCCAGCGTGTGCAGCGGCTGGGGATGCCCGCCGAATAACCATTCGGCCAATGCACCCGCGTTTGCGTCATGCTCTATAAAAACGGGCTTATTAAACTCTTCTTTGAATTCCTCAATAAAATTGATGGTGTGCCAGGCGGACATTTGGGTAACGACCGCAATACGGCCTTCATCCCTTAAGTAAGGCCCCGGTACGGCAAGGCCAATGGAAACGACATTTTCATATTTCTTCAGCATGTCGTGTATCTGCTCTTTCATGGCAGAAAGCACCTTTTGGGGATCTTCCTCAAATGGAAACTTCGTTTCCGTGTGTATGTATATCTTACCTGAAATATCGAACACGCCTACCGCGAACATCTGTCTTGCAAACTTTACCCCAATGATTTGATGCTTATCAGCATTCAGCCTAAGCCCTATGGAACGGCGGTTGTCGCCGCCCGTTATGATTCCCACTTCGGATACAATGCCCATCTCCATCATCGACGCAACTATTTTGGTAATAGCCGCCTGGGTAAGACCCGTTTGTCGGGCAATGTCCGCTCGGGAACACACCTCCTGCTGCTGCAATATTCTCACAACAGCGGAGCGATTCATTTCGGTCAAATCACTGTTATTTTTGCCAATCGCACCTGTCATTTTCGCTTGCCGTCCTTTTCTCGCTTCTGTGTGGGTACACGGCGTTAATTGATTTACTCTGTTAATATATTAATCGAGAAACATCAATATGTCAACTATTTTTTATTAAAGTTGATTATTTTTGTGCCTATATACGAGATAATGCGCTTTTGGGGGCCAACACGCCAATTTGTTGATCTATGAAAAGCGGATGTCAAACGTTTACAAAATCGCGAAAGGGGCTGAAAAAGAGAAGCAGGCGGCTTGAAACCACCTGCTTCTCTTTCACTTATATACAACGTGACTTGGCACAATTTTCGCTGCCCAAGCTCTTGCCTGTGTGCAAATTCCAACAGTTCCGTAAATCATCATCAGGCAGACGGACTTTTATGATGCGAAAAAGCACCCAATAAAAATAGCGAAAGGGTTCAGAGGCGAAAAGCACCGCAACCCATTTGCTCATCTCTAAACCCTCCCACCATTTAGCATATTCAAAAGCAGGAAATTTTAATCAAAGGAGTCTAGCAGTTAGGTTTTTCGCCTGCTGCATCCAGAAAGGATCGGAAAAGATTGGGAAAGCCGGACTGGCAAAACAGAAAACATGCCCCCTTTCTGTGCCGGCAGTTTTCCTGCCTTCACATTCCGGGGACATGTTTGCACTTTTTCAACCTTCCTGATTGAATCCGACAGTTTTAGCCTTTCAAATATCTGTTTTAGAACAGGCTGGCCGCCGCATTTCTCACGCCGCCCTGAATAACCCCCGGCGCCACGTCCACCTTGACGGAGGCGTGGTTCAGAAGAGAGCCGTCCGTGCCGAAGGCTTCAAACATAATATAGGTGGTTCCAGACTGCAGCCCTGTCACCCGGTAATTGCCGCTGGGCAACAGTTCCACCCTGGCAATCCCGCTTCGGGAGGAATAGACTTTCAGGCTAGAAATAGGATAGCCTTTCAGGACCGCTTTGATGTCATAGATGTTTCCAGGAGCCATGGAATAGCTCTTGGTATCCAGATACAGCGCACCACCCGTAGGGCCTACCTCACCATTCCAAACCCTGCCCAAACCAGGATCAGTTGGAGAGGTGGGCAACGGTTTAGAGGAACCGGACCGATCATCATCATCATCATCCGAGGTAGACCCGCCTTTACTGCGGTAGACCGCCGTTACTGTTACCGGCTGATCCGGCATCTGGAAGGTGGTGGCCGCTTTGGACGCGTCCGCGAATACGATACCGTCCTCGCTGGTCCATTTGTCAAAGGTCTTTCCTGTGGGAGCCGGATTGGCAGTGATCGTCACGGTTTCCCCGGCCTCGGCCGATTCCTGATCCGCCGTGCCGTTCTCCACCGTAATTTTGAGTGCGCCGGTCACCTTCAAAATCAGTGTGGCCGCCTTATCGTTGGCCAGAACATTCTCTTTGACAATGAGTGCGCCCAAATCAGTTAAAGTGTAGGTTCCTGGTTCGGTCAGGTACTCTTCCGGAATCTCGCCCCACTCTACCTGTGTATGGACATTGTCATAGGCTCCGTTATTGTACTGCACCTTGACGGTGGAAGGCAGCCTTGGCATTTCGCCGGGCTTTATAGTAACACGCACCGTCTCTACCGAATTGACCGTCACCTGGGTCTGGCTGCGGACATAAACCGTCGCATGGAAGAAGGTAGCCATCTCCTGATTGATGCCGCCGAGTTCAAATTCTCCGTCGTGCTCCAGCTTCTCCTCTGGAATGTCGTCCCAATCCACATCCATCTCCATTTTGGAGCCGTCGGAAAGGGTAACTTCTACGATTTCCGGCAGGTCCGGTTCTTCATTGACGCCGGTCATCACAAAGACCGGGTCCACGCTTTCTACTCTGGTGGTATAAATTTTCCATCTCGCTACGCCGATTCCCCCCGAAGGCTGAGTGATGGTAGCTAGAACACGCAGGGCGGTAGTCAGAACAGGAGAAAATTCTACCGTATTGTATTGGCCTGTCTTCAGCGCCTGCTTGGTATCCGTCTGCAGGGATACGTCATGCCAATTGCCGTCTTCCCCTTTATACTGAATGGTAAAGTCCTTCGGGAGCATCGTCCAGGTATCCTTGGTCAGCCAATAAATATCCGCCTTGGAAACATTCACGGGATCGCTCCACGTGCAGGAAAGCCAGCTGGTATTGCTTTTCGTATTGGAATCGTCGGGCTTCCACCCATTATAAATGTCATACCAGAAGCCGTCCCAGGCGGCATCCGCATAAGTGCCTTTCGGCTGATTATCCGGGTTATTGACATTTTCCAGGCCGCCGTACATCTTGGGATACGCATCAATCGTTCCCTTGGGGGCGATATCGACGTCCTCACGGGTTTCGGAACGGGTGATCGTCACGGTAATTTCCCGTTCCGTCGTCTTTTCTCCGTCATCGGCAGTCAGCCGAACGGTATATTCTCCGGGATCGGAGCAAGAAATTGATGGAGTCAGGGTGTCTTCATCGCTGAAATAGACTCTGGACCCCTCTCCGGGTTTTTTGATGACAGACCACTCGAATGTGGCGGCGGGCCGATCATAAGGCATACCGTCGTCGCTGACCGTGCCGATCAAACCGAGCTTGAGATCGGAGGCCTTGCTGTAATCCGCCAGCAGCGTCACCTCAGGCGCCTGGTTTTCCACATTGGAGCGCTCTCCGCCGTCATTGTACAGCTGAATTTCCGTGACCGCTGTGGAGTGACCTGGAGCGTTTTGGAATGTAACGCGCACTTCGTCAGTCGTCACCGGGTCAAACAGAATTTGATTATAGTTGTCGTCGGGCGCGCCGGGCGTTCTGGTCTGGTTCTCCATATGCCTCCAGTTTCCGCCGCTCTTGTATTCCACCGTATACTTCGCCGGGGCGGCATAACCGTCCGACTGCCTGTCATTGAAGAAATACAGGTTCATGCGGTCGATCTCCTTCGCCTGTTCCAGCTTCAGGGTCAGGGAATCCGTTGAATTGGGAGAGCCGTAATTTCCCCAGAACGGCATATTCACCGTCATGCCGTCCGTCACAGCCAATGGGTCGGGGGTGATTTCATTGACATGGGTTCTCCCGGGACTTCCCTCAAAGTGCCTGTTCCAGTTGGCGTCGCGGGCCTCGGCTGTAAAGCTCGCCTCTGCCTGCGCGCCCTCGGCCAGATTTTTCCGAATCGCTCCGTCACCGTCCTGAACGAGTCCGGATTTTTCCATCATATTGACCACGCGGTCTTCTTTCAGGATAACGTCCTCGGCCGCCGCAAGAGAAACCGACTTGTTGACGGAGAAGGTCACGTCCTCGTCCTCGCTGGTAAACTGGTTCTTGTCAGGATCATACACGATATGGGCCAGCTTGTCGCTGTTCATAACCAGCTTATGGTCCACATACAGCGAAAACCCTGTTTCCGCCTCGGGATACGCTTTTTCCGCGTTAGCGGGATCCTGCCAGACGATGCTTACGTCCTTGCCGTGATATTTCAGGTTGTTCACCATAAAATGGTCGTAGCCGAAATTGATGGGATCCAGCTCCAGCACATCGTCGGATCGTGCCCGCATTCCAGCCATATCCTCGATAAAAACATAATTGAAGTTGCCGAGGATATTATGGTAAATCCAGGAGCGATAATACTCCTGATGGGTCGGGTCATCATCCGTATTGAAAAATTCGTTGTTATTGGGATAGGTGATGTCGCCGGCATCCGGATACATATTCCACGCCTGCCATTCCACCATGCGCGCCAGCATCTCCGGCGATACATAGGCATGCTCCCTGTCATAGGTTCTCAGCGCTGCCTCGTATGCCCGGGCCTGCAGAGTAAAGTTGATGTTGGAAAAATTATTGGTCGGGCTGGCGCCGTTTTGGATCGCCACCTCATTATCCTTCTGGTTCGCGGTATAGGCCGGCCATATGGGGCACTGTTCGGGATCCGACAGAATCGAGAGCATGGGGCTGTATTTCTCAATCGATTCCTCGTCCGTCGGGACGACCCCTTCGCTGAAATAGTTGAAATTGTTATTTTCCTTCCAAGGAACCAGGTTGGGCTTTTCTTCATTATGAACCACAAAGCCCTCTTTGGGATTGACTGCCCTTGTTTCAAAGGCCTGGTCCTGCTCGCACCAAAGCTCCGTTAAAATGGCCTCTTGGATCTTTTCGGCCAAAGCCTTCATTTCCCCGGCCTTTTCCGTATTCCCCGCCAGTTCATACATTTTGCTGGACGCGATCGCCGCACCGTATACATAGGCGTTTTCCGCGTGGGAGTACAGCCCGCCTCCATTGGGGTAATGCATGGAAATGGTGTCGTTGTCATTTCCGGTCAGAGCCACGTTGGAATAAGAAATCAGGTAGTCCGTCAGTTCATCCTTGCCGTCCGGCGCGGGGCTGAAGTGCTCCAGCTGCCCTTTGGCGTCCCCCTCAAAATAATCGGCGAAGGTTTCCGCCAGTTTTTTGCTGCCGCCGATCACCTGGTATGCTTCCATGCCCGCTGTCGCCACATACTGCCCCAGATGTCGGTTCCAGTTGGCGCGGTTGCCAGGGTTGTCGACGAATGCGCTGTGCTGGGCAACATTGCCGATGGACAACAGCATTCCGTAAGGCAGATAAGCGCTGCGCATCCATTTGACATCCTGCAGATGCATGGGCTGTGTCAGAATGATGGCATTGTTGTAGGCAATCGAGGCAATTTCAACTGCCTGTGCCTATTATCGTCTTTTTCACTTTTTGAAGGGCAACTCACCGAGTTGGCCATAAAACCCTGTAACGAAGCCATTTTCACGTTTCAGGGCATAAAAAAAGGACCCCTTTCGGGGTCCAAAACCAACTCAGTGAGTTATCGAATTTTTAATCGGGATCATCTTTTATTGTGCTGCCCAGTTCTTTGATGCCTGCCTGCTTCAAAACGCCATTGAAATCCTGCAGGGATAATCCGGGCATATTCTCTAAAATACGGATATAGGTCTTATCGGGGTCCTGATAATAATTAAGTTTGTTATCGGACTTGTCGAATATCTTCTCAACGATACGGAGGTTCAGCCGCAAGCCGACACAAATGGCCATCAGCACCTCTGTACCCATATTATTGTACTTGTCGTTCTTTATTTTACCGTGATAATTCTTGTGCAGACCAGTTCTGTCATTAAAGGTTTCCGGGTAATTACACTTTCTGTTTTCCATCAGATACCATAGACATTGACAGAGTGTGGTGGTCGGATCACCCAGTCGCTTAACCAGTTCGATTTCTTCGTTCTCATCGTAGGTAAGGATATGATCTCGGAATGCCGAATACACATCATCTTCTTCGTACTTAAAATTTGCCTGGTATTTCGGATGGAATGTCAGCATACGCTGATCGATTCCTTCCACATGATAAAGAACGGCAAATCCTACGAAGTCCTTCTGTATATTTCGGTAGGTCGTATATTTCTGCTCACGGATGTTGATGACACACTGCGCCAGGTTCTTTTTTGCTTTTGCCGTCAGATGCAGACCGTCTTCCTTTGCGGTTATGTATTTCTTATCCGCCAGCACAAAGTATCCGTCAGCATAAACAAACTGACCGCCACTGACCCATTCCCGAAGGGAAGAGTCCAGACTCAATAGCTGATACGCCTCCACGGGAGTCAGCGCGACAAGTTCCTTGCTATTGTTGATTTCTGCAAAGACGGCATCAAAATCCTCGAAGCCGGATATGCGACCGAGCAACCCAACTTCAATAAGGCGGTATTTGACAGACACGCGGGACACAATGAAAAAGGTACTCAAATCCTCAATCAGTGTGTCGCAGGACGGAATAATATCGTTCTGCGGATTCTGATAGCTGTCGATCAGTTCAAGAGCTTTCTTCTTGAACATCTCAAACGGCATCAGCACTCGCGGAGCCAGTCGGTGTGCCTGCCATTCAAGCCACTTTACCTCGTTTTCTTTTGTCTTTTTTCCTTCCGGCGGCTCGTAGAAGGTTTCGGACTGGCGGCACATAATCGGATACAGTTTTTCGGATGCCGCTGCGTTCTTCACCGCCAGTATTTCAAAATATGTTTTATCCTTTTCCCAATGGAGAGCTTCATGGATGAGTGTGTTTCGTTTTGCACCTTCTCCATACATCGCCTCGGAATCGGGATCAATCAGAACTGTTCCCGCCGGATAGGATACGGTTTTGGATGTGCCTTGCTCGTGGTCGTAAATTTCTACTTCACCATCGAGAAGCAGACAGCACCCAAAAATATCCAGATTGCGGGACAGAGAAACTTCCTTGACCGTAAGATTAGCTTTTTGCAGTATTTCATCAACGGGCAACGGCATCGGCGCTTCAAGAGCCTTTTTGCAATGCCTTGTCAGATACTTGGTCGCATAATCATCAAGACGGTTCTTTCCAAGAATCAAGGCTCCCGTTTTCTTGTTTACATCAAAGATATCGCTCGATGTCGGTTTGTTCGTCATCCGTCTCTGCCTCTCCTTTTTCCATGTAATCCAGCGGCATAGTGGCAAGCATCTTCTTTGCCTCACGCCACGTCGGGCAATACTCCTCAACAAGCGCATGGAATCTATGGGTATGGTTTTTCTCCAGCAGATGCACCAGTTCGTGTATCACCACATATTCGAGGCACTCCATCGGCTTTTTAGCGAGCTGGAGATTGATCCATATCCTACGCTTTTCAATGTTGCAGGTTCCCCATCTGGTTTTCATGTTTTTTATGCGGAACTCATCCGCATGAACGCCCGTCTTTTTCTCGCATCCGATAATCACGGACTCAAGCACACGCTTTAATTCCTGTCTGTACCATTCGGTGAATAGCCTTTCTCGTGCATCAGCATCCGTTCCCTCCGGCACAGTCATAATGATTTTGGTCGGAGACTTTATAATCTTATGCTGTGTTCCTTCATAAACGACCTGCAGGCGATAGGGCTTTCCCCAAAGATAGTGGGACTCGCCGGATACATATTCCCGCTTGCTTTGCCTCTCCTGCGAGAGCATCCGATCCCTGACATTCGTGATTTCCGGGAACTTCTTAAGGACAAAGAGTTTTATATCCTCATTCGATAACTCCATTGGTGTGCTTACAGTTACATTTCCTTCCGGCGGATTGACTCTGACATAGAGATTTTTCAGGTTTTTCTTCCTGATAATCTCTACCGGCAATCCGCCGATAATCATTTCATCATTACGCATCGTATTCTTCCTGCCTTTGTGCAATATCGAAGACGTTGTTGGTTTCCTCAGTGGCTCTGTCTTCGGTATACATATGAAGCAATAATTTTTTATAAATAGCAAGTCTTATACGCTGCTGTTTTTGAAAATTTCTCTTCCAATCCGGCTGTATTGAAACACGGATTGCACCGTCCACATCAATCGTCAATTCGACATTTTCTTCAAAATAATCGTAGAGAGCGCGTCTTGCCGCACTATCCTTGATTTCATCGGGATAACTGCCGCTCTCCTCCGGGTGAAGGATTGCTTCAGCCAGTTCCACGACCTGGCGCAGATATTCCTCGTAGCTCATCGCTTCAACCTTACGTTGCATGATGATCTTCTTGAGCATCTCTGACAGCTTGCCGTAGCATGATCCTTTTCCTGACCGAAGATGGTCACGATGGAATCACCGTTCTCATCTACGGGAGCCTCGTCCGCCGCCCTGATGAGGAGGCTTCCGCTGCCTGCGGCCGGATCATACAGAGTCCACTTCTTGGTCGGCATCTGACGGATATTGCCAATGCCGATAAGCCGTGCGATGATACGGGACACCTCACTCGGCGTGTAGAACTGTCCCTTGCTCTTGCCGGACTCCTGCGCAAACTTCATCATAAAATACTCGTAAGCATCGCCGATGATGTCATCGCCGCTGGCGCGGTTGTTTTTGAAGTCAATCGCCGGATTCTGGAATACGGCAATCAAGCCGGATACCTTATCGACCAGTTCCTTGCCGGAGCCAAGTTCGTCTGGATTGTTGAAGCTGACATCGGGAAGGGAACCCTGGAGTCTGTTGTCTTCAAGGAACTTCTGGATAATCTTGTCCACCCGTTCGCCGACATCACTCTTTCCCTTGGCAGCAATCAAATCCTCAAAGGACGCTCCTTTGCTGATGGTAAACTCAGCAAAAGGCTGACCCTTATATCTGTCGGACACATATTTGAAGAACAGCAGAACAAGCACATAATCCTTGTACCTCGCCGGTTCCACGCCGCCCCTCAGTTTATTGCAAGCCTCCCAAAGGAGAGAATATAGTTCAGATTTCTTCACAGCCATAGCCCTCTTTAATCTCCATTCTTGTCTTATTCATTGTTGTGGACATAGAGTCCTTCATTCCATTGCGCTTTTCCCACTGGCAATCCATTCTTCCAGTTCGGACAGTTTGAATTTCCATGCCTTGCCAATTTTCTTCCTGGGAATATCTTTTCCCTTGCGAATCCAGTCACGAATTGTGGCCGGCTTTACACCGAGGTATTCTGCCGCCTCTTTAGTTCCAATCCAGCTTTCTTCTTTTATGATTTCGCTCATTTGGCATCTCCTTATTTACACAGATGTGCACAAAATAATCCATTCGATATTATATCACGGAATGCATCTTTTTTCAATGGTTTGTGTTGTTTTGCGTGGTGGTTATGCAAGCCCACAACAGTTCCCTTGTTACACACCCTCTAAAATCTCCAAAAACAGTAGTTGCCTTGTTACGCCAAGAGCAAAAAGTATTTCTCTTGTTACACACCCTCAAAAACCAGTGGTGGCAACTGCTGTCAGAGGGCATAAAGAAGGGACTCCGGCGACGCTGCCGTTCCTGGCAATATTCTCGGAATCCCTTGATTTCAAGGCATTTTATGTACTTTTAATCCTTGACCCGTGACATCAACACGACAGTCTCAACGTGGAACGATAGCATCAGATTAATGTCGGGTATGTGTTTTGCTGATTTTCCGTGCAAGGGAATAGGTCGATGGTAAATCAGTGCGTTTTTCCGTGCACGGGAATATGTCAACAATGTTTTGCGGTTTCATCTGTTATCGGAAACAAGTCATGCTTAATCTACTTTGTATCCAAACTGCTTCAGCCGTTCCTCGCACATTTCGCGTTCTTCGTCGGTAAATAGTTCCGCATATTCTGGCTTCAACACATGTGCCTCAACAGACAAATCCAACCTATTATGTTCCCACAACGTAGTGAATCCATCAGTTCCGCCGGGCTTGCTAATCAGCTGTTTGGCCGCAATCAAGCCGCCTTTTGCTCCGACCAATTGAAGGAATCTTGTAGCATTATAACCGCATTCTATCTTAGCGGTTGTATAGATTTCAATCATATCCCGCTCAAAGCGTTTTTCCGTATCTGATATCATAGCAAGCACCTCGAAATATTTATACCCATCCCTTAGATTTTGCTTCCTTTAAAAAGGCTAACTGTTCCAAAGTAGGCTCGTCAACTGTTTCCGCAACAGGTTTTCTCTTATATTCAGCATCCCATCTTTTGAGAATAGTAATTATTGCGTCGGAAACAAAAATATCACGTTCAGAGATCTGCTCTAACTTCCAATCGTGTGATTCAGCTTTTGCCATAGTTTTTGTTACTTCAACACCTGATTCAGCATATTCCTTTTTCTTTTTGTCAAAGTAGCCGTTACCGGCAATAATGTTGAGGCGTTTTTCAAATGGCAGCTTATTCCCGATATGCTCTATTTTTTCTTTTATAGTATCATCGCTTTCATTCATGAAGTAGGCAGCCTGCCATTTCTGAGGAAGAATATGTTCTATTTCCCATTCATCCGGCAACAAACTGTCCTGTTTATCATAAGCATGAATTTTCAGCAGCATACGCACAGCATTTCTATGCGGCACTCGGATTTTGCCGTCGAGCAATCCATCGTCGACTTCTTTAAACTCAAATGTCGGTCTCGCAGAAGATATGATTTCGACGTTTAGTTTAAGAATATCGGATTTGACAGCGTTTATCGTCGGAGTGATGAGATACTTCGTTAAGAGTTCCAGAAGCAACTTCTTCAGAAACAGCTCAAAATTCTTTGCAAAATCATCTTCGTTACGATGGACCAGATAATAGATTACTACTGGGTACTTCCAGAACTCATTCGGATATGAATTGAGCGTATCAAGAGTTTGGAGAACATCTATATTTTCGGTCCACGGCTCGTCATCAAATTTCTCGTGTTTATTAACCACCCTCCACACATTCAAAATAGTGAGAAGATTTTTCATTAAATCGTCCACAAACAGCTTTTTAAACTTGCTTGCTGAATAATATTTTCTTACACCGGGAGTGGTAGTCCTATTATCCTTATCCAAAGCTCTGAGATAGAACATGTAGTAGTAGAACAAAGCCTGAATGCTTTCTCCGGCCTCAGTCGCCTTTTCATCGAGTTCTTTCCATGACTCAATAAATTCTGATTTCTTTTCAGTATCAAGGTGATTATAGATTTTCGCCTTGAAAATATCTGCATCGGACAGCTGCAAGCCTCTGTCGTTAAGGGTGGAAAATATAGTAAGTGCGGTATCCTGTGTGTCCGCTGTTATCGGAAGTAAAATAGCCTGATTCAGAATCACATAGATAAATTCATAAATCATCAATGGATTCTCTTTGGACACACCCTCCAACAACTCCTGAAACTTAATATAGTTTAAAGAATAATTGTCTGTAGCTTTTTCCCACGCCCTGCCACTCTCCAAAAGTGTCCGAAGGATTTCATTACCCTCATTGTTCATAACACGGGAAGTAAGCAGAATGCTGGAGTAATCAACCTCGCCAGTGAGCTTATTAGTACGCCAAATCGCGGGCTCAATCTGTTTAATAAAGTTATCTGCCTCTTTTGTTTTGGTATCCGCACTTGAAAGCATTGTATATATGGCCCTCAGAAGCAGGAATAATGAAGTTATACGTTGTTGACCGTCTATGATTTCCTGCTCTTTATTATCATTTTCATAGGCAACAACAGTGCCAAGAAAATAGGTGCCATTATTTTCAGAGCCTCCGGAACCGTTCGTAGTAAATTCCCATAAATCATCAAACAGTGTCTGGATTTCGTCATCGCTCCATGCGTAGGGACGTTGATATTCAGGTATAACAAACGGATGATCTTTTGCGTTTTCCATGAGTTCTTTAACGGTTTTTTTATGTACTTCAATAGATGTTGACATGCCCACATTCCCCCATACACTTTACTGTTTCTTTTCAGCCTTCTTCTGAAATAGGAACTACTTCGAAAATTCTGTTCCTCTATACTTCCTTTAACTTTATATAGTTACCTGGTAAAGCTTCAAACATATCGGGATAATGCCCACACCGTGCTCTGATCTGTGTATATTGGGCTTTAGTTCCATTTTTCTGTAGATACAACCTGCGTTCATATATTTCATCTGCTAGTTTTGATGCATGCATTGTCTTATTTTCCGCTTCGGAAAGCACGATCTTCATAGCCTCTTGAAGAGTATAACTAATTTGTTTTTCGGGTATTGTATCAGCCTCAATTGTCTTATTATCGTATTTCAATACAATGTAACCAGGTTTGTTGTCCTTCAGAAGAATAACTTTACCATTTTTCTCAACAACCGAAAACACATGTTCCAGATCAGTGCGCAATGTATCAAAAGGTATAAGGCTATCAATTTTAATGTCCATGTTTCTCACCTCAGACTAATTATATCTCCAGGCTATAGGTTTGTCCATACAATTATATATATATTTGTATTTTTCGCATACCGCAAACGGAAGTTAAATAAATTGATTATTCATTCTCAGTATAACATGGTAGGTCTATGTTTTACCACCTTTGATAAAACCAGAAAAAGGCTCTCTCCGACAGCAGGTGCCGTAGAAGGTTATAAAACAATGGTTCCCGAAGTCCCACAATGCGAACCTCGGGAGCTATTTTTCTGTTTATTCGATTCATGGTGCATTCTGATAATTCTGGATTTGCTCACGATTTATGATTGATAGCTTGAGAAAAATTTGAAGTTTATTGTGCCCGTTTAATATATTATCAGCATAAATATACTGTTATAAAAATATTTAAGTGTTGCGTTCTCAATACTTTTGCGTTATAATTAGCAAGGCAAAGGAGGACTTCGAAATGGCATTTTCTTATAAACCGCTATGGAAGCTATTAATAGACAAAGACATGACGAAGAAACAGTTAATGGAAAATACTGGAGTATCAAAGTCTACAATAGATAAAATGGGTCGAGGCGAATTAATATCGCTCGAAGTTATTGATAGAATTTGTAACCATTTTGACTGTAAAGTCCAAGATGTATTCGAACACATTCCAGCCGGAAATGAGGAAAATAAATGACCAAAAATTACTCGAAAGCCGCTGCTGGTACATTCGTGCTGAATAAGAGCGAATCCATCCACAGGTGGTATTCATATCTTGAAGGCTACTCGTCTTGTCTTATCGATGATTTAATCATAGAGATTGGAGCAGATAAAATTCATGCTATTTATGATCCATTCTGTGGAACAGGAACTACTACATTGGTCGCGTCAAAACATGGCATACCATCATTTTACAGCGAAACAAACCCATTCATGCAAAATGTAATTGAAGCCAAAATTAACTGCGTAAAAAGACTTCGTGAATCTGGTATTGGTAGTGCACCATTAGAAGAATTCCTGAATACTCTTAAGAAGTATCGCTACAGATCTCGCTCTAAATCCGTAGAGTGGGATGGCTTTGAAAAATACTATGATAACGATGTTCTATGCAAAGTTTTAGACCTAAAGAAAAGAGTATCTAATATTTCTGATGAAGATTCAAGACAAATTGCATTTGTAATTTTGGCTTCAGTGCTTGTCCGTGCTTCCAACATGACCCGGCAGGGAGATCTAAGATTTGCTAAAGAAATCGAAAAAAACGCGAGCGATAAGGATGTTGTAGCTAACTATAAGAATAAAATACAAGAAGCGATTGATGACATTAATGATGATGCATGTCCTACTCTTGCATTTACCCATCGATTAACGGATGATGCAAAGGATATTGAAAATGAAAATATTATTGATTGTGTAATTACGTCGCCACCATATCTCAATGGAACGAATTACATCAGAAATACAAAGCTCGAATTGAAACTGTTTGATTATGTAATAACAGAGAGCGATCTACCTGCCTATCACTCAAAGGGAATTATCGCTGGGATCAACAATGTATCTAAAAGAAAAGCTGTATTTGAAACCCCCGAATGTGTGAAGCCATATATAAACGAACTTGAGCCAGTTGCATATGACAAAAGGATTCCTATTATGGTTGCAGGCTATTTCCATGATATGGAGCAAGTGATTAAATGCCTTACGCGTGCTGTGAAAAATGGCGGTGTATTTATTATGGACATTGGCGATTCACAGTTTGCTGGCGTCCATATTCCTACTCACGAGTTGTTAGCACATATTTGCGAGGAACATGGATTCAAATTATATTCTGAAGAAATATTACGAGAACGTCGTTCAAAAAATGGAATGATGTTATCGCAGCGGCTAATGAAATTTAAGCTTACAAAGCAAGCTAATCCTGATGGCACTTTCTATTCAGAGGCTGTGTCATTCATGAATGATCTTCCTTACCGCAAAGAGCCTTATTCCGGCAGAAATTGGGGACACCCATGGCACTCACTATGTTCATATCATGGCAAGTTAAAACCGGCAATTGCTCACTTCTTGATCGAACGGTTCACCAAACCAGGTGATGTTGTACTTGATCCTTTATGCGGTGTTGGTACTATTCCTTTCGAGGCTTGTTTGCAAGGACGTATTGGTATAGGTAATGATCTGAGCGAATTAGCATATGTCGTCACAAAGGCCAAACTCGAAAAATCGGATTACGATGATTGCTTAACAGTAATTAAAGAACTGGATACTTTCATTGAGCAGAATAAAGAGTGCCGCTTAGTTCTTGATGATATCAAGAAGTATGAGTCTTTTGGTTTCAATGGGAAGGTAGCCACGTATTTTCATCCGGTGACATATAAAGAGCTTCTTTGTGCAAGGAGATTTTTCGTTTCAAGGATTGACCACATTACTGCCCCTGAAGCTATGGTTTTTTCCTGCTTACTCCATGTTTTACATGGCAACCGACCTTATGCATTGTCACGTAATTCGCACCCTTTGACACCATATGCCCCAAAAGGTGAGTTTATTTACAAAAACACTGTCCAACACATACGCAAAAAACTGGACGCCTCTTATAATAAGGGTTCATTTGAAAACTATGTGCAAGGCACGTCAATTTTGGGTGACTATATTAAATTAAAGAATAGTAGCATATTGGCAGATGCCATTATCTGTTCACCTCCTTTTGTAGATTCAATTCGTTTCTACATGCAGAATTGGATGCGCTTATGGCTCTGCGGATGGGAAATAGAAGATTACAAAGATGCAGAGACTTTATTTCTTGACCAAAAACAGAAAGACGATTTTGACGTGTATGTCTCTTTCTTTGAAACATGTTCTTCAATTCTAAAACCATCTGGGAAGGTTATCCTCCATCTTGGAAAAACAGATACAGTCGATATGGCTGAAGAATTATCAAAACGTGCTGCCCCGTATTTTATTGAAATCGACCGGGGATTTGAGGATGTAAAACTAATAGAAAAACACGGAATCAAAGACAAAGGCGCAACAACCGAACATCAATTTTTATTTCTGAAAAAGAGATAAGACAATCGCGGATAGGAATATTTCCTATCCGCGATTGTCTTATCTCTCTATTTCAGCAGGTCATTGGCCCTTCTAACATACGCGTCCGAAATAGTCTTTGATATAGAGAAAAAATCAAAACCAGTATCTTTCAAAATTCTATTTCTCAACTTGATAATCTCATCCATATATGCTGCAAATTTCGCCAATAATGCATCGACTTTATCGGGTTCATGTAATGCCGCAATACCATCAGGGTTGTATTGTGGTTTGCCAGCAAGCAGGTCATAATCAAATCCGGTCATGATTGCTAATCGTTTCAAGTGTGCATCATCATAAAACTCAGATGGCCATGTACCTGACTTGTTCCCATTACATGTTCTACAAAGCAACGTTGCATTCTCCGTGGACAGTGGCCATAAATAATAGACCGGAAGCGTATGATCAAGTGGCTTCTCTCGTTTATCCATAACTGTGCTTAAATCCTTACCACAACAAAAGCACTTCTTGCCGTAGCGATCTTCAATCTCTCTACTATTGATTTTCGGACTACCCGCGACATCGAGGAGCAACCTTCTTTTTTGTGCGGCCTCTCTATGCTGATCCGTTAAACGAGTGCCGTTCTTGATCTCATTATATGCTTTTTTACAAAGACGACATTCTCCTTGATGCCCGGAAGTGCGAGAAGCATGGTGGTCAAAATAGTCAAGCGGCTTTAAAGTGTTGCAAACAATGCAGTATTTGTATTCCAAGGCCTCCGCGATATAATCGTCATGAAAAATGGTAAAAGACCCCGTAGATACTGATATTGGATTCCCATCCTCATCATTTACATCCATTGAATAGTCATAGAATTTTGTTTCACCGCCTGATTCATGTACATATCCACATTTAGGACATTCGATTCTAAAGTCTTCTCCAATTTCATCTTCACGAACGAAAATGAATTCTGTACAATCCGGGTTAAGGCATTGAAACCCTTTAAATACAACATCTCCCATTCCCTTTACATGGTCTGCTCTTATCTGATTAGTTTTGTTCACTTTACTATATGGTGATCTTCTTGGCATTATTTTTCCTCCTTCGCTTACCACGGATGATTCGCTATTTTTTCTACCTTCATTCCCATTTGACGCATTATTTACTTCAACCACATCCCAGTGAATTTCACTCTTGCCAAAATCGATGACATACTTTCCGTCGCAATATTTACAATGTAATGATGCGAATCCGTCCCTGTGTCCGGGAGTATAATCCTGTTCTTCTTCTACTGTTCCTCGTCCACAAGGGCAAGCATATGTGCAACGAATAATATTTCCATATTTCTTTTCCGATAGTAGCCTCAGCTTCATGTATTCCACCACAACTTTCGTAGCTCTGGATTATACACCAAGCCTATGCCTGATGTCATTCAGCCATTCGCCTCTATATTTGAAAAACTTAGGACCGGCGATGGAATACTTTTTGCCTGACAATAGTTTTGCCAGCGCGGTAAGCGACATTATCTCGCCATTGTATTCTACGTTCCGATCATCAACCACCGAAGCAGTAATACTCGAATTATCACAGTATTCGATTTTATCACCCAAAGGAATTTGGCACTTGCTAAACGAAAAATTAGCGGCACGTTCGATATTTTCAGTATCTATTTCTTTTGCCGTCTCCTCTGCACGCTTTTCATCATCACTTGGCGTAGCTATCTTTAACTTTTCTGAACAGCCATGAATCTCAGCGATTGCCTCTAATATCGAATAAGCGTCTTCTGGAGACATCGCATAGAATTCTCTTATGCGCTGCTTGCCATTAAAACTCTCAACAGACCGGAGATTAGGGTTTAACTTATCAATAATTGAATGAATCTTCAAATCCGATAATCTGGAGCTTACCTCATATGTCGCATATATACGAAAAGCGAATGGTATGCACTCGCTCCGATTTAATTGTCTTAACCTTTTGTCAATATCATCCGCATACCCAATTTTCACGTACTCTGGAAACGAAGGATTTGTAAGTATGTATATGACACCATTTTTCTCTACCATTTTTTTCGCCCCTTAATTGTCTTAAGAGAGATACATCCTGCCAAATTTCTGGCAGGGCTTATTCGTCTCTACTACTTCAGTCGGTTATCGTTCCCGTTTTGATGTGGTAGCTGATATCGCGTTCGTCACAAAACCTGACAACTTCGGCTGCCCTCTCATTGAAGAATTGCTTGTTATCCTTATATGCTGATGCGACTTTACTGTAATTCATCCTTCCAAAGATGATCCTGTCCACAAAGTTAACCGCTTCTAATACTTCATGAAGGTTTTGTTCGATCAAGTTTGGAGTAGGATACGGCTCTATGCTGACCCACGTCTTACACCCTTTATCATGAAGATATCGCAGTGCAGACATACGCTTCTCAAGAGGAGCTGCCCCTGGCTCGATGCGCTTTCTGAACGACTCATCTAACGAGATTAACGTAATTCCATACTCATTCTCTTTCGACATTTCGGCAAGTGACTCAGGTAGAATTCCTTTCGTCAAAACAGCACATTTAATACCGCGGTCATTTAACTTCTTAATCGCTGCCAGACTCATATCCTCAATTTCTTTATATCCATACATAAAAGGGTCGGTAGTAAAGCTAAGTTGGACTGAATGTATTTTGTCTCTCAGCTTTGGTAATTCTTTATCGAGAAGCTCAAGTGTGTTAGAAACAAGATACGGCTCAAGCCAATCCTCATAGGATGCGATTTGCCCGAAACGTTTCTTCATCATGAAAGCATAACAAGGATACTTACAGCCATGCGCACAACCCTGTACATGATTCATTGTATAATCACCATACTCTACGCCGGTTTTGTAGAGCATAGTCTTTCTTTGAATGTATCCTTTTATCTTTTGCATGCCTCTTTAACTCTCCCTGCCGCAAAACTAATGCTTTCACGAGTGATTACAGCGCCGAAGTTCTGCTTTAATTCTTTTTTTATCTGTGACTTAAATCCATCCGAAGGAAAGACTGGATGTTCGTTTAAAACCTCCCAGATCCTCTCTAGATTTACGTTTTGCTGTCCCTCAAAACAATCCTGAAGGTACTTTGCAATATCATTTATGTAATAACAGTACTCATCGGTTCGCGTAGTTGCGCGTCCGGTTCCTTCAAAATCAAGAACAAGCTGGTTTTCTTGACCGTGCGTGTCTTTGGTCGAAGATTTCCCTCCAAAGGCTTTCCATGCAGTTTGCTTATATAATTTGAAACCAGCTATATTACTGGTACAATGAATCAGATTATAGACAATTGCGTTTTTGCTATTAAAGAACGGAAACGCAGCAATATAAAAATTTCTTGTTCTATTGCGGCGGAGTGCCACGATGATTTCTTCGATACGTTTTTCATATGCTGCTTTATCATTTCCATACGGCACCAGTTTATTAATATCAGTGAGATATGTGTGTTCATATTTGTTGACAGCCGCCTCTGATTTTGCCATTTTTACCGCACGCATCGAGTCGGAAATCATATGGTTAATAATGACTTCGCACCACCCATTTAAGAATGGAAAAATGGCATTCCAGTCAATCGTCGCATCATAAGGGTCATAAACAAGCAAATAGTGGTAACTTGGTTTCAGATTCTGGCCGAGTCGTTTAAGAAGCTCATTACCATCATCAGTGCCAATATGAACATGAAAATTGCGTTTTCCCTTGATATCAATAAGTGTTTTCAGATGTTCAATCTTTTTGGGATTTATATCATTGAGATACACCTGAATTTGTTTGTTCGGATACTGTCCTGCCGCATCACGCAACACGTGAAATACCCGAATCGCTGTGCCAAGCACCTGCTTTCCGTCATCATCATGATATTCACCGCTATTGCACATACAATCAATAAAGACAAGTCCATCGCAATATTGGTTGTTTAACAATTTCTGAGCCCATGTTTCAACATACTTTTCAATTAACTCAAACTTTTTGATAGTATGCGGACTGGCTTTACTGATAACCTCATCATTGTTTGCACTTGACACAATCTTCACCTCACAGATTTTCTTTAGGTATCAACTCCATAATATCGCCTATATCGCAATTCAACGTCTTGCATATTTTCATAAGGACCTCCATGCTCACTGTCTCTCCCTTAGATAGCTTTGTGACAGAAGCCCAGCTGATACCAGCCATTGCCTGCAAATCTTTCTTTTTCATATCTTTATCTATCAGAATTTTCCACAGTTTTTTATAACTTACTTCCATTTTGTCCACCTCACAGAAAATGCGGCACACTAGTGCAACTTAATTATTATATCATGAAAGTGTACAAAGCACAAGAGAATATCTCTGTAATCGCAAGAATCAGCGTTGCTAATCGTTGAATTATCTCATAAATTATGCTATAATATAATATATTTTTGTTTCGACGATAGGAGGGGTGGCATTGGCAAAGAAATATGATTCATTTGCAGCCTATCTTGAAGACGTTTATTACAACCAGGTCTTCGATGAGCTTAAATCCTACATTTTCTCCAACAGAAACAGAATAAATTTATCTACATACTCCGTTCCGGACCCAAACTACATAGAACTAAGCGATTTTCATATAATGGGCGTTTGTTTTCATGAAACTGAAAATGACTGCCTTGAATTCCGCGCCTCAGTACAAACTGAAATAGAAATTTCTGGTCGTAACCGTAGAGATTACGAAAGTGATTCAACAGATTATTGGTTTTCAATATCGTTCACTGCGTTCCTGCATGATGGCCTACACGATGTCAGAATAGTGGCTGTATCCGAATATTCAAAGGAGCGTTTTAAGGCTGAAGATTCACTAACAAAGTACCTAATTCCCTATATCTACGCGAAGGAATTAGATCTGCACGCAGAAAAATTTCTTAAAAAATACTGTCCACTTGCATTGGACAGGCCCATGGCTTTGCCAATAAAAGATATTCTCAAAGAAATGGGATTGACTGTACGACTTGCACCTCTTTCCGATGATGTGTTTGGCAAAACGTATTTTAATGAAGCAACTGCGGAAGTTTATAATAACGCTGCTGACCGCAGTGTTATCAAAGAAAGCATAAAGCCAGGCACGATTCTTGTAAACCCAAACAACTTTTTTATGAGAAATATTGGGTCAACAAACAATACAATTATTCACGAATGTGTGCACTGGGATAAGCACTATAAATTTTTTGAGCTGCAAAAACTACTGAATCCTGAATTCTCATCAATATCCTGCGCCGTGGTTGAAGAATATAAAAAGGGCTCTGATCATCTGTCCGAAGAACTGTCATGGATGGAGTGGCAAGCAAATGCTATAGCTCCTAAAATTCTTATTCCTGCACGGACTGGTCGTTCAAAACTTATTGAAATACTGAATCGCTTGAATAAAGGATTTTCAAATCTTCGTAGCGCGTATGTGATGGAACTCGCTATAAGCGAATTTGCTGATTTCTTTAATGTATCCACGACCGCCGCCAAAATTCGTGCTGTTGAGTTGGGCTTTGAACAAGCAGCCGGCGTCTTTAATTTTGTAGATGGCAGAAACTACCCGCCGTTCTCATTTGCTAAGGGTAGCCTAAAAAAGGGACAAACTTTTATTATTGATCGCAACAATGCAATTGTCGAAGCTGTATTCAATCCAGACCTTGTTGAGGATATAAAAGCTGGTAATTTCATTCACGCCGGTGGTATGTTTGTCATCAACGCCCCGAAGTATGTTGATATTCGAGAAGGTGAAGAAACCACTTTAACGGAATATGCCCTTGAGCATGTCGACGAATGCTGTCTTGTATTTGATAGGACAACTCGTGTTAGCAATAAGTATGATGACTCCTTCTATCGGATCTGTTTTTTGTGTCGTGATGCAAATTCAAAGTGTTTCGTAGAAGCTAAGTACAATCGCAATGAAGGAAAAAATGAAGATATACAGAAACGTGCTCGGGAGATGTCCGCTATCCGAGATGAGGCAAAGCGTGTGCAAGATATAATGTGTCAACTACCTTCTTCCTTTTGTGGCACGCTTGATTATCATATTAACCGCCGTTCATATACTAATGAAAAAGTTGAAGAACGCTCCGGTATCAGTGCTCGTACAATTCAAGACTACCGTAACAGGCTTGATGTAAAGCCTACGCTTCAAAGTGTTCTCGCGCTTTGCATAGGGCTCAACTTGCAGCCAGCCTTTTCGTTTGACCTAATTACCAAAGCCGGCTATAACATTATGCTTCCTTCAGAGGAGTATCTCGTTTACCGTTATTTGATAAACAATCACCATATGGAGAATATATTCATGTGGAATCAGAAGCTGCAAGATGCCGGTATAGCTCAACAACTGCCGAAAAACGGCAACAAAAATACCGTACAATAAAAAAATCGGAAGTGGGACTTCCGGTTCATAAAACGCTTGATATAAAGGCCTTTGTGTCTGACATGAAAAATGTCAAAGACGCAAAGGCCTTATTTTTTTGTCCTTTTATAACTAATTTTCAGAAGTCCCACTTCCTGTTTGATTTCGTGTTTCTCCGGTATTATGCGTTTAGTGGCTGAAGTCACACCCGCCTCAAAGTACATCCGCTGATCACGGATGGTTCAGTGCGATGAGGTGGACAACCGAATAACAAACAGCTGACTACTGAACAGGAAGCTGCAATCCGAAACGGAAGACATCCGTTAGGACTGCGGACGGTATTCTATTGCCTTTTTCCGGTCAGCTCTACAGATTTCCTCCGTTTCGAGACAACGACAAACGGAGGAATTTTTATGTCAACTCAAGCCAATCAAGGACAAGCCAAAGAACGCAAAATCTACCTTCCTACCACCAATGAGTGGGTTACCGTGACCGAGGAGGTCTATCGCGAATACTATCGCCCGATCTGGCGCATTCAGAAAGCCGCGCGCAAGAACGGTCAGTGTGTCTGCCCCAAATCCAAACTCTGGCGCTGCGACGGCGACTGTGTCGTATGCGGCTACCACGCCACTGGCAACACACTGTCGCTGGACGCACCGATGGAGAACGTCAACGGCGACGAGATGTGCCTAGGTGACACCATCGACGACCCGGATGCGGCTTTCGCGGATATCATCCTCGACAGTATTTTTCTTGAACAGTTATTGGACGAGCTTGCCGAGCGCGACCCGGACGGCAGACGCATTTGCGAACTTATCATGTCCGGCAAAACGGAGCGGGAATGCGCCGCAGCTCTTAACATGGCGCGCAATACCTTTATTTATCGCAGGGACAAGCTTTTCGCGTCACTTCGCGAACGGCATCAAAACCCATCCTGATATTTTTCCCAATAGGAACGGGGCTGCAGCAAAACAGCCTCGCTTCTTTATGTAAAAAAGTTTTCTCTCTTTTTCGGCCAGACACCTTCCGCTTTTCCAGTGGGTAGTGAGGACAGGAAAACGACAAGTCCTTGGAACGGAGGTAACCGCATGAACGAACGAGTTCAAAGAACCGGCACCGACGAAGATCTGATCGGTATTCTTACCGCCATCTCCGTCGTGTCGAAGCGGCTGGCGAGAAAACTCACTCTCCTTGCCGAACAGAGTCAATTCAGAGAAGGAGGAAAAGCGGATGAGCAAAATGAGCGACATTGCGATGACCATCGAAGAACTGCGGAAATGTGCCGCTGCCATCAGCGACGCGGCTGACTGGCTGTCTGGGGCGTTCAGCGCCAACGCACCAGCCCCAAAAGAGGAACCGGCTCCAACCCTGGAAGCGGTCAGAGCAATTTTGGCGGACAAGTCTCGCAAGGGCTTTACCGCTCAGATTCGCTCTCTGCTCCAAAAGTACGGCGCCAGCAAGCTATCTGAAATAGACCCCACCCGGTACAGGGAGCTGCTAGCCGATGTGGAGGGACTGACCGATGCCACCTAAAGGCCACGCCCTTCTCTCCGCCTCCTCATCGGAACGCTGGCTCCGATGCCCGCCCAGCGCGCGGCTTTGTGAGAACTACGAAGACAAAGGCAGTGATTTTGCGGCCGAGGGTACCGACGCTCACGCACTTTGTGAATACAAGCTCCGCCGCGCCCTCGGTATGGATGCGGCCGACCCCACGGAGAACCTTGTTTGGTTCACGGAGGAAATGGACGACTGCGCTGCCGGCTACGCAGCCTATGTCCTCGAACAGGTGGAACTCGCAAAACAGACCTGTGCCGACCCGGTCGTGCTGGTCGAACAGCGGGTGGATTTTTCCCGCTGGGTGGAGTCCGGCTTCGGTACCTCCGACACCATCATCATTGCCGACGGCACTATGACGGTCTGCGATTATAAGCATGGACGCGGAATTATGGTCGACGCCCATGAAAATCCGCAGATGATGTGCTACGGGCTGGGCGCTTTGGAGCTTTTCGATGGCATCTACGATGTTGACACCGTTCGTATGGTCATCTACCAGCCGCGTCGGGATAACGTCAGCGTTTATACCATCTCCAAAGCCGACCTGCTCAAATGGGCCGACGAGGTTCTCAAGCCCACCGCCAACTTGGCCTTTGCGGGTGACGGAAACTTTCTGTGCGGCGAATGGTGCGGTTTCTGTAAAGCCAAGCATGACTGCCGCGCCCGCGCCGAAGCAAACCTTGATCTGGCCAGATATGAATTCAAGCTGCCGCCGCTCCTCACAGACGAGGACATCGAGGACATTCTCACCAAGGTGGACAATCTCGTTGCCTGGGCCGGCGATATCAAGGAATACGCCCTGCAGCAGGCGATCAGCGGCAAGGAATGGGCCGGTTGGAAGCTGGTCGAAGGTCGTTCCAATCGCAAGTACACAAATGAAACGGCGGTTATCGATGCCGTCGAGGGCGCCGGTTTTGACCCCTACGAGCGCAAAGTTCTCGGCGTCACCGCCATGCAAAAGCTGCTCGGCAAATCCCGCTTTGACGAACTCCTCGCGGCGTTAATCGAAAAACCGCAGGGTAAACCCACGCTCGTGCCGGAGAGCGACAAGCGCCCGGTAATGAACACAGCCAAAAGTGATTTTATGGAGGAAAATGATTATGAATAATAGCACCAACAAAGTCAACAACCCGATGAAGGTGATAACCGGCCCCGACACCCGCTGGAGCTACGCAAACGTCTGGGAGCCAAAGTCGATTAATGGCGGTACACCAAAGTATTCGGTCAGCCTGATTATTCCGAAGTCCGATACCAGAACCGTCGCCAAGATTAAGGCGGCAATCGAAGCCGCTTACCACGAGGGCGAATCCAAACTCAAAGGCAGTGGTAAGTCCGTCCCGCCTCTTGCCACCATTAAAATTCCGCTACGCGACGGGGATATCGAAAGACCCGATGATCCCGCTTACTCCAACGCGTACTTTGTCAACGCCAACGCCACGACCGCTCCCGGTATCGTGGATGCCGACCGAAATCCCGTCCTGACCCGTTCGGAAGTGTATTCCGGCGTATATGGCCGCGCCAGCATTTCCCTGTACGCTTTCAACAGCAACGGCAATAAAGGAATCGCCTGCGGTCTGAATAACCTTCAGCTCATCCGTGCCGGCGAGCCCCTCGGCGGCAGAGCGAGCGCGGAAAACGACTTCGCGTCCGACGAAGATAATGATTTTTTGAACTAAGAAAGGAACAGTGAAAAACTATGGCAACATTACAGACCATTTTGTTAACCATCCTGCTTGTCATCTGGCTCTGCTTCAGCATTGTATTCCTGATCACCGCGATTCAAAGCGCCATGTATGATCGGAAGCGCGAAAAGCGTGAAAAGGATCAGGCTACCCGCGATAAGGAGTACCACGCCCTGCGCATGAAGGAATTAAGCAAGTAACAATATCCGGGAGGCGGCAGAGATCTTCTTTGCCGTCTCCTTACTTATAAAGGATGGTGAATCATGAAAACGCTCTCAATTGATATTGAAACCTTCAGCAGTGCGCCGCTGACCAAGTGCGGCGTCTATAAATATGTCGAAGCCCTGGATTTTGAGATTCTCCTGTTTGGATACAGCGCGGACGGCGGGCCGGTTCAGGTCGTCGACCTCGCCTGCGGAGAAAGCATCCCCAGCGAGATAGTCAGCGCACTCTCCGATGAAAGTGTGACAAAATGGGCGTTTAACGCCAACTTCGAGCGCGTCTGCCTATCCCGCTTCATCGGGTTGACAACCGGAGAATACCTCGATCCCGAATCATGGAAATGTTCCATGATATGGGCGGCAACGATGGGTCTTCCGCTTTCGCTGGAGGGCGTCTGCGCTGTTCTCGGCCTTGAAAAGCAGAAACTCGCCGAGGGCAAGGACCTCGTCAAATACTTCTGTCAGCCCTGCGCTCCCACAAAGACAAACGGTCAGCGCACCCGCAACTATCCATATCATGCGCCGGACAAGTGGTCGGCTTTTAAGCAGTACAACATCCGTGACGTTGAAACGGAGATGTCTATTCAGTCAAAACTCGCAAAATTTCCGGTGCCAGACTCCGTATGGGAGGAATATCACCTTGACCAGGAGATTAACGACCGTGGGGTGGCGCTGGATAAAACACTGGTTAAACAGGCAATTGCCATGGATGGTCGCTCCCGCTCGGAACTGACCGCCGCCACTAAGGAGATCACCGCGCTCGATAATCCGAATTCGGTCGTTCAGATGAAGGGGTGGCTTGCCGAAAACGGCATGCAAACCGAAACGCTCGGTAAAAAGGCCGTCGCGGAACTCATCAAAACCGCTCCCCAAGAACTGCGTGATGTCCTTCTCCTGCGTCAGCAGCTTGCCAAATCCTCGGTCAAGAAATATCAGACCATGCGGGCGGCGGTTTGCTCGGACGGCCGCGCCCGCGGAATGTTTCAGTTTTATGGTGCCAACAGAACAGGGCGATGGGCGGGCAGGCTTATTCAAATGCAAAACCTGCCTCAAAACCATCTGGAAGATTTAGCTGAAGCCCGCGCCCTTGTTCGCTGCGGCGACTTTGACGCGCTGGAAATGCTTTATGAGGATGTGCCGGACACGTTGTCCCAGCTGATCCGCACGGCGTTTGTGCCAAGAACTGGAGCCAAATTCATCGTGGCGGACTTCTCGGCAATTGAAGCGAGGGTTATCGCGTGGCTTGCCGGAGAACGGTGGCGGCAGGATATTTTCGCCAAGGGCGGCGACATTTACTGCGCCAGCGCCAGTCAGATGTTTAAGGTCCCCGTTGAGAAACACGGTGTAAACGGTCATCTGCGACAGAAAGGCAAAATCGCGGAACTGGCCCTCGGCTACGGCGGTTCGGTCGGCGCGCTGAAAGCAATGGGCGCGCTGGAGATGGGGCTTGCGGAGGATGAACTGCCTCCGCTGGTAGATGCGTGGCGGCAGTCCAATCCGATGATCGTCAAATTCTGGTGGGATGTAGACCGCGCCGCTATGGAGGCCGTTCGCAACAAGCATACCAACGAAACCTACGGCATCGTTTTCGCCTGGCAGAGCGGGATGCTTTTTATCACGCTCCCGTCCGGCAGACAGCTTTGCTATGTGAAGCCACGCATCGGAGAGAACAAATTTGGCGGTCAGTGCATCACTTACGAAGGCGTCGGCGGAACGAAAAAGTGGGAGCGGCTGGACAGTTACGGCCCGAAGTTCGTGGAAAACATCGTGCAGGCCACTTCCCGCGACATCCTCTGCGTTGCCATGAAAACGCTCCGCAGCTGTTCCATTGTTATGCACATTCATGACGAGTTGGTTATTGAAGCCGATCCGCGTATGTCGCTGCCGGCGGTCTGTGAGCAGATGGGCCGGACGCCGCCGTGGGCAAAAGGTTTGCTGCTCCGCGCCGACGGCTACGAAACAGATTTTTATAAAAAAGATTGATCCTCTTTCGGCCAGGACGGGCTTTTTGTTCCAGTGAGTATCAGATGGACGAAACGCCATTGAAAAAAGGTTCTCCCCGGCGGGGTTGAGCCGGTCGATAACGAGGAGGTTTTTACATTATGGATGAGATTCAAATTTACTGCTACGAAGGACGTGACGTCCGTACGGTCAGCAAAAACGGCGAGTCGTGGTTTATGGCGGCGGATGTGTGCCGCGTACTGGAACTTGACAATGTATCTCAGGCGCTGGCCCGTCTTGACGAGGACGAGAAATACACCACCCTCATTTCAAATGAGAGTGCGGCGACAGGCCAGTCGCTCGCAGCTTTCGTCAACGAGCCGGGTCTGTACGCGCTTATCCTCGGCAGCCGCAAGCCCCAGGCGAAAGCGTTCAAGCGCTGGATTACCCACGAGGTCGTGCCGTCGATCCGCAAACACGGCGTCTATGCGACGGATGAACTTCTCTCCAACCCCGATGTGATGATCGCGGTGCTGCAGGAACTGAAAGCGCAGCGTGAACGAACAAAAGCGCTGCAGCTCACGGCGGCGGTTCAGAAGCAGCAGATCGCAGAGCTTCAGCCGAAAGCAAGTTACTACGACCTTATCCTGCAGAACAAGAACACCGTTCCTGTCACACAGATCGCCAAGGATTATGGCATGAGCGGGCGCGCCTTCAACAAACTGCTCCACGAATTGGGTATCCAGTACAAATTGCGTGAGACCTGGCTTCTTTATCAGGACTACGCGAATCAGGGCTATACACAGTCCCGTACCCATGCAATCGACGCCGACCGCAGCGTAATGCATACCTACTGGACGCAGAAAGGCCGTCTGTTCCTTTACGACCTGCTGAAATCCAAGCGCGGCATCCTGCCCGTCATCGAAAGAGGCGCGGCATGAGCACAGACAAATACAACTCGGAAGGCTATCCCGATCCGACCGCGTTCGAGGCTCTGTCCCTTATAGAAAAAGAACAGCACGCGCTTCGCGCATTCAGGCCCATTGTCTATATCTGTTCGCCCTATGCCGGAGAGATCGATATAAATGTCGAAGCCGCGCGGCGTTACAGCCGCTTTGCTGTAGACATGGGCTGCATCCCCGTCGCGCCGCATCTGCTGTTCCCGCAGTTTCTTGACGACGCCAGCCCAGGCGAGCGACAGCTTGGGCTTTTCTTCGGAAACGCCCTGATGAGCAAATGCTCGGAGGTATGGGTGTTTGGCGATACCATTTCAGCGGGTATGCGGGCGGAAATCAAACGCGCCAGGTGGAAAAACTACCGCCTGCGCTACTTTACCGATGCGTGTGAGGAGGTCACTGCCAATGTTCACACTGTATAGCGCCGACTTTACCGGCAACCCAGGAAATTGCTCCTACCCGCATAAGACCGAGGTCACCGATGTGCTTAGTCTTCAGTCCGCGGTTTCGCACGATTATGTGTGCGCGGAATACAGAAACAACTATCGCAACGGGGAGAACTTCCTTGGTGCGGACTGTCTTCCCGTCGACTGCGACAACGACCACTCTGAAGACCCCGCGGATTGGGTGGTTCCAGGAGATGTCATGGAGGCGTTTCCGGGCGTCGCTTTCGCGGTTCACTACAGCCGCTCCAATATGAAGGAGAAAAACGGCAAACTCGCTCGCCCTAAGTTTCATGTGCTGTTTCCCATTGATCGAGTGACAGACGCCGTCTGCTACAGTGATATGAAAAAGCTGGTCAACATCATCTTCCCGTACTTCGACACACAGGCGCTGGATGCAGCCCGGTTCTTCTTCGGCACGAACTCACCGGAGGTGGAGCTTTATCCCGGCGACATGAATCTCACGGCATTTCTGGCGGAGGATGATTTTGACGCAGGTATGGTGGATGGAGGTCATGCCGGTCAGATCATTCCCGAAGGCAACCGGAACGCCACCTTGTCCCGTTTCGCCGGCCGAGTCATCAAGAAATACGGCGACAGCGACGCGGCTTATCAGTGCTTTGTGGATGAGGCGGCAAAATGCTCTCCGCCGCTGGAAGAACAGGAGCTGCTGACCATCTGGCACAGTGCGCAAAAATTCTATGCCCGCCTTTCGCGGCAGGACGGCTATGTGCCGCCGGAGGTCTATAACGATCCCACCTCCTATAAGCCCGGCGATTATTCCGACGTCGGACAGGCCGAGGTGCTGGCAAAGCACTTTGCCGGTGAACTACGGTATTCGCCTTCCACGCATTTCATCCGTTACAGCGAGCACTACTGGCAGGAAAGCGAACCCGGCGCGCAAGCGGTCGCCCACGAGCTGACCCGCCGCCAGCTGGAAGAAGCTACGAAGGATTTGCTGGACGCCATGAAAAAGCTGAAGGACAACGGCGCGCAGGATATTCTGGACAACACCTCCAAGGCGAAAGCCGAATCGCTGATGAGCGACGGCCAGATGGAAGCGTACCGGGAGTTTCTCGCCGCCAAGGCGTATCAGTCATTCGCCATTCGCCGCCGCGATTCAAAGAATATTACGGCTACGCTGAAAGAGTCCCATCCCATGCTGGAAATTTCGCCGCGCGATCTGGACGCCGACTGCTTCGCCCTGTGTACGCCGAGCGCCACATATGATCTCCGCAAAGGTATGTCCGGGGCCAGAGAACATTCGCCGGAAGACTTCATTACCAAGATTACCGCCGTGTCGCCCAGCGGTAAAGGCGAACAGCTGTGGCTGGACAGCCTTAACCTTATCTTCCTCGAAAATCAGGACCTGATCGATTATGTGCAGATGATCTGCGGCCTCGCGTCCATCGGCAAAGTATATGTGGAGGCGCTGATAATCGCTTACGGCGAAGGTAGTAACGGCAAGTCCACGTTCTGGAACGCCGTTTCCCGCGTGCTCGGTCTCTACAGCGGCAACATCTCCGCCGACACGCTGACGGTGGGCTGCCGCCGCAATATTAAGCCCGAAATGGCCGAGGTCAAGGGGAAACGTCTGCTCATCGCCGCTGAAATGCAGGAGGGTGCACGACTAAACGATTCTACGGTCAAGCAGCTTTGTTCGACCGACGATGTCTTCGCGGAGAAAAAGTATAAGGACCCGTTCAGCTTCAAGCCCTGTCATACTCTGGTGCTCTATACCAACCACCTGCCGAAAGTCAGCGCCTCTGACGACGGTATCTGGCGCAGGCTGATTGTAATTCCGTTTGGCGCCAAAATTAAGGGAACGAGCGATATCAAAAATTATGGAGAGTATCTGTATGCCAACGCCGGCGAGAGCATTCTCGCGTGGATCATCGAAGGCGCCAGAAAGGTCATTGAGCTGAACTATCAGATTCCAGTTCCGATTTGCGTTCAAACGGCTATCGAGGAGTATCGGAGCCAGAACGACTGGTTTGGGCATTTTCTTGAGGAAAAATGCGAGATTGGCGCCAGTTTTCGTGAAAGTTCCAGCGCCTTGTATCAGGCGTACCGTAATTATTGCATTGACACCAACGAGTATGTCCGGAGTACGGCCGACTTCTACTTTGCCATGGAGAATGCCGGATATGAGCGTATCAAGGTTAAAAACAAGCGTTTCTTTACGGGGCTGCGCCTGAAAACCGACGACGGAGATTTCGAGGACTTTTTGGGGTAAACGCCATATGGGGTAACCTCGATAAAGGTCTATTACAGAAACTTTTCTAAGGCAGTAAAAAATCAATACAAGAAAAGTTTTAAAAATGACCCGTGTCGAGGTTAACCCGCTTATAAAAAACGACAGGAGAAAGCCAGTGAGAGAAAAAGTAACCGAGCAAAAATTAACGCGGATGGTCAAGGCAGCGGGCGGCATCGCGCTTAAGTTCGTATCTCCCGGATTTGACGGGATGCCGGATCGTCTGGTTCTTCTACCGGGAGGTCATTTCGCTTTCGTGGAAGTAAAGGCTCTGGGAGAAAAGCCACGGCCACTGCAGCTGGCAAGGCACAAGCTGCTGCGGTATCTTGGCTTTCGGGTATTCATACTGGATGACGCGGAGCAGATTGAGGGGATGATTGATGAAATACGAAGCGCATGATTATCAGACCTATGCCACGAAATACATCGAGACCCATCCCATCGCCGCCGTCCTGCTTGACATGGGTCTCGGAAAAACGAGCATCACGCTGACAGCCATCAACGACCTGCTGTTCGACAGCTTTGAAGTTCACCGCGTTCTGGTAATCGCCCCGCTGCGTGTGGCGAGAGATACCTGGGCGGCCGAGATCGAAAAATGGGAGCATCTTCACAGCCTCATTTATTCCATAGCGGTCGGTACGGAAATGGAGCGAAAAGCGGCGCTGCGGAAACAGGCCGATGTGTATATCATCAACCGTGAAAATGTTCAGTGGCTTGCGGAAGAAAGCGGATTTTCCTTCGATTTTGACATGGTCGTGATCGACGAGCTGTCTTCCTTCAAAAACCACCAGACGAAACGCTTCCGTTCCCTTATGAAACTTCGGCCCCGCGTCCGACGCGTCGTCGGGCTGACCGGAACGCCGAGCAGCAACGGCTTGATGGATTTATGGGCTGAGTTCCGGCTTTTGGACATGGGCGAACGCCTCGGCAGGTTTATTGGGCAATACCGATCCGATTATTTTATCCCCGACAAGCGCAACGGTCAGGTCGTATTCAGCTACAAGCCGCTGCCTGGGGCGGAAAACGCCATATACAACCGCATTTCAGACATCACCATCTCCATGAAGTCCACCGATCACTTAAAAATGCCGGAGCTGGTCAGCGGTAAATATACCGTGACCTTATCCGACAATGAACGAAAACGGTACGATGAGTTAAAACGCGACCTTGTGCTTCAGTTACCGGATGGCGATATTACCGCCGCCAACGCCGCTTCGTTATCGAACAAACTCTCCCAGATGGCGAATGGAGCGATCTATTCCGACACTGGGGGAATAATCCCGATTCACGACCGCAAGCTAGACGCCCTGGAAGATTTAATCGAAGCGGCGAACGGAAAGCCTCTGCTGGTCGCCTACTGGTTCAAGCATGATTATGAAAGGATTGCCGCGCGACTTCGCAAGCTGCATATTCCGTTTTCCAAACTGGACACAGCCGACAGCATCCGAAGATGGAACAGCGGCGAACTGCCGGTGGCGGTCATCCATCCCGCTTCCGCCGGACACGGGCTGAACCTCCAGAGCGGCGGTTCCTCTCTCATATGGTTCGGGCTGACCTGGTCACTGGAATTATATCAACAGACCAACGCCCGCCTGTGGAGACAGGGGCAGACCGCCGACACCGTAGTGATCCAGCATATTGTTACGAAAGGTACTATCGACAGCCGCATTCTGAAAGCCTTGTCCACGAAAGACAGCACCCAGTCGGCGCTGATTGAGGCCGTGAAAGCAAATCTATGACAATCCGTGCCAATCCGAGTGAATTTTATTATTCGGAGGTACGCCATGAGTACAACAGCAGTGAAAAAGTATCTGTCGCAGGCACGATACCTTGATATGCGGATTGCTTCCAAAATCCAGCAGATAGCCTCTCTCAATGACTTGGCTACAAAATGCACGGCGACGCTTACCGGGATGCCGAGGACCCCCAGTCACGGTACATCCACAATGGCCGACGCCATTGTAAAGATCGTGGATTTGCAGGCGGAGCTAAACGGCGACATTGATGCGCTGGTGGATTTGAAAAAAGAAATTACGGGTGCTATCAAGTCCATTTCCAATCCGGAGTATCAGACCATCCTTGAAAAACGCTATCTGTGTTTTCTGTCCTGGGAGCAGATTTCGGTGGATATGAACTACAGTATGCAGCACACCTTCCGTATGCATGACCGCGCTTTGGCGGAAGCTGACGTTTCTTTGAAAGTGGAGAGTCAAGTTGATTGAATGAGAGTCGGTCCACATGATATCCTTACAATGCGGAAACTGAATACAGAGAGCCTTCGTGGGAGCAATCCTGCGAGGGCTTTTCTTATGCCCGCAAGGAGGTGAACCCGTGCCATACAAACCAAAGCGCCCATGCGCTTACCCCGGCTGCGGTCGGCTTGCCGTGTGCGAGCAATACTGCGCCGAGCATCAGAAGGTTATGAACAAACGTTACAACCAATACGAGCGTAACCCTGCTTCCAACAAACGCTACGGCCGTTCGTGGAAGCGTATTCGTGACCGTTACATCAAGGCGCACCCGCTCTGTGAGGAGTGCAAAAAGCAAGGCAAGCTCACACCTGCCGAGGAGGTTCACCACATTCTTCCGCTCTCAAAAGGCGGCGGCAGTAACGCGGAGAACCTCATGGCTCTTTGCAAAGCCTGTCATTCCCGTATCACCGCGGAGAGCGGCGACCGATGGGGAAAGGGATATTGAAAGAGGCATCGTTTACATTTTGGTACGATGCCTCTTTCAATCTGTTTTTCACGGTCACCCCTGGTGGGGGTATTAAAATCTCTAAAACCTTTTTAATCGGACAGCGGCGTGGGGCTTCGTGTTGAAAAACGCGGTTTCAAACGGTGGAATAGCCCCAGCGCGAAAGGAGTGTGATGAATATGGCGAAAGACGGAACAAACAGAGGCGGCGCTCGTGTCGGCGCGGGCGCGAAAAAGAAGCCTCTCGCCGATAAAATATCAGCCGGCAATCCCGGCGGAAGAAAATTGATTGTGATGGAGTTTTCTGACACTGCCGACCTGCAAGGTCAGGCGATGCCGGAACCGAATAAAATGCTCGAAGCCGTGCAAAAGGACGGCAAGACGCTTGTGGCAGCAGATATTTACAAAAACACATGGCAATGGCTGAATGAACGCGGCTGTGCGGCGCTCGTTTCACCACAGCTTTTGGAACGCTACGCCATGAGTGTGGCTCGGTGGATTCAATGCGAGGAAGCGGTTACCGAATATGGCTTTCTGGCCAAACACCCCACAACGGGTAACGCCATTCAAAGTCCTTATGTTGCGATGGGCCAGAACTACATGAACCAAACAAACCGTCTGTGGATGGAGATTTTCCAGATCGTCAAAGAAAACTGCACCGGCGAGTATGGCGGAGCTAATCCGCAGGACGATGTGATGGAGCGGCTGCTTACCGCTCGGAAAGGCGGTTGATAGCTATGCAAATAGAAAAGATACAGACCGAGCGGCTCATCCCCGCCGATTACAATCCCCGCAAGGACCTGAAACCCGGCGATCCGGAGTACGAAAAACTGAAACGCTCCCTTGAGGAATTTGGATATGTTGAACCCGTTATATGGAATAAAGCCACCTCCCATGTCGTTGGCGGTCATCAGAGATTAAAAGTGTTGCTCGATATGGGTGTTACTGAGGTCGACTGCGTCGTTGTCGAGATGGACGCTGAAAAGGAAAAAGCGCTTAATGTTGCGCTTAATAAAATCAGTGGTGACTGGGATAAAGACAAGCTGGCTCTGCTCATTGCAGATTTGCAGGGCACTGACTTTGATGTGTCGCTCACGGGCTTCGACCCCGCAGAAATTGACGACTTATTCAAGGATTCACTCAAGGACGGTATCCACGACGATGATTTTGATGTTGACGCGGAACTTAAAAAGCCCTCCGTTACAAAGCTCGGTGATATCTGGACGCTTGGCCGCCATCGGCTGGTCTGCGGCGATTCTACCAAAGCTGACACCTTCACCTCTCTGATGAATGGGAAGCTCGCAAATCTGGTGGTGACCGATCCACCGTACAACGTCAATTATGAAGGAACAGCAGGCAAAATCAAAAACGACAATATGGGTAACGAAGCGTTCTATGACTTCCTGCTTGCAGCATTTACAAACACCGAAGCGGCGATGGCGCAGGACGCTTCCATTTATGTGTTCCATGCCGACACTGAAGGGTTGAATTTCCGTAAAGCATTCTCAGATGCAGGCTTTCAGCTTTCCGGGTGCTGCATCTGGAAGAAGCCGTCGCTGGTTCTGGGACGCTCACCATATCAGTGGCAGCATGAACCTGTCCTCTTCGGTTGGAAGAAAAAAGGCAAGCACAACTGGTATGCCGACCGCAAGCAGACCACCATCTGGGAATTTGAAAAGCCAAAGAAAAATGCTGACCATCCGACCATGAAGCCGATTGCTCTGCTGGCATATCCAATTATGAACAGCAGCCTAACGAACTGTATCGTGCTTGACCCTTTCGGCGGCAGCGGTTCTACGCTCATCGCATGCGAGCAGTCCGACAGGATATGCTTCACCATAGAACTTGATGAAAAATACTGCGACGTCATTGTAAAACGGTATATCGAGCAAGTCGGTGGCGCAGACGGTGTTTCCGTTATCCGCGATGGTGTCACGATGAAATATCCGGATGTGGCTGTCGATGAGTAAACTCACGTTTGGCTCTCTTTTTGACGGCAGCAGGCAATGTACCATCTACACAAAAAACCGCCGAATAATCGGTACAGTATTCTCCACAGAAATCGCATAAAACCGTTGCTATATAAGCGGTTTAGAGTGATTAATGTAATACCGAAAAAAGAAAGGCGGTTTAAAAAATGGAACTTAAATACAATGTTACAGGTAACGAACGCAAATCACTGGTCGGAGCAATCAGCACAGCACTGGATGCCCCAACCAACTACCTCGGTGCTCCTACCTTCGCCTACGAGGTCGGAGGCTACCGCATTGACAAGGCTGGAATGCTTACGGGTCCAGACAACCTTGACTTGGAGGATTCGCTACATCAAGCGGGCTTTGACGCAGACGGCGACAGTCGCAAGTATGACGAAGCCGACACCTACGAGAGCGGGCTTAGCGGCATGAGTGCACTTGACGAATTTCCGGATATTGACCAGCACCACCCCGGACAGTATGCCAACCCCGATGCGCCCTTTACCGAAACCATGCAAAAGCAGATTGATGAGGTGATTGCTTTCGAGGATTTCCAGATGGATAGTCGTGAGGAATTGGGGCTGGTAATTGAAATGCCACGCTCCTCATTCACCGACGCAGCACTCGACAACCTTAAGAAGCTGGTCGAAAGCAAAGGCAGCCTTATTAAAAAGGCACTCGGCGTGGAAACGCTCGAACTTGAAATAACAGATGATAAGGTGCGGTTCCCTTGGTTTGAGGACGGCACAGACCCTGAAGCAGTCAAGGCATACACGCATTTAGTGGCTGCGCTCTGCGAGATGGCGAGGGCGCAAAAGCGTGTCACCGCAAAGGAAAAGGATACCGATAACGATAAGTACGCTTTCCGCTGCTTTCTCCTGCGGCTCGGCTTCATCGGAGCGGCATACAAAGAAGAACGCAAAATTCTGCTGCAGAATCTCTCCGGCAGCTCGGCTTTCAAGGACGGTCAGAAAAAAGGCTTCTCGCAGGATGACCTTGATAAAGCCAAAGCCGACCCTGCTATACGCGCCGAAATTAAAGCCATTTTAGGAGGAAACGACGATGAACAATAATTTTCCATCAAGAGAAACAGTCGAGCGTATCCGAAAGCAGTATCCGGTCGGCTGCCGTGTGGAGCTTCTCCGTATGGACGATGCCCAGGCACCTCCAATCGGAACAAAAGGCACCGTGCGGTATGTGGATGACATCGGCAGCCTGGGGGTCGCGTGGGACAATGGGAGTTCGCTCCAAGTGGTATATGGCGAGGACATTTGCCGAAGGTGTGACGATGACAGATAAAGTACGTAAGCAGATTCTGGCTATCCGCGACACAGGGCTGACGAATATGTTTGATGTCATCACAGTTCAGCGCATTGCAAACGACATGGGTTTCTACGAGCTGGTAGTGTATCTCGAAGAAAACCGCAAGGAATATACCCAGTTCATCCTAACTGGCAAAGCATAATATACACATTTTTTAGCTTGGATATTTGGTGCTTTTATGCTGGTATATTTCTCTGAAATGTCTTGCTATTGTGTGCTTTCAGAGCGAATATACACATACAAAAACGAAAGGAGCACACCACCATGACCAAAAAACAAATTAAGCAAATCGAAAGTCAACTGCCGCAAGGCGAGAAAATTGACAGAATGTACACCGCCTTTGAGGGTGGCATCAGGGTGATTACCAAGAACGCTGACGGCCGTGAAATCCGTTACAACGTGAGCTTCGATGCCGACGGTAACGCCAGCATCAAAAGATTTTAAGGAGGACGCGGCTATGTGGAAAGAAGGAAGCCTGAAAATTCACGACAGCGTTTTTCATTACTGGATGAAGCAGTACGACAAAGGTTCGCAATTTGGTATCGACGGCGGCAGAATCAGTAAGCTGATGCTCAAGCGAAACGGCGAGGTTGTCGCCAACTACGACAGAGGCTGGGATGTAGAACCCGCCGACCCAGACACACAGCTTGCCCTTGAACTTCTGCTGCACAGCGAAAACTACTAACCACGCTAATAAGATAGCCGAGATTCTGCCCTGCATGGGGCTGTATCTCGTACAGATAAATTTTGAAGGACTGCCGATGGCGGTCTATTTTTATGCCCGAAAGGAGGCGGTCGATATCCGTAAACTAAAAAAATATAAATCGACACAGTTTAAAGCCACGGATTCCGTTTACGACAAAACCGCCGCCGACTATGCCGTAGCTTTTGTTGAAGCTCTCTGCCATACCAAAGGCACCTGGGCCGGAAAGCCCTTCGAGCTTATCGATTGGCAGGAACAGATTATCCGTGATATTTTTGGAACCCTCAAACCCAATGGCTACCGCCAGTTCAACACCGCCTACGTGGAAATCCCGAAAAAGATGGGCAAGTCAGAGCTTGCGGCGGCTGTCGCACTGCTTCTCACTTGCGGGGATAACGAAGAACGCGCCGAGGTCTATGGATGTGCCGCAGACCGAAATCAAGCGTCCATCGTTTTCAACGTGGCGGCGGATATGGTGCGAATGTGTCCGGCGCTCTCCAAGCGTGTCAAAATATTGGACGCAACCAAGCGGCTCATCTATCAGCCGACCGGCAGCATCTATCAGGTGCTTTCAGCCGACGTCGGAAACAAGCACGGTTTTAACACCCACGGCGTTGTATTTGATGAGCTGCACACCCAGCCAAACAGAAAACTATATGACGTTATGACCAAGGGCAGCGGCGATGCAAGAATGCAGCCGCTGTATTTTTTGATCACCACTGCCGGGGATAACCAGAACAGCATCTGTTGGGAGGTCCATCAGAAGGCACTGGATATTATTGATGGCAGAAAGCACGACCCTACCTTCTACCCAGTAATTTACGGCGCGGCGCAGGAGGACGATTGGACAGACCCCAAGGTGTGGAAAAAAGCAAATCCCTCCCTCGGCATCACGGTAGGGATGGATAAGGTCAGAGCTGCATTTGAATCGGCAAAGCAGAACCCAGCTGAGGAGAACAGCTTTCGGCAGCTCCGACTGAACCAATGGGTAAAACAGGCGGTGCGCTGGATGCCGATGGACAAATGGGATGCCTGCGCATTCCCCGTGGATGAAAAATCGCTCGAAGGGCGCGTCTGTTATGGAGGACTTGACCTTTCGTCCTCTACCGACATTACGGCGTTCGTGTTAGTGTTTCCACCCATCGACGAGGAAGATAAGTACAGCATTCTACCGTACTTTTGGATACCGGAGGACAATATCGACCTACGTGTTCGGCGCGACCATGTGAACTATGATGTCTGGAAAAAGCAGGACTTTCTGCAAACCACCGAGGGCAATGTAGTGCATTACGGCTACATCGAGCAGTTCATTGAATCCCTCGGCGAAAAATACAACATCCGTGAAATCGCGTTCGACCGCTGGGGCGCAGTGCAAATGACACAGAATCTTGAAACGCTCGGCTTTTCGGTCGTGCCGTTCGGGCAGGGCTTTAAGGATATGAGCCCTCCGACCAAAGAACTGATGAAGCTGACGCTGGAGGAAAAGCTCGCCCACGGTGGCCACCCGGTGCTCCGCTGGATGATGGACAACATCTATATCCGCACCGACCCGGCTGGCAACATCAAAGCAGATAAGGAAAAATCCACAGAGAAAATCGACGGTGCGGTCGCCACTATTATGGCGCTCGACCGGGCGATTCGGTGTGGCAACGATACGGGCGAAAGCGTGTATGACACACGCGGACTGCTCGTTTTTTAATTGGAGGGAACTGCCTATGAACATCTTCCAAGGAATTTTCAAAGCCCGTGATAAGCCTAAGAACTTAGGCAGCACCAGCTTTTTGTGGGGCGGCTCGTCCTCCGGCAAGGTCGTTAATGAAAGAACGGCCATGCAAATGACAGCGGTTTACTCCTGCGTTCGTATATTATCCGAAGCAATCGCTGGTCTGCCACTGTTTGTATATAAATACGGCGACGACGGCAGCAAGGACAAATATCTTGACCACCCTCTATGGCGTGTGCTGCATGACGAACCAAACCCGGAAATGACGTCGTTTGTTTTTCGGGAGACCATGATGAACCATCTGCTGCTGACGGGCAATGCCTACGCACAGATTATCCGAAACGCTCGCGGCGATGTCGTAGCACTGTACCCTCTCATGCCCGACCGCATGACTGTTGATCGGGATTCGCAGGGACGGCTGTATTACCGCTACAGAAAAAATAGCGATGACGCGCCGGAGGTCAGCAGGAACAAGCCGAGCGATGTCATTCTCGCGCCAAGTGATGTGCTGCACATTCTCGGTTTGGGCTTTGACGGACTGGTCGGCTACTCGCCGATTGCAATGGCAAAAAACGCCGTGGGTCTTGCTATCGCTGCCGAAGAATACGGCGCTAAATTCTTCGCCAACGGCGCAGCGCCGAGCGGCGTGTTGGAGCACCCCGGCACCATAAAGGACCCGGAGCGGATAAGGCAAAGCTGGCAGTCCACCTTTGGCGGCAGCGTCAACAGCAACAAAATAGCCGTACTTGAGGAAGGGCTCAAGTATACGCCTATCGCCATTTCTCCCGAACAGGCGCAGTTTTTGGAGACGCGGAAATTTCAGATCAATGAGATAGCTCGAATTTTCAGGGTCCCGCCCCATATGTTGGCGGATCTCGAGAAGTCGAGCTTTTCTAATATTGAGCAGCAGTCACTGGAGTTTGTGAAATACACGCTCGACCCGTGGGTCGTTCGCTGGGAACAGGCGATGAACAAGTCACTTCTTCTTGAAAGCGAAAAGCGTGATGTGTTCACAAAATTTAATGTGGACGGACTGCTTCGCGGCGACTATACCAGCCGCATGACAGGTTACGCGACAGCGCGGCAAAACGGCTGGATGAGCGCAAACGATATCAGGCAGCTTGAGAACCTCGACCGGATACCGGCGGAACTCGGCGGCGATCTTTACCTTATCAATGGCGCGATGACCAAATTGCAGGATGCCGGCGCGTTCGCAAACACAACGATAACAGAAACGGAGGAAACCTCAGATGGACAAAACAAATCGGGCACAAAGCCCAGGCAAAGTTCCCGTCAGGGCACGTGACAAAACGCATTTCTGGAACTGGGAAAACGATGATGAATTGGGCGTCCGCACCCTTTACCTTGACGGCACCATTGCGGACGAAAGCTGGTGGGACGATGAAATCACACCCAGAATGTTCAAGGATGAGCTGTTTTCCGGCAGCGGAGATATTGTCGTATGGATCAACTCTCCCGGCGGGGACTGCGTGGCGGCTTCACAGATTTACGCCATGCTCATGGACTACACAGGCAATGTCACCGTAAAAATTGATGGCTTGGCAGCAAGCGCGGCTTCAGTAATCGCTATGGCTGGAACCGAGGTGCTCATGGCTCCAACAGCGTTGCTCATGATTCACAATCCGATGTCAATTGCTATTGGCGATACCGAGGAAATGCAGAAGGCCATCGCCATGCTGGACGAGGTCAAGGAAAGCATCATCAACGCCTATGAAATCAAAACCGGGCAGTCGAGAGCGAAAATATCTCATCTTATGGATGGCGAAACCTGGATGAACGCCAACAAGGCCATCGAGCTGGGCTTCGCAGACGGCATCTTGGAGGACTCCAAGCGCGGTCATACCGAAGATGTGGTCTTTGCGTTTTCCCGCAGGGCGGTCACCAATTCGCTTATGAACAAGCTCATAGCTAAACCCGCTCCTAAGCTGGAGCAAAAGAAGCAGGATGCGCCGGTCGGCGTTTCCATTGAAGCGGCTATGCAGAAACTGCAAGCCCGTAAATACATTTAACGGAGGTATTTGATTATGAAAAAGGTACTCGAAATGCGTGAAAAACGAGCAAAAGCGTGGGATGCAGCAAAGGCGTTTCTGGACACTCGCGCCAAGGACGGCGTCCTCTCTCCCGAAGACAACGCGACCTATGACAAGATGCTCGCGGATGTGGACGCAATGGCGCATCAGATTGCCATTGAGGAAGATCGCGTGGCAAGAGACGCCGCTATGGCTCAGCCGACCAGCTCTCCCATTACGGAAAAACCCAACGCACAGAACGGAAAGCCCATCAGCCCCAGAGCGACCGCTGAATACCGCGAGGATTTCTTAAACCTCGTGCGTGGTAAGCGACCGATTCACAACGTTATGGAGGAAGGCACTCCTTCTACCGGCGGCTATATCGTCCCGGTTGAATTTGACAGCACTCTTGTGCAGGCGCTTGCCCGTGAGAATGTAATTCGTTCTCTGGCAAAGGTTATCACCACCGCCGCACCGCACCGAATTAACGTAGCACTTACCGATGTGTCCGCTGACTGGGTGGCGGAAAGCGGTACGTTTACGCCCAGCACTCCTACCTTCAATCAGCTCTCCCTTGACGCTTATACGCTCCGTGCGGCGGCACTGGTTTCAGAGGAACTGCTTCAGGATTCCATGTTTGACCTCGAAGCCTACCTCATCGATAACTTCGCCCGCGCTTTTGCGGCAAAGGAAGAGCAGGCTTTCTGTGTCGGCACCGGCAGCGGTCAGCCCACTGGCATTTTCACCGCGAGTGGCGGCGACGTCGGCGTGACCACCGCAACTGCGGCAGATATCAAGGCGGACGAAATCATCGACCTGACCTATTCCCTCAAGGACGGCTACAAGAAAAATGCCGTGTTTGTTTTGAGCAGCGCTACCCTCGCAGGCATTCGCAAACTGAAAGACGGCAACGGCGCATATATGTGGCAGCCGTCGCTGCAGGCAGGTCAGCCCGACCGTCTGCTCGGCTTCCCGGTGTATGTCTCCCAGTATGCTCCGACCATCGCGGCAGGTGCATATACCGTTGCTTTCGGTGACTTCCAGAACTACTGGATTGCCGACCGCAGCGGCAGAACCGTGCGTCGTGCAGATGAACTGCATATCGCCAACCTACAGACCGGCTTTTACGCTTTCCAGCGTGTGGACGGTAAAACCGTACTGCCCGAAGGCATCAAGCTGCTCAAGCAGCACGCTTAAGGAGGGCTGACTTATGGACTACAACGCAAAGAACTATACCGAACAAGGCGGCGAGAAAACCGTCATCGGCGGCACGCTCGAAATCTTGAATGGAGCCTCGGTAACGGGGCTTCCTATTGCGGAAAATCAGGCGGACAGTACCGCGACCGATGCCGCTGGTCTGGTTACGGACTTTAACGCCCTTCTCGCCAAGCTGAAAGCGGCGGGTTTGATGGCGGCGGACGAAGAATAACCCAAAGGAGGCGGATGGCATGACGACAGATAATCTTCTCCCCAAAGTTAAAGCGCACCTTATTTTGTCACACGACGAGGACGACGGTCTGCTGCTCGGCTATATTGCCGCCGCCGTCTCCTATGCCGAAAGTTACCAGCACGTTGCTAAGGGCTATTATGAGGAAACTTCCATGCCGCCCACCACAGAGCAAGCCGTGATTATGCTGTCGTCCTTCTTTTACGAAAGTCGGGACGGCAGCACAGCCGGCTTTTTTGGTGATAGCGTGCAGGCGGGTCAGCAGGTGTGGGAGACGGTCAATATGCTTCTTCGGCTTGACCGGGATTGGAAGGTGTGATGATGAGCTACGGCAAAATGAACACCTTTATTGATATCATCTCCACCGCCCCTGTAAAGGACGCGGACGGCTTTGTTACCAACGGTGACCATATTGTTGCTTCCGTCCGCGCATACAAAGAGGACCGCCACGGAAACGAACGGTGGGCAAACATGGCAGCGTTCAGCGAAGCGACCGCTCTTTTCCGCTTTCGTAAGATTCCCGGAACAGAGATAACAACCTCTCTGTTTATCATCTTCGGCGATGAACGGTACCGCATTGTCAGCGCGGAGGATGTTCGCGGGCGCGGGATGTATGTCGAGGTGCTCGCGGAAAAGCAGGAAGGGACGGTGAGGTAATGGCAAAAGCCCAAATTAAGATGCCAGAGGAATTCCTTTTAAAGGTTTCCCGGCTGGCTGACCAAACAGACGTAATAATACCCAAGGTGCTGGAAGCTGGTGGCGAGGTTGTTCTAACCAAAGTGAAGTCGAATCTTTCAAGCGTGGTCGGCAGCGACACAAAGGAAAAGAGCCGCTCCACAGGCGAATTGGAACGCTCCCTCGGACTCTCTCCCGCCAAGCAGAACCGGGATGGTAACTGGGATGTTAAAATCGGTTTTGCCGAGCCGCGCTCTGACGGAGACTCCAACGCCAAAATCGCCAACATTCTTGAATACGGTAAATCCGGCCAGCCGCCCAAGCCCTTCTTAAAGCCTGCAAGGACTCAGAGCAAAAGCGCCTGCATTGAAACCATGAAGTCAAAGCTGCAGGAGGAGGTCGACGGAATATGAGCATTTTAACAGAATTGAACACATTGCTTTCGCCTGTTCTCCCTGTGGAGACAGGCGTTTTTTCCGGCGTTCCTCCCGACGAATACCTTGTATTCACACCCATGACGGACGAATTTGCCCTGTTTGGAAATAACACACCGCTCTTCGATATTTCCGAAGTGCGGATTTCGCTGTTTTCTAAAGGCAACTACCTCCAGAGGAAAAGGCAGATAACAGCGCTGCTTCTGGGAGCAGAATTTACGATAACTGACCGCCGGTATATCGGCCATGAGGACGATACCGACTACCACCACTACGCCATTGATGTGGAAAAATCATACGAAACGGAGGAATAAATTATGGCGACAATCGGTCTAGATAAACTGTATTACTCAAAGATAACCGAGGACTCCAACGGCGAAGAAACCTACTCTACGCCTTTGGTGCTTGCCAAAGCCATCACTGCCGAACTCTCGGTGGAACTGGTGGAGGCAATATTATACGCTGACGACGGTGCCGCCGAAGTGGTGAAAGACTTCAACAGCGGTACGCTTACCCTCGGCGTTGACGACATCGGCCCCACGGCAGCGGCAGATCTGACCGGCGCATCCACGGACGATAACGGCGTACTGATCTCCGCCAGTGAAAATGTGGGGACGCCTGTCGCGGTAGGCTTCCGCGCGAAGAAAGCAAATGGTACCTACCGTTATTTCTGGCTTTACCGCATAAAATTCGGTCTGCCCGCGACCAATCTGCAGACCAAGGCAGACTCCATCACCTTTTCAACGCCGACTATTGAAGGGACGGTCATGCGCCGCAACAAACTGGACGCTTTTGGAAAACATCCGTGGAAGGCGGAGGTTACCGAAGGCGACGCCGGAGTCGCTTCCGCCACAATCACCGGTTGGTTCACCGAGGTTTACGAACCTGTCTATACACCGGAGCCGTAAGGAGGATGCAGAATGGATAACGTCATTTTTACAAATGCCGCCGAAAGAAGCGCCGCTATCAATATTGGTGGCAAGGAATATGAACTGGTGCTGACCACCCGAGCGACCAAGGCAATTGCGGGACGGTACGGCGGGTTGGAGAACCTTGGCGAGAAGCTGATGAAATCGGAAAATTTCGAGATGGCGCTGGATGAGATCGTGTGGCTCCTGACCCTGCTCGCTAATCAGTCTGTTTTAATTCATAACCTCAAAAACAAAGATACTCCGCAGGGGCTTCTGACAGAGGATGAGGTAGAACTTCTCACCTCGCCGCTTGATCTGGCGGCCTACAAAAACGCGATTACAGAGGCAATGTTCAAAGGCACCAAGCGTAACGTGGAAAGCGAGGACGAAACCTCCTTAAAAAACGCGCAAGTCGAGTAAACGGACTGTGTCAGCAAACTGATGCGGAAACCTTTACTCGACTTCTTTATTACGGAACGGTGCAGATGGGTATGGGCTCGGAGGAATTCTGGCTCATGCCCATCGGTCTGTTTCTGGATCTGTGGGCCTGCCACAAACAGTTTATCGGCATGGAAAAGCCAAAGAAAACCCGGACGATTGACGATATCATTCCGCCCGGAATCTAAGGGGGTGAGCACAAATGGCAGACAATTTCGGCCTGAAGATCGGCGTTGAGGGCGAGAAAGAATTTAAAAAGGCGCTTTCAGATATCAACCAGAGCTTCAAGGTTCTCGGTTCTGAAATGCAGTTGGTCACCAGCCAATTTGACAAAAACGACAAATCCGTGCAGTCGCTCACCTCCCGAAACGAAGTCTTAAACAAGGAAATCGACGCACAGAAAAGCAAGATTGAAACCCTGCGTGCCGCCCTGCAGAACGCCTCCGAATCCTTCGGTGAAAATGACCGCCGCACACAAAATTGGCAGATTCAACTGAATAAGGCTCAGGCGGAATTGAATGGCATGGAGCGTGAGCTGGCACAGTCAACGGACGCTGCCGATAACCTTGGCGACGAACTGAAGGATACCGCCGACGAAACTGAGAAATCCGGTTCGAAATTTGAAAAGCTGGGCGGTGTCCTCAAAGGCATTGGCATAACGATAGGCGCGGTAGCTGTTGCGGCTGGCGCGGCGGCAATCAAGCTGGGCAAAGAGGTCGTGCAGCAGTTCGGCGAGCTGGAACAGAATCTCGGAGGCTCGGAAGCGGTCTTCGGCGCATATGCCGCATCAATTCAAAAAACAGGCGAGGAAGCGTACAAAAATCTCGGTGTATCCCAGTCGGAATATCTGGCTACGGCTAACAAAATGGGCGCTCTGTTTCAGGGCTCCGGCATCGCACAGCAAAAGAGTCTGGAACTGACCGAAAAGGCCATGCAGCGTGCTGCAGATATGGCGTCAGTCATGGGCATCGATATGTCCACCGCCATGGAAGCTGTCACGGGCGCGGCGAAGGGCAACTTCACCATGATGGACAATTTGGGTGTTGCAATGAACGCGACCAGCATTCAGGCGTATGCCGCCTCCAAGGGTCTGGATTTCGTATGGAACAGCGCGAGTAATGCCGAAAAAGCCGAAGTTGCCATGCAGATGTTTTTTGAAAACACGGAACAGTACGCCGGCAACTTCGCAAGGGAATCTACGCAAACCATCAGTGGCTCTATCGGATTGCTGCAGGCAGCCCTATCTTCGTTTACGGCGGGGCTTGGCAACGCAGACGCGGATATGACGAATCTGACGCAGAACCTTGTGGACGCGTTCCAAGCTGTGGTAAAGAATGTCGTGCCGGTACTTGAAAACATTGTGGCGGCACTCCCGCAGGCAACGGGAGCAATTTTGCAGGCGGTCGGCGACCTCCTCCCTTTGTTGCTTGAAACGGCGACGAACATCTTCACGCAGGTGTTGAACACGATTCTGTCGCTCCTGCCTGAACTCATACCAGCAGCCGTAGACGCTGTAATGACAATAGTCGGAGCGCTGATTGACAGCCTTCCGCTCCTCGTCGATGCGGCGGTGCAATTGGTAACGGCTCTGGTCGGTGGCATCGGCACAGCTTTGCCAAAACTTATCCCAGCGGCAGTAAGCGCGGTCTCAACCATCGTTCAAGGCTTGGCGGATAATCTCCCCATGATTCTTGAAGCGGCGCTGCAGCTCATTCTTGGGCTTGCCCAGGGTCTACTGGATGCGATTCCGCAGTTAATTGCCGCTCTACCTGCGATCATTACCGCCATCGTTTCCTTTATCATCGCTGCGATACCACAGATTATCGACGCGGGCATTCAGCTGCTGACCTCGTTGGTTGAGGCGCTGCCTGTAATTATCGAGGCAATTGTGGAAGCCATACCGCAAATCATCGACGGGATTATTACGGCAGTTATTCAATCCATCCCGCTCATTATCGATGCGGGGGTGCGGCTCCTCATATCGCTGATTAAAAACCTACCCCTAATTATTACAACAGTGGTCAGGGCTATCCCGCAGATTGTCGGCAGTCTGGTGAATGCCATTGTTGGGAACATCGACAAGATCATCCTTGCGGGCGTTCAGCTGCTTGTTGCTTTGATTGCGAACCTGCCGAAAATCATCGTCGAGGTGGTCAAGGCAGTTCCGCAGATTATTACGGGGCTGGTGAAGGCATTTACCAGCTATATCGGACAGATGTCTCAGGTTGGCGGCAACCTCATCAAAGGGTTGTGGAAAGGCATCTCGGACGCGGGCACATGGCTGTGGAACAAAATCAGCAGCTTTTTTGGTGGGATTGTAAACCGCATCAAGGACTTCTTCGGCATTCACTCTCCCTCCACTCTTTTTGCCGGGCTTGGCAAAAACATGGGTGAAGGCATCGGTGTGGGCTTTGAGGATGCTATGTCCGCCGTTTCACGGGATATGCAGAATGCCATCCCCACACGCTTCGATTTCAGTACCGGCGGCATGTCAGGGCAAAGCGGAGCGCTCACCGGCACGAACATTACGCAGAACATATCCGTGGTGACACCGAAAGCACTGTCCGAAAAGGAACTGGCGAGAGAATTCAAGAACCTCTCGCGTAAGCTGGCGCTGGAATATTAAAGGAGGGACGGCTATGGAACTAACCTATATCAATGCAAATGGCAAAAGCATCACGCTCAAACAAGGCCGCCCGTATTTTCTTAAGAAGATAGACGGCACTGGCGACATTCGTCAGACCGTTAACACGTTCAAGGCACCGGATCAGGACGGCGCTTTTTACATCTCCTCAACACTGGATATGCGCAATATCACGCTGGAAGGCACAGTCGTTTCGGACACGCCTGATGAAGCCTATGCGCAAAGGCATAGCTTCCTTCAAATATTCAGCCCCAAGGTGAACGGGACGCTTCTGTACCGGGAGCGGCAAATTGCCTGCGTCGTAGAGGAAGCGGGCTTTACGGTTTCCACCCGGCAGCGGATACCCGGCTTTTTTGTCAGTTTGCTCTGCCCGTCTCCCTTCTTCGAGACACAGGATGAGGTTCGCGAGGAACTGGCATCGTGGATACCAATGTTCGAATTTGAACTGGAGCTGCCCGAAAGCGGCATGGAATTCGGAATGCGTCAGCCCAGCCAGATCATCACGGTAGACAACATCGGCGACGTTTCATGCGGCTGTGAAATTGTGTTCCGGGCGCTGGGTACAGTGACAAATCCGGAACTGCTGAATATGGACACGGGGGAATACATCCGGCTCCTCACGACAATGAGCATCGGGGATGAACTCCGGGTATACACGCATTTTGCCGGTAAGCGCGTGGTCAGTGTTGACGGCTCGACAGTAACAAACGCTTTCTCGCTATTGGATACCGGCTCGGCCTTCTTTCAGCTTGCCGCCGGGGTGAATACTTTGCGTTATGACGCTTCAGTCAATATGGAACTGCTGGAGGTCAGTATTTATTATCGGCCTCAGTTTCTGGGGGTGTGAGGATGGAATTGTATATTTATAATTCTGGCCGGGAGCTTACGGGCATTGTGGAATCCTTTGAATACCTGCGCTGGACGAGGCGTTACTCCCAATGCGGCTCCTTCGAACTGCGGGCCATCGCGACACCGGAAAATACCACGCTCCTGCAAGAAGGTAACTTTATCTGGAAGAACGACGATGAGGAAGCCGGAATCATTGAACATCTGGAAATGGTTCAGGCAGAGCAGGAAATCATGACGGCAAGCGGCCGTTTTGCAACCTCCTTTCTGTCTCGTCGCATTGTCTGGCAAACGGAGGTACTGTCCGGCGACCTTTCCGCCTGTGTGGAGCAGCTTTTAAATAATAACCTCATCAGTCCTACTGATACGGCGCGGCAAATCGACGGCATAGTCTTCTCGTCCCCGAACCTGAACGTACCCGTCAGCACCCAGATATCGTACCGGGGACTGATGGATGTAATAACGGAACTTTGCGGCGCTTCAGAGATCGGCATTAAGACCGTATTTACTCCGGCAACGCACCTCTTTACCGTAACACTGTATAAAGGTGCTGACTCCCAGGCAGTGTTCTCCAAGGAATATGAAAACCTGACAGAACAGAGCTATACGGAGAGTGCGACGGATTATGCCAACACCGCTCTCATCGGTGGCGAGGGTGAAGGCGAAGGCCGCACATTTGCCGCCATTACCAGCGGCTCCGGCGAGACCCGGCGAGAAATTTTCGTGGATGCCAAAGACCTGCAGGCGGCGGATTTTGGTACCGGTTATACCGACGCGCTGATCTTCCGGGGACAGAGCAAGCTGAGCGAGCAGGGAATCCTTTATTCGTTCGACACGTCGGTGAACTCTCACGGCAACTTAACCTACAAGACAGATTTTGACATTGGCCAGACTGTAAAAGTCATTTCCAAGGCGTGGGGCGTATCCATGACGACGCGCATCACTGAAATTGAAGAGACTTATGACGCGGACGGTCTGAGCATCAGTGTTGTGTTCGGAAAGGCCGAGTTAACAATCGCGCAGAAGATCCGCTCCGACATGAGCGAAATCAAAACGGCTCTGTCGGCTCCAACCGGGATAACCGAAGTAACGGAGGCACTGAACGCTGTGGAGGGAACGCTGGGAAATCTCTCGGAGGTGGACCCGGATATTCAGGGGGCAACCTTTACAGCTACCGTGAACAACTTATATGGAAAGCTGCCCGCGCTTGAAATAACCGTGGGTGCGGGCACGATATCGGTCGGGCAATATGCCCTGCATCATATGGAACCGGGAGATTCGTTGTATTTCACATCGTGGAGCGGCAACAAATTCAGCGACCAGCCGAGTGACGACGGTCATGTCTTTCTGGTAAAGCATAATGGTGACAATACGGGAAGCGGATACCAGCGGGCAATGGGTTTCTTTATATCCCGCAATACCATGACGTTTTATGTGGTTTCTCTTTTCGTTTACAACAATCCGTCCGTCGAGGCGAACTGGCTGAATATCAACAATGAGCCTATCACTACGACACGGATTGCAACCGGAGCGGTCACCGGAGTAAAGATTGCGGACCGCACCATTACCGCTGTCAAAATTGCGTCTGCGCTGACCGATTACTCCGCAACAGAACAAAACACCGGGCGACTATGGATAGACGGTAAGACCATTTACAGAAAAGAAATCAATCTCGGCTCTCTTCCGAATGCGGTGCCGGGAAGTGTAGCGCACGGTATATCCAATCTCAGCACGGTTGTGAGTTTATCAGGCTTCGCTACAAACGGGACGGTGTTCCTGCCGTTACCGCTTGCACGATACAACAACTTTGCTTCCCAGATTGGTCTCTACGCGGATACCACCAATATTATCGTCGAGCCCGGAAATGACCGAACCGCATATACGGGCTACGTGATAATTGAATATACAAAAACCAGCTAAACAAGGAGGAAACAGCGCATGGAGAAAAGCGGATTTTTTAACTCGTCGGATGGAGACAGAGTCTATGACGCGACGGATTTCGCGGCATATTTCGGAAGCCTTGTGTCGAACGGCGTATTCTACGCATCGGCGACGAACCTGCAGGCAACGCCCGGAAACGGGCTGGCGGTAAGCGTGGCAGCAGGCAGCGCTTGGATTAACGGATACCGGTATGAAAATACAGACGACCTCAACCTGCCGCTCACCACGGCAAACGGAAGCAATCCCCGAATTGACCGGATTGTGGTTCGTTTAAGCCAGGTCAGCCGAAGCATTCAGCTTGCCGTGGTTGACGGTACTCCGGCCGCGACGCCGTCAACTCCAGCGCTGACAAGGACCAGCGACATCTATGAACTTGGGATTGCCGACGTTCTAATACCGGCTGCCGCCACATCGATAGCCACAAACAACATTACCGATACCCGGCTGAATACCAGCCTTTGCGGGCTGGTCAATTCTCTTGTGACGGCAGTTTATGAATGAGGAGGTGAACGACGATGGCGGATATTTACGGCGTAACGCTACAGGCAGGTTCAAGCCCAACCGTCTATTACACCATTACCTATTCTAAGAGCCGACCGAACAATAGCCAGATGACCTATAACTTTACTATATCCGCAGCGCTGGGTTCGTCAGGTTCTTACATCCACAGCGGCTACGCCCTGCTCTGTACCATGACCGTAAACGGTTCATCTGCACAAGTGCGCATCAAGGCGGCGGACGGCGACGACTGGGATGGAACCACGCCTAGGCTCAGATATGTTTCGGTCACATGTGCTTCCACTACGGGAAACACCGCACAGGGCGTGCGCTTTCAGGTGGTGTCGGACGGACGGCTTCCTCTATCCTCCGGCGTAATTGATAACTCAAGCTACACCGTGTTAAGTTCAGCCCTTCTGACCACGGCCTGCGGAGCACCGACCTCCTGCTCGGTTAGTCCAATACTCGCGGAAGGAACCGTTACCCTTTCTTGGAGTGGAGCTTCCAGCGGCATAAACAATACGATTTCCAGTTATGAAATCCAGTACAGTGATTCCACTGACAATCTCACATGGGGAGCTTGGGCTGCACTGACAACGGTGACTACTACAGCTACAAGCGGCAGTGTATCAGTTGATCCGCCTTCGACGCGGGGCAATTACCGCAGGTTCCAGGTGCGGACGCGTGGTACGGCAGGAGCAAGTTATTACTCCGGCTGGAAAGTATCCACGAACTCCGTCCGCAGGAATACAGCACCGAGTCCGGCGACGTCAGCCGTTGCTTCTCCCGCTGAATACAGCAATGAGACGATAACGCTGACTTGGAGCGGAGCCTCTGGCGGCACCAGTCCGGTAAAGGGCTACCAGATTGCCAGCCGAACATCCTTGGACAACAGCACCTGGAGCACGTGGAATGTATTGGTCATTCTGACCCTGTCCGCCAGCGGTGGCAGCTACAACCCGGCTGTATCAAGCACGCCGGGGACCTATACGCAATTCGGCATCTGGACAATCGACACCTTTGATGTCTATTCTGTTGAGAAAATCAGTAACAGCATCTACTGCGACGTCACAGCTTGCGGAGCACCGACCGTCTGCTCGGTAAGCGCGGCATTAGCTGAAGGAAACGTCACCCTCTCGTGGAGCGGTGCAGCCAATGGCGCGGGCAACGCCATCACGTCCTATGAAATACAGTACAGCGACTCTCCCGACAACAGCAGCTGGGGCGATTGGACGGCTCTGACCACGGTGAGCACCTCGGCGACAAATGGCATCTTGAGTGTCAGCCCTCCGGCCACGAGGGGCAATTACCGCCGGTTTCGGATACGGACGCGCGGTGCCGCCGGTGAAAGCTTCTATTCCGACTGGACGGTGTCCAGCAATACTGTTCGCAGAAATACACTGCCAACGCCGCCGGCATCTTTTACCGCCGCACCCGCGATTTATGAAGGTGGCGTCGTAACGCTTACGTGGAGTGGAGCAGCTCCCGGAACCAGCGCCATCAAACAGTACGTCATCCAGCGTTCAACTTCTACGGATGGAACGAACTGGTCGGCATACGAAGCTCTTACAATAGTTGTTTCAAGCTCCACCTCTGGAACGTATACGGCGAACGCTTCCCAGATAGCCGGAACATATACTCGCTACCGTATCAGCGTAACCGATACCTTAGATGCGGTTTCCGCCTATGTAATCAGCGGGACGGTAAAGAAAAACAGCCCTCCGTCTGCTCCGGTAATCGTCTGCCCGCCGTCCGGCGGTTCCAGCTACAATACCACTCCGCGTTTTATGATTACAACGGGTGTCGAACCGGACGGCCAGTCGCAGATTGTGGAAGTAAAAATCGATACGGGTGTTTGGATCAACAGTGTGGATAATCCCGAGCGATTTTCCACGAGCGGATACCTTGGGAATGGCGTTAAAACAGTCTATCAGGCGGAAACGCTGGCGGCAGGAAGTCATTCTATTACCATCCGCTGCCTTGACAGCGATATCGAGTCGGCGAGTCCGGAGGTTGTCCGCACTTTTACAGTCCTGTCAACGCCATTCGAGACAATTACCGCGAACGAAACCCATGTGAAAGCGGTGCATATTCGGACACTCCGAACCGCTGTAAACATGGTACGAAGCTATTATGGCTTATCGCCCGCAACTTGGAGTGAGGACATTTCCGCTGGAAAGACTACGGTCAAAAACTGGCCGTTCCACATCACGGAACTTCGAAAAGCCATCGAGCCTGTCATTACGGCGGTCAACGGTTTCGATTTCTCATCTTCTTTTGATATCCCACCCGTAACTTGGCTGCCCATCGGAGCAGGGCGTCCAAAAGCGGATGTGATGCAGCAGATTCAGAATTTGATTTTAACACTTTAACACAGTATGGATGATGCGCCTTTGCGGATGCGGGGCGCATTTTTATATGCAAAACAAAAAGGAGGACTCCCAATGAAAGAAGTATGGAACTGGATTCAAGTATTGGTGGCAGCGGCTGGTGGCTTCTTCGGCTGGTTTTTCGGCGGCTTTGACGGCTTCTTGTATGCGCTGCTTGTGTTCGTAGTTGTGGACTACATCACCGGTGTCATGTGCGCCATCGCGGACAAAAAGCTGTCCAGCGAGGTCGGCTTCAAGGGCATCTGCAAGAAGGTGCTGATTTTTGTCATGGTGGGCGTCGCGCACATTATGGACATCTATCTCATCGGCAACGGCGAGGTTCTGCGTACCGCCGTCATCTTTTTCTACTGCTCCAACGAAGGCGTGTCCATGCTGGAGAACGCGGCGCATCTGGGACTGCCTATTCCCGAAAAACTCAAGGCAGCACTGGAGCAACTTCACGGGCGGAGCGACGATTCAGCAAAGCCGGGTGATGGAGCATGATTGATTTAACAAAAGCTGCGACAGTATTCATCGGTCGGCAGGGCGAGAACCATTTTCGCAATCTGGAGTTTGATGTCTCCAGCTTGCTTGGTGACGAATATCCCGGCGAGACGTTGACCGCCATTTACAAACGGCCGGACGGCGTCGCTTATCCCATAGTTACAAGCTATGCGGACGGCGTGCTGACCTGGTTGCCCGGTTCGACGGAAACCGAAATCGTCGGCGTGGGGCAGCTGGAAATCAGGGTTACCCATGAGGACGTTGTCGGGAAAAGCGCGCGGGTACTCACCATCGTGGAGGAGGCTCTTGCGGACGGAATAGTCGAACCGCCGGAGCCTCCCGCGCAGGAATGGCTGAATCAGGTGCTGACAGCTCTCGCCGCAATTGATGTGAATGACACCTACGCGCTGCTCAATCTCACGTACAACCTGTTAAATGATAACTATACTCTGCTCGGAACCGCGCATGACCAGATGGTGAGCATGCGTGACACGCTGTATACCCGCACCGGGATTATCCTCAATCATCTGCACCCGGTGGAGACTGCCTCGGCACCGGATATGGCAAGCCGTAGAGCGTCCATCACCTTTGCCGGAATATCGGCGGGCAGCAATATGGTGATTGATAGCGTAACCTATTTGTTTGTTGCGGTGCTGGGCAGTCCGGCAGCAAATACAGTGCAGGTACTGATTCAGAGCAATCTCAGCGACACGGTCAAAAAGCTTGCCGAAGCCATACGGGGCGTTCAGGATGCGGTAAACATTGCATATGGAAGTGGAACAAATCCGCACCCCACCTGTACAGGCTACTGGACAAAGCAGCGGTTTTCCATTGGGGACATTTCCGTTGCTCCCAGAGAAAGCCTGTTCCTGCTGGAAAAAGCAGAAGACGTCAATACTGCCATGACGCTGACCTCCACTGCCGCATCAACCATCAACGCTTTCATTCGGATGCCGCACCTGCGGTATGTCTTGTCGGGTAATGCTCTCGGCTCGGGTGGCACCAACAGCCTCAGAGGGCCTATGCATACCATTCTGCCCATTGGCAGCATTGTAATCGGCGGTCAGGACGATCCGCTTATCCCGGTGCCCTACGACTGCCATCTGGTCACCATATGCCGCCAATCGGATACCACCGAAAAGGAGCTGGACTTCTATATCTCAAACGACGAGCAGACCTTTACCCGGATTTCGAGAAGTACGCCACTCGGCGCGGATAGTTCCACAGAGGCCCAGCACGCTCAAATCGCTATGCGACAAAGCAGAGTGCCTGCCGGCTACGGGCTATACGCTCGCATTGGAAGCAACGGCACATCGACGACCGCTTACTGTGATCTGAAGTTTACCTACCATCTGTACCCGGCCGCGCTTGCGGCTTACATTTAAACTGTGAGGTGCTTTTTATGAATCTGCATAAACTCATTCTGACGAACAACGCCTGCTACAAGGCGGGCCGGACCATTACGCCGAAGGGCATCATGGTGCATTCCACCGGGGCGAACAATCCTAATTTGAAACGCTATGTCGGCCCGGATGACGGACTGCTTGGCAAAAACCAGTACAACAATCATTGGAACCAGAATACGCCGGACGGCCGTCAGGTATGCGTCCACGGTTTTATCGGTAAACTGGCTGATGGCTCCATCGCAACGTACCAGACCTTACCGTGGAATATGCGCGGCTGGCACTGCGGCAGCGGTGCAAAAGGCTCCGGTAATGATACACATATCGGCTTCGAAATCTGCGAGGACGGTCTAACCGATGCCTCGTATTTTTCTGCCGTTTACAAGGAAGCTGTCGAGCTTTGTGTATATCTCTGCAACCAGTATGGACTGACGGAAAAGGACATCATCTGCCACTCGGAGGGCGCGAAGCTGGGGATCGCCAGTAATCACGGCGATGTCATGCACTGGTTTCCGAAGTTTGGCAAGACCATGGATACCTTCCGCGCTGCGGTCAAGGCCGGGCTTGCCTCTTCTGCTCCCGCCGAGCCGACCACGCCGAAGAAATATTACCGTGTGCAGGTCGGCGCATATTCCGTTAAGGCAAACGCCGATGCTATGCTCAGCAAGGTCAAGGCAGCTGGCTTCACTGACGCTTTTGTCAAGTACAGCGAGTAACGATATAAACATTACAGTAATGCCTACTGGAGATTTTCTCTCTGGTAGGCATTATTTTTTTGCTCTTTTTTCGTCCAAACAGTCTGAAATCTTCCAGTGAGTTGTGAGGACAGAGGTTCTCAGACTGGAGGGAAAACACATGGCCAATATTACTGGCGTAATACCAGAAATCAATTATGAAAAGAAACCTATTCCGCAAGAGCAATTGCAGCGAGAAGTAGATTATATAAGAGCACAGCGGATACTCGATTTCATGCTCCAAAACGGACTTATTTCCTTGTCGGAATTCAACAAGATAACCTCATTAAACCGCAAATCTTTCTCACCGGCTCTGGCACAGATTATGCCCGAAAACCGTTGATATTACTGAACTTCAGAGGTAATATGTCACACTGACAAGGAGGTAAAAAGTTGAAAAAGGTAACGAAAATCACTGAAAATACGTCTGATTTTACAGAGCGTCCCAAACTGCGGGTTGCGGCTTACTGCCGTGTGTCCACCGAAAGTGACGATCAGCTGGTCAGTCTCGACACACAGATAAAGCACTACGAATCCTACATCAAATCAAATCCTGACTGGGATTTTGCCGGGCTTTATTATGACGAGGGCATCACCGGCACAAAAAAGGAAAAGCGGCCGGAGCTGCTTCGCATGATTGCCGACTGTGAGAATAAGAAAATTGATTTCATCGTAACAAAGTCCATTAGCCGGTTTGCAAGAAATACGACCGACTGTCTGGAACTGGTCAGAAAGCTGCTTGACCTCGGCATTTTCATTTACTTTGAGAAGGAAAATATCAACACCGGGTCAATGGAAAGTGAACTCATGCTGTCAATCCTGAGTGGACTGGCCGAAAGTGAGTCGGTCTCTATTGCGGAAAACAGCAAATGGTCGGTAAAGCGTAGGTTTCAAAATGGGACCTTCAAGATTTCCTATCCGCCCTACGGCTACGATACTGCTGATGGAAAGCTGGTCGTGAATGAAACACAGGCAGCTGTCGTCCGTTTTATCTTTTCTGAAATTCTTTCCGGCAATGGTACCGGCAAAATTGCAAATGAGCTGAACCGCCGCGATGTGCCATCCAAGAAAGGCGGTCGCTGGACGGCGACAACCATTCGCGGGATGGTCGGTAATGAAAAATACACCGGCGATGCCGTTTTTCAAAAGACCTATACCGATACGCACTTCAACCGACATTACAATTACGGCGAAAAGGACCAGTTTCTGATTAAAAATCATCATGATGCGATTATCAGCCATGAGGATTTCAATGCCGCGCAGGCTATCATCGACCAGCACGGCAAAGAAAAAGGCGTTGAAAAATATCAGGATAAGTACCAAAACCGATATCCGTTTTCAGGCAAAATCATCTGCGGTCAGTGCGGCGGCAAATTCAAACGTCGCATCCACTCCACCGGCAGGCATAATATCGCATGGTGCTGTACCAATCATATAGCGGACGCCAAGAAATGTTCCATGAAATACATCCCGGAGTCTCATTTTGAATATGCGTTTGTTACTATGATGAACAAACTCATATTCGGTCATCAAACCGTTTTGAGGCCCTTGTTAATGGGCCTTCGCGGTATCAACTCCGAAGATAGTGTGGCAAAGCTGCACGCCCTCGATAAAAAGCTCGAAGAAAACGCGGAACAGCGAAAGGTGCTGGTTACTCTACAGACTCGTGGCTACCTTGAGCCTGCCGTTTACAATAAGGGAAATAATGAACTTCTGCAAGAAGCCGAGCGCATACAGCGCCAGAGGGAATCTATAGCCCGCTTCATAAACAGCGACAATATAAACCTGCATGAGGTCAGTGAACTATTGCAATACGCCACAAAGGCGACGATGCTGAAGGGCTTTGACGGCGAACTGTTTACCCGCTTTGTGGAGCGAATTCTTGTGTATTCCCGAACAGAAATCGGGTTTGAATTAAAATGCGGCATTACGCTTAAAGAAAGGCTGGTGAGATAAATGAGCCACACACCCTATGGCTACCGGATTATAAACGGAAAAGCCGTGATTGATGAACAAGCCGCCGAGCAGGTAAAAAACCTGTTTCAGTCCTATCTGACCGGCGATTCATTGGCAACAGCAGCAAAGAAAGCTGATATTAATGCCTTTCATGCAGGCATCAGCAGGATGCTCCAGAATAAGCGCTATCTTGGTGACGAATATTATCCGGCGCTTATCGACTCGGACACATTTGCGGCTGCTGAAGCAGAACGTATCAGACGGGCAGAAAAACTCGGCCGAGTCCGAGAACCAAAAGTAAAAAAAGAGGTCGTCTATCCCACCTCCTTTCGCATCAGCGAAGGCACAGAACAGTTTGACGACCCATTCCAGCAGGCGGAATACGCCTACAGTCTGATAGAAACGGAGGTGAATGTAGATGGAAGTCAGTAAGAACGTAACCGTAATTCCGGCAAGGAAGCATACCCGAAAGAGCAAGGACGAAGAAAAACCGAAGCTCCAAGTTGCTGCCTACTGCCGTGTTTCCACAGACAGCGACGAGCAAGCGACCAGTTATGACGCGCAGATTGAACACTACACCGCTTACATTAACGGCCACCCAGACTGGGAATTGGCTGGAATCTATGCGGACGACGGCATCTCCGGCACCAATACAAAAAAGCGCGAGGAATTCAACCGCATGATTGACGAGTGCATGGCCGGTAATATCGATATGGTAATCACAAAGTCCATCAGCCGGTTTGCCCGAAATACACTGGACTGCCTGAAATATATCCGTCAGCTTAAGGACAAGAACATTCCGGTTTTCTTCGAAAAAGAAAATATCAACTCTATGGATTCCAAGGGTGAGGTCATGCTTACCATCATGGCGTCGCTTGCCCAGCAGGAGAGCCAGTCTTTGAGCCAAAATGTTAAACTGGGCCTGCAATACCGCTACCAGCAGGGCGAAATTCAAATAAACTGTGCTCGGTTCCTCGGTTATACAAAGGATGAGAATAAGCATCTTGTAATAGTGCCGGAAGAAGCTGAAATTGTAAAACGCATTTACCGGGAATACCTTGAGGGAGCCAGCATGCTCAAAATTGCCCGTGGTCTGGAAGCGGACGGTATTCTAAACGGTGCTGGTAATGAAAAATGGCATACCAGTAACGTAAACCAGATTTTGCGAAATGAGAAATACATCGGTGATGCTCTGCTGCAGAAAACCTATACCGTTGACTTCCTTACGAAAAAGCGGGTTAAAAATAACGGCCTTGTTCCACAATACTATGTTGAAAACAGCCATGAAGCCATCATCCCGCGTGAAATTTTCATGCAGGTGCAGGAGGAGCTTATCCGCCGCCGAATTGTCCACACCAGCCCGAATGGGAAAAACAGAACTTTCAGCAGCAACCACTGTTTCGCTCAGATGATTATCTGCGGTAACTGCGGCGAGGTGTTCCGTCGGGTACACTGGAATAACCGTGGCAAGAAATCTGTAGTATGGCGGTGTGTCAGCCGCTTGGAAAACACCGGACTGTTCTGCGATGCTCGCACGGTGCCGGAAAGCCAGATTGAGCAGGTGCTGGTTACCGCCATCAATCAAGCTTTGTGCGACAAGGACGCATTCCTGGTCACCCTTCAGAACAATATCGAGACGGTCATAATCCATGAGACCGACCAGACACTGGCCACTATCGACAAGCGGCTCGAGGAACTTCAAACCGAGCTTCTGAAGCTGGCCAGTTCCAAAGCCGACTACGAGGATGTCGCCGATGAGATTTACCGTCTGCGCGAGGAAAAGCAGAAAGTACAGCTGGAAAATGTCGGACGTGATGAACTGAAAAAACGCATCACCGATATGGGCGACTTCCTGCGAAAACAGCCCACCGCCATTACGGAATACGACGAGCCGCTTGTCCGGCGGCTGATTGAAAAAGTCACCGTCTACGAGGACAAATTTACTGTTGAATTCAAGTCCGGTGTGACGGTAGATGTAAGTAAATAAGCTAAAAACGAACGAGGCACTCTACGCGAATTTGAACGTAGGGTGCCTTGCTCATATTGTTGTATATTCAGATGACCATTAACTCGGAATGTGTACTACTATATGATAAAGTTTTGTAACAATATTGTTGCGCATTAATTCGGTTACTGCCATCTTTAATTCGGAATATTGGTTGTATTTCGGTATTTCAAATTTTACCAATTCGAATGGATAGATATATGATTGAACAAAAAGTACATACTTATCCCAAAACGTTAGAAAATCTGTCGTTTTAACATATGAGACAATAAAATTGCATTTATAGCCTAATGCATCATACCGATATATCTTGTCGATGTGTAAAGAAATGTATGATTCATTAACACTTGACAAATTTAACGCTTCTATTATTGAAAAGGGGCGGTTATCTTTTCTGACTAAAATGTCAACTTCTCCTGCGTCCTTACCTCCACTTGATGTCCCTAGCCTAGTTTGGTCTCTATTACCCAAATATCCCATAGTATCAAGCAAATCACGAATATAGTCATTTCGATGGTTCTCAGGTGAATCTTTATATGTAAAATTTGCTTGTAATTTTTCACAACAAAAAATCAAATCTTGTAAAAGAGTGGCTTCACGCACTTCCTTATTTATGAGTTTTATGGGTTCGCTCGGATTTCGATTCAATTCTTCAAATTGTTCTCGTAAATCTTTAGGCATGAGGTCCTGATAATCATTCAGGTCTACATCAGGAAATAGCATTTTAAATCGTTCTGGATTTCTTAAATATATTATTACCATTCTTTCTAAGCTACCAGGCAAAAAGTCATGATCTGCGAAAAGAATGTAATAGTATTCTTCAAAATCAGTAATTGCATTTAAAACATAATTATCTCCTTCTTCAGTAGTATATGTATGTTGAATTTTATCCACTAAATTACTATCAAGCTTATTCTCAAGAAGATCATCAGGATTGTCAGTACAATCATCCCACCACTGAAGTATCACATAAAGTAAAAATTCATACTTTGGTTTAACATATTCCCTAATTACATCAGAACGGATTATATCATATAAATCATAAACCATCCTCTTCCATGTAGCGTTATCAATTCTTAGGTTATTGTAAGGCAAAAAATCCTCTGGTGTAAAATCATTGTTATCTTCTAGAAAATCCAACAATACTCGGATGATGCATTCAACATTCTTGTTTACATATTTTGTTATGCTTCTTTCGAGGTCTGTTAAAGAAGTATAGTCAAACAAATCTAAAGATAACAAATAATCACCCACCTTCAACAACTGCAATAATATCATTGATATTTATCGTTTTAACCCCTGACAATCTTCCAACATCCATCATCCAACCTGACCACACAGCCCAGCCAAAATAGAAAAACATCTAAATCGACCACACGCGAACCACTGACATCTAACCTGACCACACGCCAAACTATGACATCTAAATCGCTCTGTCACGCCTAAAATCATGCCTTCTGACTTGTTCCCACGAAGCGATATTTACACAATTTTAGTACATCAAATTTTTGTTTTCAAACCCCGAAAAGCCCTTATTTACTGGACTTTTTACACACTCGCTACTTTGCCCTTGACATCAATACCACGGTCTCAACGTGTTTTGTCCTCGGAAATAGGTCGACCGGCGTGATCAGTCCGGCGGCGTAACCAAGCTCGCGGAACAGCTTCAGATCGCGCGCAAGGGTAGCGGGGTCGCAGGAAACATAAACGATGCGGGAAGGAGCCATGTCAGCCACCGTGCGGATCAGCTCGGGCGCGCAGCCCTTTCTGGGGGGATCGAGCACCACAACGTCAGGGTGCTCGCCGCGCTGTACCAGCAGCTGCGCCGCCTCGGCAGCGTCCATACACAGGAATTCCGCGTTTTCAATATTGTTGAGCGCCGCGTTTTCGCGGGCGTTTTCTACGGCCTGCGCTACAGCCTCAACTCCGATGACCCGTCCGGCGCGGCCCGCCATCGAAAGGCCGATCGTACCGGTACCGCAGTACAAATCGAGTACCGTTTCTTTGCCGGTAAGTCCGGCGTACTCGCCCGCCAGCGCATACAGCCGCTGGGCCTGAGCATGATTCACCTGATAAAAGGACAGAGGAGAAATCCGGAACTGCAGGCCGCACATCCGGTCGGTCAGAAAATCCTGCCCCCAAACCGTGCGGAAACGCCTGCCCAGCACAACGTTGGTGTCTTCCCGATTACTGTTGATCAAAACGCTTTTCAGGCCGTCCACTCTCTCGCGGAGCAGCGCCGCAAGAGAATCCTCTCCTTTGAGGCCGTTCCCATTGACGACCATGCAGACCATCACCTCGCCGGTACCTTCAGCCATTCGCAGGTATAAATGGCGCAGCTTCCCCTTATGCGTCGTTTCGTCATAGGCGCTCTCTCCGCTTTTACGCGCCCATTCCAAAAATGCATCCAGCGCCTGCTCAAACGGCTTTGGCTGCAAGGCGCAGCAGTCACACTGAACAATGCGGTGGCTGTGGTTCGCATAAAACCCCGCGATGAGATTGCCCTGCTTGTCCTGCCCGATCGGAATCTGCGCCTTATTGCGGTAACCGTCGGCATGCTCCGCCCCCACAATCGGGTGGATATCCGGATTCTGCAGCCCGCCGATCCGCTCGATGGCGTCGCGCACGCGGTTTTCCTTTGCCCGCAGCTCTTCCGCATAGGTAATGTGGCGAAACGCACACCCGCCGCACTGTTCAGAACAGGGACAGTCCGACTCGATCCGTTCGGGAGACGGCTCCAGAATTTCTTCTATCTTTCCAAAGGCATATGTTTTTGCCGTTTTCAGGATACGGACTTTTAAACGGTCGCCGGCCGCCGCACCGGGAACAAATACAGCAATTCCCTCTACCCGGCCCACGCCGCTGC